>Ga0126307_10002049_pt1 | contig 13523 bp, 10 predicted proteins | sample Plot28_FD_89955 | JGI IMG/M metagenome (GOLD analysis project Ga0126307, IMG submission 89955) | Serpentine soil microbial communities from UC McLaughlin Reserve, CA, USA - Plot28 | ecosystem: Environmental > Terrestrial > Soil > Grasslands | place: USA: UC McLaughlin Reserve, Lake County...
CTCGGCCCAGAAGTCCAGGTAGGCCTCCCCCGCCTCGGTGATCGAATACATCCTGCGCGCCGGCCCCCCCTTGGACGTCTCCCACTTGCTCTTCACGACGCCGTCCTTCTCCATCTGCCTCAAGGTCCGGTACAGCGTGCCCGGGTTCATCGCCTCGAACCCGAAGGCCGACGCCCGCTCCATGAGCTCGTACCCGTACGAGTTCCACTCGCGCAACGCCAACAGGATCACCGGCACCAGCCAGTTCCTCGGCCGGACCTCGACCCTACGTTTCTTCTCTTCTTTGTCCATAAGGCCCACTTCCGTCAGCTATATGCATTATACATATATATCTGCGGGCATCAAGGCGTTATTTCGCGTGATCAGGACTGATTATCAAGATATTCCCCTTCTTCCCTAAAGGAGAGGAGACGTTACGGCTCCGAAATGTGGTGCGAAAGCCAAGAAAAAGGGACTTGTCTATACGGGTACGGGGATGGCCTATGACTTAGTATGCATTGCGCATATAGTTTAATCCGATTCGGAGGCGGCAATAAAGTCTTTCTCGAAGAAGAACTTCACGAGAAAGGAGAAGGTGCTTTGAATCTACGAGAGTCGGTTGCGGTCGTAACGGGGGCGAGTCGGGGTTTAGGGGCTGCGATAGCCGAGGAGTTCGGTCGCGGGGGCGCCAAGGTGGTGGTCAACTACGCCGGCAGCCAGGAGCCGGCCGAAGAGGTAGCCTCGAAGATCAACGAGATCGGAGGCGGGGGCGAGGCGATCGTGGTTCAGGCGGACGTCTCGGACCCGGAGCAGGCGCAGAGCCTGATCGACGAGGCGGTGGAGCAGTTCGGCCGCGTGGACATCCTGGTCAACAACGCCGGTATAAACGTCGACAAGCCGATAGATCAGATGGAGATAGAGGACTGGGACCAGGTCGTCCAGCTAGACCTGAACGGCGTCTTCTACGCTACGCACGCAGCGTTGCCGCACATGATCGAGCAGGAGAACGGTGCGATCATCAACATAAGCTCCGTTGTGGGCGAAATGGGAAATATGATGCAGGCCAACTACTCGGCGGCGAAGGCAGGTTTGCTCGGCTTCACCAAGACCGCCGCCCGCGAACTCGCTCAGAACAACATCACCGTCAACGCGGTAGCGCCGGGCTTTATAGAGACCGACATGGTCGGCGCAATACCGGAGGAAGTTCAGGAGAGCATCCTCAAGACCATCCCTCTCGGCCGCTTCGGACAGCCCGAAGAGATCGCCCAAGCAGTCCGCTTTATCGTCGAGAACGACTATATGACCGGCGCCACACTCGACGTGAACGGCGGCGTAGACATGAGGTAACAACCTCCACGGTCGAAACTTCGCCGGCCTCCTCTCTACTCCGGAGAGGAGGCCGGCGTATTGTGGTAGGTTCTCGACGCTGACGGCAACCTTCTTGCCAATGTTCTTAAGCATTTGTTACTGAGCCTTTTAGTCGCGCCTCTTATCGGTCTCGCTGGGTAGTTTGTTCACCGGTGGGACGACATCATAGTCACCGTGGTTTCTTGGGTTGGAGTTATAGGCTTCGTAACTATCTATGTTATTCAGGTGTATCTACGCTATTCAGGTGCTCTGATAGGTCTTCGAAGCAGCAAGGCAACGCCTGCCTAATAAGATGATAGGACTCTCGTTTTACCGCTTTTGCAGGGCTCTTACGTAAACGGTATCTGCATTTGACACATAGGTTCGACTCATACATAATTATTGGTTATAATTATCGATCGTTGCGAGAAGCTAGAACCGAGTTTACGCTGATCGTAGGTCGGTAGCATCCGAGAAGAGAGGTGGTCGCGTGGGCAGACTCGACGGACGGGTAGCGGTGGTAACCGGCGCTGCCAGGGGCATCGGGGCCGCGGAAGCGATAAGGTTGGCACAGGACGGGGCCAACGTCGCGGTTTTGGACCTCACCGAGGAAGCCGGTCGGGAGACAGTCGAGGCCGTCCAGGCCACGGGTTCTGAGGTTATCGCGGTCGGGTGCGACGTATCGAACGCCAAGGAGGTCACGGCGGCGTTCGAGAAGGTTGGGGACCACTTCGGTCGGATCGACATTTTGATCAACAATGCGGGGCTCTTGAGGGATAACCTGTTGTTCAGGATGAGCGAAGAGGACTGGGACACGGTGCTCGACGTGCACATGAAGGGCAGCTTTCTGTGCACCAAGGCGGTTCAGAAGTACATGGTCGAGCAGGAGTACGGCAAGATCATAATGACCTCCTCGATCGTCGCTTTGGGGAATAAAGGACAGCTTAACTACTCGGCGGCGAAGGCGGGCTTGCAGGCGATGGCCCGAACGCTCGCGCTGGAGCTCGGGCGGTTCAACGTCAACGTCAACGCGATCGCACCCGGCTGGATCGAGACCGAGATGACCAAGGAGGCCGCCGAAAGAGTTGGTATGTCGATGGAGGAGATGAAGGAGCGGTTCGCCAAGAATATCCCATTGAGGCGCTTCGGCCGGGTGGAAGACATCGCCAACGTTGTCGCCTTCCTCGTCTCCGACGAGGCCTCGTACATCAGCGGTGAGACCATCTACGTCGCCGGCGGGCCTTCGAGTTCGGTGATTTAGAGCTGGTCATCTAGCCAGCATTTCAGCCACTCGGCTGTTGCTGGGGCTCTTTTGGTGGCGGTAGAGGCGTACGCCTCTACCGCCACTGCTTTTATGGGTTTAAGACGATCTTGCCGGTTGTCTGGCGGCCTTCGAGGGCGTCGTGGGCCTCGCTGGCCTGTTCGAGCGGGTAGCGGGCGCCGATGGTGAGCTGGAGGTCACCTGAGGAAAGCCAGCCGAGCACCTCTTCCAGGCTCGGGCCGAAGAGCTCGGGGCGCGTCATGAGCCGGGGTAGGTAGAAGCCGGCGACCACCTGGTTATAAAGCATGAGGTCCATCGGGGTGAGGGCGCCCCGATCCCCGCTTGCCGACCCATAGACGACCATCCGCCCGAAGGCGGCCAGGCATTCGAGGTTCTTCTGGATAAAGTCGCCGCCGACCATCTCCAGGATCACGTCCGCGCCCTCGCCGTTGGTCGCCTCGAGTACCTGGTCCGGCCAGTCCTCCTCGGTGTAGTTGATGAGTAGGTCCGCCCCGAGGTTCTTCGCGAGGTCCAGCTTCTCCTGCGTGCTGGCGGTGGCGATGACCAGGCTGGCGCCCATGAGCTTAGCCATCTGCACGGCGTAGGTCCCGACACCCCCGGCCGCCGCGTGGACGAGCACGCTCTCGCCTTCTTCGAGCATCCCGGAGGTCTTGAGCACGTGGTAGGCGGTCAGGCCCTGCAGAGGAATGGCGGCCGCCTCGTCGAAATCCATTCCTTCGGGGATTGGGATAAGGTTCCGGGCCGGCGCCGCAACGTATCCGGCGTAGCCCCCGATGCCAAGCAGCGTTACGACCCGGTCGCCCTCGCTCACGTCTTCGACGTCCGCTCCGACCTCTGCGGCTACCCCCGCGACCTCCGAGCCGGGCACGAACGGGAGCGGGGTCTCCTCGAGGTACTGGTTCCGGCGACGCATGGTGTCGGCGTAGTTGACCCCAGCAGCCTTGACCTCGATTAGCACCTCGCCCTCGCTCGGGGAAGGTTTTTCGACCTCGACGAGCTCCAACACGTCCGACTCGCCGAACTCGCTGACCTGGATCGCCTTCATCTGGGGCACAACTCCCTCCTCTTCCGAGCGAACGTTCGTAGGCGCAAACTATACCCTACCCATCGCCTTATCCTCCACGCTCCGAAGCATTAGCCTCTTCTCCATCGTGCTGGATGAACGTTATATACCGTCAAAATATGCCCGCCCAGGGGTGTTTTATCGGACCTATGGTGCCAACTTCGGATCCGGTCCTTTTCATCGACGGACGGCTTCCGGTCGCCGTTCGCCTCACTTCAGGCGTTATCGGAGACTACCGCCAGGGGTCTGACCGGGGAGCCGGTGGCCCCGACGAACTTCAAGGGCGTGCAGACAAAGAGGAAGGTGAAGCCGCCCTTGATGATTAGGCACAGCCCCGGCCACATGTTCATAACCGACCGCTTGAACGCAGAGTACGAAGTCTAACAAGACCGGCAAAACAAACATTTTTGCGGTTCAAGAAGGAGGATGAACAGCCTCAGAAGTTCAAAAGCCGGGGCCCGCTGGTGAGCGCCAACGTCCTCGAACCGCGTGGGAGTACGCGGATCCCCGTCACAAAGTTCTGTTCGACGGGCCACAGCACGAAAAAACAACAGCTCTTATAATGATTTTCGCGGGAAGAGGAACCGCTTTTTGAGGTTTAGGAGGTGAGCATGGATAGGTCGGATAGAGAAGATGCTAGGCAAGCGTCCGACATTAAACAGGTTCTCGGGGCGAGTTTTATAGGAACGGCCATCGAGTGGTACGACTTCTTCCTCTACGGGACGGCGGCGACTCTGGTCTTCGGTCAACTGTTCTTCCCGACCGGCGACCCGCTCGTCAGCACCCTATCGGCTTTGGGCACCTTCGCGGTCGGCTTCGTGGTCCGTCCCTTGGGTGGCATAATCTTCGGGCACTACGGAGACCGGCTTGGTCGCAAAACGATACTCGTCCTCACGTTGACCATGATGGGCGCGGCGACGTTTTTAATCGGCTGCCTGCCCACATTCGATCAGATCGGGGTCCTCGCCCCGATCTTGCTCGTTTTGCTGCGCGTAATCCAGGGCCTCGGCGTCGGGGGTGAGTGGGGAGGCGCGGCCCTGATGGCCGTGGAATATGCTCCAGAGAACAGGCGGGGCTACTTCGGGAGCTGGCCCCAGATGGGCGTTCCGGCGGGACTCCTCCTCTCGACCGGGATTTTCTCTGCGGTGTCGTTTCTTCCCAACGAGCAGTTCTTGGCCTGGGGCTGGCGTGTCCCATTCCTGCTGAGCATCATTCTGATTGGCGTCGGGCTCTTCGTCCGGACGCGGCTCCTCGAGACACCAGCGTTCAGCGAGGTCCAGGAGAGTCATACCGAGGCCCAGATGCCGATAATGGATGTCTTGCGCAACTACCCAAAGAACGTGTTATTGGCGATCGGGGCGCGCGTTGCCAGCGATGGATCCTTCTACGTCTTCAGCGTGTTCATACTCGATTACGCGACTAGGACCCTGGGATTACCGAGGCCAACGATATTGATAGGGGTCGCGATCGCTTCCGCCCTCGAGATCTTTACCATCCCAATGTTCGGCGTGATCTCCGACCGTACCGGCCGGCGGCCGATCTTCCTGGTCGGCACCGTGCTATTGTTGATCTTTGCTTACCCTTATTTCCTGATGATCCAGACCGGATCGGTTGTCCTGGTGATACTCGCCAGCGTACTCGGTCTTTCTATCGCGCACGCCACGATGTACGGTCCAATGTCAGCCTATTTCGCCGAGCTTTTCGGCACGCGGGTCCGGTATAGCGGGGTCTCCCTCGGCTACCAGCTAGCGTCTATCATCGGCGGGGGTCTCGGGCCGATCATCGCCACTTACTTGGTCGCGGCCGCGGGTGGCGCTTTCTGGCCGGTAGTCGTGTGGATGGTGGTGTTATGCCTCATAACCCTCGTGTCCGTGCTCGTGGCTGCGGAGACGTTTCGGGGGGGCGAGTTCGCGGCCGAACAGTCTGCTGAAGGCCGGACTGTGGCCGAACCAGGCTAAGAAGTACTAACTAGCGCTATGGGCGAGACGCGACTCGGGGTGGACGTAGGTGGCACGTTCACCGACCTGGTGGCGCTCTCAGAGGAGGGTACGCTGGTCACGGCGAAGGTTCCCTCCACGCCGCGAGACCAGTCCGAGGGCGTGATGAACGTCATAGAATCCTCGGAGGTCGAGCCCGATACCGTGGCCGCTTTGGCCCACGGGATGACGGTCGCGACGAACGCCCTGTTGGAACGAAGGGGAGCCCGCACCGCACTCGTGACGACGGAAGGCTTTCGGGACGTACTGGAGATCGCACGCCAGGACCGCCCCTCCCTCTACGACCTATCCCAGGACCGCCCTCCTCCCCTCGTCCCGCGCGAGCTGCGCTTTACGCTCAGAGAGCGGATGGGGCCGGAGGGTGAGATAACGGCGCTGGACGAGGAGAGCCTCGAGGAGGCCATCTCCGCCGTACGAGAGGCGGAGGTTGAGGCGGTCGCGGTGTGCTTCCTTTTCGCCTTTTTGCACCCCGAGCACGAGCAGCGGGTCGGGGAGGCGCTGCGGGAGGCATTGCCGGATGTGCACGTGTCGCTATCTAGCGAGGTGCTGCCGGAGTTTAGGGAGTACGAGCGGTTCTCCACCACCACCGCCGACGCCTATCTGGCTCCGAGACTGGCCGCTTACCTCAAGAACCTGGCCGGCAAGGTCGAGGAGGCCGGCGCACCGAGTCCGCTGGTGATGCAGTCCTCGGGCGGGGTGGTACGCATAAACGATGCTATATCGGACGCCGCGGGCTGCTTGCTCTCGGGACCGGCGGGCGGGGTCGTGGGAGCGGCGTTCATCGGCTCTTTGGGCGGCTACCGGGATCTGCTTACCTTCGACATGGGCGGGACGAGCACGGACGTGGCGCCCGTCATCGACGGCGAGGCACAGACGACGACGGAGACGGAGATCGCGGGCGTCCCGATAAAGCTCCCGATGGTGGATGTGCACACGGTGAGCGCTGGCGGGGGCTCCATAGCCTGGGCGGACGCCGGGGGTGCTCTGCGCGTCGGCCCCCACTCCGCGGGCGCCGACCCCGGCCCCGCCGCCTACGACGCGGGCGGCGAAGACCCGACCGTCACCGATGCTAACCTGTTTTTGGGTTACCTGGCGGATAGGGCTACCTTGGGTGGTGAGGTGGTGCTCAAACGTGAGCTCTCGGAGCAGGCTCTGGAGGCTTTGGGCGAAGAGGTGAACCTGGAGGCAAAAGAAGTGGCTTTGGGGGTGGTGCAAGTGGCGAACGCGGAGATGGTGCGGGCGCTGCGTATAATCAGCGTCGAGCGTGGCCTCGATCCCCGGGAGTTCGCCCTCCTGGCCTTTGGTGGGGCCGGCGGCATGCACGCCTGCGCTTTGGCCGAAGAGCTCGGCATGGAGACCGTGCTAGTTCCCCGCGCGGGCGGCGTCTTGAGCGCCCTCGGGCTCGCCATCTCCGACCTCAGGCGCGACTACGTGCGCCCGTACCTCGTGGGCCTCGAAGAAGTGGACGAAGGGGAATTCGAGGAGAAGTTCGAGGACATGGAGAGCTCAGCCTCGGAAGACCTCGAAAACCCGGAGTACACCCGTCGGGCGGATCTGCGCTACAGGGGGCAGTCCTTCGAGCTCACGGTAGAAGCTGGCTCCCTCAAAGAAGTCCCCTTGGAGGATCTAGAAGAGCGCTTCCACGCCGCCCACGATCAGCGTTACGGATACCGGATGGATGACGAGTCGGTCGAGCTGGTGAACCTCAGGCTCATCGCCACCGTACCGGTCGAGAAACCGGAGCCGGAGGAGCCGCCGGCGGAGGGCGAGGCGGAGCCCGAATACCGAGAGGTCAACTTCGACGGGGAGTGGCAGGAGGTGCCGGTGCTCAACCGCGAGCAGTTGGGCAAGGGATCCGAAGTCGTCGGACCGTCCATAGTGGAGTTCGCGGAATCTACCTGCGTCGTCCGCCCGGGCTGGCGAGGCTCGGTGGACGGGGTGGGCACCCTCGTGCTGGAGAGAAAATGAGCGAAGGACGGTTGGACCCCGTAACCCTCTCGGTACTCGCAAGCGCGCTGGTGGGGATAGCGGAGGAGACGGGGGCGGTTTTGATCCGGGGGGCATACTCTTCGAACATCAAGGAGCGGCGCGACTGTTCGGCGGGGCTCTTCGACGAGCATGGGAGGATGGTCACCCAGGCCGAGCACATCCCGGTCCACCTTGGAGCGATGCCCGAGGCGGTCGAGGCGGTTATGAAGAAGGACCCCGAGGCCGGCGACATCTTCGCCATCAACGACCCTTATTCGGGGGGTACACACCTGCCGGATATAACGCTCGTCTCGCCGATCGCCCACGAGGGCGAGATCGTCGGCTACGCCGTCACGCGTGCCCACCATTCCGACGTGGGGGGCATGCGCCCTGGCTCGATGCCCAGCGATTCACGTGAGATTTACCAGGAAGGCATCGTCATCCCGCCGGTCCGCCTGGTGCGCAAGGGGGAATACGTCGAGGACGTGCTCGGCCTCCTCTTGGCCAACGTCCGCACCCCCGACTTGAGGCGAGGCGACCTTCGCGCTCAGATCGCCGCGAACAACATCGCCGAGCAGCGTATAAACGAACTCATCGAAAGCCGCGGAAAGGATGCCGTGCTGACCGCCTTCGATGAAGTCATCTCCTATACTGAGAGACGTACCCGGGAGGCCATTCGCGAACTGCCCGATGGTGAGTACTCCGCCGAAGATCACATGGAGGGCGACGGGGTGACCGACGAAGACGTCAAGATCCAAGCCACCGTCACGATAGAGGATGACTCTATGACCATAGACTTCGATGGCACCTCGGACGCCGTCGAAGGCAATGTGAACTGCCCCTTGCCGGTGACACGCTCTGCGTGCTACTTCGCGCTGCGCGTGCTCTTGCCCGGCGACATCCCCGCCAACGCCGGCACCTACGCGCCCCTGGAGATAAAGGCCCCGGAGGGCAGCCTGGTGAACGCCACTTCCCCCTCGGCGGTCGTCGCCGGGAACGTCGAGACGAGCAACCGCATCGCCGACACCGTGCTTGCGGCCTTCTTTGACTTCGCCCCCGACGTGCTCCCGGCGCAGGGGCAGGGGACGATGAACAACGTAACCATCGGGGGAGGGGGTTGGACCTACTACGAGACCGTCGGCGGCGGCCAGGGTGCAAGCGAAGATGGTCCCGGCCCCTCCGGTGTCCACGTCGGCATGACCAACACCCTCAACACCCCGATAGAGGCCTTCGAGATGGAATATCCCATGCGTGTCGAGCGCTACGAGCTACTCTACGAATCGGGAGGGACCGGCGAGCATCGGGGCGGCGACGGCGTGGTGCGCTCCGTGCGGGTGCTCGAGCCCGCGAGCCTCTCGCTCCTCACCGACCGTCGCCGTCACGCTCCCCAAGGGGCGAGCGGCGGGGACCCAGGAGCGGTGGGCGAGAACCTCTTAAACGACGAGGAGCTACCGCCCAAGGTGAGCCGCGAGCTCGGAGAGGGAGACGTGGTTACCGTCAAGACCCCCGGCGGCGGGGGATACGGGCGTAAGAGCCAGTCAGCCTAGACAACAGAGGTGGTAGGCGCCAAAACCACCGCCGGGACATCCTACCGCGAAGCTCGTGGCGTTGTAGCGCAGAGCGCGTGGGCTTCGCAAGCGAAAGCCGCGGTGCTAACCAGCTGAACTGCTGACCGGCTAGATTAGCGATACACGCCGTTGTGGCCCAGGCTGAAGCGGCCGGGGTTGGGGAAGTAGGCCAAGCCATGCGGCTGGGTACCGGTGTAGATCGTGTTCAGCAACTCCCCGCTGCTGGTGTCTAGGACGTAGATCGCGCCGTCGTAGCGTCCGGAGACCCACAGCTGCCGGCCATCGGGCGAGAGCTGGAACATGTCTGGGGTGCCGCCAGTGTACCACGTGTCGGTAACCTCGCGTGTCCCGAAGTCTATGACCGAGATGGTGCCTTCGAGGCGGTTGCTCACGTACAGCGACTTCGCGTCCCTGGAGACCTGCAGGCCGTGCGCCCCCAAGCCCGTAGGTATAAAGTCGATCTCTTCCATCTTTTCGGGATCTATGATGTGCACCCCGTTGCTGCCCTGGTCGGCGACGTAGAAGACCGAACCGTCGGGGGATAGCTTGATGTCGATTGGCAGTGAGCCAACCTCGACGTAATCGACCAGCTCCATCGTGTTCGTATCCACCTTCGAGACGACCCCGCTCCACTCGCTGCTGGCAAGGAAGTAGTCGCCGTCTTTAGAGAAGTCGAGGTGATCTACACCCGGCCAGGGGATGTAGACGCTCCCCAAGAGATCCCACGTCTTTCGGTCGCGGAACCCTATCCGCTGGAGTCGCTCGGCGACCACGATCGCCTTGCTCCCGTCGGGGGTGTAGTAAAGGTTGTAGGGGAAGGTGACCGCAACGCTATCCTTCGGTCGACCGCTCCGAGGATCTATAACAGTAAAAGTGCTCGATTCCTCGTTGTTGACGAGCAGTTCGGTCATGTCCCACGAGGGGGTGATGTGGTAAGGGAGCTCCTCTACCTCGTAGGTATCCACGATATCGAAGGTCGCAGGATCGATAACGGTGATGGTATCGTCTATGACGTTCGGTACGTACACCCTTTCGGGCAGATCGGCCAGCGATTCGTTGACCTCTTTGGATGTCGCCGCGGCGTAGACGTTCTCCGCAGGTCTCTCAGAAACGTCTTCTTCCTCTGTTCCTTCTTCCTCTTCTCCTGCCGGCTGCTCTTCTTGGGTGGGTTGCTCGTCTTCTACCAGCTCGGCAGACGGTTCATTAGCCGAAGGCGAGTACGTCTCCCAAAAGTGCTCGACAGGTGGCCTCATCCCGAAAGGCGAGAACACTCCGAAAAAGTAAGCGGCGAACATTACGGCAGCGAATATAGCCGTAAAGAGAACGGTCAGACGCTTCTTCTTCCTCTGTTCGTTCTTCCTCTTCTCCTGCCGGCTCATCTTCGGCGGCTTCATCTCTTGAATGGTCAATTCAAGAACCCCTCGTTCCTCTCGCCGTCGAATTACGTCCGGTGGCGTTCTCTATCAGGCCTAGGTTCGGTAAGCAGGGCGATATTGCCCCTCCCAAGGAGGGGATTCTACCTCCATTATCGATTCTGGGCTTGCTCTTACTCACCCGAGCCGGCAGCTCGCTCTCTCGTTTCTGGCGACAGGCTCTCCAATCGCTTCTCTCAAATCTTCCCCTCGCCAAGACTCCAACGGATTTACCTTAAGGCGCAGTATCCTCCCTTGATGGTCCCTCCGGTCTTGCAAGGGATAAGTTTCGCCTTAACAGAGGCATAGCTTATCCCAATCCTGCCTCAGTGGCTACCCCGAAGAAGCGCACCAGGCCATATCCTGTGAACCCTAGTCGAAGGCCCACAAGAACGTGTGGTCTGGGCCCGTGAGGGTAATTTGCCGCAGTTCGTTGTGTACGGGTTCACCTCGCCCACTTCGGGACGAATCCCTAGCTGCGCGGGGGCTCATACGCTGCTCGTGCGGCTCGACAATGGCGACCCACACCACCCAGCCGCACGGCGGTCGCGTCTACCACTACTACAAGTGCAAACGACGTAGCCAACTCGGCAGGATAGGCCCCTGCGCGCAAAAATCCTTGAGATCCACTGAAATGGAACCGGTGGTATGGCGCTTCATCTCTAGTCTCCTACGAGATCCCGAGAAGATAAGGGTGGGTATGGAGAAGCTCATAGACGAGGAGCAGGCCATCGGACGCGGGGATCCGGAGCGAGAGGCCAAGGCGTGGGCGGAGAAGCTAGAGGAATGTGCCCGGCTTAGGAAAGCCTACCAGCAACAACAGGCTACAGGTCTTATGAGTTTGGAAGAACTCGGCGGGATGCTCGAGGAACTAGAAGAGACCCGCAAGTTGGCGGAGGCGGAGCTAGAAAACATGACCACTCGCAGGAACCGGGTGGAGGAGTTGGAGCAAGACCGGGATGTCCTACTGGCCTACCTAACTAGCGTGGTGCCGGTGGAGTTAGACGGGCTGACGGGGGAGGAGCGCAACAGGGTCTATAGAATGCTACGGTTAGAGGTCAGGCCCTGCCCGAAAGGCTACGAGGTGAAGGGCGCTTTTAGTAGTTCGGAACTTCCGTCAAGGTCGCCACCCGTCCCCAATCGTGCTCGGAGATCTCGGCCGGGAATACCACGCCCCGCTGCTTTAGGTCCTCGACCGCCTGCTCCAGGCCACCCTCAGGCTGGAAGGTCAGGGCCGATCCGCCTCCTCCTTGCGCGCCCTCAGGCTCCCGGCCGTTGAGGCCGACCGTCAAGCCGTTGGCATCCACCTCGGCCCTCGGCCCGTCCCTCTTCACGACCGGCAGGCCCAAGATGTTCTCGTAAAAGTCGACCGCTCGATCGATGTCCTGGACCGGCATCCAGATGTTCGCAACGCCTTTGATCATGCCCCGTCACTCCTTGTCTCGCGCGTTCTACGGCGTTTTTCCGCAACCCGGGCTCTTTCCCGACAGGGAGACCGGCGAATCAGCCGAATAGCTCCCTGAAACGTTCGATCACCTTCTCCTCAACCTCGAAGAGCGGTACCCCTACGCCGAGCTCTCGCGCGAGGCTCGTTACCCCGTACTCCTTGATGCCACAGGGTGTTATCCGGTCAAACCAAGAGAGATCGGTCGTTACGTTGAGGGCGAAGCCGTGGGAGGTGATGCGCCCGGAGGTGAACTTCACCCCGATGGCGGCGATCTTGTTCCCCCCCACCCACACCCCGGTGTACGACGGATGCCGCCCCGCGCGGAGCCCGTAGTCTGAGAGGACGAGGATGAGAAGCTCCTCCAAGTCTCTCAGGTACTTGTGGGTATCGAGCTTTTTGAGGCGTAGGATCGGGTACCCGACCAGTTGCCCGGGACCGTGAAAGGTCGCATCCCCGCCCCGGTCGCTCCAGAACACCTGCGCCCCTAAAGACTTCAGGTACTCCTCCCCCGCCCCGAGGTTCGAGGCGTCCTTCGCCGCCCTACCCACCGTGTAGACCGGCGGATGCTCCAGGAGGACGAGCGTGTCCGGAATCTCATCCCTCTTGCGGAGTCCGACGAGCTCTCTCTGCAGCGCCCACCCTTCCTCGTAAGGCGTCAGTCCAGGGAGCCGACGGACGTCGAAGGGTATTTCCTCGGGGGAGCACTTCTCGAGTTCCACGTCGGGCTCCGCCTGACGCTTCTAGACGACGCCACTCTTGCGGGCGTCCTCGGTCTGCTCGTGGGCGTGGTAGGAGCTGCGCACCAAAGGACCGCTCTCGACATGTTTGAAGCCAAGCTCGAAGCCGCGCTTGCGGAGGTCGGCGAACTCTTTGGGAGTGTAGTAGCGGCTCATCGGCAGGTGATTCTCCGAAGGCCTGAGGTACTGGCCGATCGTGAGGATGTCCACGTGGTGCTCGCGCAGATCGTGCATGGTCTCCAGGAGCTCCTCCTCGACCTCCCCCAGGCCCACCATAAAGCCGCTCTTCGTCAGCCCCTCGGGGTTTAGTTCCTTCGCCACGCGAAGGACTTCGAGCGAACGGTCGTACTTGGCCTGCGGCCTCACCGCCGGGTACAGGCGCGGGACGGTCTCGATGTTGTGGTTGAACGTGGCGGGCTGCGCGTCGATGACGGTCTTTATCGCGTCGCGGTCGCCCTTGAAGTCCGGGGTAAGAACCTCGACGGCGCAGCCGGGGATCTGGGCCCGGATCTCTCGGATCGTGGCGGCGAAGATGAATGCCCCGCCGTCTTCGAGTTCGTCGCGGTTGACGCTGGTAACGACGGCATGTTTGAGGCCCATCTTCTTGGCGGCATCCGCGACGCGGTAAGGCTCGTCGAGGTCGAGCTCGGTGGGCTTGCCGGTGAGGACGTTGCAGAAGCCGCAAGAGCGCGTGCAGACGTTGCCCAGGATCATGAAGGTCGC
>Ga0126307_10002050_pt1 | contig 13522 bp, 11 predicted proteins | sample Plot28_FD_89955 | JGI IMG/M metagenome (GOLD analysis project Ga0126307, IMG submission 89955) | Serpentine soil microbial communities from UC McLaughlin Reserve, CA, USA - Plot28 | ecosystem: Environmental > Terrestrial > Soil > Grasslands | place: USA: UC McLaughlin Reserve, Lake County...
GATCGAGACGCGGCGCCGCATCGTCGACGACTTCGGCGACAGGCTGCTGTACCTGAGCCACATGTCGACGGGCTGGCATCGTTGACCTGGCCTCGCGACGACGCCAAGCTGGATCGCGTGCGCGGCCTCATGGCCGAGCGCGATCTCGACGCACTGGTCGTGCGCGCGCCGGACAACGTCCTCTACCTCTCCAACTACTGGTGCATGAAGGGGTACGACGTCGTCCTCTTTCCACGTGAGGGCGACCCGACGCTCGTCGTGATGGAGCCGCAGCTGGAGGACGCGGCGGCAACGGCCTGGACTGACGATCTCCGCCCGTTCACCGGCTACGACGCGAACGATCCGAGACCGGCCTGGGCGCGCTCGACGGACGCCGCGCAGGCCGTCTGCCGCGAGCGCGGGCTCGAGCGGATCGGGCTCGAGCTGACGCAGGGGACACAGGTTGCGGACCGGATGGTGGGGGAGCCGACGGTGTTCACGCAGCCCTTCTTCCAGGCATTCGGCGCCGCCGAGGACGCGTCCCCGCTCCTCGCCGAGGCGCGCATGATCAAGAGCGAGCAGGAGGTCGAACGCATGCGTGGGGCCAACGATCTCGCCGCAGCGGCCACCGAGCACGTCGCGCAGAACATCCGCCCGGGCATGCGGGAGAGCGACGTGGCCGCCATGTGGGAGGCCTACGTGCTCGCGGAAGGCGGCGGGCGCGCGCGCGGCTATTCGCTCGTCTGGTCCGGCCCCGGCATCCGCACCTTCACGGCGACGGGTGACCGTCCTGTCCAGGAGAACGAGCCGACCCTGCTCGAGATCTGGGTCTGTGTGGAGGGCTACTGGTGCGACCACACGAAGAACGTGTGCCCGGGGGAGCTGACGCCCGCGTACGACGAGCTGCTCGACCAGCTTCTCGGCGTCTTCGATGCCGCCGTCGGGCACGCGCGGGACGGCGCGAGCCTGCCCGAGCTCGACCGGATCGTCCGCGATGGGATCGCGGAAGCCGGGTACCCCGGCCAGCCGTCGCATCCGATCTGCCACGGCGTCGGCGCGCGCGCCCACGAGCCCCCCTACGCGCACCAGGCCGGATCGGGCACGATCCGCGAGGGAATGGTGCTCGCGATCGAACCGGGAATCTACTGGGAGGGGGGCGGCGGCCTGCGGCTCGAGGACAACTTCCTCGTCACGGCGGACGGCCCCGAGAAGCTGTGCCGCTACCCCGAAGACTTTCGATGACCGACACCATCCGCCGCGAATCGACTCGGGTCGCCGTGATCGATGCACAGCGCCGCATCCTGCTCCTGCGCACATGCGATCCGCACCGGCCGGGGACGGAGATCTGGGAATTGCCCGGAGGGGGCCTCGAGGACGGCGAAATTCCGTCCGACGGCGCACGCCGAGAGCTCTACGAGGAGACGGGAATCGTCGCCGGAGAGCTCGGCCCCCGACTGGGCGTCGTCGAGTCAGATTTCACGTTCGCCGGCCGGCGCTACCGGCAACGCGAGACGGTGTTCTCCCTGCGCGTCGAACGGGAGGAATATGCGCCGGCCGCCCTGGCGGCGGGCACCGAGCGGGCGGCGCATCTCGGTCACGATTGGGTGCCGCTCGACAGCCTCCGTGCGCGGCGACTGCGTCTGTACCCCCCGCAGCTGCCCGACCTCCTGGCAAGGTTCGGCGCGTGACGGCCGACCGGGTCTGGACGGGCGAGCTGAACGACGGCGCTCGCATCGGCGGGCGCGTCGGCCTGTATGACACGACGCTCCGCGACGGCGAGCAGACGGTGGGCGTCGTCCTGGATCCCGAGCAGAAGCTCGAGATCGCGCGCCTGATCGACGACCTCGGCATCGATCGCATCGAGGCCGGGTTTCCGCGCGTCTCGGAGGAGGACAGGCAGGCCGTCGAGCTCATTCAGGCCGCCGGCCTGAAGGCGGAGGTGTGGGGCTTCTCTCGCGCCCTGCGCGCGGACGTGGACGCGCTGCTCGAGCTCGACGTGCGCGCGGCGGTGATCGAGGCGCCGGTGAGCGAGCGCAAGCTGGGCGCGCTGCTCCTCGACCACGAGGAGGTGCTCCGCCGCATCGACGACGCGGTCTCGCACGCCGTGGCGAGCGGCATGACCGTGGCCTTCTTCGGCGTCGACGGCACGCGCGCGAAGCTTTCTTTCCTCGAGACTGTCTACAAGACGGCGCGCCAGGCCGGCGCTCAGGAGGCGGTCGTCGTGGACACGATCGGCGCGGCGGCGCCCGAGGCGGTCGGACAGCTGGTTGCGAGTGCCCGCCGTTGGCTCGGGCCGGACGTCCCGCTTCATTTCCACGGGCACAACGACTTCGGGCTCGCAACGGCCGGTGCGGTGGCCGCCGTTCGCGCCGGCGCGACCTGGGTGCAGGGGACGATCAACGGGATGGGGGAGAGGGCGGGGAACGCGAACGTGGGCGAGGTTGCGATGGCGCTGCACGCGCTGTACGGGACGGAGACGAACCTGCGCCTCGAGAAGCTGCGCGACGTCTCACTTCGCGTGCAGGAGCTCTCCGGCTACGAGCTCGAGCCGTGGAAGCCGGTCACCGGCGAGAACCTCTTCACGCGCGAGAGCGGCGCGGTCGCGAGCCAGTTCCACGACCCGCCGGCGATCGAGCCTTTCGCGGCCGACCTGGTCGGCGCCGACCGGCGCATCGTCCTCGGCAAGAAGAGCGGCGTCGACTCCATCCGCATCAAGTGCGACGAGCTCGGCCTGCACGTGCCGGAGGAGGACTACCGCAAGCTGCTCGCCGAGGTGAAGCGGATAGCGGCGGAACGGCACGGGCTCGTCTCGGACGAGGAGTTCCGCTCGCTCGTCGCGCAGCGTTGAGCCGCGTCTGCATCGTCGGCGCCGGCGCCATCGGCAGCCTCTACGCCGCGCATCTCGCGCAGGTCACAGACGTGGTCGTGCTCGCGCGCCGGGAGGAGCACGCGCGCGCGCTCCGCGAAGAGGGGCTGCGCGTCACCGGCCGGCACGAGTTCACGGCGACGCTCGAGGCGACCACCGAGCCCGCCGAGCTCGGGGCCGCGGATCTGTGCATCGTCGCAACGAAGGCGACGCACCTCGAGCAGGCGGCCTCGACGCTCGAAGGCCACCTCCCCGGCGCGACCGTCATGACCGTCCAAAACGGGCTCGGCGCTGAAGAGGTCGTCCGCCGCTACGGCGACTGGCCGCTGATCTCGGCAGTCACCTTCATGAGCGGGAACCGTCGCGGCGACGCGGAGGTCGAGTACATCCTCGACACGGAGACGTGGCTCGGACCGTACGGCGACACTGCGTACGACACAGTGGCGCGCACGGTCGATCTGATCGTCCGCTCCGGGCTCAAGGCGCGCGCGTTCGAGGACCTGCGGCCGGCGCAGTGGTCGAAACTCATCTTCAACGCGACCGTCAACTCCGTCTCGGCGCTGACGCACCTCCCGCATGACGCGCACTTCGCCGACCGCGGACGGCTCGACTCGCTGGGTGATCTCGTCCACGACCTGGTGGAGGAGGGTAAGCGGGTCGCTGCGGCGGCGGGCGTGGGTCTGCACGATGATCCTTGGGAGATGAACGTGCTCGCGACGCAGCGCGGCAGCGCCCACGTGCCCTCGATGCTGGAGGACATCGAGGCGGGCCGCGCGACCGAGATCGACCTCATCACCGGCGCCGTCGTGCGGGAGGCCGGCCGTGCCGGCATCCCCGTCCCGCTGCACGAGGCGCTGTATGCGCTCGTGCGCGCGAAGGAGCTTGCGTGCGTGTCGCGGTGATCGGCTGCGGCGCCGTAGGAAGCCTGTTCGCCGCGCACCTCGCGCAGCTGGACGACGTCGAGGTGTGGGCGTACGACCTGGCGCAGGAGCACGTCGACGCCATCAACGAGAACGGCCTGAGGCTCTCCGGCGTGGGCGACGTCGTCGGCCAGCTCCGCGCGACGAGTGACGCGGCGGAGCTGCCCGCGTGCGAGTTTGGCATCGTCGCGGTCAAGAGCATGCACACGAATGCGGCGCTGGCGGCGACGGCGCAGGCGTTCGTCGACGGAGCGGTCTGCTCGGTCCAGAACGGCATCGGCAACGAGGAGCTCGTCGCGCGACACGTCGACCGCGTCATGCGCGGGACGACGTTCCCGGCGGGTCACGTGATCGAGCCCGGCCACGTGGGCTGGGACACGGCGGGCGACACCTGGATAGGGCCCTTCGAGCCGCAGCCTGCGGCCGCGGACGAGGTCGAGCGCCTGGCCGAGGCGCTGACGCGGGCGGGGATGCCAACCCGCGGCCTCGCGGACGCACGCGGCGCGCAGTGGACGAAGGCGATCTTCAACGCGTCCACGAACCCCGTCGGCGCGCTCACCGGCCTCGCGCACGGGGAGATCTGCGACTTCGAGCCCACACGCCGTCTGATCTCTGGACTGATCGACGAGTGCAAGGCGGTCGCGGACGCCGTCGGCATCGAGCTCGACCACGACCCCGAGGACATGGTCGACCACGCGGCGCGCGTCGCGCACGACCACAAGGCGAGCATGACCCAGGACGTGCTCGCACACCGGCAGACGGAGATCGACTTCTTGAACGGCGCAATCGTCGGGCACGGGGAGGAGGAGGGCGTGCCAACGCCGCTGAACCGCGCGATCTGGGCGCTCGTGAAAGCATTAGAGGACTCGTGGAGCTGACGGAGATCCAAGAGCGCTACCGCCGTGTCCGGGACGAGATGGACCGGGAGGGCATTGACGCGCTCGTCGTGTCGGGAAGCGAGTACACGGGATTCGACGGCGCAGTCGCGTATCTGTCCGGCTTCACCATCGTCCACCGGTATGCGTACGTACTCGTTCCGCTCGCCGGCGACGCGTCGATCGCATTCCCGAGCGAGGCGCGGTACGTGGGCTTCCACGGCGCGGCCTGGTTGGAGGAGCAGGTCTTCGTGGACAAGCCGGGCGACTGGCTGCGGGAGCGTTGCGCCGCCGCCCGTCGCGTCGGCGTCTACGGGCTCGACTACGTGATGAACGTGCGCGACTACCGCGCGCTGGCGGAGGGGTCGTACGCCATTGTCCCGTTCGACGAGGCGTTCGACCGCGCCCGTGCCGTCAAGAGCGAGGCCGAGATGGACTCCGTGCGGGAGGCGGTCGGCATCAACGAGGCCGGGTTCTGGGAGGTTCTGCGTGCATATGCGCCCGGTAAGACGGAGGCCGAGATCATGGCGCCGGCCGCGGCTCGCTTCGTCGAGCTGGGTACCGGCCGGCACGCGATGAACATGGTGCTCGCGAGCGGGCCGCCCGGGGGCGCACGGCCCGAGTTCGTCATCCCCAGCGAGACCAGGCGCGTCGGCGCGGACGATCTGCTGCTGTACTCGCTCGAGATCGGCGGTCCGGCAGGCCACTGGGCGGAGGTCTCGCGCCCGATCATGGCGGGCCAGCCGAGCCGTGAGACGGCGGAGATGATGGAGGCCTATGTCGAGTACGGCGAGATCGCACGCGAGGTGATGAAGGACGGCTCGACGGCGCACGACGTGCACATGGCGGTGTCGAAGCCGTTCCGGGAGCGCGGGTACGGGCTCGGGCACGTGACGGGGCACTCGATCGGGATGACGATGATCGAGCACCCGCGCGTCGGGGAGGGAAACGAGACCGTCCTGCGCGAGAACATGGTCTTCTCCATGCACCCGCACGTGATCGCCGGGGACGGCTCGTGCCTGTACATGCAGGAGACGTGGCGGATCGGGAAGCACGCAGGCGAACAGCTCTCCGGCCTGCCCCTGAAGATCTTCGACGGCTCCGAAGTTACTTGAGACTTACTTGACCAGTCCGCATTACTGGTCAAAACTGTATGCCTGCGCGCCCTTCCAGTCCTCGGGGTCTCGCTCGCGTGCGCGCTCTTGCTCGCGAGCACCGTTCACGCCGGGTCGAGCCGCGACTCGCTGGCGTCGCTCGGCCTCGTCCATGCGGGCCTGAAGCGCGTCGCGGGAGGTCCGTGCGGCCTGCTGTACCAGGTCGACGTAGCGGGTCCGGCGCGCTGCACGCACGGCCCCGACCCGGCGCCGCCGGGCGTCGACGTGCGCGAGCGCCGCTCGATCGCGGAGTTTCGAGCGTCGCTTCCTCCGCGGGCCCTCTTCGGCGTCTCGCCCACGACGGCTCGCGTTCCGTGCTTCGGCGACGGGAAGGAGGGCCCGCGCGTGCAGGCCGTATACGCCCATCCACCGGACACGCCGAGCCGCTACGTCGACGTCGTCCCGTTCATCAAGACGTGGGCCGCCGAAGTGGACGAGACGTACGTGCGGAGCGCGGCCGAGACGGGCGGCACGCGCCACGTCCGCTTCGTCACGACGTCGGAGTGCGAGCTCTCCATCCTGAACGTCGTCGCGCGTGCGGACACGATCGACCACACATTCGAGGATCTGCAGAGCCTGAACCTCACGCGGAGCGATCGCAAGTACCTCGTCTGGATGGACGCCAACCAGATCTGTGGCATCGGCGAGAGCTACGACGACGCGAAGCTCGGCCCGCTGAACATGAACAACGGGCCGCGCGGGATCTCGGGGATGACGGCGCGCATCGACGAGGGGTGCTGGGGCGACTACTCGAATCTCGCGCGCGGCTCCACCGAGGCCCACGAGCTGACGCACACGCTCGGCGCCGTCCTCTCGGATGCGCCGAACGCCACCCGCTACGGCCACTGCGACGACGGCTACGACGTCATGTGCTACGGGGACGGGCCGGGAACGCACCTGCGGCTCGACGTTTGCCCCCTCGCGCACCAGCAGCTGCTCGATTGCGGACACGACGACTACTTCAGCACCAAGCCCCCGCTCGACGGCTTCCTCGGGACGCACTGGAACACGGCCAACAGCCGCTTTCTCGAGGGGGCGGTACTCGACACCGCCGCTCCCGTCGTGCAAACCAGTCCGGCCAAGGTTCAGCGGAGCAGGAACGTCAAGCTGCGCTTCCACGTGTCGGACGACAGCGGGACGGCGAGCGTGATCCTGACGGTCTTCCGCGGCCGGAAGTTGGTCAAGCAGTGGGGCGCGGAGGACGTGCTGAACGGCGACTACCGCGTGACGTGGAAGGCCCCTGCCAAGGCGCAGCTGCTCGACTTCTGCGCCGTGGCGCGGGATCCCTTCGGCAACAAGAGCGCCAACGCCTGCGCACCGCTGAAGGTGACGTGAGGTGATCGCGCTCAAGGCGATGACGGCTCTCGCGCTCCTGCTCGGGTCGCCGCAGGCGCATCCCGGCGTGGTCGGGCCCGGCGTCCAGCGCGCGGTCGAGCGGCAGGGTTCCGCGCTCGTCCAGGTCGCTTTCGAGGCGCCGCGCGCGCGGACGCTCGCGGGGACGCGAGCCGCCGTCCGCACCGTGCGAGCGCACGTACTTGCACGAGCCGGCAGCGGCTTCCGCCTGACGGCGAGCTGGGACGCGGTCATGGGTATGGCGGGCCGCGTGACGGCCGCGGGGCTGCTGCGACTCGCAGGCTCACCGGATGTGCGTCGCATCGATCTCGACGTGGGCGGCCATGCCGCCGACGCCCAGTCCGATCCGCTGATCCACGCCGACCAGGCCCGGACGGCGGGCTACACGGGCAACGGTGTGACCGTCGGGATCCTCGACTCGGGGATGCAGCTGAACCATCCCGACCTCTCCGATGCGCTGGTTGCGCAGTCGTGTTACGTCGATGCGCCGGGGACGTGCCCGAACGGCGCACACGCCCAGACCACGGGAAACGGCGGCCGTGACGACAACGGCCACGGAACGAACGTCGCCGGAATCGTGACCGGCAACGGGACGATCGCCCCGATCGGCGTCGCACCTTCGTCGAGGGTCGTCATCGTGCGGGTGCTCGCCGCCGACGGGTCGTTCGCGACAACGTCACAGGTCATTTCCGGGCTCCAGTACATCGTCAAGCACCCCGAATACGGCGTGAAGGTCATCAACATGAGCCTCGGCACGAACGCGCTCTTCGCCGGAACGTGCGACAACGTGAGCTCGTTCACGATGAACTTCGCTTCGGTGGTGCACGCGTTGCGTCTGCAGGGCGTGACGATCTTCGTCTCCTCCGGAAACGACCAGGCGACGAACCGGATGGAGCTTCCGGCGTGCCTCAGCGAGGTCGTTGCCGTCGGCGCCGTGTACGACAGCAGCTTCGGCACGAACACGGTGTTCTGCAACGACCCGACCGCGGCCGACAAGGTCACCTGCTTCTCCAATTCCAGCACGGCGCTCGACGTGCTCGCACCCGGAGCCCCGATCACGTCCGCCGGCGTCGGCTCCTCGACCTCGACGTACTACGGAACCTCGCAAGCCTCTCCGATGGCGGCCTCGACGGCCGCGGACCTCTTGCAAAAGAACTCCACGCTCACGCCGGTTCAGATCGAGGCGACGTTGAAGTCAACCGGAAAGCCGGTCACGGACTCGCGGAACGGCCGGGTGACGCCGCGGATCGACGTCATTGCGGCGCTGAACGCCACGCCGGTCGGACCGCCTCCGCCGCCGCCTCCGCCCCCGGATACGAAGAGGCCGGTCGTCAAGGCCAGGGCGGCGGTCGTGAAGCACCGGAAGAGCGCGCGCCTGCGCTTTACGGTGACCGACAACAGCGGCAGCGCCTCCGTCGTCGCGGCCGTCTTCCGCGGCAACAAGAAGGTGAAGCAGTGGGGGCCGGAGACGCTGGACAGCGGGCCGTACTTCGTCGGCTGGGCGGCACCGTCGAAGCGGCAGCACCTCTCCTTCTGCGTCCAGGCCGAGGACGCCGCCGGAAACGTGAGCAAGCAGTCCTGCGCCGGCATCAACGTGACGTAGGGCTCCGCCAGCCGGGCGCGAACATCGGATGCGAAACGGCCGTCCCTCGGGAGACGTCAAACGACCGCGAACGGAATTCGCTTGACGGCGGAACGGATATATGCATACTGAGACAACTAAGGTCGTGCGAAACATGACAATCATGTGCGCCCTCGTGGTCCTCTGCGCGTGGTCCGCCGCGACAGCATGGGGTTCCGAGCTCTTTGCCCGTGACGCGAAAAACGTCAGGGTCGCGGTCAGCGCGGACGGTCAATCGGCGCTGCTCACGTTCGACGCGCCGATGGTGAGCGGGAAGGGGACTGTGACGAAGCGGATTCTCGTCTCGGGAGCCGTCAACGCGTTCCACCCGAGCGAGACGCGGGCACAGGTGAAGTTCGACCAGCGCTACCTGACGACCGGCCCCAAGGACAAGAAGGTCTGGAAGAACTTCAAGAACAAGTGCAAGCGCTACGACGGGCCGGAGCTCGCGTTCTTCGTCACCGCCTGTAAGGCGCCCGACGGGAGCTACTGGGGCGTGCAGGCCTGGAAGTACTGGCAGCCCTTCTTCGGCTACCAGCCGTGGCTGCCCCATCAGGACGACGTGGCCTTCCACGTCTCGCACTGGAGGGGCCCGCTCGCGCTGCTCGAGATCTGGTCCGACTGGATCGACGTCGGCCACGGCGCGACCGCGCCCCACGACGTCATCGCCCGGCTGACGTACGGCGGCATGCCCGTCTTCGGCTACGTGGTCAAGCCCGGGGGTGTCCCGGGGGACGGGTACGGACGCATCGTCTACTTCGAGACGCTCGACTCGCTTCTCGGCACCGGCTGGTGGCGTCTGGCGGGAATTCTCGCGCGCAACCCGTCGGGGATGCTCTGCCACGCGATGGTGCCGGGGAGGACCTATAGCAACTACCCGAACCCGCACGTCGTCGACGCGGGGAACGGCAAGGCCTACCGCGTGTATACCGAGGGCCCCGGTGTCACGCCGCTCGTCATGGCGCAGGTCGACGATCCGGGTAGCTACGACGCGAACGACGCGGCGAAGGTTCAGCGCCAGGCGCGCGGGAAGTCACTGCTTCAGCAGTGGAACGCGCCCCCGGCGTGTATGAAGGGCCACTAGACCGACAGCTGTCGGCTCCTGTGCGCGGCTGGTCTACGGCGCGTGGCTACTTCTTCCGCACCTGGATGATCTGCGTCATCCGGGCGGGATGGAGCGAGCAGAACAGCTTGTACGTTCCGCGCCGAGTGAACGTGTGGGTGAACGTGCCGCCGTTGGCCGTCCAGGGCGAGGAGAAGCCGACGGGGCCGCTGACGAGCGTCACGTCGTGCGAAACGGAGCCGATGAACCGCCACGTGAACTTCGCGCCGCGCTTGACGCTGACACGCTGGGCGCCGTATTTGTAGTCGCCGACCCAGGTGCTCCTGAGGTTCTTCCGCAGAGGCCCTCCCGGCTTGACCAGGAGCGGCACGCGGACGTTCGTGGGAGGCCCGGGGGAGCCCAGGTCGATCGTGAGGCCGGGGATCGTCTCGCAGCCGGCGACGAGGGTGGGTGCGAGGTAGACGATCATGATCCCCATCACCCTCGTGTGTGGCCGGCTGTTGTCGTAGACCGCGGTCAGCCGTAGGTCGTTCCCCGCGGCGACGGGAATGCCGAGCGGGCTCTGGAAGCTCGACATCTTCGTCGGGCCCGGCTCGTGCAGGATCGGTAGTGGGATCGGCCCGTTCCAGCTCGGCTGAGAGGTGAAAAGGGTCCGGCCACAGGTCTGATCGGAGAGCTCGAGCCTCATCCCGCCGCCGTGCAGGTGTCCGCCGGCGGTGAGCAGACGACCGCTCTCGGGCATCGTCAGGTCGACGTGTCGCGAGTAGGTCGACCCGGGCTTGCCGGTGCCGGGGACGTCGAAGATCGGGTCGGCCTTGCAGTTGTTCATGTCCAGCCAGATCGGCTTGACCGGCTGCAGCGCCTTGCCGGTCGCGTACGTGACCGTGTAGCGCACCCAGACCGTCTCGTTCTGGGGTAGGTGGTTCATCAGCATGGCCAGGAGGCCCCAGTGGTCGGAGCCCTTGTTCGGATAGCCGTAGCCGTCAGGGAGGCTCATCGCGTAGTGCTCCTCGCCCTCGGCGAAGAAGCGCTGCGCGTACGACCCCGGGCAGGTGTAGTCGGGCGCGCCGATCTTGGCAAAGACGACGTGGTGGAGCATGACCTTCGTATTTGGCACGACCTCGCCCTTGGCGTTCACGAGATCGGCCTTGATCCCGGTGACGTAGCCGTCCGTCGACGGCGAGTCGATGAGCGCGGTACGCGTGATCGCGTCGTACGGCGTGACCGTGACCGGCCCGCTCTTGAAGACGAGGGTCTGGACGCCGGCTTCCGCTGCGGGTCCAAACGCCAGCCCGACGGCGGCAACGGCGGTGAGCAGCGCAAGGCGGCGGAAGTGCGCCACGCTCCGATGCTACCGGCGGTAGACTGATCGACGTGAGCTGGCTGTCCATCGCCCTGCTCGCCGCGGCGGTGCTGATCCTGATCGGAGCGGAGTGGCCGCGCCTCAATACCAGGTTCGGGAGCGGCGCGCGCAAGCGCCGCGAGCGAGCCCGCCGCAAGGCCGCGTGGCACATCGTGCAGTCGTCAGAGACGGCGCGGTCGGAGAGCGAGGAGTTCGCCGCGAGCGTCGAGCGCGACCTCGAGCAGCTCCCCACGATCGAAGAGCACGAGCAGAACCGCTGACGGACGCCGCTAAGAGACTCGGAACGTCGTCGTGATCGTGCGCGTGTTGGGCAGGATCGGCCCGACGTTCTCCATGTTGCGCGTCTCCTGGTAGTCGGAGACCTGGAAGACCAGGCGGTGGGTTCCGCGCGCGAGGAACCCGAGCGGAATCGTTACCCGGTTCTTCTTGCGCGAATACGTCGCCTTCGCTCCGATACCGTCGATCGCGGCGCCGAACGAGGTCGGATCGACGGCGGATCCCCTGTCGGTGACGCGGAGCGCGAGCGTCCCGTTGGCCCTGGCCGTGCGCGTGAGGAGCTTGACGGCTGGGCGCGTCACGTCGTTGATCCAGAAACGGAACGTGAACTTGCCCGCGTCGAGGCTGCTCCTGGAGTCGAAGACGACGTCGTAGCGGCCCTTGGCGGGCAGGACGGCGCCGGCGACGGGGGTAAGGTGGTAGAAGTCCACGACGTACGGGTTGAGGTTGAGCGGCAGCGCCGGGTAACCGGTCAGCCGGTTCTCGTCGTTGTTCGCGACGACGCGCGGCTGGATGGCGACGCCGGCCCCCTGGCTGAGCACGGCGACGCCGAAGTTGGCGACGGCCTTCGTCAGCCGGACCGTGAACACCTGCTCGGGCCCGGCGAGGTCGGCCGGGATGCCGACGCCTGTGGGATTCTCGGGCCAGCGGTACGTGCTCACGAGCGAGCGCCGCCCGCGGGTGTTTCCGGCGTACGTGCCGTTCTTCCTGAGCGTCCCGTGCTTCTGCTTCGCCAGCTGCGGCGACTCGATATGAGCCCAAAACGGGAGCCGCCGGGTCGTGCTGCCCTTCGTCAGAACGATGAACCCGCTCACCTCCGCGTTCGACGCGGACGGCGGATTCGCCGAGACCTCGAAGGAGCCGGGGACGTTCACCGAGGCCGTCGCCTTCACGGCCCCGGCCGGGCCCTGACGCACGTCGACCGAAACCTGCCACTGCCCCGCACCTCTGCCGGCATCCGTCACGTTGACGGTGCGGCGCTCGAGCGACCCATGCCTGAGCAGGCCGAACGAGAGCCCGGTGGGGGAGGCGAAGATCAGCGGGTCGTTGGCGCGGGGTAGGTTGATGAACCCGCCGCCTTCGCGCGCCGAGGTGGTCTCGCTCGTATGGCTCGAGGTCGTGAAGACCGGCGTCCCGGTCAGAACGAGGGCCGACTTGATCTGCGCGACCGTCCACGTGGGATGCATCTGCTTGAGCAGGGCGGCCGCGCCGGCGACGTGCGGCGAGGCCATGCTCGTGCCGCTCCACTCCGCCCACGAGCCGTTTCGCGCGGGCACCGAAGAAAGAACGGCCACTCCGGGTGCGGTGACGTCGGGCTTCATCTGCAGCGAGACGGGGGTGGGGCCGCCCGAGGAGAAGCTCGCGATCACCTTGCCCTTCGTGGCCGCCGCGGACGTGATTGCCAGCGGCGCGCTGCCCGGCGAACCGATGGAGCCGCGTCCAAACCCGTCGAAGTCGTTCCCGGCGGCGATGGCGGGGACGACGCCCGCCCGAGCCGCGCCGTTGATCGCCTTGACGACGATGTCGCGGCTCTGCTCGATCTCGGGCTCGCCGAGCGAGAGGTTGATGACGTCCATCCCGTCCGCGACTGCGGCTTCGATCCCCTTGGCGATCTCGGGGCTGTTGCCGTCGAGGCCCACGCCCGAGATGGTGGGAATCGTCAGCACCTTGTAGTTGCCGAGGTACGCCTTCGGCGCGATTCCCGAGACCGCTGCGCCGCCGCTGGCATTCGTGTCGTGGTCGCCCGCGGCGATTCCGGCGACGTGGGTCGCGTGCTCTGACTCGCCGGGATCGAACGGGAGGTTCGCGTTCGCGTACTTCGGCGAGGCGGGCGGGAACGCACGCGCGACGATCACCTTGTCGGTCGTGTAGTTCGTGTTGCCCTTGGGGAAGCCGGCGGGCGGGTCGAAGCCGTTCTGGGAGAGGAACGGGTGCGTCTGGTTCACGCCGTCGTCGATGATCCCGATCTTCATCCCGTTGCCGGCAGTGGTGAGGTTGGCGCCCCAGAGACTCGTGGCGCCGATCAGCGCCGGAGTCTGATCCAGGGTCGGA
>Ga0126307_10002051_pt1 | contig 13521 bp, 10 predicted proteins | sample Plot28_FD_89955 | JGI IMG/M metagenome (GOLD analysis project Ga0126307, IMG submission 89955) | Serpentine soil microbial communities from UC McLaughlin Reserve, CA, USA - Plot28 | ecosystem: Environmental > Terrestrial > Soil > Grasslands | place: USA: UC McLaughlin Reserve, Lake County...
CGCGCCCGAGTCGAGGATGAGGCGGTCGGCCAGAGCAGCCATGCCCCCACACTCTGGTGAAGGGGGCATGCCGCCGTTCGGGTACCAGAGAAAGACGGGAAGGTCGGGGATGAGGAGGGGGCCTGCGAGGCTTTCGAGGTGTTCGGCGGGCGGTCCTTCGATGTGCACCGTGATCTGCTCGGCGCAGACCTGACGGCTACCTCTAGCCCTGCAGAAGGCCGAGAGCCCGACCTCCAGGTTCGCCTTCTCTTCCTCAGGGTCGGAGATCATGAGCACCGCTCTCGATGGGTAGAGTCCGGAGAGCTCGCAGACGACCCGCTTGACGTCCAACGCGGACTCTTCGTCGGTCACCACGATCAGGTTCAAAACGCTCGCCCGAGAGCCTAAAGTCTCGTCTTCGTTCATCCGTAGCCGCGCTAGCTCCCGCTCTATCTGCTCGGCCGACATCGCGCCTCTTAAAGGCGCCAACCGCGACTCCCCTCCCCTCACGGCCGCCGCCACCTTCTTCCGTCGCCCAAGAGAAGGTCCTCGGCCTGCTCAGGTCCCCAGGAACCCGCAGGGTAAAGGGGGATCTCCACTTTCCCGACCCACGCCCGTAGCACGGGGTCCAGGACCTCCCACGCCATCTCGGTCTCGTCCGCGCGGATAAAGAGCGTCGGATCGCCGAGCATAAGATCGAGGAGTAACCGTTGGTAGGCGTCCGGGACCTCTTCCAAAAAAGCGGTGCCATAGAGCAGATCCATGTTCACCGAACGTACCTTAAAGCCAGCTCCAGGGACCTTCGCCCCGATCTTCAGTGACACGCCTTCCTCGGGTTGTATACGCACCACCAGAACGTTTGGCTTCAACCCTTCGGTTTCAGCTTCGGCAAACAGCTTGTGTGGCGTCGGCTTGAACTGGATAGCGATCTCCGTAGCCCTCTTCGGTAATCGCTTGCCCGCCCGTACGTAAAACGGCACCCCCGCCCACCGCCAGTTGTCTATAAACAGCTTGAGCGCCACGTAGGTCTCGGTCGTGGAGCCCGGTAATACACCTTCCTCCTCGCGGTATCCCCTTACCCCCTCCCCCCACACCCAGCCGCGGGCGTATTGGCCCCGCACGGCGAACTTCCTCACCTCATCCTCGGAGAAGCGGTGGACCGCCTTGAGGACCTTCACCTTCTCCTCGCGTACCGACTCGGCGTCGAAGGCAACCGGCGGCTCCATGGCGGTGAGGCACAGGACCTGCATAAGATGGTTCTGGACGATGTCGCGTAGAGCGCCCGCCTCCTCGTAGAAGGCGCCGCGGGCGTCGATCCCGATGCTTTCGGCGACCGTAATCTGGACGTGGTCTACGTAGTGGTCGTTCCAGACGGGCTCGAAGATGCCGTTGGCGAAGCGCAGAGCCATAATATTCTGCACCGTCTCCTTGCCGAGATAGTGGTCTATCCTGTAGATCTGGCGCTCCCCGAAATACTGCCTGATGTCTGCGTTCAAACCTCTGGCGCTCATCAGGTCCCGCCCGAAGGGCTTCTCGACCACGAGGCGCGCCCAGCCCCCATTCTCCCCCACGCTCATCCCCGCCTCCCCGAGCCCCTCCACGATGGTTGAAAAGAAGGATGGCGACGACGCCATATAGAAGACCCGGTTCCCCTCCGTTCCACACTTCCTGTCGAGCTCCTTTAAGAAATTCTTGAGCTCGCGGTACATCCCAGCCTCTCCGAAATCGCCGGGGAGGTAGAAGATGTTTTTGGAGAAAGATTTCCAGACGTCTTCACTGACTCTATCAGGGTGGTACTCGTTCAAAGAGTCGCGCAGCTTCTTGCGGAACTCGTCGTGGTCCAGCTTCGTCCTCGCGACGCCTACGACAGCAAACTCCAACGGGAGACGGCGCTGGGCCGAGAGCTCGTAAAGGGCAGGTACGAGCTTGCGGGCTGTAAGGTCCCCGGAGGCGCCGAAGATAACTACGGTGTTGGCTTCCGGAATCCTGGGTAGCCTCGTCTCATCCCGGAGAACCTCCGCCGAAAGCCGCGTTTGAGTCATGAGGAGTTTTCTCTACTTCTCGGGTTGCTCCGTAGATACCTCCTGAACCGCGTGCCCGCCGAACTCGCCGCGCAAGGCAGCGATGACCTTCATGGCGAAGGAGTCTCCCTGGCGGGAGGCGAACCGGGCGAGGAGCGAGCCCGCTATGACCGACGCTGGAACGTCCTCGTTTATCGCCTCGAAGACCGTCCAGCGGCCCTCGCCGGAGTCCTCGACGTAGCCGCGAACCCTGTCGAGGTTTGCATCCTTCGAGAAGGCGTTGTGGGCGAGCTCCAGGAGCCAGCTACGGACGACGCTTCCCTGGTTCCAGAGGCCCGAGACAGCCTCAAGGTCGAAGTCGTATTGGGACTTTTGTAGGATCTCGAACCCTTCGGCGTAGGCCTGGAGCATGCCATACTCGATCCCGTTGTGAACCATCTTGGTGAAGTGCCCGGCACCAGCATCCCCCAAGTAGGCATACCCATTCTCCGGAGCTAAAGTCTTGAGCGCGGGCTCGACGTGCTCGTAGGCGTCGCGATCCCCACCGACCATAAGGCAATAGCCGAGCTTCAGGCCCCAGATCCCCCCGCTCGTGCCTGCGTCCAAAAAGCGCAAATCCTTTTCGTTGAGCATCTGGGCCCGGCGAATGGAGTCCCTAAAATAAGAGTTGCCGCCGTCTATGAGAATGTCTCCAGGTTCCGCCAGCTCGGAGAGCCGATTGAGAACCGCCTCCGTTGGGTCTCCGGCAGGGACCATGCTCCAGATCGCCCGCGGAGGAGAGAGCTTTTGCACCAGCTCCTCCATGCTGTAGGCACCCTCCGCGCCCTCAGAGATCGCCTCGTCCACCGGCCCCGGTTGCCGGTTAGAGGCCACCACCCGATGCTCCCCGCTTCGTATCAGGCGCCGCACCATGTTGGCACCCATCCTACCGAGACCGTAGAGACCTATCTCCATAAGCCACCCCTTCTTGTATATTGGCTCCGATGTCAGCTTCGGCTGACAACCCGGCGGCTCTTCTCCTTTATCCCCTCCAGCAACTCATCGAAAGAGTCGGCAAACTTCGCCACACCCTCCTTCTCTAGAACGTCGGTGACGTCCGTGTAGTCTATGCCTGCTTCACGCAGCTCGTACAGAAGCTTTCGTGCCCCGTCGAGGTTCTCTTCGAGAGCATAAGGGTTCACCTCGCCGTGGTCCATGAACGCCTCCAGAGTCGAGGCAGGCATGGTGTTTACCGTGTCGGGACCGACGAGCTCCTCGACGTACTTTACGTCCCTGTGTGCTGGGTTCTTCGTCGAGGTGGAGGCCCAGAGAGGGCGTTGTCTTGTAGCACCCTTTGATTCCAAAAACGCCCAGACATCGCCGGAGAAGATCTCTGTAAATGCTAGATACGCCAGCTTTGCGTTCGCGACGGCGAGTTTGCCCTTCAGGTCGTCGCGGCCACCTATCTGATCGAGCCTCCTGTCCGCTTCTGTGTCCACCCGGGAGACAAAGAAGCTTGCCACACTCGCCACTTTGGAGGGATCGCCGCCGGCAGCGACGAGGCGCTGGAGACCGCGGACGTAGGCTTTGGCGACGGCGCGGTAGCGTTGGAGGGAGAAGATCAGGGTGACGTTGATGGAGCGGCCCGAGGCGATCATATCCTCCACCGCCGCCAACCCTGGCTCGGTCGCCGGTATCTTCACCATGAGGTTCGGCCTATCCACCAGCTCGTGCAACCGGGTAGCCTCCTCAAAGGTCGCCGGGGTGTCGTAGGCGAGGTTCGGCGAAACCTCCAAAGAGACGTAACCATCGAGTCGGTTCGTACGCTCGAAGACAGGCATGAGGAGAGCACAAGCATCCTGGATGTCCTCCTTGGCGAGCTCAAAGAAGATCTCCTTGAGGTCGCCCTCTTTTAGAGAGACCTCTTCCAATTGCTCATCGTAGAGGCTCGACTCGGAGATCGCCTTCTGGAAGATGGTGGGGTTGGAGGTCACGCCGACGACGCCGGCCTCGATCATCTCCCGCAGCTCCCCGCTCCGTACAGAATCGCGCGAGAGATAATCTATCCAGACGCTCTGCCCCGCCTCGGCCAGTCTCCGCAAACGGTTGTTCACTAGCTTCTACCTCCTGAAAAGTTCCCTAAAGGCTGGGCATCCGATCTAGCCACAAGTCTACACCGGAGAGAGAGCCTGTGTAGTAGAAGTCAGAGTATCTAAGCTTTTGACAGGCGACAGCCCGCTAGGAATGCCCTTCCTCGGGAGCAGTTGGCTCGAAGGCTGGAGTGCCAGGGGTCTCCTCTACCCGCTCCGGTAGTTCTAGGAGCCCGAGCGTCTTGTTTACGACATTCTCGGGGGTGATGCCAAGGTTCGTAAGAACGGTCTCGCCGGGGGCGGAGGCCCCGAAGCGGTCTATGCCCACACTGGCGCCTCGAGAACCGACGTAGCGCTCCCAACCCAGGGTAATCCCGGCTTCGACAGCGACACGGGCTTCTACCTCAGGGGGCAGGACAGAGTTTCTGTATTCCTCGTCTTGGGCGTCAAATATCTCCCACGAGGGCATACTTACCACCCGCGCCGCGACGTTCTCCCCAGCGAGAAGCTCGCGAGCCTCCAGAGCCACGGCGACCTCGGAGCCGGTGGCGATAAGTATTACGTCCGCAGTGGTACCGCCTTCGGGCTCGGCCAGAACGTAGGCCCCACGCAGAGCGCCCTCCGCGGCGCCTAAAGACGCGCGGTCCAGAACGGGCACGTTCTGTCGGGTGAGGAGCATGGCGACCGGGCCCTCAGCTTCTAACGTCGAGCGCCAGGCCATCACAGTCTCGTTGGCGTCGGCCGGACGGATGACGGTGAGGTTCGGGATCGCGCGCAGGGCCATGTAGTGCTCCACCGGCTGGTGGGTCGGACCGTCCTCCCCCAAACCCACCGAGTCGTGCGTAAAGACCCAGACCACGGGAAGTTCCATCAGCGCCGAGAGCCTTACCGCCGGGCGCATGTAGTCGCTGAAGACGAGGAACGTCGAGCCGTAGGGCCGCACGATGCCGCCGTGCAGCGCCATCCCGTTCACGGCGCTCCCCATCCCGTGCTCCCGCACGCCCCAGGCGATGTTACGCCCAGTATGGGTCGCGCCGAAAAGCCCACCGCCTTTGAACTCGGTGGCGGTCGAACCGACGAGGTCAGCCGCGCCCCCGACCATCGTCGGAACATGGTTTTTGAACGCGTTCATTATCCGGCCACCCGCTCTACGGGTGGCTAGTTTTTTGGTCTCCTCTTTGTCGAAGACGGGGAAGGCTTCCTCGCAGCCGGGCTCGGGTTTACCGCTCCAGGCCCGGTCCCACTCTTGGGCAAGCTCCGGGAACTCTTCGCGCCAAGCGGCGAAGCGCCCCTTCCACTCCTCTTCGAGCTCGCGACCGCGGGGGCGCATGTTCATGTGCTCGTATACCTCGTCGGGAACGGCGAAGTGGACGTCGGGATCGAGGCCCATCACTTCCTTCGCGGCCCGGACCTCGTCTTCGCCCAGAGGGGCGCCGTGGGCCGCGGCAGTGTCCACAGCGTCCGGGGCGGGGTAGGCGATGTGGGAGCGCACTATTATGAGCGATGGACGCTCTACTTCGTCGCGGGCGTTCTTTAAGGCCTCTTCGAGCGCACCGAGATCCTTGACGTCTTCGACGCGCTGGACGTGCCAGCCGTAGGACGCAAAGCGTTGAGCCTTGTCTTCTGCGTCGAAGGAGATCGCCGTCGGACCATCTATGGTGATGCGGTTATCGTCGTAGACGTAGACGAGTTTGCCTAATGAGAGTTGGCCGGCAATGGAGGCGACCTCCGAGGCGACGCCCTCCATGAGGTCGCCGTCCGAGCAGATCGCGTAGACGTGGTGGTTCATTATCTCGTGCCCGATACGATTGTAGCGGCCCGACAGAAAACGCTCGGCGATGGCCATGCCAACCCCGTTGGCGCAACCCTGCCCCAAAGGGCCGGTCGTGGTCTCCACGCCGGGGGTTAGAGAGCGTTCGGGGTGGCCGGGCGTGCGAGATCCCCACTGCCTAAAGTTTTCGAGGTCTTCGAGGGTCAGGTCGTACCCGGTAAGGTGCAAAAGGGCGTACTGGAGCATCGAGGCGTGGCCCGCAGAGAGAACAAAGCGGTCGCGGTCAGGCCATAGAGGGTTATCGGGGTTGTGGCGAAGGAATTTGGTGTAGATGATGTAAGCTAGAGGAGCGAGCGCCATCGGGGTTCCGGGATGGCCGGAGTTCGCCCTTTGTACGGCATCCATGGCTAGGGCCCGGACGGTGTCTATGGAGAGTTCGGTAGCGTTCTTGCCCTTGAGGTCCAAGGTGGTCTCCTCTGCCGTGTCTTAATCTCCCGTACTTTACTACTCTCTCCCCGGAGTGCCACGCTAAGATCGAGTCTTGACTTGTTATACCGGAGCTTCCCAGGGGCAATCCGGGACGTGCACCAGCTCAAGCTTGAGATCGTTGGGATCGATGAAGTACACCGCGCAGTAGCCCGGCTGGTGATCGTATTCGGCGGGTGAGCCGAGGATTTCTACGTTGCGCTTTGCAAGTAAATCGTAGAAGCGGTCCATCTTCTCGCGGCTCTCGGTGTTAAACGCGAAGGGATGTAGCCCCGGTGAATACCTGTCGTGCCGCCGATGACGTGAACTCTGCGCTGCGAGGCTCAGAACAATCGCTTGAAGGTTACCGGCCGGCCAGGGTGCACGCCAGACCAAGCGTCGTTCGTCTCTCTCGACGAGCTCGTAGCCCATAAAGCGCAGGAGCGTGTCGTAGAAGCACTCTGCGCGGGATGTCACTCGCGGTAAAGCGAATGTGGTTCATGCTTCCGGTCTTCTCACGCAAACCTGCTCTAGCAAGACCGTGTTATCGACGGCCAGATCGGCCGAGATACGTACCTTAGCCTTCCACGAATATCTCTATTCCTCCTCTTCGAGGAGCCTCTCATACTCGTCAGCAGAGAGGAGCTCGCCCTCCCCGGAGATACGCAGCCTGATCATCCACCCGTCCCCGTAAGGGTCCTCGTTAACCTTCTCGGGAGTATCGTTCAACGACTCGTTGGCCTCGACGACCTCGCCACCTACCGGGGCGTACAGATCCGAGACAGCCTTTACCGACTCGATGACACCGAAGGAATCCCCGGCACTAAACGAGGCGCCTTGTTCGGGTAGCTCGACGAAGACGACGTCGCCGAGTTCTTCCTGGGCGTGATCGGTGATGCCGACGATCGCCTCTTCGCCCTCGCGCCTTGCCCACTCGTGGGTCTTGGTGTACTCAAGCTCCTCAGGTACACTCATGGGTCTCCTCCACTCTCTCGACTAACGTTCACGCTTGTAGAACGGCAGCGCCACGACGCGGGCCGGTACGGGCTTATCCCGGATCACCACCTCGAACTCATCTCCAACGTCGGGCCTGACGAGCGCAAGTCCTATCGCCTCGTTCAGGGTCGGAGAGAAAGTCCCGCTAGTGACGCGCCCGACCGTCTCCCCCTCGACCGCAACCGGATAGTCGTGGCGGGCGATACCGCGCCCCACAACCTTGAAGCCAACGAGCTTCTTTCTCAAGCCCTCCTCGCTCTCCCTGCGCAAGGCCTCCTGCCCTATAAACCTCTCCTCCTTGTCCAGATGCACCACGAAGCCTATGTCGGCCTCCAAAGGCGTCGTCTCGGCGTCGAGCTCGTGGCCGTAGAGGCACATCCCAGCCTCGAGCCTTAAAGTGTCGCGCGCCCCAAGGCCGACCGGTGCGGCCCCGGCCTCTATAAAGCGTTGCCACAAGGCTGGCGCGTCCACAGGTCGGGTGAAAACCTCGAACCCGTCCTCGCCGGTATAACCGGTGCGCGAGAGGACGACAGGGCTAACCCCCAGCTCTGTCTCGACGAAGCGGTAGTACCGGATCCCCGACAGATCCAACAGCGTAAGGGACTGTAAAAGCTCGGCGGCCCGCGGCCCCTGGAGCGCCAGCAGCGCGTAGTCGTCCGACTCATCGGTGATGTCCACCTCGAGGTCTTCAGTGTTGACCCAAAAGTGCTCGAAGTCCTTCTCCCGGTTGGAGGCGTTGACGACGATCAGGAAATCCCCCACCCGCCGGTAGACGAGCACGTCGTCCACCGTACCACCGCCCTCGTAGCAGACTGCTGCATACCCGGCCTGCCCCTCCGAAAGCCGCGAGACATCTCTCGTCACGAGACGCTGCACCGCCTCCTCGGCCTCTGGGCCGCGGAAGACGATCTCGCCCATGTGCGAGACGTCGAAGAGGCCGACGTGGTTACGCACCGCCTCGTGCTCGGCCTTTACCCCCACGTACTGCACGGGCATCTCCCAGCCGGCAAAGTCCACGAGCCGCGCGCCTAAACATTTGTGCTCCTCGTAGAGTGGTGTCCGCCGGAGCGCTTCCGCCGCCATCCTTCTCTACCACCGGGCCTTGAGCTTGCGGGCGGCCCGTCCCTCGTCGAGGCGCCGGGTGGGAGCCCTGACCGGAGCCTCCTCCAGCTCCTCAGGTGCGCGCTCGGCAAGCTCCAGCATCGCCCCGATGAAATCGTCGAGGGTCTCCTTCGACTCGGTCTCGGTCGGCTCGATGAGCATGACCTCCTTCACTACGAGCGGGAAGTAGACTGTTGGCGGATGGAAGCCATGATCTATGAGTCCCTTCGCCACGTCGAGGGCCTTTAGGCCCTTGGGCGGCTGGACGGTACACTCGTGCTTACAGTGCTCCTCGTACGGGACACGATAAGTACCTTTGAGGCGCGCCCGGACGTAGTTGGCGTTCAATACGGCCATGTCCGTCACTTCCTTGAGCTCGGGGCCGTGCATCTTTATGTAGTTCCAGGCTTTTAAGACGACGCCGAAGTTGCCGTGAAAGCCGGCCACCCGGCCGATGCTCTTCTCCGGACGTACAAGATGGTAGCCTTCGCCGTACTTTTCGACTACGGGGTCCGGGCGGAAGGGGGCCAAAGTATCGGTACAGGCGATAGCGCCGGAGCCTGGACCGCCGCCGCCGTGAGGGGTGGAGAAGGTCTTGTGGAGGTTAAAGTGCATGACATCTATGCCGGCTTCGGCGGGACGCATACGGCCCATAATGGCGTTCACGTTCGCCCCGTCCATATAGAGAAAGGCCCCGGCCTCGTGCAGTATTTGGGCGATCTCCTCTATGTTCTTCTCGTAGACGCCTAGAGTGTTGGGGTTCGTGATCATGAGCGCCGCAGTCGTCTCGTCCGCGAGCTCGCGCAACTCCTCGACGTCTACGCAGCCCTCCTCGTCTATCCCGATCTCCCTCGTCCCAAACCCAGCCATCGTGGCCGTCGCCGGGTTGGTGCCATGTGCCGTCGACGGAATAAGTACGGTAGTGCGCCCCACGTCCCCGGCGTCCTCGAAATACTTCTTGGCCATGAGGATACTGGTCAGTTCACCCTGAGCACCGGCCATCGGCTGTAAGGAGACGGCCGAGAAGCCGGAGATCTCTGAGAGGAAGTTCTGCATCTCGTACATTACCCCCAGGGCCCCCTGTGCCTGGGCCTCGGGCTGCAGAGGATGGAGCCCTGCGAAGCCGGGGACCATAGCGGCGGCCTCGTTGGCGCGAGGGTTGTGCTTCATCGTGCAGGAGCCAAGGGGGTAGAAGCTCGTGTCTATGCCCCAGTTCTTGCGGGAGAGGTTGGTGTAGTGACGTATCACGGTCGGCTCGTCCACTTCCGCCAGACGTGGCTTCCCTTTGCGGAGCGCTTTTTCCGGCAGGATCTTCTCGAGCTGCGTCTCCTCCACGTCGAGCTTCGGGAGCGTGTAACCTCTGCGGCCCTCGCGGCCTTTGTCTCGGATCAAATTATCCAACATTGCTAACCACCTCCACGAAGGCGTCGAGTTCTTCTTTTGTGCGCTTCTCCGTAACCGCGACGAGCATCGCCCCGTCACCAAGATCTAACCCCCCGACGATCCCGTTCTCCAAGAGCACCTCGTTGGCCTTTGCCACCTCCGGCAGCTCCACGGTGAACTCCCACAAAAAAGCCGCCTCCGGATAGCGCAACTCGAAGCCGGCCTCCTGTAGCTTGTTCGCCAGATAATGTGCCTTCGAGCTCGAGAGTTCCGCGACCTCCCTTAAACCCTCCGGCCCCATGAGCGAGGCGTAGACTGTCGCGGAGAGAGCGGTTAGAGCCTGGTTGGTGCAGATATTGGAGTTGGCCCTGGCGCGGCGGATATCCTGCTCGCGCGCGCGGAGCGTAAGCACGTATGCGAGCCTGCCGTCCTGGTCCACAGTCTCCCCGCAGATGCGCCCCGGAAGCTGGCGGACGAACTCGGCTTTCGTGGCCATATACCCGGCGTACGGCCCGCCGAAGAGCAGCGGCATGCCGAAAGGCTGCATCTCCCCCACCGCCACATCCGCCCCGAGCTTCCCCGGTGCCTCGAGCACAGCTAGGGAGATGGGATCGCAGACCGCCACCGAGAGTGCTCCCATCGCATGCGCCGCTTTTGACGCCGCTTCGATGTCCTCCACGACCCCGAAGTAGTTAGGATTCTGCACAAAGACTCCGGAGACGTCTTCAGGCACGGCCGAGAAGTCAGTTGTTCCATTGTTATGCGGCAATTCGCCTAGCTCGACTCTATAGGTCTCCATAAGTTCGCGGTAGCGAGGGTTGAGGCCGGCCGAGACGGCTACTTTGGGCTCGCGTTTCGTCTGGCGTGCTGTCATCAGGGCTGCTTCGGCGACGGCGGAGGCGCCGTCGTAGACGGAGGCGTTGGAGATCTCAAGCCCTGTCAGTTCGGAGATGACTGACTGGTACTCGAAGATGGCTTGCAAGACGCCCTGGCTTATCTCGGGCTGGTACGGGGTGTATGAGGTCAGGAACTCTCCGCGCGAGGTTATGGCCCCGACCGCAGAAGGTGTGATCCTATCATACGCCCCCGCCCCCAAGAATATGGGCAACCCTGCGATGTTCTTCTTCGCGAGCATGTTCACGTCGGAGAGTGCGTCGTACTCAGAGAGGGTAGGCGGTAGATTTAACTCCCCCTCGAACTTCGGTGAGACGTCGGCGAAGAGGTCGTCAACCTTTTCGACCCCGATCGCCTCAAGCATCTCCTGAATGTCAGCCTCAGTGTGCGGTGTAAATCGCGCCACGCGGTTGTACCCCCTTCGGTCAGGTGAGCATTCTATATGTTTCGCCCTGTCCCAAACCTGAGAGTATTACCCCGTCGGCGTCGATCTCTTCAGATCGAACTCTCCAGGACGCCCTCCGGCCCGCGGTCCTTTTGCCTGAGAGATTCGGCTCGTCCTTGTGAGCCTTTCACCTTCGGCGGCCGCTACTCTTCATAGCGGCTCTCTCCCGCAGCCTTCGTCGGGCATGCATAGCCTAGCATATGCGGCCCTACTGCTACAGAGTCGAAACGTAGCTCGAGGAAACCTACAGTACCGAAAAAACGTAGATAAAGTTAGGAGACCTGGATATATCCGGTTATACGACAAGGAGGTAGCGCAGTGAGCGAGACGAACCTCGAGCAGTTCCGTGAGGTAACGCCGGTCGGTAGGTTCACGCTGCAGAACTCTTCGCTTCTGAAGGTAGTTCGGAAGTACAAACGGCACCCTCCACCTTGTAGCCACCTTCCAGCGCAGGCGTGACCTCCAGCCTCAGGAGCCTGTAGAGCTGATTGCGCTTCGCTCCCGATAGGTCATCCAACGCCTCCGACACTATCTCGGCCAAGGACTCCATCAGGGCGTCGTGGTCTCGCTCAAGCCCCTCGATATGCTCCTGGTGGCTACGCAACGCCTCCAGCTCTCGCTCCGCCGTTTTGCGAGTGTCCTCCAAATCTGCAAGCTTGGTGCGCAGCTCGTCGAAGGCTATGAGCCCTTCGGCAGCCATGTCCTGGTAGCGCGAGCGTTTGCGGTCCGTTTCGGCCAGTCTCTCCGCCCATGTCCTCTCCTCGCGCTTCGGGTCACCCCTCGTCCCCTCGCGCTCTAGTGCGATCATTCGCTCTATGCCTTGCCTTATGTGCTCCGGCTCCTTGAGTAGGCTGGAGACGAACCGCCACACCACCTCCTCGGCCTTGGGCGCCGACAGGGCCTTCTGCGAACAGGACGCCATGCTTCCGAGCATCCTGCGCTGATAGCAGTGGTAGTAGAAGTACATCTGGTCCCTGCCCTTAGGTTTAATGGTGTGAGTGCCCATCCTGCTGTGGCACGAGCAACGCACCAGGCCACGTAGCTCCCACTCTCTCGATAAGCGCGTCCTCTCGACCCCCTTATTGACCTCGAAGGTAGCCCTAGCCTGCTCTACAAGGTTGCGAGAGAGGTAGGCCGGGACCGGAATCGCTACCCACTCCTCCTTCGGCCTGGGCTTCCGGATCTGACGCTTGCGGTAGCGCCTGCCGCCATTGCCGTCTGGCTCCGAGGTGGTCCGCATGACAACCTTCTCGCGGTTGTACCACTCGACCCCGTATTCCTTATTCGGGTCGAGCCGAGCGGCCACCTCTGAAGAGATCAGCTCCTTAATCTCCTCGTAGGAGTGAGGCTTGTAGGCATCGTTTCGAATCATCCGCTGAATCATAGACCTGCGCCACACCCGCCGACCGTTCTGCGTCAGCACGCCTTCTTTGTACAAGCGGGACTGTATCGCCTTAACGCCTAAGCCCTGCGCTGTCAGCCGAAACACTCTCTCTACCACCAGCATCTCCTGCTCGTGGATCACGAACCCGTCGCGGGCCGCATTGTACTTAAAGCCGTACAACGCTCGCGCGGTGCCGACGAGCCGCCCTTCCTTCGCCTTGCGCACCCGCCCCCGCCGTGTTCGCTCGGCGGTCTTTAGCCTCTCAAACTTCGCCAACTGGTCGAGGATGCCTTCGGTAAGTTGGTCCTCTGGTGAGTCGCCGTTGCGGTCGTTCAGCGCCTTGAGTCTGGTCCCATGCTCCTCGAACTCCAGCTTCAGCAAAACATGGAACGCCGGTTCGCGGGCGAAGCGGTCCCGGTCCTGAGCCAGCACCACCGAGACGCCTCCGGCAGCTACCAGGTCCCGCACGCGGTCCATTCCCGGCCTTTCGAGACTTGCTCCGCTCTGACCAGGGTCAGTAACCTCCTCAAGGACTTCATAATCTTCGCTGGCCGCGTACTCTCTCAAAGCGTCTAACTGCTGAGCTAGGGAGTAACCACTGCGGGCCTGCTCGTCGGTAGAGACGCGGGCGTAGAGAATAGCCTTCTTAGGACTAAGACCATTATTGGCGCTAGGCATCGCTACCCTCCACTTTGTCTAACTCCACTACTCGTTGCTCACGGCTCTCATAGCGAGGGCAATCCTCCCCCTCGCGCTTGCTGCAGTGGACTAGATTCGGCGCTGAACCTACTTTGGTCAAGAAGCTACTCCCTTCTTTGGTCTGTACTCCGCAGTGGTGCTAGTGCTGCTGAAGATCTCTGTAATTACACCGCGAATTCTAGCAGTTTTATACACTGCAGTCTATTATAATACACTATAGTCTATAAAACTTAGTACGGAGGAGGTATGATGTGCAAGTAGTGGACGAGACCTATTACACGCTGGCTGAGATAGCCCAGAGGCTCAAGGTTTCC
>Ga0126307_10002052_pt1 | contig 13520 bp, 9 predicted proteins | sample Plot28_FD_89955 | JGI IMG/M metagenome (GOLD analysis project Ga0126307, IMG submission 89955) | Serpentine soil microbial communities from UC McLaughlin Reserve, CA, USA - Plot28 | ecosystem: Environmental > Terrestrial > Soil > Grasslands | place: USA: UC McLaughlin Reserve, Lake County...
ACTCGGCGCGAGCAGGCCGCTCGACCGGAGCGAGTGCCCGCGCGCGACGCGCAGCATCGCCGCGAGGACGGCGTGGTTGACGAGGACGAGCGCAAGCGCGGCGGCAACTCCCGCAGCCGCCCAGCGCAGGTCCGGCTCGAGGTCGGTCGAGTCGATCAGCTCTGCCGCACCCCACGCCGCGAGCGCGCTGAGCGTGTAGTTCGCGATGTTGAACGCGGTGATGTACGGCGGGAAACGGCGGCCTGCGACGTCCGGGATGTGCTGCGCGAGCGCCATCAGCGCGACGAGCTGCGGCGGCAGGAGAAGCGCCGCGGCGACGAGGAACACGACGGCCATCGGGAATCCGTGGTGGCGCCCGACGGGGATGATCAGGCGCTGCGCCAGCGCCGCGGCGGCGGCGAGCGCGAGGAACACGAGCCAATCGTGTCCGCTGACGTCTGGGCCCGCGAGGGTGGCGAGCGCCGCTGCGGTCGCTCCCGCGACGGTTGCTACGAGAAGCGCACGTGCGGCAGGAGCAAGGCCTTCGGCGCGCGCGTCGCCGGAGCGTGTCTCGCGCCCGATATGCCGCAGTCCGACTCTGTGGTCACGCGACGTATCGGCCTCCGCGTTGGTGTCCGGACTGCATTCATTGTGCCGCAGCCGAAGACGGAAGTCATTGCGCGTTTCGCGTGATGTGCCGGCGCCGGTGCTACGAGCGCGCCGGCGCCACGCGGTGCGTGCGCGTGGTGCGCGCGCTGAGGTCGGTCCACGACGCCGAAGGACGTGCGTCGGTCCACGAAGCCGCCGGCCGCAGGTCGGTCCACGACACGCTCGGCTTGACCGCATCCGTCCACGACGCCGACGGTCGCGCGTCCGTCCACGACGCATACGGCTTGACCGCATCGGTCCACGACGCCGACGGTCGCGAGTCCGTCCACGACGCATACGGCTTGACTGCGTCCGTCCAGGACGCCGCCGGGGCGCCGACGGGGGCGACAAGCGCGACGACGAGGGCGAAGAGCGCGGCGGCGGAGACGTTTCGCGGCGCGCGAGGACCGTGCTGGAGGGGGCCGTGCTTGCTCATTTGTGTGCCGCCTTTCGGAAGTGAGGAGTGACGCTCCGCAGGGAGCTCCTGTTGATCGAAATCGGCATGCGCCGGCCCGGCTAGACCCCCGGGAGGGGGTCACGGGGCACTTGGCCAAGGGATCGTTTCGCCTAGGGCGACAGCTCTTCGAGAATCACATTCACCGGCTCCTGTCCGCTCTCGAACGAGCCGCGACGACCGCGTCTGCCGCAGACCGCGCCCGGCCGGGGTCAGCGTCCGGCGGAGGCGCGCGCCAGGATCTCGTCGACGACGGCGGTCTTCGAGTCGGCGTACTGTTGGACGTACTTCCACCGCCGCGCCGCGAGCGCTCGCTTCGTGCGCAGGTACAGGTCGCGGTCCTCTGCGTTGCTGCGGACCCAGTCGCGGAACAGCAGCATCTTGTCGGTCTCCTCGCAGCCGGCGGAGAAGACGTGCAGGTTGACCGGCGGCTGGGTTCGCTTGAGGAGCCGGTGCTCGAACCACTCCGGCTCGCGAATCCGCAGCGTGTAGCCGGCGGCCTCGAGGTCGGCGACGTACGCGTCTTCGTCCCTGGTGTCGGGGACCTCGAGCGCGATGTCGACGACCGGCTTCGCGGCCAGTCCCGGAACCGACGTCGAGCCGACGTGCTCCAGCCGTACGACGCGGTCGCCGAGCGCGCCGCGGATCTGCTCTGCCTCCCGCGCGTAGAGCACCGGCCACATGGAGTCGTACTCGTGAATCTCGACCGGCCCGCTCAGCGGGCGCGGCCCGCCGATCGCGCGTGCCGCCTGCGCGTCGTAGAAGGCCACGTCGTCGGGATCGGGCGCGGCTCCGGTCTCGCTTGTCACGGCATCGCGAAGCTACCCAACGGCGCGCGCGAGCCCGAGGCGCTACCGCTTGTCGAGCGCGCGGGCAAGCGGCAGGTCGATCACCATTCCCTCACGTGCGAGTGTGGGCTGAAGTTCGCCGGCGCCGTCGAAGGCTCGTGCTTGCCCCTCGAGCTCCTCCAACCCGCGGTCGGAGTGGTTCGGCTCGTGATGGAAGAGAAGGAGACGCTTGGCGCCGACGGCGCGCCCGTACGCGACGGCGTCGCCGACGCTCGAATGTCCCCACCCGATCCGCGCCTCGTACTCGTCCTCGAAGAACTGCGCGTCGTGCACGAGCAGATCGGCGTCCGCAGCCACGGCCGCGCCCGAGATCCATTCGACGTCGCGGCCTTCGATCGCGCCTGCGAGCGCCGGCTCGTGATCGGGGAGGTACGCCATCGACGCCGTCTCGGTCGCGACCCGGTACCCGACCGTCGGGCCGGGATGGACGACGAGCTGCGCCCGGAGCGTGGCGCCGCCGATCTTCCACGGCTCTCGCGGCACGTCATGGAACTTCACCTGCGCGTCCACATCGGCCAGGTGCAACGGAAAGAGCGGCGGCGAGAACGCCCGCGAAATCCGCTCGCGCAGGCTCACGAGCGGCGAGGGTGGGCCCCAGATCTCGACCGTCACGCGGCTGTCCCAGAGCGGCGCGAAGAAGCGCAATCCCTCGAGGTGGTCGAGGTGGAGGTGCGTGAGGAGGAGATGGATCCGCGAGCACCCTCGCCGCATGAGCTGCTCGCCGAGGCCGCGGATGCCGGTCCCCGCGTCGAGCACGAGCGCGCAGTCCTGGTCGACGAAAACCTCGACGCACGAGGTGTTGCCTCCCGAGTGCACGGTCGCCGGCCCGGGCGTCGGCACCGAGCCGCGGCAGCCCCAGATCGTCAGCCGCACGCGAACGTCACCTCATTCGCGCCAGAAGATGACCATGATCCCGACGAACTCGTCCGCGTGCGCGTAGAGAGGAAGCGCGGTGACGGCTATCTCGCGGTCGACGCCGTCCGCGCTGGTAGCCAGATACCGCTCGTGGGACGCGCGGCGCTGGTCGAGCGCGATCCGCGCCGGGCGCTGCTCGGCCGGCAACGGCTCCTCCGACCCGAGGACCCGAGGGTTGAAGCCCGCCGTCCACTCGTCCATCGGCACCTCGCCGACCTCCGAGAACGGCGGCCCGACGATCGCTTCGGCCGCCTCGTTGTAGAAGACGAGCATCCCGTGGTCGTCGACGATCCCCGCCGGCGTCGCGAGGTTCGACGCGAGCTCCCGCGCGAGGATCAGGACGAGGTGCTTGTACCGGCGCGTGTCGGCCACGGGCGGAAGCGTACGCCCGAGGTTCTGCGTTTGCCCGAGCTTTGGGCGTGGCATGAACCGGTACCACGGCCAAGCCCCCGCCGCCGCACCAACCGACACGGCAGCAGGGACTCCCGTCCTGGCGGTCTTCGTCGGCTCGAAACGCGATACCGCACCAAGTCAGGAAGGGGTCGAACATGAATCCAGGTGGTCGGAAGGTCCGCGCGCCGCGCTACGACATCGTCTGCGTGTCTCACCTCCGCTGGGACTTCGTCTGGCAACGGCCGCAGCAGCTGCTCAGCCGCTTCGCGCAGGAGCGACACGTCCTCTACTTCGAGGAGCCCGTTCCGGGCGAGGGCGAGCCGCGGCTCGAGGTGCGCGAAGGCGCCGGCGGCGTCCACGTTGCAGTTCCACACATCGCGCCGGACACGCGTGCCGACGAGCTCCCGGCCATCCAGGAACGGCTCCTCCACCGGCTTCTGGACGGCCACGGCGTGACCGACTACGTGCTCTGGTGCTACACGCCGATGGCTGTCACGTTCACGCGATCGCTCGAGCCGCGCGCAGTCGTGTACGACTGCATGGACGAGCTGTCGGCGTTCGCCGGAGCGCCGGAAGGGCTCGCAGGGGCGGAGGAGGAGCTGCTTCGGCGCGCGGACGTCGTCTTCACCGGCGGGCGCAGCCTGTTCGAGGCGAAGCGCGACCGGCACCGCGCGGTGCACCTGTTTCCGAGCAGCGTCGACACGTCGCATTTCGCGCGCGCACGGGGCGACGTCGACGAGCCGACCGATCAGGCCGAGATCCCGCGCCCGCGGATCGGCTACTTCGGGGTGGTCGACGAGCGGATGGACCTCGAGCTGCTGCGCTCTCTCGCGCAGATCCGCCCCGACTGGCACCTCGTCGCGATCGGCCCGGTCGTGAAGATCGACCCCGCGAGCCTCCCGCAGGCGCCGAACATCCACTGGCTCGGCGCGCGGGACTACGCCGACCTCCCCAGCTACGTGGGCGCGTGGGACGTCGCGACGATGCCGTTCGCGCGCAACGAGTCGACGCGGTTCATCAGCCCGACGAAAACGCCGGAGTACCTCGCCGCGGGCCTTCCCGTGGTCTCGACGTCAATCGCGGACGTCGTCGCCACGTACGGGGGCGACGGCCTCGTCCGGATCGCGGACGAGCCGCACGAGTTCGCAGCCGCGTGCGAAGCGGCGATGGCGCAGGACGCGGAGGAGCGGATGCGCAAGGCCGACTCGTTCCTCGCGGAAAACTCGTGGGACTACACGTGGGCCGACATGGCCGAGGTCGTCGACGGCGTCGTGGTGAACGCGCCCGCGGTCGCGCGGCCGGTCCGCCGGCTCCCACGGGTCGAGCGATTCGACTGGCTCGTCGTCGGCGCCGGCTTCGCCGGCTCCGTCCTCGCCGAGCGCCTCGCGTCGTCGGGCGAGCGCGTGCTGGTCACCGACCGGCGTTCGCACATCGGCGGCAACGCGCACGACCACTTCGACGACGCCGGCATCCTCGTCCATCGTTACGGCCCGCACATCTTCCACACGAACTCACGCGAGGTGTTCGAGCACCTGTCGCGCTTCACCGAGTGGCGCCCGTACGAGCACCGTGTGCTTGCGAGCGTCGACGGGATGCTCGTCCCGTTCCCGATCAACATCGACACCGTCAACGCGCTCTTCAACCTCGACCTCTGCGGCGACGACTTCGACGCGTTCCTCGCCGCGCGTGCCGAACCGGTGGAGCGGATTCGGACGTCGGAGGACGTTGTCCTCTCGAAAGTCGGCCGCGACCTGTACCTGAAGTTCTTCCGCAACTACACGCGGAAGCAGTGGGATCTCGACCCGTCCGAGCTCGACGCGTCGGTGACCTCACGCGTGCCGACGAGAAGCAACCGCGACTGCCGGTACTTCACGGACACCTACCAGGCGATGCCGCTCCACGGGTACACGCGGATGTTCGAGCGCATGCTCGCGCACCCGAACATCAAGGTCATGCTCAATGCCGACTTCCGCGAGCTCGACGGGCTGATCCCGTACGAGCGGCTCGTCTACACCGGCCCGATCGACGAGTACTTCGACTTCCGCTTCGGCAAGCTGCCGTACCGCTCGCTGGAGTTCCAGTTCGTCACGCACGACGCGCCGCGCTTCCAGCCGGCGCCTGTCGTCAACTATCCGAACGAGCACCTGTACACGCGGGCGACGGAGTTCAAGTACCTCACTGGGCAGGAGCACCCGCAGACGACGGTCGTGTACGAGTACCCCCGCGGCGAGGGCGACCCGTACTACCCGGTGCCGCGCCCCGAGAACGCCGACCTGTACGCGGAGTACAAGCGGCTGGCCGACGCCGACCGGGACACGGTCTTCGTCGGGCGGCTCGCGACCTACAAGTACTACAACATGGATCAGGTCGTCGCGCAGGCGCTTGCGACGTTCCGCCGCCTGGGCGACCGGCCGGATCCGAAGGAGGCAGAGCGTGACGCAACCCGGCCGTTGGCCCGAGGTGTGGGGCGGAGTCGAGTGTACGGTCAACCGAGTCCGTGACTCGTATCGCGACCAGCTCGAGCTGACAGGTCACGCGTCCCGGCCGAGCGACCTCGACCTCGTCGCCGGGATCGGGTTCAAGGCGCTTCGCTATCCCGTGCTCTGGGAGCGCGTGTCCTCCAGCGGCTGGTCGTGGAGCGACGCGCGGCTCCGGCGCCTGCGCGAGCTCGGCATCCGGCCGATCGTCGGGCTCGTCCACCACGGCAGCGGGCCGCCCGAGACCGATCTGTTGAGCGACTCGTTCGCAACCGGGCTCGCGGCGCACGCGCGCGCGGCCGCCGAACGGTATCCGTGGGTGAAGGAGTGGACGCCCGTGAACGAGCCGCTGACCACGGCGCGGTTCTCGGCGCTGTACGGCCACTGGTACCCGCACGCTCGCGACGATCATTCGTTCGCGCGTGCGCTGCTCGTGCAGTGCCGCGCGGTCGTGCTTGCGATGCGGGCGATACGGGAGGTGATCCCGGACGCGCGGCTGGTGCAGACGGAGGACGTCGGCAAGACGTTTTCGACGCCCAGGCTCTCATACCAGGCCGATCACGAGAACGAGCGCCGGTGGGCGTCGCTGGACCTCCTCTCGGGGCGGCTCGACGAGGATTCGCCGTTCGGCGCGTGGCTCGTCGACGGGGCCGGCCTCGGTCGCGACGAGCTGGCCTGGTTCGCGGACAACGCCTGCCCGCCAGACGTGGTCGGCGTCAACCACTACCTGACGAGCGAGCGCTTCCTCGACGAGAACCTGGAGCGGTATCCGGCAAGCTCGCACGGCGGCAACGGGCGCGATCGGTACGCCGACGTCTCCGCGGTGCGCGTGCTCGGCCGCGGGATCGACGGCGTCGGGCCGATGCTCCGCGAGGCGTGGGAGCGGTTCCGGCGGCCGGTCGCGGTCACGGAGGCGCATAACGGCTGCACGCGGGAGGAGCAGCTGCGCTGGCTGCGCGACGTCTGGGCGGCCGCGGTGTCGGTGCGCGCTTCAGGCATCGATGTCAGGGCCGTAACGGTGTGGTCGCTCTTCGGCGCCGCCGGCTGGGCGTCACTTGCGGCCGGCGACGGAGCGGGGTACGAGCCGGGTGCATTCGATGTGCGGGGCGGCGGGCCGCGTCCCACCGCGCTCGCGCGAATGGCTGCCGCGCTCGCACGTGAGGGCGACTTCGACGACGAGCTCGTCCATGGTCCCGGCTGGTGGCGGCGTCCCGAGCGCGTCGAGCATCCGCCGGTAGGCCGGATCGCGCGCGCGCCGAGGCCGGCGCGGCAGACGCGGCCGCTTCTCATCACGGGTGCGACCGGCACGCTCGGGCAGGCGTTCGGGCGGGTATGCGCAGTGCGAGGCGTCCCGTATCGCCTGACGTGCCGTCGCGAGCTCGACGCCGCCAGCTCGCGCTCCGCACGGCGCGCGCTACGCGAGATCCGGCCGTGGGGGGTCGTGAACACGGCCGGCTACGCGCGGGTCGACGACGCGGAGGCGGACGAAGCCCGGTGCCGCCGGGAGAACACAGCCGGGGCGGAGACCCTCGCCGCCGCGTGCGCAGCCGCCGGCCTCCCGTTCGCCACCTTCTCATCGGACCTCGTCTTCGACGGCGCCGCCCAGCGGCCGTACGTGGAGCAGGACGCGGTCGCGCCGCTCGGCGCGTACGGCCGCAGCAAGGCCGACGCCGAGGTCGCCGTCGCGGCGGCGCACCCGAGCCCGCTGGTCGTCCGAACGAGCGCGTTCTTCGGCCCTTGGGACCGTGCGAATTTCGTGACGCTGGCGCTCGACCAGATGTGCGCGGGCGCCGATGTCGCCGCCGCCGCCGACCAGACGGTCTCGCCGACCTACGTCCCCGATCTCGTCAACGCGACGCTGGACCTCCTGATCGACGGAGAGAACGGCATCTGGCACGTGGCAAACGCGGGAGAAACGACGTGGGCCGACCTCGCACTCGCAGCCGCGGCACTCGCCGGCGTGCGTCCGCGCGTCCGGGCGGTGACGACGGAAGAGCTCGCGCCCGCGGCTCCGCGGCCTCGCTACAGCGCGCTCGCGAGCGAACGCGCGCCGCTGCTGAGCAGCCTCGAAGACGCGCTCGACCGGTACGTCCGCGAGACCCGCCTCGCTGCCTGAGCGACGGGAGCGAGCGTGCGAAGGGAAGAAAACACGCCGCGGCACGTCCTGTATAAGACGACGATGGACGACTTCTACTCGCTCCCAGATTTCGACGACGACGACGAGTCGGACGTCGAGGCGCACGCGGCGAAGCCGCTGGCCGAAGCCGCCGAAGCCGATGAGCCCGACGACGACGTCGAGGGTCACGGCCAGTCGCCGTTCCGCTAGGCAGCGCCCGCCGAAACGGCGAGCGCCGGCCGCCGCCGGCGCATAGGCTCTGAGCCGTGACGACGTGGTCCTGCGCGTCGTGCGGCGGCGAGAACCCGGGCGGCACGCGTTTCTGCGGGCATTGCGGCGCGGCCGCCGCCACTTCGACGCCCGGCACGACTCCGGCCGCGCCGCCCGGTGCGGACCCCGGACGCGCCGGGCAGGTCAGCGACACCCTCCGCAGCTTCGTCGCCGGCCAGGTGGCCGACCGTCTCGTCGAGGCGGGCGGCGACCTCCCCGAGGAGCGCCGATTGATTACCGCGCTCTTCGCCGACGTCTCCGGCTTCACCTCCCTGGCCGACCGGCTCGATCCCGAGGAGCTGCTCGAGGTGATCGACCCCGTGATCAGTGCGCTCTCGAGAGTCGTCGGCCGCTACGAGGGCTACGTCGAGAAGTTCGCCGGCGATGCGCTGCTCGCCCTCTTCGGGGCCCCGATCGCGCACGAAGACGACGCCGAGCGCGCCGTGCACGTGGCGCTCGAGATGCACCGAGAGCTGGCCCGCGTGTGCAACGACCTCGGGCCGAATGCCGCCGGGCTGACGCTGCACGTCGGCGTCAACTCCGGCCACGGGATCGCGCGCGTCCTCGGGAGCGAGGCGCGGATGGACTACGCCGTCCTCGGCGACTCCGTGATCCTGGCGCAGCGTCTCGAGTCGGCCGCGCCGTCAGGGGAGACGTACGTGAGCGACTTCACGTACCGACTGACGAGCGGCGCGTTCGCGTTCGAGCCGGTCGGCGAGCTGACGCTCAAAGGCAAGGCGGAGGCGGTTCACGCGTGGCGCCTCGTCGGAGAGCGCGCATCGCTCGCGGGGGCGAGCGCATCGAGCTTCGTCGGCCGCGAGCACGAGGTCGAGCAGGTCGACGTCGCGTTGCGCGCGCTCGCTGCCGCACGCGGAGCGATCGTGGAGGTGACAGGCGAGCCGGGCGTCGGCAAGTCCCGGCTGACGGTCGAGGTGCGGACGCTCGCCGAGCAGCGGGGCGTGCGCTGGCTCGAGACGCGCTGCCTCGCCTACGGCGCCGGCCTTGCCTACTGGCCGTACGCGACACTCGTTCGCGCGTTCGCCGGAATCAGGCCGGAGGACGATCCCGCGACCGCGTCGGAGCGGCTCGCCGCGTCTTTCGGCGAGGAAGTGGACACGCGTGCGTTCTTCGCGCGCCTCCTCGAGCTGCCCGCAACCGACGACGTCCTGCGGCTCGAGCCCGAAGCCTTCCGCCGCGGGCTGCACGACGCATTCGCATCGTGGCTGCGGGCGCTCGCCGCCGAGCAACCGACGGTGCTCGCGATCGAGGACGTCCACTGGGCCGACGCGTCGTCGCTCGCGCTGACGGAAGAGCTGGCCCGGATGTGCGCGGCCTCGCCGCTCGCGCTCTACCTGATCGCTCGCCCGGAAGGGGCGCCGGAGCTCGCGCGGATCGCGGCGGCGTCCGACTGCGCCACGGTCTGCAGCGTTGCGCTCGACCGGCTCGGAGCGGACTCGGTAGAGGACCTCGTCTCGTCGCTCCTCGCCGGCAAGCCGCCCGCGCGCCTCGCGCGGGACATCGCCGACCGCACCGGCGGCAACCCGTTCTTCGTGGAGGAGACGGTGCGCGCGCTTCGCGATTCCGGCGACCTCTTCCGCGCGAACGGAAGTTGGGAGCTGCGGCGCGCATGGGATCCGGATGCGATGCCCCCGACCGTCGAGGGCCTCCTCGCGTCGCGAATCGACCTGCTGCCCCGCCCGGCCGCCTCCCTCCTCCAGACGGCCTCCGTGATCGGCCGGCGAATGCGGATCGACCTGCTGGAGGCGGTCGCGGTCGGCGACGAGCTCGACGAGCCGCTGGAGCGCCTGGTCGAGAGCACGATGCTCGACCGCTACGAGGAGGACGGCCGGGCCGGGGTCTCGTTCCACCACGCGCTGGTGCAGGACGTCGCCTACTCGCGACTCCTCCGCCGGCGCCGCCGCGACCTTCACCTGCGCGTCGCGGAGGTCGCCGAGGAGCTCTTCGGCGCCGGCGACGACGTGATCGACCTGCTCGCACGCCACCTCTACCTCGCCGAGGCGGGCGAGAAGGCGGTCGAGTACCTCCTGCGCGCGGGCCGGCGCGCGCGGCGGCTGTTCGCGAACGACGAGGCGATCGTTCATCTGTCGCGCGCGCTCGAGCTCGCGCCGGGCGACGTCGCGCTGCGGCTCGAGCTTGCGGATCTTCACGCGCTCGTCGGAAGCTACGACGAGGCGCTCGAGCTCTACGTCGAAGTCCGCGACACGGCCGGCGACGTGCACGCATGGAGCGGGATCGCGGCGATGCTGCGGAACCAGGGGGAGTACGCGAAGGCTCTCGAGGCGGTCGACGACGCGTTCCGCGCGGATGCCCTCGCCGATGTCGATCTCTCGCCGCTCTGGCTCGAGCAGGCGCGCACGCTGACGGCGGCGGGGCGGCCGAGCCAGGCGGTCGACGTGCTGGAGGCGGGTCTCGCCACCCGCGACGGCGACCGTGACCGCGAGCTCGCGGAGATGCTCTCGCACCTCGCGCGCGCCGAGTGGTCGTCGAATCCCGAGCACGCTCTCGAGCATGCGTTGCGCGCGCGCGAGCTCTTTGCCGAGCTCGACGACCTCCGCGGTCTCGCGACCGCGGAGCGCGTGCTCGGCGACACGTACCACCGGCTCGAGCGGCTCGACGACTCGGCAGCCGCGCTCCGGCGAGCGCTGGATGCGGCCGAGCGCGTCGGCAACGCCGAGGAGATCGGCGGCGCGTTGCTCGGCCTCGGCCTCCTCGAGTTCCTCCGTGAAGACATCCCCACCGCGATCGAATGCGACCGGCGCGCGATCGCGCAGTTCGAGCGCATCGGTCACACGTCCGGGCGGGCGCAGGCCTACGCGAACCTCGGCTACAAGCTCTCGCAGGCCGGCGAGTACGCGGAGGCGCTGACGTACTGCGAGCGCGGGATCACCCTCGCACGCGAGATCGGCGACGCGCTCGCGGTCGCGGACGTGACGGACACCATCGCCGCGATCTGCCTCGCCGAGAACGATCTCGCAGCGGCGGTCGAGCACGGAGAGGAAGCCGCACGGCTCTACCTCGAGGTCGGCGCGATCGCGCAGGCCGCGGGGGCGCTCGAGATCGCGGCGAACGCCCTCGAGGCAGCCGGCGAGCGGGCGCGCGCGACCGAGACGCGCGAGCGCGCGAAGGAGCTCGACACGACTGCCGCCTGAGCGGGGCGCAGTCCCTGACCGACGAGGGCGTGCCGCAATGCAATTCCTCGTCGTGCGCCACGCCTAGCGACCGCCGCGCAGCCGTGCCAGAGTTCCTCACGGACGCGCTCGACGGCGCCAACGTGGAAGAGGTGCGGCTTGCGCGTGCCCCGCCTCGAACGCACCACCCAGCCGCGGCATCGCCCCTTTCCCCACTGTTCGCCCGTCGCCTCGGCATGACCGTTCCACCGTCCCCGACCCCTCGTCAAGAGTCACACTTCTGTTGCGGTGCCTGACACCGGGTTTTCGCTCCGGCGCTGCGTTCCCGCGTCGGTTGAAGCGGCCGCTGTGGAGAGCTCGTCACACCTCTCTCGCGGTGATTCGCACCGAAGTGGGGCGGTCCAGGAGCGGCTGTAGGGTGTCGCCAAATGGCCGGCGCGATCGCTGAGCGGTACGTCCTGCTCGGGCTCCGGCTCGGCAAGCACGTCGACGGCCTCGTCGACGGGTACTACGGGCCGCCGGAGCTGCAGGCGACGGTCGAGGCCGAGGAGGCGCCTCCGCCGGCCGAGCTGCTGGACGAGGCGACCGCGCTGCTCGAGGACACCGAGGCCGTGGAGGACGAGCAGCGACGACGGTGGCTTGCCGGGCAGCTTCAAGGCCTCGCCTGCGTCGCCGAGCTCGCCGCGGGCGCCGAGGTCCCGTGGCCGGAGGCCGTGCGCCGCTGCTACGGCCTCGACGTCGCACCGGCGTCGGAGCAGCAGTTCGAGGCGGCGCACGAGTTGCTCGACGCGGCGCTGCCGGGATCCGGCGATCTGGCCGAGCGGCTGCAGGCGTGGGCGCGCTCGCAGGAAGTGCCGCAGGAGAAGCTCCTGCCCGCGTTCGACGCGCTCGCCGCTGAGCTCCGCAGCCGGACGAGTGCGCTCGTCGATCTCCCGGCGGGCGAGCGCTTCGACCGCGAGCTGGTGACGGATCAGCCCTGGAGCGCCTACAACTGGTACCTCGGCAACCTGAGGAGCCGGATCGACGTCGCGACCGACCTCCCGCTGCGCTCCTACGTCCTCGCAGGTCTGGTCGCACACGAGGGCTACCCCGGGCACCACACCGAACATGCGCTGAAAGAGCAGCGGCTGGTTCGCGAGCTCGGCCGGATCGAAGCGTCGCTGCTCCTCATCCACGCGCCGGAGTGCCTGGTCTCGGAGGGAATCGCGCAGGTCGCCATCGAGCAGGCGCTCGGCGACGACTGGTACGTCCGCGTCGGCGAGCTCCTGCACGCGCTCGACGTGCCGTTCGAGACCGATGTCGTTCGGGCCGTCGAGGCCGCGACACAGGGCCTCGACAACGTCGGCGTCAACGTCGCGTACTACGCCGCGGTCGACGGCTGGTCGACCGACCGCTGTGTGGAATACCACCGGCAATGGGCGCTCTCGGACGAGGAACGCGCGCGGAAGTCCATCGAGTTCGCGACGCATCCGATGTGGAGCGTCTACGTGCCGACGTACTCGTACGGCTACGGCCTGGCGGGCGCGTTCGTCGAGAGCCACGACCGCGGGTTCAGCCGCCTCCTGACGGAGCAGCTCACGACTGCCGACCTCCTCGCCGCTCCGGCGGCGGCCTGACTCGCGTCTCGGCTACCCGCCGCTCGCGGAGAAGTGCTGGTAGTCCGGCGATCCCGTCCAGCGCCCGCCCCATCGCCAGCCGACGGCCGCGAACGACCGGACGAGCACGCCGCCGCGGAACGCCATCCCCGGACGCCGCCGCCCGCGATCGAGATACGTCGCGCCGGCAGGTGGACGGACCTTGCCGCCGAGGACGTACGGGTTCTCGAGCGGGTTCACGTCGACCGCCTCGCCGTAGGCGTGTGCCGACCACCGCCGCGGCCCTGTCGAGACCGCGTAGCGACAGTTGAAAGCGGACGTGTTGTCGGCCGCGAGCGACCGGTCGTCGTTGCCACCGTACGCGTCGATCGGCCGCACGCGCCGGATCGGGAAGCGCGCCTCGTACAGGCGCCGGAAGACGACGATCACATCGGCGGCTGCGCCCGAGCTGACGACGAGGGTCCCGGAATGCGGCCGGCTGTCAAAGCCCCAGTGGCGCAGCCGCACGCGGCGGAGCTGCGACGGCGGAACCGGGCACCCCGGGCGCCACGAGTGCGAGAGCTGCGCGGCCGTGACGCGCGAGACCGTCGCATCGAACGGCGGCGGTTGCGGGGCGCCGCCGAGGAGCGCGAGCGCGAGCAAGGCGAACCTCATCGCCGACCGAGCGTACTCTGAG
>Ga0126307_10002053_pt1 | contig 13516 bp, 13 predicted proteins | sample Plot28_FD_89955 | JGI IMG/M metagenome (GOLD analysis project Ga0126307, IMG submission 89955) | Serpentine soil microbial communities from UC McLaughlin Reserve, CA, USA - Plot28 | ecosystem: Environmental > Terrestrial > Soil > Grasslands | place: USA: UC McLaughlin Reserve, Lake County...
GCTATGGCAGCAGATGCAGGGTGTGCTCGCTGTCGCCCGCGTAGTCGACGCTCTCGACCGAAGCGGAACCCCTCACGTTCTCGAACCCTCCGGAGCCACCCGTGATCGCGAGCATCCAGGTCCCGCCGACCTTGAGCTGCGAGACCGGGATCAGGCCCTCGGCCGTCACCGTTCCACGGTTGGGGATCTCGTAGATCTGCGAGCACAAGTCCTTCTTCGCGAAGTGCACCGAGCAATCGACGAACAGGTGACCCGCGACCGCATCCTGGGAGTCGGTGAGCTCGCTCCGGAAGATGTAGCGGTCGCCGGGCCGGAAGTCGTTGGCCTTTCCTACGAGATCGGGTCCTACGAGATCGAGGTTCCTTCCCCGCAACGTGTGCTCGCCCAAGACCACCGTCTCTTCCTGCACGATCCCCGTCCCCGCGACCGCGGTCGTGAGCCCGGCCGCGAGGATCCCCACCAGGACAGCCCCCAGCACCATGACGAACCGTCGCACGTCGTCCTCCTTCGCTCCTCGGGTTCCACCGCCGCGGGCATCATCCCGTCACGGGACGCATCCTTCAACGATCTCGCGGCGCGGAGCCGCGATAGGGTCATCACCGATGCCCAGGACGCTCATGCGCTTGTCGGCCGTCGTCTTCGTATCCGCGCTGCTGGGCAGCTCGTGCGGCGAGGACGCGCCCGAGTGGACCCCGTTGCCGCCGCTCGACTACGGGAAGGCCCCGGCGACCGTGGACGCGAGCGCGTTCGAGACGGCGACACCGATCAAGCATGTCGTGTTCGTGATCAAGGAGAACCGCACGTTCGACAACATGTTCGGACTGTTCCCGGGCGCGAACGGCGTCACGGTCGGGATGGACCAGGGCGAACCCCGAACGTTGACGCCGGCGGTCGACCGCCTCGAGATGGACATCCGCCACTGCTACGACTGCGCGCTCAAGGCATGGAACGAGGGCGAGATGGACGGGTTCGCCGCGATCAGCGAGACCGCCGACCAGTTCGCCTACACGCAGTACCAACCCGGCGACCTTCCGAACTACTGGCACTGGGCCTCGTCGTACGTGCTGGGGGACAACTTCTTCGCGAGCGCGCAGGGGCCGTCGTTCCCCAACCACCTGTACACGATCGCCGCGCAATCGGGCGGGACGCACGAGAACGTGTACCAGGACATCGACGAGCTCCGGGAGCGGCACCGGGACACCGGCCTGTTCAAGGCGTGGGGCTGCGACTCGATGGAGGACGGCTACGCGGTCGTCGTCGACAGCGAGGGCGTCGAGAAGAAGGTGCCGCCGTGCTTCGACTTCCTGACCGAGGGCGACCTGCTGAGCGAGGCGAAGATCCCGTGGGCATACTACGCGGCAACCCAGTACCAGAACGGCTACCTCTGGTCCGCCTACGACGCGATCCGCCACGTCCGGGAGAACGAGGCCTACTGGCAGGCACACATCTTCCCGGTCGACGGGTTCGCCGAGCACGCCCGCGCGGGGCGGCTGCCGCCGGTCACGTGGGTGACGCCGCGCTTCGAGCTCTCGGAGCATCCCGAGTACAGCATGTGCCACGGCGAGAACTGGACCACCGAGATCGTGAACGCGCTGATGGAGGGACCCGAGTGGGACTCGACCGCGATCTTCATCACCTGGGACGACTACGGCGGGTTCTACGACCACGTGCCCCCGCCGCAGGTCGACGAGTTCGGCTTCGGGATCCGGGTCCCGCTGCTCGTGATCAGTCCCTACGCGAAGCAGGGGTACGTCAGTCACGAGCTCGGTGAGTTCTCCAGCGTGCTGCGGTTCATCGAGGACAACTGGCGGCTCACCCAGCTCACGCACCGGGACCGCGACGCGACGCCGCTGCTGTCCGCCTTCGACTTCGAGCAGGCCCCGCGGCCGCCGGATCCGTTCCCCCTGCGCTCCGACTGCGTCGGCCCGCGGTTCCCCAACGATTAGTCGCCCGGCTTGCCGATCGTTCGCAGGAACGGCCACGTCGCCGCGAACTCAGACGTCGACGTGCCGTAGGGGCAGTCGTCCCGCAGGGGCAGCACGAGCTTTTCGAAGTTGTGGTGGTCGAAGTCGAACGCACCCGAGAGCGGGTCGGCCTGGGCGTCGCGGTCGGTCATCGGCTCGAGCCCGAAGAGCTGCTCGATGAACGCCAGCACGGACGTGAACTCGTAGGTCGTGCTGTCCACCGAACCGCCGTCGGGATTCGCGCCCCGCCGCGTGTAGGGGCTGATGATCAGGGCCGGGGTCCGGGGGCCCAGCCCCATGATGTCGTACTGCGGCGGAGCGACTGGGTCGTAGAACCCACCGAAGTCGTCCCAGACCACGACGATCGCCGTCGATCGCCAGTACTCGCTCCGCATGATCGTGTTGACCTGGTGGACCGTCCAGTTCTCCCCGGCGCACGTGCTCTTCCCGCCACCGGGGTGCTCGTTGTAGGACTCGGGCGGGATGACCCACGAGACGGCGGGCATTTCGCCCTGCTTGACGTCCTTGACGAAGTTCCAGGGCTCGAGGACGTGGCGCCACATCGGCCCGTACCGGACGTGGCGGATCATCTGCAGGACGTTCATCCACGCGTTCTCACTCGCGTAGTACTTCCACGAGATGCCCTCCTGCTCGAGCTGGTCGGGCAGCACGGGGATGTCGAAGCACAGGCGGATGCTCCCCCAGAAGTCGGCGATGTCGTAGACGTTGGACCCGTTCTCGGCGATCGCGCGTTCGAGCCCCATGATCCGGTCCTCGTGCTGCCGGACCTCGTGGGGGACGAACCGCGTCGCCCTCTCGGTCGGGTCGTCGCAGTAGTTCCCCTCGTGATCGGTGGTCGACTTGTTGTCGACGATGAGGTTCGACTGGGCCGCCACCGCGTACAGGTGTTCGGGCAGCGTGGGACCGTACATCGGGGTGAAGAAATGGCCGGCCAACACGAAGCGATCGGCGTACGCCCAGTAGTTCGGCACGCCGTCACGGTCGAGGTACGAGTAGCCGGACAGATCGGCGCCGTACAGGTCGGCGATCCTCGATGGTGGGACGGGTCCGTTCATCCGGTTGAAACCGTTCATCTTGCCACCGTTGATCGCGGTGAGGCCGCACCGGAAGCAGTGCGTCAGATCGTGCGGGTAGATGTCGGCGCCCTTGGTGAGCCGGACGACCGGGCCGTCGCGGCACCCGTCCTGCGTGCACCCGATCGTCCCGCCCTCGGTGGCGCCGACCGCACCCGGGTAGGTCGCGAAGTAGTTGTTGAAGGTCCGGTTCTCCTTGACGATGAACACGACGTGCTCGATCGGCGTCTCGCCGGGGACGACGGTCCCGCCGCCGTCGCCCGGGGACCCGTCGGCGCCCGTCCCGCCGGTCGAACCGGTCGCGGGTGGCGTCCCGCCGGAAGGTCCGGTCGATGCCTCGTCATCGTCGCCGCGGGTCGAGGCCCATCCCAACGCCGCGATCGCCACGACGACGGCGCCGAGGAACAGCGCGAGGCCGCGCCGCCGCGCAGCCCGCCGGCGGTCGAACCGCCGCGACCCCCGTGGGATCGGCACCCGCGAACCGGGTCCGGATGGTGCGCTCATGGCCGCCTACCCTATCGAGGAGCCCTGCGAGGGTGGCGCGTTCTCCGCGACGCCAGCGACTCGACCAGCACGAGCCCGCCCAGCACCGCCAGCGCGATCGGGACGCTCGTACCGGATCGGTCCCCGAACCCCGGTGGCACCGGCGAGCAGAGCTCGCGCAGTCGCGCTCGTCGGTCGTCGAGCACCGGCCGCATCGCCGGGGCGCCGGCCAGGTTGTCGAGCTCGAACGGATCGGCGACGAGATCGTAGAGCTCCTCCTCGCCCGTCGAGTACCGCACGTAGGTCCAGCGCTCCGAACGCACGGCGCAGAACGTGGGGATGGGGTTCGTGCCCTCCATGTGCTCGATCAGGAAGTCCGAGCGCCACGAACTGCGTTCACCCCCCAGCAACGGCAGGAGGCTCCTGCCGTCGGTCCGAGGATGCGGGACGTCGGCCGCGTCGGCGATCGTCGGCGCGAGGTCGATGTTCAGGGCGAGGACGCCGGGCAGCGCCGTCCCGGGCGTCCACCCGGCCGCGTCCCAACGCATCACGAGCGGGACGCGGATCGATCCCTCGTACGGCGCCTCTTTCTTGGTCCACCGATGCTCCCCGTGCAGGATCCCGTTGTCCGAGGTGAACACGATCAGCGTGTTCTCCAGCCGCCCGGCTCGCTCGAGCGCGTCGAGGATCCGGCCGACCGCGCGGTCCACGCCGAGCAGCGACCGGTACTGGTCCGCCCGGAACGCGTCGATCGCCGCCTCCTGCGAGGCCGTGAACGATGGCAGGTCGCGGACCCACGCCGGCTTGTCCGACACGTCGGCCTCGTCGAACGACGGGGGCCGCGCCGGGGCAAGGTCGGCGAAGGCGCCCTCGTCGCCGGGGGACGGGATCGCGGGCTCGTGGGGCGCCGACGTGGCGAGCTCCAGGAACAGCGGCCCGGTCGAGTCCTCCACGAACGCGACCGCCTCGTCGGCGAGCACCTCGGTCGCGTGGTCCGCCGGGCCGTGCCCGAACCCACGCAGCGAGCCGTCGATCGTAAGGGTGTAGTCCACGGGCGCCGAGTGCACGAAGGCCACCCATCGGTCCCATCCCGGCGGGACGTACCCGGTAATCGCCGCGTGCTGATACCCGTCGAGGTACTTGCCGAACAGCCCGGTCCGATAGCCCGCGTCGTGCAGCCACGTCGCGAGCGTCGAGCCGTCGTGGAACCACTCGAAGCGGCCGAACGGCGGTACCTGTCGGTAGACGAGGTGGGTATGGGAGTAGTCGCCGGTCAGGATGCTCGCGCGGCTGGGGCAGCAGAGCGGATTGACGACGAAGGCGTCGGGGAACGTCACCCCGGTACCGGCGAGCCGCTCCGACAGGATCGGCATCGCCCACAGGGTGTCCCATCGCTGATCGTCGGTCACGATCAGGACGATGTCGGGCGGCGTCCCGCTCTCGGAAACGGCCGACACGGGAGCGGTCGCCGACGAGGCCCGGGCGGCGGGAGCGGTCGCGGCGACGAGCAGCAACGCCCCCAGGGCCGGCGCGGCGAGGCGCCTCACGCGCTCCGGTAGGCCTCGAGGGTCGCGGCCAGCCGCGACACGTCGTCCTCGAACGCCGGAGCATCCACCACGTTCACGAGCTCGTAGGGATCGTCCCGGAGCGCGTAGAGCTCGCGCTCCCCCGTCCCGAGCTCGATGTAGGCGAACCGGCGGGTGCGGATCTCCCACCAGGCGGGGATCGCCCGGTCACCGACCCACTGGGCGAACACCTCGCCCGGCAGCCCGTCCCGGCCGCCGGTCGTGAGCAGCGGCACGAGGCTGACCCCGTCGAACGGCGCCGGGATCGACGCGCCCGAGAGCTCCGCGATCGTCGGGGCGATGTCGACGGTGGAGACGATCGCTCGCTCGGTCCGATGCGGGGCGTCCGGCATCCGGATCATGAGGGGCACACCCAGGCACGCCTCGTAGGGACAGCTCTTCTTGGTCCATCGGTGCTCGCCGAACGCCAGCCCGTTGTCCGAGGTGAAGACCACGACCGTCTCGGCGAGGTCACCGCGCGCGCGGACCGCGTTCATGATCTGGTGGATCGCGTCGTCGACCGCGAGGAGAGCCGCATACGACTGCCTGCGGTGCTCGCGCTGCAGCGCTCGCTGCGCGTCACCCATCGGGGCGAGGCGGCGGACCCAGGCCGGCTTGTCGGAGACGTCTGCCTCCCCGACAGACGGCGGCGTGGGCACCGCGAGCTCGGAGAAAGACCCCTCGTCACGAGGGGCCGCGATCCAGGGCGGGTGTGGCGCCGTCGGGGCGAACCACAGGAAGTAGGGCCGGTCGAACGGTGCCTCCCGGACGAACTCGGTCGCCTGACCGGCGAGGACGTCGGTCGCGTAGTCGGCCTCGGTGTGCCCGTACCTGACGTCGTGATCCTGCTCGTAGATCGAGTAGTCGTAGTACAGGCTCGTCACCGGACCGTGCTCACGCCCCCACCACCGGTCCCACCCGGCCGGGACGAACGCCGGCCGGTCGAACGGGTACAGGTTCAGGTACTTGCCGACCAATCCGGTGTGGTAGTCCGCATCCCGCAGCCACGTCGCGAGCGTCGAGCCCTCGTCGAACAGGTGCGCGTCCTCGTTGTCCCGGACGCCGGTGTGATGCGAGAACCGTCCGGTGAGCATCGTCGCCCGCGACGGACAACACAGCGGGGTGTTGACGTACCCGTTCTCGAACACGATCCAGTGGTCCCCCGGATCGAGCGCCCGGCGTTGGAGGAACGGCATCACCTCGTACGGGTTGGGGATCGAGTCGTCCGACTGGTCGTCCGTCACGATCACGATCACGTTCGGTCGGGGGTCCTCCGTGCCGCGGACCTCCTGGAGCGCCGCCACGCTCCACCCCAGGGCGAGGACGGCGAGGGCGACCGCCAGGCCGGGGCGGACGCCGGGACGTCGCCGTGAGGGGCTCGGCGCGACGCCCCGTGCGCTCATCCGAGCTTCCGGAGCTTCCAGATGTTCTCCGCCGGCCACCGACGCGCCCAGCCGACCGGCGCGAAGTCCGGATACGTGGTCCGCGGACGGGCGGGCGGCCGGAGCTCGACCAGGTCGAGCACCTCGAAGCGGTTCGACCGGAACAACCGGATCCACTCGCCGTAGGCCAGCTGGAACTCCACCGTCTCCCACGTCGCCCGGCGCAGGCCGAAGTAGCTGCGGACCAGCTCGGGACCCGGCGGTTGCTCGCCGTCGCCCCAGCACAGCCAGATCAGCGGGCTCGCGATGTTGAAGGCGAACGCACCACCCGGACGCAACAGCCGGGCGACCTCGGGCACCGTCAGGTACGGATCGGCGAACGTCATCGCCCCGTGATCGCAGAACACGATGTCGAAGCTCTCGTCCGCGAACGGCGCGCGTTCGGCGTTCGCGTTCACGAACGGCACCGGGTGCGAGGCGCCGGCGAGCCGGTGGGCGTGGGCCAGCTGGCGGATCGACAGATCCAACCCCACCGGGCGAGCTTCCCCGCGTGCCAGCGCGATCGACCACTGGCCACCGCCGCACCCGAGCTCGAGCACTCGCTTGCCGGTGACGTCGCCGAGGATGTCGAGCTCGGACTCCGGGATCCCCCAGGTCCCCCACGCCGGACGATCGAAGCGGTTGAGCTGCGGGCCGTGCTCGCGCTGGTAGTCGTCCGCCTCGCGGTTCCAGTTCGCGCGGTTACGGCGGATGTAGGCGGGCTGGGCCGGGGCGCTCCGACGAGAGGCGCTCACCGGACCAGCGTGCTCAGCCGACCGATGCTCATCGGTCGAGCCACCCGGCGTCACGCTCGTGCTCGTCGGCGACCAGTCCCGCGGCGATCGACAGGGCGACCTCGGCCGGCCGGCGTCCGCCGAGGTCGAGGCCGAGCGGGGATCGGATGCGCGCGAGCTGCTCGTCACCGAACCCCATCGAGCGCAGCTCCTCGACGTACGGGCCCACGTGGCGACGGCTCCCCATCACGCCGATGAACCGCGCCGGGGAACGCAGCGCGCCGGCGAGCGCCGCCGCGATCCCCGGCGCGTCGTGGTCGGTGAAGACGAGGCGGGTCTCGGCGTCGATGTCCACGTCGCCGAGCTCGCGCTCGACCCGCATCGAGCTCGCTTCGGCATCGGCGACCCGCTCCGGACGCGTCTCGACCAGGATGGGGGCGAACCCGAGTCCCGGCGCGAGCCGGGCCAGCTCGCGCGCCACGTCGGTGGCCGACACGACCACGAGAGCGGGCGCGCGCCGCGACGGCTCCAGGTACACCTCGACGTCGCCGAGCTCGTGGTGGTACGTGCGGATCCCGGGTTCGCCCGACGCGAGGATCTCGTCGGCGTCGCGGACGGCCGCCTCGTCGAACTCGGCGCACCCGAGCGTCCCGTGGACCTCGCCACCGGGGACGATCCGCATCGAGTTGCCGACCGCGCAGGGCGGCGAGCCGTGGACCCTGACCGCCTTGGCCTCCACGGAGCCGGCCATCGCGGGCGCAGATCGCCTCGCCTCGCCTCCGTCGGCGTGACCCGTGGGGTGCGCTCCCGTCCTGCCGCCGAGCAGCTCGACGGCGTGTGGCAACACGGGCAGCAGGGCCTCGAGGCTCTCGCGGACGCCCTTCGGGCTCCCGGGGAGGTTCACGATCAACGTGGCGCCACGCGAGCCCGCCACGGCTCGCGACAGTGCGGCCATCGGCGTCTGCCGCAGGCCGTCGCGGCGCATCAGCTCGGCCAGACCGGGGGCCTCGCGTTCGAGCACCGCGAGCGTGGCCTCGGGCGTCACGTCGCGCGGGCCGAGCCCGGTCCCGCCGGTGGTGACCACGAGGGCGAACCCGCCGGTGTCCGCGAGGTCGCGCAGGGCGGTCTCGATCGCCGGGCGCTCGTCGGGCAGGACGGTCCGGGCCTCGACGTCGAACCCCGCCTCACGGAGGCGGGCCTCGGCGGCGTCGCCCGAGCCGTCGGCTCGCGTTCCCTGGGAAACGCCATCGGAGACAGTCACGACGGCGGCGCGGATGCCGCTCACGCACCCATCCTGCCAGACGCGCCCGCGCTCGTCCGTACTACGGTTGCGCGGACAGAAGGGAGCACCGATGGATGCGTGGATCGACCGACTCGCGGAGGCGCTCGGGCAGGACCCGCTGACCGACGCCGAGACCAACCGGCTGCTCGGATCGGCGCGGGACGTCGCGCACCGCGTGGAACGCAAGATCACGCCGCTTGCGGCGTTCCTCCTCGGCTCGGCGACCGGCGGGAGGATGGCCGCAGGAGCGTCGCGGGGTGAGGCCCTCGCATCGGCGCTCGCGACCATGGGGGAGCTCCTGCCGCCCGAGCCACCCCAGGGCTCCGGCGGCTCGGGGGGGTAGGCTAGGGGTTCGCATGGATGCCTGGCAGCCGCCGTCGTCCCTCCCCCCGGCGGAGGGGCCGCTGGTCGACACCTTCGGCCGGGTCGCCGACGACCTCCGGGTCTCGGTGACCGATCGCTGCAACTTCCGGTGCACCTACTGCATGCCGGCCGAGGGACTGGTCTGGCTCCCCAAGCACGAGATCCTGAGCTTCGAGGAGCTCACGAGGCTCCTAGGGCTGTTCGTCCGGCGGCTGGGGATCCGTTCGGTCAAGGTCACGGGTGGCGAACCCACCGTGCGAGCCGACCTCCCCGACCTGATCCGGATGTTCCGAACCTCCGCTCCCGAGATCGACCTGTCGATGACGACGAACGGCGTGCTGCTCGAGCGGCTCGCCGCGCCGCTCGCCGAGGCGGGGCTGGACCGCGTGACGGTCTCGCTCGACTCGTTGCTGCGGCACCGGTTCGAGCAGATGACCCGTCGCGACGCCCTCGACCGGGTGCTCGCGGGGATCGCGGCCGCCGAGGAGGCGGGCCTGGTGCCGATCAAGATCAACTGCGTCGTGATCGCCGGGACCAACGACGACGAGGTCGTCGACCTGGCGCGCTGGTCACGGGAGCGAGGCCATATGGTGCGGTTCATCGAGTACATGCCGCTCGACGCCGAGCACGCGTGGGAGCGCGCGAAGGTCTTCTCGTCGGCCAGGATCGTGAAGGCGATCGACGCCGCGTATCCCCTCGTCCCCCAAGGACCCGACGCCGAACCCGCCACCAGCTACCGCTTCGCCGACGGCGCGCCGGGTGGCATCGGGGTGATCGGCAGCGTCAGCGAACCGTTCTGCGAGACCTGCAACCGCCTGCGGATCACGGCCGAGGGGCAGGTGCGGGCCTGCCTGTTCTCGCTGGAGGAGACCGATCTGCGCGGCCCGCTCCGCGAGGGTGCCTCCGACGACGAGCTGGTGGACCTGATCCGTCGCAACGTGTGGCGGAAATGGTCCGGGCACCGGATCAACCTTCCGGACTTCGAGCAGCCTGAGCGTTCGATGTCCGCGATCGGGGGCTGAGCCGACCGCCCTCAGCTCCGCGCCTTGATGCGCGCGAACCACCCCTTCACCGTGTCACCCGCGAGGAACCACCCGACCCCCATCGCGATGAAGCCGAACAGCGCGAACAGCACGAACGCGAAGCCCCGGGTCACCTCGAGGAACCCGACCGTGACGGGCTCGCCGAGGGGCGCCTCCGCGTCGCCGATGTTCGCGATCGCGGTGACGATCCCCCACGCACACAGGACGGAGAGGGCGAGGAACGCCAGGCCAAGCACGAAGGCGAAGCCTTCGAGCCAGTTGTGGGCGGCGGTCGCCTCGCCCACCCGGCGGCGGAAGGTGCGGTAGGTCATCGGTTCACAGGCCGGCGAGCTTGGCGAGCCCCGAGATCTTCACCAGCACGAACCGCTTGCCGTCGCGCTCGACGATGCCGCGTCGCTGGAAGTCGGACAGGATCCTGGTGACGTTCTCCCGGCTGCCGCCGCATAGGCTCGCCAGGTCGGCGTGCGTCACGATCGACGGCACGACGGCGCCGTCGGAGGGGAGCTCGTCCAGCGATGGGGAAACGAGCTGCAACAGGCGCTTGGCGACCCGTCCCTTCAGGTCCAGGTACAGCAGATCTTCGACGAACGCCTCCTGCGACAACACCTGCCTGGCCAGCGCCCGGAGCAGCGCCCGAGCCGCCGTCGGCTCCTCGAACAGGAAGTCGAGGAGTACGGGCCCGCCCGCTCGCCACACCTCCGAGTCCTCCAGAGCCAGGGCGGCGGCGGATCGAGGCTGGTCGCCCAGCACACCGAGCTCCCCGAAGAACTGTGGGACGTCGAGGGTCGTGTGGAGCTGTCGATGCCCGTTGGAGGAGAGCGAGCTGATCTCGACGCGGCCGCTCACGAGAAAGTAGACGTCCGGGGCGTCGTCGCCCTGATGGAACAGGTAGGTCCCTCGCCGGAACCTCCGCAACACGCCCTGGCCCGCGAGACGAGCGATCGTGTCCCCTGAGGCCCCCTCGAACAGAGGCGTCCGCGCCATGCCCTCCAGCAGCGCGTCGCTGACCTCGGTCGCCACCACGGTCGCAAGCGTAGCCAAGTCTGGCCTCCCGGTCTCCCCCGAATAGCGAAGGGCCCGGGTCTCGAACGACCCGGGCTCTCCGATCAGATCATAGCGAGCTAGTGCTTCTTCCGGTTGACCCGGTTGACCTTGGCGACCTTGGTCACCCGATTGACCTTGTTCACGCGGGTCGCGGCTTGGGCGCCGCTCTTGCTCGCGCCTGATCCAGTCGGCGCCTTGGGAGAGATCTTCTTGTCCGCCACGGTGGGAATCACCTCCTCCGCCGTCCAGGACCCCATAGGGCCTCCGGTCCTCGATGGACGCATCTTGACGCGAGGCGTCACCATCGGGGTGTGTCGCCTGTCACTTGAGGGGATGTGACGTCGGTCACACCGACGTGTGTGACGGACGTCACACCGTCAATCGAGCTCGGGCAGATCCAGAGGGTCGGGGCGGGGCGTGCAGGCCCCGCAGAACAACGCGTCTTCGACCACGAGAGCGCGGGTCTCTTCCCGGCTGCGGAAGAGCTCGAGGATGTACGGATGGGTCCGGACGTGGTCCTCGCAGATCCCTCGCCCACAGAACCTGCAGGTCCCGACCGCCGTTCGCTTGCAGTGCCAACAGTCCATCGATCGTCTCCCACCGTCAGTGAGTCATGATTTGGCTCACCGGGATGGTCGGGTCCAGGGTCCCGCGCCGAAACGAGCCCGCCAGCAACAGGTCGAAACCGCTGCGATCCAGCCGGAACACGCGCGCAGGCGTGCGGGCGATGACGCTTGCTGTTCGCGGAACGTCCAGCAGCAGCGCGATCTCCCCGAAGTACGATCCGGGTCCTACCGTTTGCTTGAGCTCACCGTCCGTCACGATGTCGAACTGACCCGAAGACACGGCATAGAAGGAGTCGCCCTCCTCACCCTGGCGAACGACCGCCTGACCGGGGGCGACGACCAGCCATTCACCCTGTCCACGCAGTTCGACCAATTGATCCGACGTCAGATGCGCGAAGCAAGGTTGCTGTCTCAATTCCGCGAGCTGCTGGAGGGTCGGCTCGAAGTCGGGGACGTGGATCATGTCTGCGAGCAGGTGATCGAACGTCCCCTGATCGATCTCGAACACCTCCGCCGCTTCGAGGCTGCGGATCGTCGCCGCGCGTGGCGCGTCCATCAGGAGCCCGAGCTCCCCGAACGAATCCCCGCGCACCAGCGTTCTGATCTGTCGCTCCTGACCGGTCTCCGGATCTTCCTCGACGACCTCGAGCATCCCACTCCGCACGACGTAGAAGCCGGTCGGTCGGTCGCCTTGTCGGAACACCGGCTGGTTCGGGGCGAGGGTCCGGAGCCGAACTCGCCCGGCGAGATCATTCAACACGTCGACGGGCACTTCATCGAACATGGGCAGCCTGTCGATCAATTCGGCAGCTTCGACGCGCCATCGGGTCTCGAGGCGAAAGCGGACCCGTCGTATCAGGGTCCGGATCCGGCGGGCGACCACGCGCAGGAGCGCGATCAACCCTCGGATCATGGGCCCGATGACGATCAGGGCCAGGGCCAGCAGCAGCAGACGTGTCAGGCTCCCGCCATCCCAGAGACCCTCGATGAGCGGGCCGAAGATGGTGTTCCAGTATCGGTAGGAGCTGTAGAGAGCGAAGATCGTGAACGCGACCCCGATGATCCCGTACAGCGCCAGCCCGACTTCCTGCTTGGTGAACCGCTCCCGGTGGAGAACCTTCCGGAACAGGTCGTCACGGAGGAACCCGAGCGATCTCGGCCGCAGGTCGGGCACCTGGATGACGTCTGCGAGGATGTAGTAACCGTCCAGCTCGAGCAGAGGGATGAGGTTCATCAGGACCAAGTAGTAGTTCAGCGCCGCAGCGACGAACAGTGTCTGCGAGAGGAACCAATCGGGGAACCACCAGACGATCAATGCCGACAGCGAGGCGAAGACCGTCTCGGCGTAGGGGCCCGCGAACGAAGAGAGGATCTGCTGCCGCCGATCCATCATCAAGCTGTCCGAGCTCTCGACGAAGAACGCCGGTGAGCCGAAGTAGATCATGAACCCCGCACTCTTGATGCGGCGGCCGTTGCGGACGAGGACCAGCGCATGGCCGAGTTCGTGGACCAGCACCGAGAAGTAGTCGAGGATCCACAATACGATGAAGCTCGCCGCGAGCGACGCGGCCCCGATCGTAAAGTCGCCCGAGGCAACGAGCGAGATGAACGCGGCGATCCCTGCGACGGCGACGATCGCCTGCAGCGCGACGAGCGGCTTGAGGAACGCATACTTCAGCCCGTGGTCGTAGAGCCATCGAACCACTTCATGCGCGCTCTTCCACTCGATCGTGAGTGACTTGGCGAAGATACGAGCCTTCCGCCGGCGCTCGGTCACCGGGTCGAGGGCTCGCGTCACGAGCTGGTCGACATCCCGATAGCGCTGATCGAGAAAGTTGCCCTCGTACAGCGTCCGAACAAGATCGGTCACGGCATCCGGGTCCAGATCGCCCGAGTCCTCGAACTCCTCCAGGACGATCTCCTTGACGGTTCGCGAGCCGTCCATCCTCTGCAGCAA
>Ga0126307_10002054_pt1 | contig 13513 bp, 11 predicted proteins | sample Plot28_FD_89955 | JGI IMG/M metagenome (GOLD analysis project Ga0126307, IMG submission 89955) | Serpentine soil microbial communities from UC McLaughlin Reserve, CA, USA - Plot28 | ecosystem: Environmental > Terrestrial > Soil > Grasslands | place: USA: UC McLaughlin Reserve, Lake County...
CGGTGGCGGGGGCGTGCTGCTCGTACTGGGCGTGCTCTTCCTGCTGCTGGGCCGTCTCGAAATAGACAGGTTGCCGGGCGACCTCGTGTTCAGGCGGGGCAATGCCACCGTGTACATTCCGATAGGGCTCATGATCCTGCTCTCCGTCGTAGGCACTATCGTGTTGAACCTGGTGTTCCGCCGATAGGGTGCTAGTCTCCGAGCTCGACTACGAGCTTCCCGAAGACCTCATCGCCCAGCGCCCTGCCGAGCCTCGCGACGCCTCGCGCCTGATGGTCCTAGACGTACCACGCGGCGCCATAGCCCACCACACGTTCCGCGACCTGCCTACCCTCCTGCGGTCAGGCGACGCGCTCGTGCTGAACGAGACGAAGGTACTCCCGGCCAGGGTGGAGGCCAGAAAACAGACCGGCGGCGTGGTGGAACTACTGTTCCTGAGGGACCGCGGCGGGTCGTGGGAGGTACTCGCGCGTTCCAGCAAACGCCTGAGGCCTGGGCTCGAACTCTCCGCGGGCCCGGACCGGCTGAAGCTCCTCGAAGACCTCGGCGACGGGCACTGGGCCGTCACGGCCCCCGACGTGCCCGGCCTCTTGCGCCGCACCGGCAGGATGCCGCTCCCACCCTACATTCGTCCGACGCCCGAGACGGAGCGTCGTTACCAGACGGTCTACGCGCGCAACGAGGGCTCCGCCGCGGCGCCGACGGCTGGTTTCCACTTTACGGAGAAGGTGTTGGACGGGGTGCAGAGGGCCGGAGTCGACCTCGCCAGGATCACGTTGCACGTGGGGGCCGGCACGTTCATGCCGGTAAGGACCGAAAAGCTCGAAGACCACATCATGCACGCCGAGCACTTCGTGGTGCCGCAGGAGGCGGCGCGGGTGGTCGAGGGCGCGCGGCGCGTGATCGCGGCCGGCACCACGGTCGCCCGCACGCTGGAGACGTGGGCGGCGACCGGCAAGACGGAAGGAGAATCGAAGCTTTTCGTGTGCCCGGGCTACCGCTGGCTGGCCGTGGACGCGCTTTTGACAAACTTTCACCTCCCGCGCTCGACGCTGCTCGCGATGGTAATGAGCTTCGGGGGTGAGGACCTGGTAAGGGAGGCGTACGCCACGGCGGTAAGGGATCGCTACCGCTTCTACTCCTTCGGGGACGCCATGCTCCTCCTCGACGGGGGAAGGCAACGGTAGAAGCGCCCGTCTGCATAGAGGTCGTCGCCCGCGACGGGGAGGCGCGCGCCGGCATCCTGAGGACGCCGCGCGGTCCCGTCGATACGCCGGCCTTCATGCCCGTAGGGACCAAGGGCACGGTCAAAGGACTCACGCCGGGGGACCTGCGAGCTGTAGGTGCCGGCATCGTGCTCGGAAACACCTACCATCTGTACCTGAGGCCCGGTTCTGACCTGGTAAGAGAGGCTGGTGGGCTGCACGGCTTCATGGGCTGGGACGGGCCCGTACTGACCGATTCAGGCGGGTACCAGGTGTTCTCGCTCGCCGAGACGCGGCGCATCTCGGAGGATGGTGTCGAGTTCGCCTCGGTCTACGACGGCTCACGGCACGTGTTTACGCCCGAGCTTACGACGCGGGTTCAGGAGGAGCTGGGATCGGACATCGCCATGGTCCTCGACGAGTGCCCGCCGGCCAACGCGGCCCGCGAGTATCATGAACGCTCGCTGCGGCGGACGGCGCGGTGGGCGCTCAGGTGCAAGGAGGCGCACGAGAAGCGGGACCAGGCGCTCTTCGGGATCGTGCAGGGCGGGTTGTACCCCGACCTCAGGGAAGAGAGCCTCGGGCTCACGGTGGAGATCGGGTTCGACGGCTACGCCGTAGGCGGCCTCTCCGTCGGCGAGTCGCGGCAGCAGATGCTGGAGACGCTAGAATGCACGGCCCCCGGGTTGCCCCACGAAAAGCCGAGGTACTTCATGGGGATCGGGGACCCCGTTGGCATCCTGCAGGTCATCGCGCTCGGGGTGGACATGTTCGACTGCGTGCTCCCGACGCGCCTCGCCCGCCACGGCGCGGCCCTTACGGCCGAAGGCCGCATCAACCTCAAGAACGCGAGGTACCGCAGGGACTTTGGACCGCTAGATCCGGAATGCTCGTGCGAGGCGTGTACCACATACAGCAAGGCTTACCTGGCGCACCTGGTGAGGGAGAACGAGCTCCTCGGGCACAGGCTCCTTACCTTGCACAACGTGCACTTTACCGTTGATCTCTGCGGCATGGCGCGGCGGGAGATCCGGGCGGGAACCTATGCGGCGTGGTCGCGGGCCTGGATCTCCCGCTACGCCGGATCGCCTACCTGAAGCTCTGCCGTAATGCGAACTTCGCCGTTTCCACGATGTCGCGCACGCGGCTTTCGTCGGCGTGATTTCTTCACTACTTCAGTGTAGAAAAAGGGTGTGCAATCGACGGAAGGTCTCGATAGGGGGGTTGTGTCGCGATGACATCTCCTGGAGAACTGGTGTTACGCCTAGGGGTCCGCGGGGTGAGCAGTAGACCAGGCATCCTCGTTCGACCGGGTGCGTGGGCAACCGTCTGAAGAGTCTCAGGGGCGCAACTCTACTTCCGAAGGACCGAAGACGCTCAACACCGCTCCGAGAAAGAACACGGCCGCAGCGACCAACCAGACGACGGCGGGGTAGCTTGCTGTCGTCGGCGCTTGTGCTGCAGGCACGCAGTTGGTTATGGGCTGAGTATCTACAAGCTGGAGGCAGATGAGCTAGAATGATCCTTCGATCTTATGAGTAGTCGTCGAAACAACCTGATCGTGCTTTCCCTGGTGGTCGTCCTTCTCGGGGTGGCTGCCTTCTTCATCTTCATCAACGAACCCGTGACCAAATCTACGCAGCTCGGGCTCGACCTGCAGGGCGGCGTGAGCGCGCAGCTGGAGGGCTCTCAGACCAACGGGGGCAAGGTATCACGCGAGGAGATACAGCAGGCGGCTGACCTGATCCGTCAGCGCATAGACCGCCTCGGCGTGGCCGAACCCGACGTCAGGGTGCAGTCTCAGGACCAGGTCGTGGTCCAGATCCCCGGCGTCAAGAACCCGGACGAGGTGATCCGGATTATCGGGAGCACCGCCCAGCTGGGCTTCTACCAGGTGCTTGCCGCTGACCCGCAACCCAACGTCCCCGACGACGAGATCCAAGGTACCAGAAAGGACACCGAGGAGACCCTCGAGGAGGACGACTCCTACGAGAAGGGCAAGACCAAGATCCTCTTCGAGGAGACCCCCGCCATAGAGGGCAGCGGGACCGACGTCACCGGGTACATCGTACGCAAGAACCCCGATCTGACAGGCGATTACTTGAAGCAGAACGGGGCGAACGTCGAGTTCGACCAGACCAGCGGAAAGCGCGTGGTGAGCCTGGAGCTGACCGCCGAGGGCGGCCGCCTGATGGGCGAGCTCACCCAGAGCATGCTGGCCGACGCCGCGACCAGCGGCGAGCCCGCGCTCCTCGCCATCTCGCTCGATGAGGACATTCAGAGCGCCCCGCAGGTGCAGGAGCCGCTCGGCCAGAACATCCAGATCTCCAACGACAGCCTGCCCGAAGGACTTCCCGAAGATGAGGCCAGGCAGCTGGAGACCGTGCTCAACACCGGCGCCCTGCCCGTGAACATGAAGGTGATCTCCGAGACCACCGTAGGGCCGACGCTCGGCCTCAGCTCCCTCAGGAGCGGGCTGCTAGCCGCGCTCGTCGGGTTCGGGCTCGTGCTGTTGTTGCTGCTCGTCATCTACAGGGCTCTTGGCGTGGTCGCCGATCTCGCGTTGCTCATCTACGCGTTCCTGCTCTGGGGGCTGGTCGTGATCATCCCCATCACCGTGACGCTGCCCGGTATAGCTGGCATCGTTCTCTCCATCGGGGTCGCGGCCGACGCTAACGTCGTGATCTTCGAGCGGATCAAGGAGGAGATAAGGCGCGGCAAGACGCCGAGGAGCGCGATCCAGGCTGGCTACGACAAGGGCTTTCGGGCGATCCTGGACGGGAACGTAACTACCCTGATCACGGCGTTCATCCTGTTTGCCCTCTCTAGCGGGTCGGTGCGTGGCTTCGCCGTCTTGCTGGCCATCGGCGTGGTGCTCTCGATGTTTACGGCGATCGTGATCACGCGCGCCCTCCTTGGCCTTCTTGGCGACCGCGGCGTCCACCTCTCGCCGGCCCTGATGGGGGTCTCGAAGGCGAGCATCGCCACCACGCAGCAGGCGAGGGTGAGGTAGGCGTGTTCGAGAACGTAGACTTCGTCGGCGGCTGGAAGCTGTACTTCTCGCTCTCGGGTATCCTGCTCCTGGCCGGGGTCATCGCGATCGCGCTCGGGGGATTGAACCTCGGCATAGACTTCCAGGGCGGCGCGCAGTTCACCGTGGCCAACGCCGAGCGCACCCTGAGCGACGAGCAGGTCCGCGCCGCATTGCCGCCGGACATGGCAGGCGACGCCGTCATCACCACGCTGGGGCAGAACGGCTACGAGATAAGGACCCCGGTGATAAGCGGGCAGGAGGAGCAGAGCCAGATCCGGGACTCCCTCAGCGAGGCTTTCGGGGGCGAGGTAAGCGTGACGACCGTGAGCCCCGCGTTCGGGCAGCAACTCAGAAACCAGGCGCTGCAGGCCGTGGTGGCAGCGTTGTTGATCATCGTGGCGTTCATCAGCTTCCGGTTCGAGTTCGCGTTCGCCCTGGCCGCGATGGCCGCGCTCGTGCACGACATACTGATGACGATCGGCTTCTACGCCATCGTGGGCAGGGAGGTAAGCCTCGTGACCGTGGTTGCCGTGTTGACGGTGCTGGGGTATTCGATCTACGACACCATCATCATCTTCGACCGGATCAGGGAGAACGCCCCCACGGTAGGCTACAACCGGCGGCGCTTCGACGAGATGATCAACCGCTCCATCCGCCAGGTGGTGAGGCGTTCCATCTACACCTCGGTCTTCACCCTGATCCCTATTACGGCCCTGCTAATCTTCGGGGAATCGACCTTGAGCGACTTCGCCTTCGCCCTTCTGGTCGGCATCGTGGCGGGTACGTACAGCTCGATCTTTATCGCCTCGCCTGTCCTCTCCTTGTACAAGGCCTGGCGCGCGGGAAAACTCACGGCGGTCCGCTCCACTTAGTGGCAAACCCCGGTCGCGTGGCCACGCGGCTCATCCCGGGGTTATCATGTAGAAGGTGCAGTTTTTGAGGGAGGTAGTTATGCGTGGGACGGTAGGCGAGACGCTGGAGCGTTTGATCCTCTTGCAGATAGGGGCAGCCGCGGCGACGCGGGACAAGGTGCAGGAGATCGTGGATTCCCTCGTCGAGCAGGGCCGCGTCGAGCGCGAGGAGGGCCGCACGGTCGTGGACGACGTGATGAACCGCGCCCGCGAGCGCTCCACGGGGGCACGCTCTCTGGTGGACGCCTCGTTGCAGCAGGGCCTCAGGAGGAGCGGGCTCCCGACCAGGGAAGACTACGAGGACATGGTCTTCCGCGTGGAGCAGCTGGAGCACAGGGTGCGTATGCTCGAGGACCGTCCCGCCGCGCCGCCCCCGCCGGCCGGAGAGCCAGAGGTTCCGCCCGAGGATACCCCCGAGACACCGCCGGGCCTGTAGCGGACCGCCAGGAGTATGGTCGACGCAGGTCTGACCCGGCCTGCCCGGCCGGGGAACCTCAGACGCTTCTCCCAGATCAGCCGCGTCCTGGTCCGGCACGGGTTCGGCTTCGTCTTCGACGTCAGGCGGGACCGGAGGGAGAAGAAGGGCCTGCAGGAGTTCCTTGCGCCGAACTTCGGCGTGAGGTTGCGCCGTACCCTGGACGATCTGGGACCGACGTTCGTCAAGTTCGGGCAGGTCCTCTCCACCCGCTCGGACATCCTGCCCGAGAGCGTCCTCCTGGAGCTCCAGAAGCTGCAGGACACGGCAAAGCCCATGCCCGCCGGGACCGCCCAGGGGATCATCGGGCGGGAGCTCGGGGCTCCTGTGGAGGAGGTGTTCGCCCACTTCGACCCCGTGCCGCTCGGCTCCGCGAGCATAGGGCAGGTGCACAGGGCGGTGCTGCGCGGGGGGGAGACCGTGGCGGTCAAGGTGCAGCGGCCGGAGGCGCCGGGCAGGGTGGAGGGGGACCTCGAGCTCATGCGGGACTTCGCCGCGTTGCTCGATCGCAGGTTCGGGCGCAGGCTGTTCGTGGACGTGCGCGGCCTCGTGGCCGAGTTTGAGGTCGTGGTAAGACGCGAGCTGGACTACTCCGCCGAGGCGGAGAACGCCCGCCGCTTCGCCGCCAACTTCGCCGGCACCCAGGTCGTCATTCCCGGGGTCTACCTGGGCCTGTCGACCCGAAAAGTCTTGACCGAAGAGTACATCGAGGGGACCAGGTTCAGGGACATAAGGCCGCTTGAGCTTTCGCCTTCGGAACGGAGGCGCGTCGCCGCGATGGGGGCCGACGCGATCTTCAAGATGGCCTTCGACGACGGGTTTTTTCATGGGGATCCCCACCCGAGCAACCTCCTCCTGACGCCTTCGGGCGACCTCGCCCTGCTCGACTTCGGCATGGTCGGCTACATGAGCCAGGGCGACATCGAGGCGCTCTCCAGGCTGTTCATCTCCGTGGTGCAGCGCGACGCCCCAGCGGCCCTGCGGGCCCTGGAACGCCTCGGCGTGAGCTACGCGACCGAGATACGCGGGGATCTCGTACGGGACCTGCGGGAGTTCCTCAACAAGTACTCCGCGCTCTCCGTCGGCGAGGTCACGCTCGGGCAGGCCCTCTCAGAGCTGATCGCGCTCGCGCGCCGCTACCGGCTCAGGATGCCGCCGGTGTTTCCCCTGCTTACCAAGGCGCTCGTAACCGCGGAGGGGCTCGCCCGCGCCATAGACCCGACCATCAACGTCTACGAGATCGCCAGGCCCTACGCGCAGAGGCTCCTCTCCGACCGCTACAGGCCCGGGGCCGTGGCCGAGATCGTGGAGGAACGCGCGCTGGAGTACGCCCGCTACGTCGAGGACTACCCTGACCAGATCACGCAGGTCCTCACCGAGGTCTCGGACGGGGAGCTCGAGGTGCAACTCATGCACGGTGGCCTCGACGACCTGCTCAGCAGCGTCGACGTTCTCGCCAACAGGCTCGTCTTCGCGGTCATCACCGCCGCCATGTTCGTGGGGTCCTGCATGCTCGGCGCCTTCGACCTCAGCGGCCCGGAGGTGCCCCTACTGGGGGCACCCCTCGTCAGCTTCGCCGGCTTCACCATCTCACTGGTACTGGCTTTCATCCTGTTCGTAATCATTTTCAGGTCGGGAAGGTTATAGGCTACAGATTATGGGCTGACGACCACTGGTTACCGCGACGCGCGCCCGTAGACAGCCTGTTGGTCGGGCAAGATGGAGCATCCAAGATTTGATGCCTGAAACCTGTAGCCTGCAGCCTTACTGCTATAATTTCTGCATGGAACCGGTACGTACAGAGGCACGTCTCAGGGCGATTGCGGCGCCGGGCGTAACGATATCTTCTCTTATCGAGAAGGTGTCCGCGTACGCGCCGGAGGGGACGGAGGAGTTGATCGCCGACGCCTACAACGCGGCCCACGCGGCGCACAGAGGCCAGGCGCGCAAGAGCGGCGAGCCTTTCGTCTATCATCCTCTGGCGACGGCTGACGTCCTCGCCGAGTTGCGGCTAGATCCGACGACCATCGCCGCAGCGCTTTTGCACGACGTTCTCGAGGATACGGGCATGACCAAAGAGGAGCTGGCGGAGCGGTTCGGGGGCGAGGTCGCGGAGATCGTGGACGGCGTCACCAAGCTCAAGCGGTTGCCGTCGGGGAACCTGGAGGAGGCCCAGGCCGAGTCGCTGCGGAAGATGATCGTGGCGATGAGCCGCGACGTGCGGGTGATCATCATCAAGCTCGCCGACAGGTTGCACAACATGAGGACCGTCTCCTACCTCAAGCGCGAGACCCAGCTCAGGAAGGCTACGGAGACGCTCGAGATCTATGCCCCGCTCGCGCACAGGTTGGGGATCTACTCCATAAAGTGGGAGCTGGAGGACCTCTCCTTCGCGACGCTCCACCCGCGCCGCTACGAGGAGATAAAGAGCCTCGTCGCCGCCAGGCGCGGTGACAGGGAGGCCTTCATAAACGGGACGGCGGCGGAATTGCTCAGGCACCTGCGCGAGACCGGCATCGAGGCCGAAGTGCACGGGCGGGTCAAGCACTTCTACTCCATCTACAACAAGATGGTGCGCCGCAACAAGGAATTCAACGAGATCTACGACCTCGCGGGCCTGCGGGTCGTGGTGGGCGACGTTCGCGACTGCTACGGCGCTCTAGGGGTCATACATTCGATCTGGAAGCCTATCCCCGGGCGCTTCAAGGATTACATCGCGATGCCGAAGTTCAACATGTACCAGTCCCTGCACACGACGGTCATGTCCAACGAGGGGAAGCTGCTGGAGATCCAGATCCGTACCTCCGAGATGGACACGACGGCGGAGTACGGCATCGCGGCCCACTGGATGTACAAGCACGGCCTTACAGACCGCCAGGTGGACCGCCTGACGTGGCTGAAGAGCATGATGGAGTGGCAGAGGGAGACCACCGACTCCACGGAGTTCATGGAATCTCTCAAGGGTGAGCTCGTCGCCGACGAGGTCTTCGTGTTCACGCCGAAGGGCGACGTGGTCAGCCTGCCTAGCGGGGCCACGCCAATAGACTTCGCCTACCACGTCCACACCGAGGTGGGACACAGGACGATCGGGGCCAGGGTCAACGATAGGATCGTGCCCCTCGACTCCGAGCTGGTTTCGGGCGACAGGGTCGAGGTCATCACGGGCAAGAACTCGGGGCCCAGCCGCGACTGGCTGGCCGTGGTCCAGAGCGGCCGGGCCAGGAACAAGATCCGGCAGTTCTTCAACAGGGCCGACCGCGAGGACAATCTGAGCTCGGGCCGCGAGAAGATCCTGACGCTGCTGAAGAAACGCAGGATCGGAAAAGTTCCTCCTGGCATCCTGGAGGACGTGGCGCGGGCGACGAACTACTCCTCTCCGGACGACATGTTTGCCGCGGTCGGCGCCGGCGTCCTGTCGTCAGAGAACGTGGCCGGCCGCATCGTGGAGCGGGTAAAGCCCAGGGAGGAAGAGGAGAAGACCAGGGAGCAGAGCCCGGCGCTAACCCCGCTGCCGCTGCCAGGCGACGCGGGCGGAACCGACGAGCAGACCGGGGTACGGGTCGTGGGGTCGAGCGGCATCCTGACCCGGCTGGCCCGCTGCTGCACCCCGATGCCAGGCGACGACATCGTCGGCTACGTCTCACTGGGGCGCGGCGTCGTGGTCCACTCGGCTGGCTGCGTGAACGCCAGGGCGCTCCAGTCCAGGGACCCCGAGCGCTTCGTGGAGGTCGAGTGGGCCATGGGGTCGGACAAGCTCTTTACCGTGGAGCTGCTCGTCGAGGCCCTCGACAGGATGCATCTCCTGAAGGACATAACGTCCACGATCTCGGACGCCGGCGTGAACATCCTCTCGGCCAGGGTCGATACCATAGAAGACCGCACGGCCCTCAGCAGGTTCGCGTTCAAGGCGGCGAGCGTGCAGCACGTCGAGGAGGTAACGCGCAAGATCCGGAGCATCCCCGACGTGTACGACGTGTACAGGGTCTCCCGCGACGGCACGCCGCTGGAGCACTAGAGACGTGCCTTTGACCGAGATCGAACAGGTCACCCTCTCCATGGACGGCTTCGAGGTCAACTCCTACGTCGTCCACGCCCCGGAAGGCGACATCATAGTGGATGCCGGGGCTGAGCCGGAGAAGATCCTGGCAGCGACCCGGGCCCCCGTGGTAGCGATCCTGGTTACGCACGGCCACGCCGACCACGTGAACGCCCTGGAGTTCGTGCGCCGCGAGACGGGAGCCCCGGTCTACATGCACCCCGCTGACGCCGAAGGAAAGGTCACGGGCTACGAGCCCCTGGAAGACGGGCGTTCTCTCGACGTCGGCGGGCTCGGGATCAGGGTTTTCCACACCCCGGGGCACTCCCCAGGCTCCGTCACGTTCGTGGTGGGACACGACCAGATCGTCGGCGACCTCATCCTGCCGGGGAGCGTGGGCCGGACTGACATCCCCGGCGCTTCCTGGGAGGAGATCGAAGAGTCCATCCGCAAGGTAATGCCGCTCTGGGAAGAGGAGACGCGCCTGTACACGGGCCACGGACCCGTCCTCACGGCGGTCGAAGAACTGGAGACCAACCCCTACCTTCCCCCTGGTCTCTCGTGACGGATTTTCGCGGGCCGAGGGGAACCTACGACGTATTTCGGGGTGGCAGGGAGCCGCACGAGCGTCCGGCCCTGTGGACCTTCGTCGAGAGCGAGGCGCGCGGGCTCTTCGCCCGCTACAACTACTCGGAGATACGCACGCCCATCTTCGAGGAGGCGCGGCTCTTCGCCAGGTCGGCGGGGGAGGGCTCTGACATCGTGGTGCAGAAGGAGATGTTTACCTTCACGGACAAGGGTGAGAGGGAGATGGCCCTCAGGCCCGAAGGAACTCCCGGAGCGGTACGGGCTTACCTCGAGCACAACCTGTTCAAGCTCGCGCAGCCCATCAAGCTGTTCTACATCGGTCCGATGTTCCGCCAGGAGCGCCAGCAGCGGGGACGCTACAGACAACACACCCAGATCGGGGTGGAGGCCCTGGGCACCCCGGACCCGCTTGTGGACGTGGAGGTGATCTCGCTTCTGTACGCGATCCACAGGGCCGTTGGCGTCCGCGACGAGGTCGTTTACCTCAACAACCTCGGCGATGCCGAGACGAGACGGTCCTACATCCCCGAACTGCGCGCCTACCTCAGGAGGCACAGCGCCGAATTGGACCCCGACTCCCTGGCCCGCATGGACACGAACCCCCTGCGCACCTTCGACTCCAAGCACGAGGGGACGCAGGCGGTGCTGGCCGAGGCACCGAAGATAAGCAAGTACCTGAGCGAGGAGGCCTCCGCGCACCTTGCTGTCGTGCGCGAGGGCCTCGAGGCGCTAGGGGTGCCTTACGAGCTCGACGAAGGTCTCGTGCGCGGCCTCGACTACTACACGATGACGGTGTTCGAGGCCAAGAGCGGCGCCCTGGGGGCGCAGGACACCGTGGGGGCAGGCGGCCGTTACAACGGCCTCATCTCCGACCTCGGGGGCCCTGACCTCGGGGGGATCGGCTTCGGCTCCGGTGTGGAGCGAATGCTGCTGGCAGCCGCCTCGCAGGAGACGCAACCGGGCCTCGACGTATTCTTCGTGACCCTCGCATCCGGGGCCCGCGTCCCTGCCATGAGGCTCGCTGGCGCGCTCCGGGAAGAGGGAATCTCCGCCGACCTGGACTACGCAGGACGCGGCATGCGGGCGCAGTTCAGGCAGGCCGACCGCGCGGGCGCCTCGTTTGCCGTGATCCTCGGCGAGGACGAGCTCGCGCAGGGCGTGGCCACGGTACGGAATATGGCCTCGGGAGAGGAGCAAGCGGTGCCGGTCGCCGACGGGGCCAAGGACCTGCTCCGGGCCGTCTCCGGCTGAGCGTTGGTGGTTCCCGCCGCTGCGTTGCCCTACGAGGCGCGCTGACGGCGCACGTGGCCTGTGCGTTGCGCGGTCACACCGGGGAGGTTTTGCTGCGTCTGATCCGGGAGCCGTCAGAGTAGTCGTTTTCACGTTCGGATGTGGCGCTCTCCGTATATTCCGGACGTACGCCAGCGAGAGGAGCACTATTCATGCCGGTAGAAGAACTACGCCAGAGCCCCATGATGGCCAACATGCTCGACGCGCTCGACAACGGCGAGGACATAGGCCACTACGGCCGTCTGGTGTTCGCCATGATCGGGCGCCACTTCGTCTCCGACGAGGAGCTCGTGGAGCTCCTGACGAAGGACCACGACGCGGACGAGCAGGAGATCCGGGCGATGGTGCAGCAAGTGCGAGACAAGGGCTACAGCCCTCCCGGGCGCGAGAAGATCCTGCAGTTCCAGGACCAGCAGGACTTCCCGATCTGCCCGAACCCCGACGACCCGGACGCGTGCAACGTGTACAACGAGTTGCGGTTTCCCGATGAGGTCTACGAGAGCATCCAGGAATACCAGGAGAAGAGACAAACCTCGTAAGCTCGAGCCCTGATGCTTTCTCGACCATCGGCCGCGCCGCCGGCTGACGACCCCTCTGGGGAGGTGGTCGCCGTGCTCGTCTACTCGAAGAGCACCATGTACTTGCCCGCCTCACGGTCCTTCAGCCGCTCGAGGCCGTCGAGTGCCCCGTCGAGGCCGACGGGGTCGGTGACGATGCGGCTCATGTCGAGCCTGCCTGAGGCCATGAGGCGTATAACGTTACCGAAGGTGCCAGCCCCGGAGTGGCCGAGCGAGCCGCGCAGGCCGCCTCCGGTGACCACGAGCCTCTCAGGGTCTATGGAGGCCCGATGGGGTCCCCTTCCCACCAGCACCACCGTCCCGGTGGGTGCCAGTGCCCCCGTGGCGGCGTCGATCACGCCCCGCGCGCCGCTGGCCTCGACCCACATGTCAATTCCCCGACCCCTCGTCTCTTGCATGGCGGCCCGCGCCATGCCACCATCGTCCAGCGCGAGGGGGTCGTAGACGGCGTCGGCACCCATATCCTCCGCAAGACGCCGGCGGGTTTCGACGGTCTCGAATGCGATCACCCGTCCCGCTCCGGCCGCGCGCGCGAGCCCGATGGCGGCGAGCCCGATCGGGCCTCCTCCTATCACGGCGACGCTCGCGCCAGGCAGGAAAGAGGCCTGGATGAACATGCCCACGTAGGCCACGCTCGTGGGCTCGACGAGCGCGGCCGCCTGGAACCCGCGCTGCTCGCCCAGCGTTCCGAGCATCTCGCCGATGGGCCAGCAGTATCTGGCGCTGGTGACCACGTACTCGGCGTGCGCGCCGTCGAAGGTGAAACCCAGCTCCCCAAGGCGTTCGCAGTAGTTGAAGAGCCCGCTGCGGCACGCGTAGCACTCCCCGCACCACGCTATCTCCTCGGAGCAAACGGCGTCGCCGGGCTTCAGGTCGGCCACGTTCTCGCCGACCTCCTCCACGACCCCCGAAAACTCGTGCCCCGTGACCACCGGCGTGGACATCATCCCGGGATAGACCATGTACCCCTCGTCGTCCTGCTCGTACATGTGCACGTCCGAGCCGCACACGCCGCAGGCCCGAACCCGGATCAGTACCTCATCGGGCCCCGGGGTGGGCTCCGGAAGCTCTACGAGACGGAAGCGCGGATGCCTCCACACGAGGTTGCCGTTGCGGGCGAGACGCCTCTCCTCGTCGCCGGCCTCCGGCGAATAGCCACGCCTCGGTTCCCAGTCCGCCTCGACCATCAACGCCCTCACACGCTACCTCCTCTACCCGGTTTCCTCTTGTGGAGGTCCTTGCCCGAACGTCCTGATGAAGTGCTCCTCGAACCCCCCGATGTGGTCACGCAACAGCTCGGCGGCCCCATCGGCGTCGCCGGAGGCCACGGCCTCGGCCACCCTCCTGTGCTCTTCGGCTTCCCGCTGATACGTGGGCATCAGCATCCACGAGCGCA
>Ga0126307_10002055_pt1 | contig 13511 bp, 11 predicted proteins | sample Plot28_FD_89955 | JGI IMG/M metagenome (GOLD analysis project Ga0126307, IMG submission 89955) | Serpentine soil microbial communities from UC McLaughlin Reserve, CA, USA - Plot28 | ecosystem: Environmental > Terrestrial > Soil > Grasslands | place: USA: UC McLaughlin Reserve, Lake County...
GCACGCACGGGGTGCCGAGCCTGATCGAGGAAGCTTGTAACCCTTGACACAGCCTCCCTGGGTGTGGGAGGGTGGGCTAGTTCCAGCTATCGCTGCGGGCCGAACGCCCGCGTAATAAGGGGGAAAGGAGTCTCCTATGAGACGTATGAGAGGCAGATTGAGTCGGCTGCGGCCGAGTCCGGCGATCGTGGTCTCGGCATTGGCCGTGTTCCTGACGCTCGGCGGGATCGGATACGCCGCCTCGAAGATCGACACGAACGACATCAAGACCGGTGCCGTGACCAAGAAGAAGCTGCACAAGAACGCGGTCACTAGCAAGAAGGTCAAGAACCACTCGCTGAAGTGCAAGGACATGAAGTTCGACTGTCCCGTCGCGGCGGAGGGTACAGCTGGTGGGCCTGGTGAGACTGGTGCGCCGGGTACGCCTGGTGCGCCTGGCACGGCTGGTACCGCTGGTCCGGGGCAGGCGTTCGGCTTTTCCCTCGACAATACGACGGGGAACGTCAACGGGGGCGTCTGGGACGTCAGGTTCCGGGGCGACGGATCCGGTAACTGCGATCAGGTCCTGGTGAGCAACCTCGGCACCGAGGATGGGCTCCTCTTCCGGACAGAAATCACCGATGGTGGGCCGACAGACACCATCCCGATCGCTGCGGGGGATGACTTTGAGTTCAACCCCCTCAACGAGACCAAGTACGAGCTCGACCTGGTCTCGCCGCAGGGCGTCAAGGAGGTCACGTTCGTCAATCTGAACACCCCCGATGGCTGCGTCATCGTCGGGACCGATACCCACCTCCCGTAAGGAACGACCCAAACCCAAGGACGGAGAGGCCGGGCCCAGCGCCCGGCCTCTCTCCTTTTCTGCGCCGGTCTACCCGGCGCTCAAGAGGAAGTTGGGCTACCTCGGCGCGGGCGTGGTCAGGCAGCCGCCTCGTAAGGAGTGCGGCGACGACGATTCGCATCTCGGCACGAGGTGGGGGCGGCTGTCATTGGCGGACCCCCATCTGAACTCGCAACGGCGGGATTGAGACACCGTGCCGAAGTGGGACTTGAAGGAAGGTCAACCGCTCGATCGCTGAGCGGCGGGCCAAGCTCGGGAGGCCTGTGCCTGCGTCAGCCCGATCAGATGGCCCTCGGGATCGTTGAACTGACCGAGTCCGCGTGCGGCTCTCCGTAGCGGCTCAGGGATGGGGAGGGGCCGGCCGCGGCTGTGGCCTGGCGGTCGTCTCCGGCGGCCGTGGGTCCGGGAGCTGCCTCACTCCCGGCGCGTACTCCACCCACTTGCGCTTGTTCAGGTGGTTGCGAAGCGCGGCCTCCGCCCCCGGGTAGTACTTGAGGTTGAACGAGTTGTCCGGGTCGACGCCGCGGTAATAAAGCATCGCCTTGACGCGGTCGTGGCTCTCCGCCCAGCGGAACAGACGGCCGGTGAACGAGCCGCCGTAGTCGTTGTCCCAGGGGCCGTACTCCCCGATCACGAACGGCCACTTGTCCCAGCGGTTGAAGAAGCTGACGAGGTCGTCGAAGGCTCCGGCGAACTTCGAGTAGATGTCGAGCCCGACCCAGTCGACGTAGCGCGCGCCCGGCCAGTAGTCCTGCGGCTGGTTGCCGGCGATGTTGGGTGAGCCGAAGCTCTGCGGCACCCACATCATCGCCACGCGCGGCTTCGGCATCCGCTCCGGGATCGGCAGCGGGATTCCGTCGGCGCCGCCCTCGTAGACGGGATCGTTCTGCGATTTCGCCCGCAGGATCCGCGGCAACCCCATGCGGACGAGCTGCTCGTTGATCCTGGCGCGCGAGCCGCCGCGCAGGATGAGCGTAAAGCGGCGCCAAGCGAGCTTGTACCAGCGCGCCGAGTGGCCGTGGCGGCGGGCCGAGCCGTCGGCGTTGTAGGCGCTGTAGGCGTTCCAGTGTCCGTTCATCTCCGCCATCAGCCGGATGTAGACCGTCTGCCCCGTCTCGGCGATCGTCGCGGCGAGCCGCGTCATGTAGCGGTCGTCCTTGCCGCGCGTGATCTGCCGCGGGGTGATGAGCTCCTCGCCGGCCCCGGGCGCGGTCGACAGGCTGAGGACGCCGCGCGTGTCGGTGGCGCCCCAGCGATAGAGCGCGCCGGTGGTCACCGGGACGCGCCAGTGAAAGAAATCCTGGAGCAGCGCCTGGTGCGCGTCGACCTCGCGCGAGAAGTCGTTGAAGTCGGAGATGTCGCCGGTGTCCGAGACGCCGTGGTAGGCGCTGCCGTCCTTCGGGGCGTAGGCGGCCCCGTAGCTCGCGGCGGGCGCTGCCGCGAGCGCCGCCGCGACCGCGAGCAGCGCGAGGCCCAGGTTGACTCGAGCGCTCATCTGGGTGTGGAACACCGTAGAGGCGCCTACGACGCGCCGCGGGCGATCGCTTGCGCGAACGTGAGACGATGCGCCGCGATGTCGACGCACGGGGAGCAGATCGTCGCCGCCGCGCGGGCCAAGCTCGACCAGGAGCTGCTCGGTGCGGCCTTCGCGAAGCCTCGTGGGCGACCACCGCGGGAATCGGGGGTGGAGCGATCGCCAGCGAGATCGGCTCCCGCCGGGCGGGCAAGCACGCGAAGGGCGCGGACGCCGCCGGGATCGTGCTCGGCAACCCCGGCGCCGTCGGCGTGACCTCTTCGAGCCTCGTGACGATGGCGGTCAAGGTCAGCTTCGGCGGTCAGATCAAGGACGTCACCGAGGTTCTCAGCGAGGTGCCCTGACCGACGTCGAGTCGATCGAGGTCAAGCGGATGGGTCTCGCAGGCGTCATGGAGATCAGCTCGCTCGGCACCTCGTTCAAACTCGAGGGCAAGGTCAACGACATGCGCGAGTTCGCGGACGCCTTCGAGCGGGCGAAGGCGAGCGCCTGAGGATCAGTCCTCCTCGCCGATCGGCGGGCCGACCACCGTCACGTCAGGGATGGGCTTCGACGCCTCCGGCGGCGGTTCGTCGCCGGTGATCCGCGCGGCGATCCCGTCGAAGTAGCGCTCGAAGCCCGCCGGCGTGCAGACCAGCAACGCGCGGGCGTGGCCTCCGCTCAGGTTCGCGTAGGTGTGCGGGACGCCGCGCGGCGCGAAGGCGAGCTGGCCGGCTCGGCGGGTGAAGAGCTCGTCCTCTAGCCGGAACGTCAGCTCGCCCTCGAGCATGTAGAAGGTCTCGTCGAACTCGTGGTGATGAAGCGGTGGACCCTTTCGTCGTTCGGGCGAGGCGCCGATCTCGATCATCGCGACGTGGCCGCCGGTCTCCTCCGAGCGCAGCAGAACCTTCGGAACGTGGCTGGTCATCTCCTTCTCCTTTTCCGATGTGTGCGGCTCACCGCGCCGCCTCGGTTGCGAGCTGCCTCGGCGACGTGGCCGGACGCTCGCCCTTCTCGCTGCTTGCCGCCGCCGTCCGCAGCGGGACCTCCCGCAGGCGCAGAACCGCGACGAGCGCGAGCGCGGCGAGCAGCGCCGCGACCAGGAAGACGGCCTGGACGCCGTCGGTCACGTCGGCCCCCACGATGCCGCCGATCCCCGCATCACCCTCCGAGACCTTGCTCCCGGCCTGCGCGGCGAACACGGCGCCGAGGGCCGCGGCTCCGACCGCGCCCCCGAGCGCGCGGAAGAACCCCGCCGTCGCGGTCGCGATGCCGAGCTCGCGACGATCGACGCTGTTCTGGATCGCCGTGATCAGGACCTGCGTCACCATCCCGAAGCCGAGTCCGAAGACGACGAGGCCGGCGCCGGTCGCGAGTCGCGACGGCTCGGCGGCGGCAAGCCCCAGGAAGAGCAGCGCGCCGCTCATCAGGGCGAGGCCGGCGATCGGGAATCTCTTGTACCGACCGGTCCGCGAGATCGCCCGCCCGGACAGCACGGTCGAGACGGTGATCCCGAGCATTGCGGGCGCGAGGAGCAGGCCCGCCTGTGTCGGCGTCGCGCCGGTCGCCGCCTGCAGGAACAACGGCACGAACACCGTGATCGCGAAGAGCGCCGCCGTCGCCAGGAACAGCGCCGTGCTGACCACGGCGACGGTCGGCGTCCGCAGTAGGTGGAACGGGACGATCGGATCCGAGACGCGCCGCTCGTGGACAACGAGGATCGTGGCGAGCGCGACGGTCGCGTCGAGCAGCGCCAGGATCGGGGCCGAGTCCCAGGCGTAGCGCGCGCCGCCCCAGATGCAGCTCAGCATCAGCGCCCCGGTCGCACCGGCGAGCAGGATCGCGCCGAGCACGTCGACGCGGTGCTCCGCGGGGTCGGCCGGCGCGGCGGGCAGACGGAGATGGAGCCCGGCGAGCGCGGCGATCCCGATCGGGAGGTTGACGTAGAAGACCCATCGCCAGCTCGCGCTCTCCACGAGCAGACCGCCCAGTAGGGGCCCGACGACGGTGGCAACGGCGAACGTCGCCGCGATGTAGCCCTGGTAGCGGCCCCGCTCACGGGGCGAGACGAGGTCGCCGACCGCGGCCATGGCGAGCGTCATCAGCCCACCGGCTGCGGCGCCCTGCACGATCCGCACCGCGATGAGCTGCGTGATGTCCTGCGCCATCCCGCAGAGGGCGGAGGCGAGCAGGAAGTGGCCAAGCGAGACCTCGAGCAGGAGCTTTCGCCCGTAGCGATCGCCGAGCTTCCCCCACAGCGGTGTCGTCGCGGCCGCCGCCACGACGTAGGCGGTGACGACCCAGGAGACGTCACCGAGGCTCCCGAGGTCGCTTGCGATCACCGGCAGCCCGGTGGCGAGGATCGTCTGGTCGAGGACCGCCGGCAGCATCGCGAGGACGACCGCCGCGAACGGCAGCGCTGCTCTCGCGGCGTCGCCTCGGTCGGGGAGACTGCCTTGACTTCTGTGATCACCGTGCTTCATCATGCCTCCGTGTCCTACAGCGAATAGAAACTTACAGTGACTGTACCACGATTGAAACAACCCGGCCTGCGCGAGCGCAAGAAGGAGCGGACGCGCCAGGTGATCGCCGACGCCGCCCGAGGGCTGTTCGCCGAGCGGGGCTTCGAGGGCGTCACCGTCGCCGACGTCGCTCGCGCGGCCGACGTGGCGGAGAAGACCGTCTTCAACTACTTCCCGACCAAGGAGGACCTCTTCTACAGCCGCCTCGAGGAATTCGAGCAGGGGCTCCTCGAGGCGGTTCGCACGCGCGACCCGGGCACGTCGATCCCGGCCGCGGTGCGCACTTACCTCCTCCAGCCGCGCGGCGTCTTCGCGCTGAGGGACGCGGGCGGCGACGAGGAGGCGACGAAGCGGGTGCGGACGATGAGCCGGGTTATCAGCGAGAGCCCGGCGCTGCTCGCCAGGGAGCGCCTGGTCTTCGACGACTACGCGAACTCGCTGACCGCCCTGATCGCCGAGGAGACGGGATCCGCCGACGGCGACCTGCGCCCGCGCGCGGTCGCGAACGCGCTTCTCGGCGTCCACCGAGCGCTGATCGCGTACGCGCGCGAGCGGGCGCTGGCGGGGGTGCCCGCATCCCGGATCGCGCGCGAGCTGCGCAAGCAGGCGGAGCGCGCCTTCGGCCAGCTCGAGCAGGGGCTCGGCGACTACGGCATGAGGAGGTAGATCTAGCGGAGGGGGTGGGATTCGAACCCACGGACCGGGAAGACCCGGTCAACAGCTTTCAAGGCTGCCGCATTCGACCGCTCTGCCACCCCTCCGGGCATGACCGCGGCAGGAGTTAAGGGTAAGCCCAGCCAGCGGTCATCTGGGCTATGGAATCGAGAGAGCGCGCTCCGGCGTTAGCCTCCGGCACGATGGCGCCGTGGCGCAACTGGGCGGGCGACCAGAGCTGCGCGCCGGCGGCGATCGAGCATCCGCGCACGCCGCAGGAGCTGGCCGAGATCGTCGGCCAGGCCGCGGAGCGCGGCCGGCGGGTCCGGGCCTCCGCCTCGGGCCACTCGTTCACGGACGTCGCGCTCACGGACGGCGTGATGGTCCGCTTCGACCACCTCGGCGGCATCCTCGAGGTCGATCGCGAGGCGGGCCTCGTGAAGGCGGGCGCGGGAATCGTGCTCTCCGACCTCGGCCGGCGCCTCGACGCGCTCGGCCTCGCGCTCGCGAACCTCGGCGACATCGACCGCCAGACGCTCGCCGGGGCGATCTCGACCGGAACCCACGGGACCGGGGCACGGATGCCGAGCCTCGCCGCGCAGGTCGACGCCCTCGAGCTGGTCCTCGCCGATGGCAGCGTCAGGGAGATCTCATCGCGCTCGGAGCCCGACGCGCTCGCCGCCGCCGCGATCGGCCTCGGCGCTCTGGGGATGATCCACGCGGTCACCCTGCGCACCGTGCCCGCTTTCACGCTGCGCCGTGTCGACCGTCCGCGGCCGCTGGCCGAGACCCTCGAGCGCCTCGACGAGCTCGATGCGGCATGCGATCACTTCGAGTTCTATGTCTTCCCGCACACGGAGACAGCTCTATGCCGCGAGAGCGTGCGCACCGCCGAGCCGCGGCGCTGGCGACCCGCCGCCGCCGTCTACGCGCAGGAGGTGGTGCTCGAGAATTGGGTCGGGGGCGCGCTGACGCGCGTCGCGCGGCGGGTGCCGACGCTCCGGCCGGCGCTCGCGAGACTCGCCTCGCGGAGCGTGGGGCGCACCACCAAAATCGATCGGAGCTTCCGGGTCTTCGCCTCGGAGCGGCGGATCAAGTTCACCGAGATGGAGTACGCGATCCCGCGCGAGCACGCGGCCGAGGCTGTCCCGCGGGTGCTCGAGCTCGCCTCGCGGCCCGAGCTCGGGGTCGGCTTTCCGATCGAGGTCCGCTTCGCGCCGGCGGACGAGCTCCACCTCAGCACCTCCCACGGCCGCGACACGTGCTACGTCGCCGTCCACCAGGATCCGCGGCTTGAGTGGGAGCGGTACTTCCGCGCGGTCGAGGAGCTCATGGACGGCTACGGCGGTCGCCCGCACTGGGGCAAGCGCCACTTCAGAACGCCGCAACGCTGGCGCCGCTTTACCCGCGCTGGTCGGGGTTCCAGGAGCTGCGGCGGCGACTCGACCCAGGCGGCGTGTTCGCGAACACGTACGTCGACCGTGTCCTCGGGCCGGCCGGCACCTAGAGAAACGAAAGCCCCTCGCCGCGATAGGTCGGGACCTCGTCGACGATGGTGTCGCCCTCGATCAGGTAGAGGCGGTCGAAGCGCTCGCACAGCTCGCCGGCCTTGGCGTGGCGGAGGTAGACCCGGTCGCCAATCCGAAGCGAGTAGGCGGCGGCGCCGGTGACCGGCGTCTGGACCTCCCCGGCTCCCTCGTCGCGATCGAGCCGCAGCCCGCCGGGCAGGAACGGCTCGGGAAGCAGATCGCGGCCCGCGGCTCCGGAGGCGACGTAGCCGCCGCCGAGCAGCGTCGCGATCCCACCGACCGGGCGGCGGACGACCGGCAGGCAGAAGAAGGCGGCCGGCTCGAGGGCCAGCGATCCGTAGTTATCGAAGAGCGCGGGCGCGTAGAAGCCCGAGCCTGCGGTGAGCTCGTCGACGACGCCGAGCGCCGCCGTGCGCTCGAGGCTGCCGGTGCCGCCGCCGTTCACGAACTCGAGCCTCCCACCGGCCCCGGCGAGCGCCTCGCGCACGCCACCGACGATCGCGGGCAGCCGCCGCCGCAGGTCGCGCAGCGAGCCGCGCTGCATCGCCCGGATCATCGCGCTGCGCACCGGCCGCCCGGGCACCTGATCGCCGACGCCCGCGATCTGCCCCTCATAGGCCATCAGCCCGACGAGCCGCGTGCCGGGCCGGTCCTCGATCTCGTGGGCCATCCGCGCCGCCCTCGCCGCGTCGTGGACCGGCGAGCGCTTCGGGCCGATCCGTGCCATCCGTCCGCCGAGCGGCCACCATCCGGCGTCGATGTCGAGGCAGACGCGAACGCTCGCCGCGCCGCTTCCGATCGCGCCCTCGATCAGGTCGAGATGCGGGCGGTCGTCGACCATGAGCACCGGCGCCCGGGCGGCTTCCTCGGCGGCCATCCGCGCCGCGCGCGCGATCGCGGAGCGGTCCACGGTCGGGTAGCCGACGACGACGTTTTCGAATCCGCGCTCGGCGAGGTAAAGCGCCTCCGGAAGCGTGAACGAGAGCACGCCGCGAAAGCCCTCGTCGAGCTCGAGGATGCGGCGCAGGAGCTCGGTCGAGCGCACCGACTTCGAAGCCACCCGGATCGGCAGCCCGCCAGCCTGGGAGAGCATCGCGGCCGCGTTGCGCCGCAGCGCGTCGAGGTCGACGAACGCGAACGGCGGCGTGATCGGCGCCAGGATCGAGTCGTAGCGCGACTTGAGCTCGTCGAGGTCCAAGGCCGGCGAGCGTATCTGTTGATTGGGAGCCGGGCTTGCTCTTTAGACTGATGACCCCCCGGAGAGGTGGCCGAGTGGCTGAAGGCACTCGCCTGCTAAGCGAGTAGGGGGCGCAAGCTCTCTCGCGGGTTCGAATCCCGCCCTCTCCGCTTCGATGGCGGCTCCAGAGCTGGGGACAGCGGCCGGTCCCGACGGTCTCGACCGCTGCTGGTGGTGCCTCGGCGCCGGGGAGTACCTCGACTACCACGACAACGAGTGGGGCAGGCCGCTTCACGACGAGCGGGCGCTGTTCGAGATCCTCAGTCTCGAGGCGTTTCAGTCCGGCCTCTCGTGGCTCACGATCCTTCGCAAGCGGCCCGGCTTCCGCCGCGCCTTCGACGGCTTCGACTTCGAGCGCGTCGCCGCCTACGGCGAAGGCGACGTGGAGCGGCTGCTCGCGGACGCGTCGATCGTCCGCAATCGGGCGAAGATCGTGGGGACGATCCGAAACGCCGGCGCGGTGGTCGCGCTCCACACCGAAGGCGAGACGTTGGACGAGCTCCTTTGGAGCTTCGCCCCCGACCACTCGAACCGCCCGCCGCCGAGCTCGGGCAACGAGATCGACTCGGCGACCGCGGAGTCCGCCGCGCTCGCCAAGGAACTCAAGCGCCGCGGCTTCGCGCTGCTCGGGCCGACCACCGTGTACTCGACGATGCAGGCGGCCGGCCTCGTGAACGACCACCTCGCAGGTTGTGCCTTTCGGGGTTCTTGAGCGGTCATCCGCGGCCGTGGAGCGATGGCCGCGGATGCCGTTGACGAGCGGTTCCGAAAAAGAAGATACGCCCCTCGCGTCAGCCGCGACGGTTGGGCTGCCTCCGCGGCGGGGCAACTCCTACAATCGCTACCCCCCGGATGGCGTCCGGGGGCAGCGGGGGCCCGTAGCTCAGCCGGATAGAGCGTCGGTCTACGAAACCGAAGGTCACAGGTTCGAATCCTGTCGGGCCCGCTTGAGGATGAGCCCGAGATCCCGCTAGGTCAAGCGGTTCTCCGGCGCTTCGCTACACGGGGCCGTCATGGGCTGCGCGCGCGGAAACTGCGCTCACGCCTGGCAGCACCATCGCGCAAACCATCGCGCACGGCCTCGAGGAAGTTGCGCTTTGCATGGATGCGCGCTCCCCAGCGCTGCTCCTTCTCGCGCGAAGCGGGAGCGGGATCTACGACGCCTCTGCCCTGTCGCGGGCGTCCTCGATCAGGCCGGTAATGAGGACGTGCGCTCCCGACCCAACGCCGAACGTCCAGTAGCGACGGAACCACTTCCTCGTCGCGCATCCGTAGTCGCGATCCGCATCTCAGCGCGCAAGAGGGTCCGGCCAGAATCAAGGGGTGAGACCGACAAGGAGTAGACGTGCTTGGCGAAACCGGGCTCCGAGAAGTCCCTGAACCTCTCAGGACCGACGTTCGCGAACTCGATCACCGGCCGCCAGAACTCTCGATCGATACTCATACCGGCTCCGGGGCTGGAGTCAGCCTAATCGCCGGCCGCGCTGCTTGGGCACAGCAACGCGTGAGCGGCTCAGCGGCGGGAATTGTCGTTCGGCATCATTGGCCAGGCGTGAGCGAGTCGAGCGAATGAACCGGCGAGTTGTGATCGTCGGCGGCGGCGTCGCCGGCCTCGAGGCGCTCCTGGCCCTTCGCGACCTGGCCGGAGATCGCGCCGAGGCGACCCTCGTCGCTCCCGATCCGGACTTCGTCTACAAGCCGATGCTGGTCGAGGAGCCTTTCGACGTCGGCCCCGCTGAGCAGTACGCGCTCGGGCCGCTGGCGGAGGAGGTGGGCGTCAAGTTCGTCCAGCGCGCGGTGAGCCGAGTGGACGCGGATCGACATGCGGTGGAGCTCGACGACGGCTCAACGCTCGACTATGACTTCCTCGTCGTCTGCGCCGGCGGCCGCTTCCGGCCTGCCTTCGATAACGCGACCACGTTTCCGTCGGGTCGTGAGCCCCTGCGGATAAACGAGCTGCTCCAACCGGCCGCAAGCACGCGTCGCGTCGCGTTCGTCGTTCCTCCGGGCGTGACCTGGGCTCTGCCGATTTATGAGATCGCGCTGATGACGCAGCGGCGGGCTCTAGAGCTTCGTCTCACCGACGTCGAGCTCAAGGTCTTCACGCCGGAGGAGGCGCCGCTGGCGATCTTCGGCCCCGCCGCCAGCACCGCCGTCCGTGAGCTCCTCTTCGCGCGCGGGATCGAGATCGAGACGGATGCCTTTGTCCATGAGAACGACGACGGAGAGCTGATCGCCACGCCCGGGGACCGCCGCGTCGCCGCGGACGCAGTCATCGCGTTGCCGGCCATGGACGGTCCCACGATTCCCGGGCTGCCGTCCGACGACGCGGGCTTCACCCCGATCGACGAGCATGCGCGCGTTCCGGGCGCCGATGACGTCTACGCGGCCGGCGACGGCACCACGTTTCCGGTCAAGCAGGGTGGCCTCGGCACGCAGCAGGCCGATGCCGCGGCGGCCCATATCGCGCACCGGCTCGGCGCCGCGATCGCCGTCGAGCCCTTCCGTCCAGTGCTCCGCGGAAAGCTGCTCACCGGCGACGAGTCGCTTCATCTGCGGGCGGACGTCGCCGGTGGGGGCGGCGAGGGTGAGGCGAGGCTGGATGCCCTCTGGTGGCCGCCGCAGAAGATCAGCGGCCGCTACCTCGCGCCCTGGCTCGCCCACAGCGAGGCGGGAGTCGATCCAGAGCCGTCCGGTCGCTCCGTCGACGTGGAGGTGGCGCTCCCGCATGAGTGGCACCGCGAGCCGATGGCGCTCGACCCCTACGGCACGCCGCCCACAGCTGAAGAGCTCTAGCGGACGAGCGACCGTGGATCGGCGGCCGGGTCGGGAAAGCCGCTCGTCGTCCCGCGGAACGCTGCGCTCGCACGACCGATGATCACGGCGACCGCCGCGGTGGCCGGGACCAGCAGACCCAGTTCGTCGGGCTCGTGGTGTCGCACCGCCGCCAGCACCAGGATCAACGCGGCCAGGCCCACCATCGCGAGCGCGATCCCGCGGTGAAAGCGGCCCGCCTCCGAGTGCGGCCATGGGTCGAGGGCTCTCGCGATCTCGCGGCCGGAATCTGAGTCGGTGCACTCGGCCTTTGCCGGGCACGCGTTGCAGACATCGGCCCTCGCGCGGTAGTGCGCGAGGCGCCGCTGGTGGTCGATCCCGACGCGGTGGAGGTACTGCCCTTCGGGGCAGGTCCAGGCGTCAAGCCCGTGGTCGTAGTCGAAACCCGCCGTCCGGTAGCGCTCCGAACGGGCGTGGGAGTGGCGCGCCATCAGGTCCAGCAAACCGGCAGCGGCCATCAGGAACGCCGCGTAGCCGAGCGCCAGGTAGACCTCGGTGGCCACGCCGCTCACCCCCGCGCCTCAGGATCCGCACGCATCGTTGAGACCGCGACCCCGGTCTCCGGAGCCGGCGCGGTGATCTCGGTGAAGAGGATGTCGCCGGGGGGCTCCAGCGTCTCGCGCTTGACCCGGTGGCGGACCCCGAGATAACAGATGTAGAGCAGGGGGATCACACCGCCGGCGATGAAGAGCACGTCACCGGGCAAGCGGATCCACTCGATCACCTTGTTCGTGTCGTTGGTCAGGAACTCGAGTGTGCGCGCCTCGTAGTAGCCGGCGTCGACCGACTTGTAGAGCTGGATCAACCCGAGCGGCAGGAGGGTCGCGAAGGTCATCCAGGCAAGGCCGAGATTGAGCGACCAGAAGCTCCATTTCGCGGCGCGGTCGGGCCAGCGCTCGGCCGGGATCAGGTAGCGCAGGCAAAACAGCGCGAGGCCGACGGCGAGCATCCCGTAGACACCCATCATTGCCGCATGGCCATGGTTGGCCGTGAGCGCCGTCCCGATCTCGTAGTAGGAGACGATCGGTAGGTTGACGAGGAAGCCGAAGATCCCCGCGCCGAGAAAGTTCCAGAAGCCGACGGCGACGAGGAACATGACCGCCCAGCGGTGCGGGAACGGCGTTGGCGACTTCGACTCCTGACGCGCGCCGAGCTGCAGGAAGCTCCAGGCCTCGACGGTGAGGAAGGTGAGCGGGATCACCTCGGCGGCCGAGAAGACAGCACCGAGGGCCATGTGCTCCGCCGGCTCGCCGGAGAAGTAGACGTGGTGCATTGTGCCGATCACGCCGCCAGCCGAATACAGGAGGACGTCGAGGAGGACCACGGTGAGCGCGACGCGCTCGCGGACGACGCCGAGCAGGACGAACACGTAGGCGACCATCACCGTCGTGAACAGCTCCAGGAAGTCCTCGACCCAGAGGTGGACGACCCAGAAGCGCCAGAAGTCCGTGACCGTGAAGCTGTCGCTCGATCGGGCGAGCAGGCCAACCGCATAGAAGGCCGGAATCGCGAGCGCCGCGAAGAAGAACAGCCAAGGGAGGTTTCCCTTGTGCTCGCGGCTGAGGCGGGACCGCAGGCCGCGGAAGATCAGCGCCGCCCAGAAGAAGAGCCCGATCACCAGCAGGACCTGCCAGAAGCGGCCGAGATCGAGGTACTCGAACCCCTGGGTCCCGAAGACCGAGCCCTCGTCCCCGAACCAGCCGTGGATCGTCCCGAACTCGCCGATCAGGCTGCCGAAGACGACGACGGCGAGCGCCCCGAGCAAGCCGTAGGCGAGCCAGTGCTGGCCGCGCGGCTCGCGCCCCGAGATCATCGGCGCGAGGAAGATGCCGGCGGCGAGGAACGAGGTGGAGACGAAGAAGATCGCGAGCTGGACGTGGAAGGTGCGGGCGAGGTTGAACGGCAAGAGCTGAGCGAGGTCGATGCCGAAGAAGTCGCCGAGCTCCGACCGGTAGTGCTGAGACGCCGCTCCGACGAGCGTCTGGATCAGGAACAGGAGCGCCATCACGAGGAAGAACCACGCGCAGGCGCGCTGCGCGGGCGTCAAAGCGACGTCTCCCGGTGACCGGAAGCTGAGTGCCGCCTGCTCGCGCCCCTGCCAGCCGAGGAAGTTCCAGCGCCCAAAGGCGGCGAACAGCAGGCCAATCCCGCCGAGCAGAGCGATCAACGAGACGACGCTCCACAGCAGCACGTTCGCCGTGGGACCGTTGTCGACCAGCGCCTCGGGCGGCCAGTTGTTGGTGTAGGAATAGTTGTGGCCGGGGCGGCGAGCGGACGCGGCCCACGCGCTCCAGGAGAAGAACGCCGTCAGCTGCCGCGCCTGGTCCGGATTCTCGATCGCCTCCGGATGAAGGCCGAACTCGGTCGTCGGGTTCGCGAA
>Ga0126307_10002057_pt1 | contig 13508 bp, 12 predicted proteins | sample Plot28_FD_89955 | JGI IMG/M metagenome (GOLD analysis project Ga0126307, IMG submission 89955) | Serpentine soil microbial communities from UC McLaughlin Reserve, CA, USA - Plot28 | ecosystem: Environmental > Terrestrial > Soil > Grasslands | place: USA: UC McLaughlin Reserve, Lake County...
CTCGCCGACCAGGCCAAGGGGATCCTATTCTCCGACCCGGGGCGGCTGACGGTCGGCGAGTATCTCCAGAGGTGGCTCACCGACACGGCCCGCTACCAGGTCAGCGAGGGAACCCTCGAGCGATACGAGCGAACCTGCCGCAACCACCTGGTGCCGTTCTTCGGACGTCTGCGGCTTCGCGACCTCACGGCCGCCCATGTCCGCGCCTTCAAGGCCCGCAAGATCGAAGAGGGCCTGAACCCCAACACCGTCGGCGTGATGCAGGGGGTCCTCTCGACGGCGCTGAACCAGGCGGTGGACGACGGCCTGATACCATCCAACTCCGCAAGCCGCGTGAAAAAGGCCGCTACGCGCGGACAATCGCCCATGAGGCTCTGTCCCAGGAGCAGGCCTCAAGGCTCTTACGGGCCGCTGTGGGCACGCGAGACGAGGCCCTGATAACCCTCGCGCTCAGGACCGGGATGCGCCAGGGCGAGCTCGCCGCGCTCCGATGGGAGGACGTCGACCTCGCCGGCAAACCCTCCATCACCGTTAGGCGCTCCGCCGACACCCGCACGAAGACGCGCGTCTCCACCACCAAGACCGGCAACGAACGCAAGATCCGCATCGGCCCCCGCACCGTCGAGGTCCTCAAGGCACACCGCGCCGGCCAGCTCGAGGAGAGGATGGCGGCGACCTATTGGGCGGACGCAGGTCTGGTCTTCCCGAACACGAAAGGCAAGATCCGCCGGCGCGACTCGGTGATGCGCTCGCTCCGGCGATTCCTCGAGGGGGCCGGCCTCCCGGTAGAGGTCCGCTTCCACGACCTGCGACACACCGCCGGCACCCTGGCCTTGCGACAGGGCGTCCCGCTCCACACGGTCTCCAGGATGCTCGGCCACGCCGACCCGGCGATGACACTCAGAAGGTACGCCCACGTCCTCGAGGACATGCGCGAGGACGCCGCCCGGGCGATGGACGAGCTCTTTTAGATAACGAATTTCTTAGAGGCTGCGCGGATAAGTCATGGTCGGCGGGAAGTTGGCTTTCCCATTGGTAGCGACTCCAGCCTTCTGGGATGAGTCGCCTCACGACGATGAATCCGCCAATTTGACTTCGACCTTTGACCCCAACCGACCCCAACATCACCCGACCCAAGCCGGCAGTCTCCGAGAAGCGCTCGACGGTAATCCCGCATGTACAGGGCTTATTCGGACACCAACCGGCGTTCGGATACCCTGCAGCCCCGTTAGAGCAGGATCCGGCTTACGGGACGGCCCGATCCTCTGGTTTGTAGGCCTCAGACAACGGGAGAGCGCCGACGTAGACCGAACGCGGCGGCTGCGGCTTCTCCGGACCCGGAGCCCGTGACCCGAGACCGGCCGACCGAATCGTTTCACAGTGCGGCGACTCCGGATCCTCTATACTTTGGCAGAGCAAGGCTCTTTGGTTACAAGTAATTACAAGTATCTAGAGGGAGAGGCGAGCTTGTCAGCGATTTCATCCGCCTGGAGAAGACTGCCCTGGTGGGTCGAGCCGGTGGCCATCGTGGTCGCGCTCACGGCGTTCGGCATCTATTCGTTGGTGGTAGTGGGGACCCAGACGGGGGAGTACCGGGAGTACCTCTCGCCGTTCTTCTCGCCGCCGCTCCCGAGGCCGGACTGGATACCGGGGTTCATCACGGCGCCGATGTTCGTTCTGTGGATACCCTTGGGCTTCCGGGCGACGTGCTACTACTACCGGAAGGCGTACTACCGGTCCTTTTTCTGGGACCCGCCGGCGTGCCGGGTCGAGGCACAGGAGCACGACCGACCCTGGTCCGACAACCCGGCGGGCTACAAGGGTGAGCGGGCGCTCTTCGTGCTCAACAACGTGCACAGGTACTTTCTCTACGGCTCGCTCGTGGTCGTCGTCTTTCTCTGGTACGACACCATCTTCACCTTCTTCCCCGGCGGATCGTTCGGGGTCAAGGTGGGGTCCCTCCTGTGGCTGGCAAACGTGGTGCTCGTCTCCGCTTACACCTTCTCCTGCCACTCCTTGCGGCACCTGATCGGGGGCAACAAGGATTGCTACACGTGCCTGCGGGGCGGCAACGCGCGACGGAGGGTGTACAACGGGGTCACCAAGCTCAACCTGCGTCACCCGCAGTGGGCGTGGTTCAGCATGATCTCGCTGCTCCTTACGGACGTGTATTTCAGGCTCATATCGGCGGGGGTCATACCCGACCTGACGATCATCGGTTAAAGGTAGGTAGAAAGTGCAGAGAGACGAACAGACAAACGGGGTCTCCGAGCGCTACGAGGTGCGCGAGCACGATGTCCTGATCATCGGCGCCGGCGGCGCGGGGCTGCGGGCGGCGGTCGCGGCCGCCGAGGGCGGCCTCTCGGTCGGGGTCGTCACGAAATCGCTCCTCGGCAAGGCGCACACCGTCATGGCCGAGGGCGGCATCGCCGCCGCCGTGGGCAACGTCGACCCCAACGACTCCTGGCGCCAGCACTTTATCGACACGATGAACAGCGGCAAGTTCCTCAACAACTGGCGGATGGTCGAGCACTTCACGCAGGAGGCCCCCCAGCGGGTTATCGAGCTTGAGCAGTGGGGGGCGCTCTTCAACCGGACGCCGCAGGGCAGGATCTCCCAGCGCCCCTTCGGCGGGCACACCTACCGCAGGCTCTGCCACGTCGGCGACCGGACCGGGCTCGAGATGATCCGGACGCTCCAAGAGAAGGTACTCGCGACCGACGCGAGGGTCTACATGGAGACCACCGTTACCAGGCTCCTGAAGGACGGCAGCGGCCGCGTGGTGGGAGCGCTCGCCTACACCCGCGAGTCGGGCACGTTCGTCCACTTCAAGACGAAGGCCGTGATCATGGCTTCCGGCGGCTGGGGCCGCATCTTCAAGGTGACCTCCAACTCTTGGGAGGGGACCGGCGACGGCGTCGTCCTCGCCTACGACGCGGGGGCCGAGCTCGTGGACATGGAGATGGTGCAGTTCCACCCGACGGGGATGGTCTGGCCCCCCGGCGTGCGCGGGCTTCTCGTCACCGAGGGCGTGCGCGGCGAGGGCGGCCTGTTGAGGAACTCCGAGGGCGAGCGCTACATGGAGAAGTACGACCCCGACAGGATGGAGCTCAGCACGCGCGACGTGGTGGCCAGGGCCAACTACACCGAAGTCCAGGAGGGCCGGGGGAGCGAGCACGGCGGCGTGTACCTGGACATCACGCACCTCAGCTACGAGGGCATCATGAAGAAGCTGCCGACCATGCACGAGCAGTTCCTCAAGCTCGCCGACATAGACATCTCCAAGGAGCCGATGGAGGTCTTCCCGACCATCCACTACGTGATGGGCGGCATCAAGGTCGATCCGGATACGTGCGAGACGAGCGTGCCGGGGCTCCTCGCGGCCGGGGAGTGCGCCGGGGGCCTGCACGGGGCGAACCGTCTCGGGGGCAACTCTCTCTCCGACCTCCTCGTCTTCGGACGCAGGGCCGGGATGGGCGCCGTCGAGTACGTCGGGCAGAGCACGCACGGGACTCAGATTGAGGACCGGGAGATCCAGACCGAGATCGAGCGCGTCCTGGAGCCGCTCGAGAAGCCCGCGGGAAGCGGCGGCGAGAGCCCGTACCTCATGCAGCAGGAGCTCCAGGCGGCGATGATGGAGCACGCGAACCTCATGCGCACCGGGGACTCGCTCAAGGAGGGTCTGGGTAAGATCCTGGCGCTCAAGGACCGGCTGCCGAACGTCAAGGTGGGGGGGACGAGGCTCTTCAACCCCGGCTGGCACACGGCGCAGGACATACGGTACCTGATCCAGATAAGCGAGATCATCCTCAGGACCGCCATCGAGCGCACGGAGCGCCGCGGGGCGCAGTGGAGGCTCGACTACGACGGACCCGACGACGAGCTCGGCAAGATCAACTTCATAGTCAAGAAGGACCAGCAGGGCGAGGTGGGCATCGAGAGGCGTGAGATAGAGCCGTTGCCGGAGCACCTGGCCTCGCTCATCGAGGGGAAGGTCGCGGACATGGCGGGAGGGGAGAAGCAGGGCGCGGAGAGCCAGTTCTGAGACCCGTTCTAGAAGGGACAATTAGAGATGGATAACGAGGCCGCAAACCAGAAGGACATGGCCTCCAAGGCGCACGCCGACGTGCACGCCGACGAGACGGGGGCCACCGACGGCGGGACGGCGAAATTGAGGATCTTCCGCGGCGACGCCGACGGGGGCCAGGAGGTCGAGTACGAGATCCCGCTCGTCGAGGGGATGGTCGTCCTCGACGCTGTCCTCTACATCCAGGCGCACCAGGCGGGCGACCTGGCGGTGCGCTGGAACTGCAAGGCCGCCCACTGCGGCTCGTGCAGCGCGGAGATCAACGGGAAGCCCAAGCTGATGTGCAAGACGCGCGTCGAGGAGTACGAGGGTGCGGAGGTTCACGTCCAGCCCCTGAGGGCCTTCCCGGTCATAAAGGACCTCGTCTCGGACGTCTCGTGGAACTACGAGGTCTCGAAGGGGATCACGCCGTTCACCACGAGCCAGCAGGCGCCCTTCACGATGTTTGAGGAGGACGTCGAGCGCCTCTACGAACCGAAGAAGTGCATCGAGTGCTTTATGTGCCAGGACGTCTGCCACGTCCTTCGCAACCACCACAAGCACGCCCAGTTCGCCGGCCCGCGCTTTTTCGTGCGCAACCAGTGGCTCGAGATGCACCCGATGGACGAAGAGGAGCGCCTGCACGAGCTCAAGGAGAAGGACGGCCTCGGCTTCTGCAACATCACCAAGTGCTGCACGGAGGTCTGCCCGGTCGACATCAAGATCACCGACAACTCCATCATCCCCCTCAAAGAGCGCGTCGCCGACGAGTACTACGACCCGGCCAATTGGCTTATGCGCAAGATCCGGGGCAGCTAACATTTCAGCCGGTCAGCACACCGCCCTGCAGGCGGTTCGTCAGCTTGTCGGCAAGGAGGGCGCGGTTCGTCGCCCTGCGGCGCTCGGCGAGCGTTTATCGAAAAGTTCCTGCCGGGAGCCCTACCGCGAAGCGCCGTCCGGGCATGAACCGAACGGTAGTAAGCTGAAGTGCTGACTAGCTACAACAGAGCGGACGACGGGCTTCGAACCCGCGACCTCCAGCTTGGGAAGCTGGCGCTCTACCAACTGAGCTACGTCCGCGCGGAGGACTATTTTAGCACGGCGGGCGTGGCTCTTTGCCCACCATGAACCAGCCGGAGTACAACTTCTGTCCCCGCTGCGCCGGCCGCCTGGAGAACCGCTTGTTGAAGGAGGGGGACCCCAAGCGGCTGGTGTGCGGATCGTGCGGTTTCGTCTTCTACCTGGGGCCGAAGCTGGTGGCCGGGGCCATCGTCGAACTCGACGGGGGGATAGTCCTGATCCGACGCGCCATCGAACCCGGTTACGGTAAATGGACCTTTCCCGGCGGCTTCGTCGAGCGAGGCGAGGCCGCCGAGGCCGCCGCTGCGCGCGAGACGCTGGAGGAGATCGGCTTGAGGGTCGAACCCACCGGTATCGTCGGTCTCTACACCTACGAGGGCCAGGTGCCAGCAATAGTCGTCTTCGCGGCGGAGGCCACCGGCGGCGAACCGGAGCCGCTGGACGAGACGCTTGACGTAAGGGCATTCCCCCGCGACGGGCTACCCTGGGCGGAGATGGCCTTCCCGAGCACCGAGCACGCGCTCAAGGACTACCTGCGCGGGCTCTAATCCCGGTCCGCTAGTGCCTCTTCCGCGGCGGCCACGATCTGAGGCTCCTCGGCGAGGCGTCCGACGCCCGGTTCCTCCTCGACGGAGGCCATGAGCCCCTCCGCCGGGCCGACGAAGCGGTGTCCCCAGCCTTTCAGGGTCTCGACGTTGCGCCTGGTGGCCGGACTACCCCACATCTCCGGGTTCATCGCCGGGGCCCAGAGGACCTTCTTCGCGCCGGCGAGGATCGTCGCCGAGAGGAGGTCGTCCCCGAAGCCGACGGCCACCCGCGCCATCGCGTCGGCTGTCGCTGGGGCCACGAGGACGAGGTCGGACCAGCGGGCTAAAGAGACGTGCTCGACCTTTCCGGAGCGTTCCCACCAGGTTTCGTCGGTGTGGACGCCCGCCCCGGCGACGATGGACAGGGTCTCCTCGGGGATAAAGCGGAAGGCTGCTTCGGTGGCGACGACCCTCACCTCGTGGTCCGCCTCTCTGAGGCGTCGGATCACGCCCGGCGCCTTGTACGCTGCGATACCGCCCGTTACCCCGACCAGTACGTTTGCCACGCCGGTAGTATAGGCGGTTCGAGATGGTAGTATACGAGCCCCGGTCCGCGGGGAGCGTCGCTGTGAGGCCCCGCGCGCCGGATGAGGGGTCGGCAAACCGGGGAAAACGGAGTCCTCTTTGGAGCGGATCATCAACGAGCGGAAGAACGAAGGTTAGTGGCTACCAAGGCGCAGAGCCTGCGCTGGCTGGAGAAGCTCAGGGAGTCGCAGAGGTTGACGGCCCGTGAGGAGAAGCGCAAGGAAGAGATCCTCGCCATACTCCGCGAGCTCCACGGGATCTCCGCGCGCCGCTTCGACCCTCGCGACTTCCCGCCGACGCGGTACTCGTGGTAGCGACCCGTCGCTAGAAGACCTTTGCGCCAGGGAGCAGGCCCCCACTCATCGGCGCGTCTCACCAGGACAACGAACGTGGGTAACACACTGAAAGGCAGGGTCGCCGTCGTCACCGGCGCCTCGAGCGGCATCGGGGAGGCGACGGCGCGCGAGCTGGCGTCGCGGGGCGCCGCTGTGGTGCTCGTCTCGCGGGCCGCCGAGAGCTTGGAGGCACTGAAGCGCGAGCTCTCCGCCTCCGGCGGGCGGGCGCTGGCCATAAAGACCGACGTCGCGGACGAAACCTCGGTCGGGACGATGGTGAGGGAGGCCGTCGCAGCGTTCGGTTCCCTGGACGTTCTCGTCAACAACGCGGGGCTCGGGCTCTCCGGGCGCGTCGCGGAGCTGCGCGCCGAGGACCTGCGCTACGTCTTCGAGGTCAACACCATAGGACCCCTTAACTGCGTACAGGCCGCGTTGCCGCACATGGGGCGAGGAGGACGCATCATCAACGTCTCATCGGTGGTCGGGAGGCGTGCTGTCCCGAAGGTCGGGGGCTACTGTGCGACCAAGTTCGCCCTGAACGCGCTCTCGGACTCTTTACGCGTCGAGGTCGCCGACCGGGGCATCACGGTCACCAGCGTGTACCCCGGGACGACCCGCACCGCCTTCCGGAAGAACTCGAGGCGCACAAAAAACGAGAGACGCGGCTGGCGCCCCAAGGGCGTGACGCCGGAGAAGGTGGCCAGGAAGATAGCGGACGCCGCCGAGAAGGGCCCCCGCGACGTCTACGTGACCCTGCCCGACAGAATCTACGTCGCGGCGACGATCCTTCTGCCCGGCCTCGCTGACCGCGTGCTCCGCGCCTGGGCGAGGGACTAGGCGGGGCATGGGTTTCGAGGAGAGCGCCCACGCCAGGCTCAGGCGCTACCGTGAGGAGGCGGACCTCTCCCTTAATCGCATGGGAGAGGCCGAAGAGGCGGCCCGCTTATTCTCCCGGCGGCTCTTCGGCGGGCTGGAGCGCGTCGCAAAGTTCGGCCGGGAGGCCGGTTTCGAGATCGAAGCCGCGTACGAGGGGGAGGTCTTCGTCCTGCGGGTCGCCGCCGGGCCCGGCGCAGAGGCTCGGCTGGCGTTCGGGCTGCTCGAAGGAGCGGCGGCCGAGACAGACGAGGACCTCCTGCACGAAGAGCTCAGCCGCTACACCCTCGATCCTTCCGGCTACTCGGGCCGCATCCTCGGCTTCTCGGAGGCAGCCGGCGAGGAGCCATGCCAGGTTTTCGCCGTCTACCGGGACGGCGTCTGGAGAACCAAGGGCTTGTTTGTAGAGAAGGCGCGCGGCAGGGTGGACGACCCCGACGAGGTTCTGAACGGCTTCTGCCTGCGAATACTTGGAAGGCTCGTAGACCTCGCGGCGCCCACCAATGGCTCGGGACGACGCTGGGGCGATTATCCTTACGTCCTCGCCGACTTCTTGCAGGGGAAAGGGTTCCCGACCGAGACGCGCTGGCTCCGTTAGGCCTCGAATCCCTTTACGGAGAAGACCGCGTAGCCCGCGAGGACGTAACCGGGGGACGGTTCCGGGACGAGGAGGTTGTGGCAAACCAGCTCTTCGAGGGTTTTCGCTATCTCCGCGTCGGAGCAGTCCTTCAGCGTGTTGCGGAGGTCTCGGCGGTTGATCTCGCCGTGCCCGAGGTAGGAGCAGAGGCCCGCGCACAGGACGCGGGCGGCGGGGGAGAGGGGGAGGGGCCAGACCTCCGGCTCGTACCAGAAGTCCCGATCCCGACGGCGTTCTCCGGGCGCGTCGGGCAGGAGCGGACCTCCGGGAGACCCTCTCCCACTAAAGGACGGTGCGGACCGTCTCGTCGACGCCTGGAGTGTGTATCTTGTGGTTGGGGGCGAGCCGGAAGGCGAGGTCGCTGATGCGCCGCTTGGAGCCGTGGATCAGGATAATCTGTCGTGGAGTAAGCCGCTCGGTGATGCCGAGCAGCTCGTCCTGGGTGCAGTGAGCCGCGAAGCTGACCCGCTCAACACGCCACTGCTCCTCTTCGCCTGCGGCGCGGTGGGTGCCGTAGGAAGAGGCGGCGTTGGAGGGAAGGATCACGGCGTTCTTCGCGCTTTGCTCGAGCCTTCGGCGGTAGAAAGCGCTCGCCCCGCCCTGCATCGTGACCGGCGAGGCGATGATGGCGCAGGGGTTGGAGAGGATGCGCTCGCGCGCCTTGTCGTCGTTGGCCACCGCCCGGATGTTCTCCGAGAAAAAGAGCTCCCGCGGGTCGGTGTGCTGCAAATAAGGCTTCATGTACCCGAGTTGCTCGGCGTAGAGCCTCTCCGAGGTCGTCACCACCGAGCCGTCCACGTAGATAAAGACGTCCCTATCGAGGCCGTACTCCCGTCCGTAGTGCTTGAGGCCGAGGATTATCTCCTGCGCCTGCCCGAGGGCGTACGTCGGGATAAGGACGGTCCCTTCCCGCTCGAGGGTCGTCTCGTTTATGACCTCGACCATCTTCTTTATGGACTCGGAGAAGGGCTGAGGCTTCTGGTCCGCTAAAGTGGCCTCCATGATGAGGAGGTCGATGTCTCGCACCTCGGGGAGCCGGGCCGACGGGATCGAGAAGTGGTCCTCCATGCAGATGTCGCCGGTGTGGAAAACGGTCGCCGGGCCCGAGTTGATGAGGACGCTCGCGGCCCCCAGGATGTGCCCGCTCTCGGTGAGCGTCACCTTCGCGTCGCCGACCGTTATGGGCTTGCCGAAGGGGATAGGGAGGAGCCTCTTCTTGACCTCGTGGATCGGGGCCCCGCCCGCGAGGCCGCCGCCCATCGCCGCGTGGTCATTGAGCGCGCTGACGATGAGCTTGGCCGACGGCGGGGTGCAGTAGATCGGCACCCCCGGCCGGTCGCGCACGAGCAGCGGCAACGCCCCGCAGTGGTCCAGGTGCGCGTGAGTTATCACCGCCGCGTCGAGCCCGTCGAGCTTTCCGAAGTTCGGCGCCACCGGGCCCCGGCCGTCGGGCTTGATGCCGGCGTCGACCAGCACCCTCGTCGCCCCGAAGTCCAACAGGTGGCTGCTGCCGCCCACCGCCCCGGCCCCCCCCAGGGCCCGGAAAGAGAGCGTCGGCCGTGGCCTCGCGTAGACCTCGATCCTGGAGACCGCGGCATCGGCCGCGGGATAGGACGGGCTAGCTAGAGAGGACTCCGAATCTTCGGCATCTTCCCCAGCTGGCTGCGAACCGGGTGTGGAGCCCGCCGTCCGGGGTTTGCGCAGGTCGTTATGGGCTGCCAGCACCTTGCCCATGAACTCGAGCAGGCGTGCGGTCTGGGCCGTGCTGTCGATGGAGGGGGGGAGCGCGCTGACCTCGTTCTTGACGGCCCGCACCAGGAGCTCCCCGAAGCCCCTGTCGGTGAACCGGGCGTTCTGCAGGGCACCCTGGATGCGGTCCCGCTCCGCCATCACCCGCCCGAGCTCCTCGTGCAGCTTCTCGACGCGCTCGGCGGCCCTGGAGTAGGCGGCGCGCTCGCCTTCGAGCGCCCGTTCCAGCTGCGCGCCGCGCCTCTCCAGCTCGGTGATGCGCTCGTCGAGCTGGCCCCGCACGTCGAGGGCCGAGGCCGCGCGCTCCTCCGCCCTCCTTACCAGATCCGAGGCGCCCTCGCGCTCACCGGTGAGGACCTCGACCTCCTCGGCCAGCGCCGCGGCTCGCTCCTTGGCGGCACGTGAGGCGAAGGAGAGCTGCTCGTTCTCCTGCTTGAGGCGCTCCAGCTCGCCCTCGAGCTCCCGGACGTGGGCGTCCTCGGAGGCCCGCTTCTCGGCCTGCTGGTGCTCCTCCCGCCAGGCCCCTATAAGGGTCCCGACGATCTCTTTGTCCGGCTCCTCCTCGGCGCTCAGGGCTGCGAGGAGCAGGCTCTCGGTGGTGTGGGTTCCGGAGAGCTCCTCCAGCTTCTCGGGCGAGAAATCCTCCAGGGCGTCGAAGGTCTCGGGTGGGATCTGCTCCTGGACGGCCGTACGAAACGCGCCCCAGGCGGCGGCGTCTTGCGTGATCTTGCGCGCGATGCCCCGCACGAGCGGGGTGCGGGCGCCGGATTTGCGGGTCAGGGCGTCGGCCTGGATGCCGCGGGGGAGGAGCACCTCCTCGAGCCCCGGAACGTTCTTGCAGAGCTCGGCCAGCACGCGACGGGTATCCAGGCGCGCCAGGCGGCGTGTTAACAGCTCCTCCGGCAAATCTTTGGGCGGTAGTCGTTCGGGTAGGGACTCTTCGAAGTCTCTGGCCTCAGTTCCTCCGTCTTTGGGTATGGGATCTGACATGAGGTCTCCCTCCGCGAATACGAGCGTCGTACGGCGTCTTCATATAGCCGTGATTCTATCACGGTGCCCCCGGAGCCCCGAAGACTTCTCTCCCGGGCGGGCCTCGTATAAACTTTGGGCATGTCCGGTGTCGCGGCGGAGGGAAAGGTAGAAGTCCGGGCTTACTCCCCCGGCAGGTACCCTATTCTGGTGGTCGAGCTCGCGGACGGCGGGCTACGCACCGCCTACTTCGAGACAGGCTACGACCTCGGTAGCGCCAAGGAGGTCGAAGAGGGCTGGCTCGAGGAGAACGCCATCGGGCGTCACAGCTTCGTCGGGGTGAGCCCGCCGCGGGAGATGCCCGCTACCTCGCTGAAGGACTACGTTAACCGGGAGCTTCTCGGGGAACTCTGAGGGGCCCCTGGACAGGTCCATCTAATCGTTCCCGCCGCCTCCGCTCGCGCCTCCGTTCCCGCCTCCGTCTCCGCGCCCGTTCCCGCCGACTCTGCCGCGGTTTCCTCCGTCCCCGACCCTCGTCCCCTGAATGACTTCCCTGATCTGTTCCCCGGCCTGTTCCGCGGCCTGTTCCGCGGCGTTCGGCGCGCCGTTGCCGTCTTCCTCAGGTGCGGGGGAGGCCGCGGTGGGCTCGGGCGGGCCGCCGCTGTAGTAGATGGTCACCGTGGCCCCCGGCTCGAGCAGCATCCCCGCCCCCGGCTCCGTCGAGAGGGCGGTGCCGGCTGGCTCGTTGTCCTCGACCTCGACGACGTCGTAGTAGAAGCCGGCGTCCGCGACCGCCTGCTGGGCCGCCGCCAGCTTCAGGCCGTAGACGTCGGGGACCTGGACCTGCCCGGGACCGAGGCTCACCGTGACCGCCACCGCGCTGCCGGGCTCGATGCTCTCTCCCTCGGCCGGCTCCTGGTAGAAGATCTGGCCCCACGCCACGTCGCTGGTGTAGTCCTCGCTCACCGTGCCGAGCTTCAGACCGGCCTGCTCGAGGACGCCGGCCGCCTGGTCCGCGGTGTTCCCGTAGACGCTCGGGACCTCCACGGTGGAGGGTCCGCTCCCGACGTCGATCGTCACCCGCGAGCCGACCTCCACCGACGTCCCCCCCCGCGGGCTCTGGCCGGTCACCCGCCCCTCGTCCGCGAAGGAGCTCTCGCTCTCCTCCACGGCGACCTCGAAGCCCTGCGTCTCGAGGGCCTGCTGCGCCGCATCGTCGCCCTGGCCCACGACGTTCGGCACGTTGGCCACCTGCGTCCCGACGGCGGTGACCGAGATGGTCGAGCCCTCCTCGGCCCTGCCGCCGTTCTCCGGTCGCTGGCTCACGATGGTGTTCACGGGATCCTCGGCCTCGACCCTGTCTTGGACCCGGACCTCGAAGTCGTTCCCGACCTGGTTTTCGGCCTCCCCCACCGTCATGCCCACCAGGTCCGGGACGGCGATGCGGGGCGCCTGTTCCTCCTGGTTGTTCTGCCAAGAGGTGTACGCGGCCCAGGCGAGCGGGACCAGGAGCAGCAGCGCGAGGAGGGCCAGCACCAGGGGCCAGGGCCTCCAGCGTTTCCCGTTCCTGCGTCCTCCGGGGGGCGGACCGACGCGGGTAGGCGCGGCCACCGGCATGGCGCGAGTCGCCATTATCTTGGTCGTCGCGCTCTCCGGGTCCAGGCCCGCGGCGACGCGCTCGAGGTCTTCTATGAGCTCGGCGTCGCTCGCGTAGCGGTCCTCCGGGTCCTTGGCGAGCAGCCGGCACGTTATGGCGTTTATCCCGTCGGGGATCGAGGGATCCAACGCCTTCGGAGGGCGCAGGTACCCGTTGATGTGCTTCATCGCGATCCCTAAAGGCGTGTCCGCGTCGTAGGGCAGCTCGCCGGTGAGCACCTCGTAGAGGACCACCCCCAAGGAGTAGAGGTCGCTGGCGGGTCCCACCGGCTCGCCCATCGCCTGCTCGGGCGAGATGTAGTGGGCGGTCCCCAGGATGGAGCCGGTTCTCGTCATGGTAGAGGAGGAGGCCGCCCGGGCGATGCCGAAGTCGGTAACCTTCACGTCCCCCGACTCGGTGATGAGGATGTTGTGCGGCTTTATGTCCCGGTGGATGACGCCCCGCTCGTGGGCCGCTCGCAGCGCTTCGGCGATCTGGAGCGCCACCGCCGCGGCCGTGCGGGCGGGGAGCGCACCCTTGCGCGTGATCCGGTCCTTCAGGGTGCCGCCGGGCAGGTACTCCATCGCTATGTAGTACGTCCCGTCCTCCGACTCGCCCCGGTCGAAGATAGAGACGATGTTCGGGTGGGAGAGGGCGGCGGCGCTCTGGGCCTCGCGCTTGAAGCGCTCGACGAACTCCTCGTCGCTCGCGTAGCGGGTGCTCATGACCTTGAGGGCGACGTCCCGGTCGAGGATGTTGTCGTGGGCCAGGAACACGTCGGCCATCCCGCCGCTGCCCAGGGGCTTGACCAAGCGGTAACGATTGTCTACGAGCTGCTGCATGACCTTGGCATTATAGCCTTATCCACCCCTACTCAGGTAAGCCTCCATGATCTGGTCGGCGATGGGCAGGGCGGCGTCGTCCCCCTCGCCGCCATTCTCGACCATGGCGCAGACGGCTATCTGGGGGTCGTCGGCGGGGGCGAAGGTGATCCACCAGGAGTGCGGAGCTTCGGCCGTCTCGGCGGTCCCGGTCTTCCCGGCCACCTTGA
>Ga0126307_10002058_pt1 | contig 13507 bp, 12 predicted proteins | sample Plot28_FD_89955 | JGI IMG/M metagenome (GOLD analysis project Ga0126307, IMG submission 89955) | Serpentine soil microbial communities from UC McLaughlin Reserve, CA, USA - Plot28 | ecosystem: Environmental > Terrestrial > Soil > Grasslands | place: USA: UC McLaughlin Reserve, Lake County...
CCCGTGCGCCGTCTTGCCGCTGTGCTTGGCGAACAGGCCCTCGGCGAAGATGGCGAGCCGCTCGCTCATGCGGGCGCCACCCCGAGGCCCGGCTCCATGCTGGGCAGAACTCGTCCATGCTCGAGGCGCAGCCCCGTGAAGGGCTCATCGGCGAGCAGCAGATGACCGTCGAGGTCGGCCCAGTCCACGAGTGATGCAATCGCTACTGCCGGCGCCACGCCAAGCTGCGATTCGACCATGCACCCGAGCATCACTCGCAGTCCCAGCGCTCGCGCGGCGTGAATCATCCGCACAGCCTCGCGCACGCCACCCGCCTTCGCGAGCTTCACGTTGATCGCGTCGGCGTAGGCGGCGACGGGCGCGACGTCGCGAAGGTCCTGGCAGCCCTCGTCGACGACGACGGGCAGGCGCGGGTGAAGCTCGCGCAGGGCACGAAACGAATCGAGGTCCCGCGTGGGGAAGGGCTGTTCCACAAACTCCACGCCGAGCCGAATCAGCTCGGGCATCAGCTCGCGCGCGGACTCGAGCGTCCAGCCCTCGTTGGCGTCCACGCGCAGCGGAGCGTCCGACTCGTCGCGGACCGCCTCGAGGCGCGCCAGGTCCTCGGCGCCGCCGACCTTGATCTTCAGCGAGCGGAACTCGCGCGCCCGCTGCGCTCGGTCGCGCGTGCCGTCGACCGAGTCGATCCCGATCGTGTACGAGGTTGGCGGAGCGTCCGGCGAGAGGCCGAGCAACCGCCAGAGCGGCACGCCGAGCCGCCTGCCGATCCAATCGTGGAGCGCGGCATCGAGCGCTGCCTTGCCGGCCATCTGGCCCTCCACGTCCTCGAGCCTCCCTTCGATGGCCTCGAGCGCAAACGGATCCTCACCCACGAGCCGCGCTGCGGCGGTGGTGAGGAAGCCGGCGGTGGACTCGACCGACTCCCCGCGGTAGTAGACCGGCGCGGCCTCGCCGCGGCCCACGGTGCCGTCGTGCTCGAGCTCGAGCTGGACCACCGTCTGCGTCGTGCGCGACCCACGCGCTATGCCGAACGGCTCGGCAAGCGTCAGCGAGGCAGTTGTGGTCTGGAGCTCCACGAGCGGGACAGCATGACGCCTACGCCCTTTGCTCCTCCTGGTGCGTGCGGCGAAGCGCCTCCAGGCAGCCGATCGGCGTGACATCGAACGCCGTCGCCGGCCCGGGGTCGGTCACGACGGTCTCGCTCGCGAGGCTCTCGATGAGTGGCCGCGCGACGCCCGTGTCCACGGGCGTGACGAGCCCGATCCACAGCGATGACAGGCCAGGGGTGAGGAACGGCACCGGGATCTGGGGCCGGCGGCGTTTGCCGAGAACGTCGGCCATCAGCGCCAGCACCTCCGAGTACGTCAGCACGTCGGGTCCGCCGATCTGGACCTCTCCCGCGGCCACGTCAGGCCGCTCGGCCGCCTGCACCAGGTACTCGAGCACGTCGTCGATGGCGATCGGCTGAGTCCGGTTACGCAGCCAGGCGGGCGCGATCATCGCGGGCAGCCGCTCGACCAGGTAGCGCACGGTTCGGTACGACTCGCTGCGTGCCCCGATCACCATGGCGGCTCGGAAATACACGAGCGGCGGGCCCTCCGCCGCCAGCGTGGCGGCGGTGGCGGCCCGGCTGCGGAGGTGCTCCGAGCGCTCGTCGCCAAGCCCTCCGAGGTAGACCACACGCTCGACGCCCTCCTCCTTCGCCATACGCGCGAAGTTCGACGCCGCCCGGCGCTCACGCTCGGCGAAGCCCTCCCGGCCTGTGCCGCGGCCCATGGAGTGCACGAGGTAGTACGCGGCCTTAACACCGTCGCCGGCGCCCCGCAGGCTGTCCGGATCGAGCACATCGCCCTCATGCAGCTCGTGTCCGGCGGCGCCGAGCTCGGCCGCGCGCCGGCGGTCGCGCACGAGGCAGCGGGTATCCGCGTCGCGCTCCGCGAGCGCGGCGGCGAGCCGGCCACCGATGAAGCCGGTGGCCCCCGTGACAAGTGCGCGCATCAGACGCTTGTTACCAGGCCCTGCCGGTGCGCAACCGCAGCTGCCTCGGTCCGCGAGCGTACGTTCAGCTTCGCCAGGATCCGCGATACGTGGACGCTCGCGGTCTTCTCGGCCATGTGCAGCCGCTCGCCGATCTCGCGGTTCGTTGCGCCGGCCGCCACGAGGGCGAGCACGTCACGCTCGCGCACCGTGAGGCCGAAGGGATCGTCCGCCTCCGGACGCGCGGCAGCTGCCGCCGCCTCGGCGCCGTCGCCCAGCTGCAGGCGCGCCCTGGCGGCGAGCGACTCCACCTCCTCCGCGAGCCACGCGCTGCCTAGCCTGCGCGCGGCGGTCAGAGCGCCCGACGCCGCGCGCGACGCGCCCTCGCGGTCGCGCCCGGCCATGAGTGCCTCGGCTTCGCGCCAGCGCGCGTACGCGGCGATGTACGGGCGGTGCAGCTCGTCCCAGCGCTCGGCAGCGCCCCGCCAGGCGCCGGCGGCATACGCTCCCGTGGCCCGTGCGTGCTCGGCCTCGGACGTAACGAGCTGCGCGGCCTCCACCACGAGCCCGGCCTCGGCTGCCATCCGGGAGCGTTCGAGCAGGGCGTCCGCGCGCGTCTTCACGACGGCTTCCGCCGCCTGGTCGCGCCGGTCGCGGGCCGCCTCGCCGGCATCCCCCTCCACTCGCAGGCCCATCGCCGCCAGCGCCGCGACCCGCACCACATCCTCGGAGCAGAACTCGATGCGGTCGAGTGCGTCGTCGACCACGGCGCGCGCCGCGTCGATGTCCCCACGGCGGCGCGCCAGCTCCGCGCTGAGCACGCCGTGCATCCCCACGAACTGCGGCTCGGTGAGGTCGGCCGTCGCCCTCGCCAACGCCGCGACGGCCTCCTCCGCGGCCTCGAGGTCTCCGCGGCCCAGCGCGAGCTGCGCCCGGCACGTCTGCCAGTAGAGGAGCGTTCCGCCGGTGTGGCGCCGACTCGCCACCGGGATGATCTCCTCAGCCCCCGTCCAGTCGCCCAGGTGAAATCTGAACTCCGAGATCGAGAGCTTGAGCCAGTCGGTCGTCCGCCAGTCCTGCGTAAGCGCCGTCTCGAGCCCCTGGCGCGCCGCCTCGAGCGCCTCCTCGGTGCGGCCGGCGAGGTAGAGCACGTCGGAGATGTTGATCCAGGCGCCGCCCTCCTCCATCTCGAGGCCCTCCTCGCGAGCGATCGCGAGCGACTCGCGCAGGTGGACCACTCCTTGATCGACCTCGCCGCCCTCGCCGAGAGCCGTGCCGAGAGCGTTGAGCGCGATGGCCTCGGCTTCCCGGTAGCCGACCGCGCGCGCCACGCTGAGCGCCTCGCGCGCCGACTCGGCCGCCTCGGCGAAGCGCGACTGCACCATCCGGCGCCTCGCGAACTGGGCGAGGAGCTTCGCGCGCGCCGCGCTCGGCTCGTTCGGAAGCAGGGCGAGCCCCTCGCGCAGCGCCTCGAGCGAGTCGTCCTGCCGGTGCTGGCTCCACAGCGATTGGCCTAGGCGCTCCTGGATAAGCGCGGCGCGGTCGGGGTCGGCCTCGGCGTCGACAAGCTGGAGCGCGCGCCGCAGAAGGGCCTCCTGGCGCGTCGGGTCGCCCGCCTGGTCCGCCGCCGTGGCGGCGTGGCGCAGCAGCTCGAACTCGTCGATACCAGCGAGCTCCTCGGGGTCGGGCACGCGCTCCCATAGTGAGAGCGCCCGCTCGAACAGCGCCTGCGCCTCCCCGAACGCGTTCACGCGCTCGGCGGCGAGCCCGGCCCGCGCCGCGGCCGCGAGTGCCCGCGGCTGGTCGCCGGCCGCGGCCCAGTGATGGGCCACCTGCGCGGTGATGTGGGCGCCGCGCTCACGGGCCTCGATCCGCTGCTCGAGCTGACCTGCGAGGGCAGCGTGCATCTCGGTCCGCTCTCCCGGCAGCAGGTCCTCGTACACCACCTCGCGCAGCAGGGCGTGGCGGAAGCCGTAGCTCTCGTCGCGAACGGTCACCACGATGTGGCTCGCCACCGCCTCGCGCAGCGCATCGCGCAGCTCGGCGGGGTCGAGCCCGGCCACGGCCGCCACGAGCAGATGGTCGGCAGCGGGCTGGCAGGCGAGCCAGCGGATCAGCTCCTGGGCGCGCGCGGACAGCCGCTCCACGCGGAGCATCAGCGCGTCACGCAGAGTCGGCGGCAGCGCGCCGCGCCCGTCGAGTCCCGCGGCCAGGATCTCCTCGGCGTAGAGGGCGTTCCCCTCGCTGCGCGAGTACACGCGCTGCACGAGGTCGGAGTCCGGGCGGTCAGCGAGGATGCCCTCGAGCTGTTCCCCGAGCTCCTCCGGAGAGAAGCGCGGCAGCTCGATCATGCGGATGTACGGATCGCTGGCCAGCTCGGCGAGCAGCGGCCTCAGCGGGTGGCGGCGGTGGAGCTCGTCCGAGCGATAGGTGCCGACCACGAGCAGGCGCTCGGTGCAGACCGAGCGGGCCAGGAAGCCGATGAACGAGCGCGTCGAGCTGTCCGCCCAGTGAAGGTCGTCGATCACCAGTAGGACGGGGTCGTCCTGCCCGAGCCCATCGAGCACCGTGAGCAACGCCTCGAACACGCGCGACTGGGTGGCGTCGCCGGAGCTCGTTTGCTCCCCGAGCCCGGGGAGGATCGCATCAAGAGCGGCGCGGAGCGAGGGCGCGAGCGCATCCAGGGCCGGGTCGCCGTCGCGGACGAGAGGGCGCAGCGCTGTGAGCAGCGGCGCGTACGGAAGCTCGTCCTCGCCCAGCTCCACGCAGTCTCCGGCGAGCACGCGCGCCCCGGCCTCGCGCGCGTGCCGGATCAGCTCGTCGGCAAGCCGAGACTTGCCGACGCCTGAGTCACCGCCAACTAGCGCGAGGGAGGGACGGCCCTCGGCGGCTTCGCGCAGGGCGGCCTCCAGCTCGGCGAGCTGCTCGGATCGCCCTACGAAGTGGGCGCTCGTCATGCGCGTGGCCATGGTCTGCCAATCCTGCCAGCCGCGACGAACGGCGTCCGAAATCGGCGAAGACGGCGTCGATGTAGATGGCGTGAAGGCGGGGGTCCATTGGAATTCCTCTCGAATCGATTGCACCAATGGAGTGTCGACCTGAGGCGCCCCCAGCACATCGGGCATTCGCAGCGACTTCGCGTACCCGACCCCTTACCTGAGTAAGTGGAAGCCTTACCCGATGTGAGGGCCGGTCTCTGCGACAGCTGCACGCATCAGAAGCTGATCCGCACGGGGCGGGGAAGCGTGTTCTCGATGTGCCTGCGCTCGAAGACCGACGAGCGCTTCCCGAAGTACCCGCGCATCCCGGTGGAACGCTGTCCGGGCTACGAGAAGAAATAGTCGGGGTGGCCCGGCCGAGCCGGATGCTGCCGCTTAGCTCAGCGAGTCCCGTTCACGATCGTCTTGCCGTCGTCCGCCACTCGGACGTCGGGCGCCGCGTCGGAGATCGTGCCAGAGAACGAGCCGCGCGGCGCCGGGCCGCCGCCCATCGCGACGGCCTTGGCCTTGCCGTCCAGGCCGGCGGCCACCCGCCAGCTCACCTTGAATTCGCCCGCCTGGACCGCGGTGACCGACCATCGGAACGTCTTTTGGTGGTTCGGCTTCAGCGGGCCGCACGCCCAGGTATTCACGTAGGCCGTGTCGCAGCCGCGTGGGGCGGCCTCCTTGGCCTCCGGGAAGCCGGCGATCTCGATCTGGACACCGTTCAACGCGAACACCGGCCGGTTCGGGTCGGCGAGGTCGGGGTCCGTCTTGCGCTCATCGAACCCGTTCACGGTCATCGCGATGTTCGGGATCGTGGTCTTGCCGGCATTTCGCACCGTCACCACGAGTTCGGAGCTCTTGGCGAGTTTCTGGCTCTCGGGGAACTTCGCCTCGACGACCTCCACCGGGAATCTCCCCTCCCGCTCGTTCTCGTCCTGGCGCTCCCCGCCACCGCATCCTGCGATCGCGAGAAGGCATAGCACTGGGAGCAAGCACGCGGCTCGGCCGAGTGCGCAGCTACCACGTCCATCTACGCCGACGGCCCTCAAAGCGCGCCGAACATACCACCGTTATCCGCCTCGGCGCGCAGGTTCGGCGTGCATCCGCGCCAGGAAAAAGCACGGCTCCACACCGGGCGTGGCCCGGCGCTTGCCCAGCGACGGTTCCCTCTGGCGGACCCGATCCGCATGACATAGGCTTCGCCTTGCGTACGTGTTCCGGGAGAACATGGGTAGTTCTCCCCTTGGGAGGAGTTCTGTAGTGGTCAGAGCCGCATCGGATCGGGTGTTCCTGCCGGTGAAGAACCTGCTCGAGCAGGTCGGCGACATGATGATCCTGACCGGCAAGACGCTCGTCTCGGCGCTCCGTCCGCCCTACCCCTACGGCACGGAGTTCGTGCAGCAGTTCCTCTTCATGCTGCGCCTCTGCTGGCTGCCGCTGACGATCTCGACGATCGCGTTCGGCTACGGCGCGCCGGGGCTCCAGGCCGGCAACTTCCTCGTCCTGTTCGGGGCGATCGACCGGCTCGGCGGCTTCTTCGTGCTCGCCTCGATCCGCGAGTTCGCGCCCTTCGTGACCGCCATCATCCTCGCGGGAGTGGGGGGCACCGCTATCACGGCCGACCTCGGCGCCCGCAAGATCCGCGAGGAACTCGACGCGCTCCAGGTGCTCGGCGTGGACCCGATCAAGAACCTCGTCGTGCCGCGCTTTCTGGCCCTGATGGTCGTGACGGGCCTGTTCAACATCTACGCGCTGATCTTCGGCATCTTCGGCGGCGTCCTGGCCACACTCACCTTCGACGCGCCGTTAGGGCCCTTCTTCGCCACCCTCCTCAACAACGCGAGCACCACGGACCTCTGGGGGTCGGTCGTCAAGACGACGTTGTTCGGCGCGATCATCGCGATCGTCTCCTGTTACAAGGGCATGACTGCGTCCGGAGGCGCCGAAGGTGTGGGGAGGGCCGTGAACCAGGGCGTGGTGATCGAGTTCCTGGGGATCTTCGCCTTCAACTACGTGTTCACGCAGACGCTGCTTGCCACGCACCCCGAGATCTCGGTGATCAAATGACGAACGCTCGCACGCACCGCCTGCTCGCCGTCCCGACCCCGACTGCTCGCACGCAGCGCGTGCTCGCCTGACATGGGCGCGGGCTGGCTCAGCGTTCCGCGCGAGTGGATCGCGTCCTTCGGCGACATCGCCAAGTTCTGTGCGCGCGTGATGGGCGCGGTGTTCAACGGGAAGGTCTTCCACTTCTTCGGCGAGGCGCTGCGCCAGGCCGGGATCCTGATCCTCGGGTCGGCGCTCGTGATCTGGGGCCTCGCATTCATCCTCGGCCTCCAGTGCGGGATCGAGGGCGCGTACTTCAACCGCTCCGTGGGCGCCCCCGCGTATGCGGGGGTCTTTTCCGCGTGGTGCGACCTGCGCGAGATCATGCCCTACGCGTTCGGCTACATGATGTCGGCGAAGGTCGGCACCGGCCTCGTCGCCGAGATCGGCGCGATGCGTATCTCGGACGAGATCGACGCGCTCGAGGTGATGGGCATCAACTCGCTCGTCTTCCTCTGCTCCACGCGCCTGCTCGCCGCCTGGATGGTGCTCCCCTTCATGTACATAAGCGCGATTGGGGCGGGGTTCTTTGCCAGCTACATAGCGGTTGTGCACCAGATCGGGGAGGTGTCTTCCGGGGGCTTCTTCCTGATCTTCTGGATGTTCCAGAACCCGCCCGACCTCTTCGACAGCCTGATCAAGGGCATGGCGATGGCTACGGTGATCGTGCTCGTGGGCTGCTACTACGGCTACACCGCCGCTGGGGGCCCGGTAGGGGTGGGGACGGCCACGGCGAAGTCGATGGTCCTCAACACGGTGATGGTGCACCTGGTCGGAATGGTCGGCACGCAGATCTTCTGGGGATCGAACCCGAGGGCCCCGATTGGCGGCTAGCACGCTGTCAGGCTGCCCGTACGGCCTCCTAGCGGAACAGATCCTGCTCGCGCGGGCGCCGCAATGCCGCTGCGCCCGGCCCGTTTTCGCGCGTGACGTAGCGCTCGAGCCCGCGCACCATCACCACCGGCTCGAGCGAGTCCTTCGCCCGCGCGAGGTCGGCAGCGGCGGCCACGGCGTCCGCGACGGCGATCGAGGTCACGTGGAGGGCACGGCCGAACGCATCCGGCCGGCCGATCCACTGGTCGAGAGGAACGAGGCCGGTCGCGCCGATTGCCACGTCGACCTGCCCGAGCCTCCAGGCTCGCCCGAAGGAATCCGCGATCACGAGCGCCGGCCGGACGCCGAGTGCGCCGGCGAGCCCTGCGCGCAGGCGCGCCGCGGAGGCGTCGGGATCCTCCGGGAGCAGCACGAGCTCGCCGCCCTCGGCCGAGGCGTTCGACTGGTCGACGCCGGCGTTGGCGCACACGAAGCCGTGGTGGGTCAGGCAGATCAGCGTGCCGTCCACCGCTCGCAGGAGCTCGGTCGACTCGTCGAGAACGGCCTGCACGAGGCGCACGTCCTTGCGGTGCTCTTCGGCCAGCGCGCGGGCGCGCCCGCCCGGCTCGATCTCCTCCAGGCGGCGGACCCGGCCCTCGGCCTTCGATACGACCTTGTGGGCGATCACCAGAACGTCGCCGTCGCCGAGGTGCTCCGGCGCGGCCGCTGCGATCAGTCCCGCGAGGTCGTCACCGGGTCGGATCGGCGGGAGCGGCGCGAGCGGGCGGACGCTGAGCGAGGTCAGGCGGAGGCCTGCGCCACGGGCGCGGTCCACGTCCCGGCGCGCTCGAGCTGGCGCAACGCGCCGCGCGTGGAGGGCGCCTGGCCACGGCGCGCCTTGAGCGCCACGGCGAGCTCGGCGAGGTCATCCGGCGTGTCAACGTCGAGCGTTAAGCCGGGCACGTCGTCGGTGCGATACGGCAGCTGCGTCGCCTCAGCGGCTCCGACGTGGCGCGCGAAGCTGCCCGGCCCGAAGGCCGGCTCGAACGCATCCGGCGGGGACAGGAGGAGCGCGTTCGTGCCGGTCCCATGACGATCCGCGACGATCACGAGTCCGCTCGTCCCGCCGATCAGGGCTGCCACCTCGCGGGGCTCCAGCAACGGCGTGTCGCCGGGCACGAGCAGCACGCGCTCGTACCCGGTCGCGAGTGCGTGGCGGATCCCGATCAGCGCGGCCGCCGACTGGCCCGCCTGGGCGCCGTCGTGGAGGACCGTCACGCGGCTGCCGGTCGCGGCTGACTCGGCGGCTCGGTCGGCCGTGACCACGGCGATCTCGTCGAGTTCCGGCACGCGTCGCAGCGTCGCGAGCACGTCGGTGAACATCGCCTGGGCGAGCGCCCTGCGAGCGCCGCCCCCGAGCATGTCGGCGAGACGCTGCTTCGCAGCCCCGAAGCTCTTCACCGGCAGGATGGCGATCGTGCGTGCCGTGCGCGCAGCGTACAGACTCAATCGCACAGGGAGCCGACAAAGTCGAGCAGCTCGCGCGACACCCGCGCGCGATCCTCGGCGCCGTCCATGAGCGTGTCCGTGACGAGCGTCGGCAGCGCGCCGGGGCCACCGTTGAGCGATTCGTCGGACACGATTCCGTCGAGCACGTCGGCATACGCGCGGGCGACCCCCGCCGCGCTCGCCTCGATGCCGGCCTGCTCGCAGAACGCCTCCGTGGGACCCTTGATCGATCTCCCGCCGACGAAGGGGCTCACGGCCACGACCGGGGCGGGTGCCGCGCGCAGTGCCTCCTGCATTCCTGGCAGAGCGAGGATCGGCCCGATCGAGATGACGGGGTTGGAAGGGCCGATCACAATCGCGTCGGCGTGCGCGACGGCCTGCAGGACGGCATCGGACGGCGCCGCCCTGTGCAGTCCGCGCAGCTCGATGCTGTCGACCGGGCCCTGGCCGCCCTCGAGGATCATGAACTCCTGGAACGGAAACGTGCGGCCGCGCGCCTCCACCCAGGTGGAGACTCTGTGGTCGCTCATCGGCAGCACGCTCGCGGTCACTCCCATCGCGGCGACCACCGCCCGGTGCGCATCGGTGAGGCTGCGCCCCGCTCGCAGCTGCTCGGTCCGCAGCAGGCACATCGCAAGGTCGCGATCGCCGAGACGAAACCAGTGGGGCCGCCCGGCTCGCTCGAGCGCCTCCATCACCCGCCAGCTGTCATCCCTCAGGCCCCACCCGCGCTCGTCGATCTCGTCGGCGAGCCAGTAGGTCACTAGGTCCGGGTCGGGGGACACGTGCACGCCATAGATGTCCACGTCGTCCCCGGTGTTCGCCACGACCGTGAGCTGCTCGCACACGTCGGCCAGGCCGCGCGCGAGCTTCGCTCCGCCGCTTCCTCCCGACAGCACCACCACGGAATCCATTGCGAGTAGTCTGCCGAGCCGGCTCGATGCGACTCGCGAAACGAACAGCTCTGGTCACCGGAGGAGCGTCCGGGATCGGCGCCGCCACCTGCCGCAGGCTCGCCGCCGAGGGCGCCCGCGTGGCGGTTACGGACGTGAACGTGGACGGCGCCCGCAGCATCGCCGATGAGGTCGATGGTGCGGCGTTCGATCTCGACGTGCGCTCGACCGACTCGGTGCGCGCGGCGGTCGAGCGCGCCGAGCAGGAACTCGGTCCGGTGGACATCCTCGTGAACAACGCGGGTTACGACGAGTGGGCGTGGTTCACAGACACCGACGAGGCGCTCTGGCAGCGGGTGCTCGCGGTGAACCTCGTGGGCGTGATCGCGTGTACGCATGCTCTGCTTCCCGGCATGCAGGAGCGGCGCCGCGGCCGGATCGTCAACGTGTCGTCGGAGGCGGGGCGCGTCGGGTCGAGCGGCTCGGCGGTGTACTCCGCCGCGAAGGGCGGCGTGCTCGGATTCACCAAGGCCATCGCTATCGAGAACGGCCGCTATGGCATCACGTCGAACGCCGTCGCCCCGGGGCCGATCGAGACGCCGCTCCTGATGGCCGCGCCCGAGCAACTCGGGGACGTCGGCCGCCGCATCGTCGACACCATGATCGGGTCCACGAACCTGCGCAGGCTCGGCCATCCGGACGAGGTGGCCGCGGCGATCGCCTTCCTAGCCTCGGACGATGCGTCGTACGTGACGGGCCAGTCGCTCGGGGTAAGCGGCGGCCTTGCCAGAATCTAGGCGTGGCCGAACACGTTCGGATTCGCGAGGTCGGCCCGCGGGACGGCTTTCAGAACGAGCCCGAGATCATCTCGACGGACGACAAGGTGCGGCTCGTGGAGATGCTCGCCCGGACGGGACTTCGCCGACTGGAGGTCACGAGCTTCGTGCGGGCCGACGTGATCCCGCAGCTCGCCGACGGCGTCGAGGTCCTGCGACGGGCTCAGATCCCAGACGACGTCGCGGTGACCGTGCTCGTCCCGAACGAGCGCGGCCTCGACAACGCCCTCGAGCTGCGCGAGCAGTTCGAGGAGGTCAACGTCTTCCTTTCCGCCTCGGAGACCCACAACCAGAAGAACGTGAACCGCTCGATAGAGGAGTCGCTGTCGGGCCTCGAGCGCGTCGTGTCGCGCGCCCGCGAGGAGGGGCTCCGATGCGAGGGCGTGATCTCGGTGGCGTTCGGGTGTCCCTACGAGGGCGAGGTGCCGCGCGAGCGGGTGTTGGAGATCGCGCGGCGGCTTGTCGCTGCCGGCTGTGAGGAGATTGCGTTCGGCGACACGACGGGGATGGCGAACCCGGTGCAGGTGGAGCGGTTCTTCGATGGGCTTGATCTCGGAGTTGAGTTGACTGCGCACTTCCACAACACTCGTGGGCAGGGGCTGGCGAATGTGGTCGCGGCCCTGACGTCGGGGATTCGGTCATTCGAGAGTTCGTTCGGCGAGCTCGGCGGCTGTCCGGTGCCGCCTGGGGCAACGGGGAACATCGCGACTGAGGACGTGGTCTCGATGCTGCACGAGATGGACTACGAGACGGGCGTGGATCTCGAGCGGCTCCTGGAAGCGGCGCGGGCGGCGCAGGACGTGCTCGGGCGGCCGCTCGGCAGCCACGTGCTCACGGCCGGCCCGGTCGAGTGGCAGCGCGGCTAGCCCTCGCCGTCGCCGCCGGCGCGGCGAGCGTCCTCCCGGGATTCCTCGTCGGAGCGCTCGCGCTCCAGATCCGATCGGACCTCGACGTCCGCGTCGAGGCGGTCGCCGCGGGCGTCTCGGTCTTCTTCCTCGCGGGGGCGGTTGGGGCGAGCTGGGGAGGGCGACTGGCCGACCACATCGGTGCAGCCCGCGCGATGCGGCGCTGCGTGCTCGTCACCGCGGGATGCCTGCTCGCGGGGGCGCTCGTGGCCGAGTCGCTCGCGGTTCTGCTGCTCCTGCTCGCGGCCGCGGGGGTGGCCAATGCGGTCTGCCAGCCGGCGATCAACCTGTTCGTATCCGAGGAGATCGCGGCCGACCGCCAGGGCCTCGGCTTCGGCATCAAGCAGTCCGGCATCCCGGCCGCGATCCTCGTGAGCGGGCTCGCGCTTCCGGTGCTGGCGATCCCGCTCGGCTGGCGTGTCACGTTCGCGCTCTGCGCACTTGGGCCGCTCGTGGTGTGGGCGGCCCTGCGCGGCGAGGCGCCGGCGCACGTATCGCGGCGCCCGGCGTCGCGCCGCCCGTCACGCGTGCTCGTACTCACCGCCGTCGGAGCGGCGCTGGCCACCGCGGGGCCGAGCGCGCTGGGCGCCTATCTCGTGGCGTCAGCCGTGGACGTTGGGATCGGCGAGGGCACGGCGGGCCTGCTCGCCGCGGTGAGCAGCGGACTGAGTCTCGCCGTGCGAGTGATGCTCGGCGCTCGAGCCGACCGGCGCCGTGACTATGGCCTCAGCACCGTGGTCGTGCTCCTGGCCGCCGGCTCGGTGGGCTTTGCTCTGATGGCCACAGACGCGGCTCCTCCGTTCGTCGCCGGGTCGCTGCTGGCGTTCACGCTCGGCTGGGGCTGGCCAGGCCTGTTCAACCTCGCGGTGGTCGACAGCAACCGGGAGGCCCCCGGAAGCGCCACGGGCGTCAGCCAGACGGGAATCTACGTCGGAGCAGGCGCTGGGCCGGCAGCGTTCGGCGTCCTTTACGCCCAAGCAGGGCACGAGGTGGCCTGGCTTGCGGTGGCCGCCATGACGCTCCTCGCGGCTGCCGTCATGTGGTTTGCGGCCCGCGCGGGCGCTCGAATGCGAGCGATTTAACCGGAATTTCGCCGTTCAGGGGTTTGACCTTTAGGGTCCGGGTATAACCCAAACACAGCCGCCGGGGCCGGTTTTCGGCACATACGGGTTCCCCCGACCCTGCCCCGGCTTTTGCGATGCGGGCCCGGACCACGGCATCCGGGCCCGTCGCATTTCTGGGGTCGCTCAGCGCCCCGCGAAATCCGGGTCGCGCTTCTCGAAGAAGGCGCGGGCGCCCTCCGCGAAGTCCTCCGACGCCGCGAGCGTCTCCTGGGCCGCGACCTCCTGCTCGAGCGTCAGGGCCAGCGCCGGCTTCGCGGCCGCGTCCATCACCCGCTTCGCGAGCCCGACCGCGCGCGGAGCGCAGGCGAGCAGCTCGTTCGCGAACGCGTCGCTGGCCGCAGACAGCTCGTCCGCCGGCGC
>Ga0126307_10002059_pt1 | contig 13499 bp, 13 predicted proteins | sample Plot28_FD_89955 | JGI IMG/M metagenome (GOLD analysis project Ga0126307, IMG submission 89955) | Serpentine soil microbial communities from UC McLaughlin Reserve, CA, USA - Plot28 | ecosystem: Environmental > Terrestrial > Soil > Grasslands | place: USA: UC McLaughlin Reserve, Lake County...
ATTCACCAGACCCTCCTGGGTCGTGGGCGGGCCGCCGCCATTGCCCCCTCCGTTGGAGGCAGCCGACTCGGCCGTCGCCTCGCAGTCGGCGGCTTCGTCGTTGAACTCACTGACGAGCACTGCGACGTTGACGTCACAGATGTTCGCGGCCACCGAAATCGGAACCTGGACGGTGACGTCCTCGATCGCGACATTCACCAGGCCCTGTTGCTGGTTCTGCGCCTGTGCTGGAACCGCGATCGCGAGCGAGGCGATCGCTGCCAGCATCCCTACCAAACCCAACCTCATACGTGTCTCCTCTCTGGAACCCGGCATTCCGGGCTGGCCGCCGCGACGCGCCCTCGGGCCCTCCCCTGCATCCCGACGGCCTCTCCTTATAGGTGTCCTTGGACCGAGGCCGTACCCGCGATGGGCGCACCGATTCGCGGAATCGGCCCCGCTGGCGGAAAATGGATCGAACGGCCGCGGAGCCGGAGCGATCGATCGACGCGGACGCCGATCGATCAACCGACTGCCGCTGTTAGTCGTCGTCCTCGGCGGAGCGCAGGATCCGGTAGACGATGACCGCCATCGCGACACCCGCCACGGTGGCGCCCGCCATCGCGCGAGGCCGGCCTGGTTGCTCTCCGGCGACGCGCTGCCCGACCGCCTTCGCGAGTGAACCTCCGGCCGCTTCTTTGATTGCCATGACCTCTCCTTCCTTGGGTTTTCAGGGGAGGGGTACCCGGACAGCGACGGAATCCCGCATCAGGCGAAGATCCCGAGGCTCTGCGCCGCGGTGGCGGCCTCGACGCGTGAGCCCACCTCGAGCTTCGTGAGGATCCGCGAGACGTGAACGTTCGTCGTCTTCTCCGACATGAAGAGCTCCTCGCCGATCCGGCGGTTGGTCATTCCCTGGGCCAGAAGCTCGAGGACCTCGAGCTCGCGGGGCGTCAGGCCCAGCCGCCCGACCGCGTCATCGCCGTCGCCTGCGTGTACCGTGCCCTCCGCCTCCGGGAGCGAGAGCCGACCGCGGCGCGCCAAGGACTCGAGCTCGCCGCGTAGCCACTCGGCTCCGCAGTCTTCGGCGATCGCGAATGCCGCCGCGATCGCCTCCTCGGCGAGCTTTCGGTTGTCGTCGAGGATCAGCGCCTCCGCCTGCCGTAGCCCGGCATAGGCCTCTTCGAGCCTCATAGGATCGGGCAAGTGGAGGACCTGCGCGTCGCCCCGCTCGGCGACCCGCTCCTTTTCTTCGCCGGTGCTTTCAGCCGAGGCGCCTGAATCGTCAGGCGCTCACCCGGCTTGCCGAGGACTTGAGGCTTTCCACGGCCTCCGCCAGCCAGCCGCGGAAGAAGCGCCGGCCGACCGTGAGATCGACGAGCCGGTCACGGGGGCGGATCGGCTCCATGCCGAAGACGGCGTTCACGAACGTCGCGTCGCGGGCCTCGGTGAGCTGCCAGTGGACGAACATCCCGCTGATCAGGCAGTGCATCCGGATCTCGCGCAGATCGTCCTTGCGGTCGATGAGGAAATGGATCTCGTCGCCCCCGATCACTGGATGGTGTGAGACCTGCATGAACTCGAGGCCCTCCTCGAACGTCTCCCCCTGAACCTCGAGGACGCGGGGAAGCCATTCCGGATACCGGCTGGGGTCGCCGACGAGCGCCCATACCGTCGCGACCGGCGCCTCGATCAGCGTCTGCTCGTGGACCTCGGACATCAGCCGGCGGCCGCCCGTGCCATCGGCCGAGTATCCCGGATCGTCCGCCGCCGTCGGAACAGGCCAGGTCGCGTGGTAGCCTGGCGCGGCCTGGGAGCGGACCGCCAGGGATGGCGGCCCCGAAACGATCAAAGAAGATCCCGAGCTGTGAAACCGCCGGTTGGCGTCGCGATTGCACTTGCCGTCTGCTCGTTGATCGGCGGCTCGGCCTCGGCCGTCGCAGGGGCACAGTCGAAGGGCTGTGGCGCCGGCGAGGTCTTGACCGCGCCGGGCTGCACCGGCTTCCGCGCGGCGGGGCGCCACGTCGAGGCAATCGTGCGCGAGTCCGTGGAGGAGAACGATCTGCGCGCGGCACTCGTCCGCGTCGACGTCGGCAACCGCACACTGGCCACCGCATCCCCCGGTGAATCGATGGCCGGGGCGCCCGCGAACCTGCGGATGCACTTCCGGATCGGGTCGATCGCGATCCCCGATCTCATCGACCTCCTGCTTCAGCTCCAGGACAGGGGCCGGCTGTCGCTGGACGACCCGGTCTCCAAGTGGTTTCCGGATCTGCCGAACGCGGACCGCGTCACCCTGCGGATGCTCGCGAACTCGACCTCCGGCTATGCGGACTGGGTGCAGGGCAACGACGAGTTCAGCGCGACGCTCCTCGATGACGTCTTTCGACAGTGGAAGACACGAGAGCTGCTCGACATCGCGCTCGCGCGTCCGCTCGTGTGCGCGCCCGGAGCGTGCTTTCACTACGCCCACACCAAGTTCGTGATCCTCGACAAGGTGATCCATGAGGTCACCGGCCAATCGATCGCAAAGCTCACGCGCAGGCGGATCTTCCGCCCGCTCGGGCTCCGCCAGACGAAGATCTCGGCGCTGCCGGCAATCCCCTCGCCGGCGCTCCACGCCTACTCGGGCGACCGCGGCGTCTACGAGGACTCCACCTCCTGGAGCCCGTCCTGGGGGATCGCGGCGCAGATGACGCAGACCTCGACGATCGGCGATGTGATGAAGATGGCCAAGGCCCTGGGCGAGGGAGCGTTGATCTCGAAGCGCGCCTCGCGCGAGCGATTCGCTCCCACCACCGCCAGCTTGCCGAACACCCTCAGCACGCCGTTCAGCCCGAACTACTACTACGGGCTCGGCGTCCTCGTTCTGAACTCGTGGGAGTTTCAGAACCCGCAGCTCAACGGGTACACGTCGATCATGGCGTACATGCCATCCCGCAGGATCGCGGTCGCGCTTACGGTGACCAACGGGAGGGCCGCGGCCGCGACCCAGACGAACTTCAGCGAGCGGCTGTTCACGGAGATCTCCGCCTACCTAACGCCGGATCACCTCGCCGCCCCATGAGCGACTCGCGGTGAGGCGACGGTGTGGGCGGGGCGGGCGCCGCCGGCCCGCCCCGCACACCGGCTATCGAAGCAGGTAGTCGACCGCCCGATCCATGATCTCGTTGCGGGTCGCGGCGCCGGTGATCCCCTCGAGCCCGAAGCCCAGATAGATGGTGTCGTCGGTCGCCACCGCGGCTCCCTCCTTGATCCCGAGTCCCCCGCGCGGGACCCAATCGTTCACGTTCGCCTCCTCGACTCCGTTCGGGTCCTGAGGCGCGCCCGGCACGGTCCAGCCATCCAGCTGGTCGCCGTCGTCCTCGAACGAGGTCGTCCCCTCGCCGGTCGAGACGTTGACGTCGTCGATGAACACGCCCGGGAACTGCTGGAAGCCCCAGTCGCTCACCGAGCTGATCGCCACCTCGACCTGGGAGCCGGCGTAGTCGGAGAGGTCGATTTGCCACTGCTGCCAGCCGCTCGAGCTTCCGTTCGCCGCGTTCCACTCACCGCTCGACCCGGTCGGGCTGCACTCGCCCGTCGCGGGGTCGAACGTCTGGTAGTGGGTCAGGAACGGATGCAGGAGGTTCCCCGCGTCGTTCGGGTTGCTCCAACCGCCCGTGCAGGCCTCGTCCGTCGACAGATCGCTCGTCGTGTGCCCGTTCGCATCGGGCAGCGTCGTCCAGTCGTTCTGGCCGACGGTGTGGGCCTCGACGATCATGTAGTCGAAGTCCGGCTCGAGGTTGTAGCTCGTCCAGAACGAGAGCGTGGCGCCGCCCGCCGGCACGTTGACCGTGTGCGTGAGGCGCTTGTAGGCCTCGTCGGCCCGGTCCGACCACATGAACGAGGCGCCCGTGTGCGGGTCGAACGGCCCGGAGATCCCGCTCCGGTACTCGGCCGCGGGCCAGCTGTCGAACTGCGGGAAGCTGTGCTCCGGGTCGGTCACCTCGAGGAAATCGCCGGTGGAGATGAACGACGAGTCGTTGCCCTGGTTCTGGGCACTGTCGGCGCCATTGAAGCCCCAGCTCAGTCCGCTCAGCGGATCATCGATCCCGTCGACCTCGAACGGCTCGCCGGTATTCGGATCGAATCCACCGCCGGCGGTCGTGATCGAGGCGCCGAAGACGTACTCGATCGGATCGGATTGCGAGTCGCCGGAGCCGAACAGAGCCAGGCATCGAGCCTGGATCGCCGGATCGGCGCGGCACTGTTCGTTCTCGAACGGGTCGTACAGCTGCGTGCCGAGCGCGGGCGTGTACTGCTGCCCCGCTCCCTGCCCGGCGTAGAGGACGCGCCCGCCCTCGTTGATGAAGTCGCGCACCTCGAGCAGCTCCTGCATTGCGAGGCGCGACGCGTTACCGGCGCCCCAGCCCGGCTCCCGGGTGACAGCGTCGTCGCCCGTGTACCAGACGACCGCGTCGTAGTGCGACAGCACGCCGAGCGCGTCCGGCGCGGTGCGTCCCTGCGCGTCGACGTCATAGACGTCGAACGGGACGCCGTTCGCGCTCAGGGCGTCGGCGTAGTACGACAGGTAGGCGGGTTCGGTTCCGCCGATCGCGGGGGAGGCCCCGGTGTAGTCCTCGGCCGACAGGATGAGCACGGACTTGTCGCTGTCGGAGGCGACTGTGTATGTGAACGAGTCGCTCGACTTGTCGCCGCCGGTGAACCAGACCTTGACGCTGTCGCCCGGCGCGGTGCCGGTCACCTGGCCAGAGACCACGTGGTAGTACTCACCGGCGCCGGGCCCGTAGCGCTCGCCGCCGTTCCATTCGCTGGTCGACGCCGTCTGCTCGGCCCCGCCGTTCACCTGGTAATGGAGCGTGACGTCGCCCACGCTGCGCTTGGCCAGGACCCGGACCTCCTGCGGATCGCCGTAGGAGACGTTGAACTTGAAGTCGAACAGCGACGTCTGCCCGTTCTGCGGGTCGATGTCGTCGGCGTCGAGGTAGAACGGCTCGACATCGATGTCGACAGGCGAGGCGGGATCCGCCGGATGCCCCGCCGACCTCGCGAGCCCGAGGTGGAACGGGATCGTCTTCTCGAACTCCTGCTGGATCAGCTCCTCGTTGTCGGGGAACACGAAGCCGGCGCCGGGAGCGCCCTCCTCGAGCTCGGGCGTGAACGAGATCGTCCCCGCGTTCGTATCCGCGTAGTCGGTCGTCTCGCCGTTGGTGACGTAGAGCGTGTCGGCCGACTGGCCCACGTTGAAGCCGGGGATCGCGACGTCCTCATCGGTGCCGCCGGTGGCGACGTAGATCGGATAGTCGGCGTCGAGCGCGCCGACCTGCCATCCCTGCGGGTAAAGCAGCCACGGCCCGTAGGAGTGGAGGTTCGACTGGAACTTCGGCTTGATCCGGTCGATGAGCCCCTGCATCGCCTGGGTCTCGGGCTCCGATGCGGCGCTCGGGCCGCGGTAGGTCTCGCTGAACGGGTCCGGCGAGGAGCCCTCGTTGTCATAGCCGAAGTGCTCGTCGAAGTTGCGGTTCGGATCGACGCCGTCGCCGATTGTGACCTCGCCGTCGCCGTTGTTGTCGCGCACGTTCTTGCGCCACAGGCGCTCGTGGTCGAACGTGTACTGATAGCCGTCGGGGTTCGCCGAGACCACGAACCAGAGCTCGGTCGTCTTCAGCAGGCTCTTGATCTGCTTGTCGCTATCCCGCCAGCCGTCTACGAAGTAGTGCAGGAGGCGGCGGTTGACCTCGAGGCTGATCCACTCACGGGCGTGCTGGTTCGAGGAGTAAAGGACCGCCGGCCGCGAGCCATCCGGCACGTCGCGCGCGCTTTGGGTGACCTTGAGCGCGATGATCTCGCGCCCCTGCTCGGTGTGACCGAGGACCTCGAGCTTGACGAGCTGCGGGTTTCTCCGCGCGACCTCATAGAGCTCGTCGCGGATCCCTCCCGGCTCGTCCCAGGAGCGATACACGTTGTAGCCGCCGGCCGCCTGAAGCGCCGCCTGCTTGCGGACCGACTGGCCCTTCTCGTTGCGCAGCACCTCGACGGTGACGCCCTCAGAGGCGAGGTCCGTGCGCTGCCCGGCGGTGAGCACCGCGTCGGCCTTGATCCCGGAGCGCTGCGGGCGCACGTCGACCAGCTCGACGCCGGGTGCCGCCTCGGTGATCGTCGCCGGCTCCCCTTGGACCGTGTACATGTTGAGCTTTCCGTCCGCCTTCCCCGCGGCGGCGGGCGCGATCGCGAGCGCGATCGCGGCAACCATGACGACGACAACGGCGCTGGCCCTGGACGGCATACGGCTCCCTCCGGTCTGCTGGCGACCCACCCGAGGCTCGCGCGCAGGGTCGTGCTCCGCGACTACCGCCGCGTTCACGCCGAGCCCGAGATTCGCTTGGTCCACCCTTGGTCTCTCCCCGATGCCGCCCCGGCCATCTGCGGCCCGGTTCGGCGGCGGGTCTGTACCCATCTTTGGGAGTCCTACGCGTGGATGAAGCGGCAGAAATTGCCGCCGCGCTTTAGCCGTTTTGGCACCGGCTGGAGGCCAGGAAGGCTCATCACCTGCGGTATGGAGGCGCAGGTCGAGGCGGTCGACCGCTCAGGTGAGGCGGAAGTGGCCCGTGTTCGACTCGTCGTCGCGCGTCTTTTCGACCTGGCCGCTCTTGCGGGCACGCGCGAATGCCTGCTTGAGGTCCGACTTCTCGACGCCGAGGTGGTTGGCGATGTCGCCTCGCGTGAACTCGGGCTGATCGAGCTCGCGTGCCGCCTCAACGAGTTTGTCCGCTGTGATCTTCAACTGCATCGTTCTCCTGTGATCGGGTCCGTTTTCAGTTGTGCTCGGGCACCGTGCGCGCCCGCCGCAGCCGCGTCTCCGCTCGCCTGCAGGAGCTCTCGAGCTCCCGCAGACGAGCCGGATCCGTAGGCCGCGAACTGTAGGTCCTGGCCTTGTAGAGCTGAAAGCGCTGCCGCGCGTGGCGTGCTTCGGCCTCGAGCCTCAGTAGCTCCTGCTCGTTCACGCTATGTCCCAGGCGCCGGTGGGCGATCAGGCGGCGCGCACATTCGCGGCGCGGGGCCCCTTGTCGCTCGACTCGACGTCGTAGACGACCTTGGCTCCCTCGGCGAGCGTGTACTGCCCGTCTGCGAGAGCGGTCTTGTGGACGAAGAGATCCGCCGAGCCATCCTCGGGGGCGATGAAGCCGAAGCTCTTCTCGTCGCTGAACCACTTCACGGTTCCGTTTGGCATGTGAATTCCTCCACGTACGGGTGCTGGTGAGCGCGGAGGATGCGGTGAAGCAACGACTGCGTACCTGGCACTGATTACGCCACGCGATCGCGCGCGGCTCGCGTAGACCGTAGCAGCGCTCCAGTCAGGAGCGCCGACGGCGGCGGGTCCGGCCTCCGTGCCGCGGGCGCGGCGCACCGGCGGAGCCATCGAACTCGCCGGAGAGATCGAGGCGCCGGGCGATCGCGCGCATCTCGCGGTGCTCGTCCGGGATCACGAAGCTCACGCCGGCACCGGTGCGGCCGGCACGGCCGGTGCGGCCCGTGCGGTGCACGTAGGTGTCGCTGTCGACCGGGGCATCGAAGTTGATCACGTGCGTGATGTCCTCGACGTCGATCCCGCGCGCGGCGACGTCGGTCGCCACCAGGGTCTCGACCTGTCCGCGCTCGAAGTGCGCCAACGCGCGCTGGCGCTGGCCCTGGCTCTTGTTGCCGTGCATGGCGACGGCGCGGACGCCGCGGGTGCCGAGCCGCTTGACGAGCCGGTCCGCGCCGCGCTTGGTACGGACGAAGACCAGCGTCCGCCGCTCGCCGCCGCTGCGCAGCTCGGCGATCAGCGCGTCGAGCTTGGCGGCGTGCTCGAGGTGCACGAAACGGTGCGACACATTGCCGCGCGCGGTCTCCGCCGGCTCGTGGACGTGGCGCCGCGGGTCGCGTGTATAGGCACGGGCGATGTCGCCGGCCGCGGCCGCGAGCGTCGCCGAGAAGAAGAGCGTCTGGCGATCGCGTGGCGTCTTGGCCACGATTCGATCGACGGCGGGCTTGAAGCCCATGTCGAGCATCCGGTCGGCCTCGTCGATGACCAGGATCCGGACGCGGTCGAGGGTCAGGGCTCGACGCTGGAGGAGGTCCTCGAGCCGGCCCGGGGTGGCGACGACGATGTGCGCTCGAGCGGCGCGCTTCGCCTGCTTCTCGATCCCGACGCCGCCGTAGACCGGGGCGATTGAGAGCGCCCGCGCTGTGGCTACGTCGCGCAGCTCGTCGACGATCTGGACCGCGAGCTCGCGCGTCGGCGCGAGCACGAGCGCCGCCAGGCGGCGCTCATCGGCGCCGATCCGGTCGACGAGGGGAACCCCGAACGCGAGCGTCTTGCCCGACCCGGTGGGCGATTGAACGAGTACGTCGCGCCCAGCGAGCACGTCGGCGATGACGAGCTCCTGGATCGCGAAGGGCGCGGTGATCCCGCGCTTTGAGAGTGCCCCTGCGACAGGGCGCGATACGCCGAGTTCGGCGAACGTCATGTGGTGCTACTCCTTGTGTGAGTGACGGGAATCCAGCGACCCGGACGCACTCACGAGTGCACGGAAGAAACGGAACTCCTCGACCGCCCCGTGGCGATCGACGCCGATGACGGTAGCAGGGAGCGCTCCCCGAACCGCCCGGTCGGGGTCAGAGCCGCACGATCGCGCCCGGCCGGTGCACCACTACACTCGAAGGACCGCCGGTTGGGTCTCAGCTCCTTGGCCCCTCCCTAGAACCCGGCCGATCAAGGAGCGATGAAGGGTCTTTCACATGGCTGATCCCACCGCCGAGGCGGGCACCACTCCACCCGCCGAGTCGCAGGTCTGCGAGGAGATCGGCCGTGCCGTCGGTTCACTCTGGCGCCGCCGTTCCGGCGTTCGCCCGGCGAGCGTAAGCACCGAGTACGTCGGCGACGTCGTGCGCTGCACGATCAAGGTGGGCGACGCCGCGGACGCCGGCGAGCAGGCGGAGGGCGCGGAGTCGAAGACGGACGCGATCGGACCCGGCGGCTACCAGCACCACGCCCAGGCGGCCGTCGCTCGACTGACGGGAAGGACCGTGGTCGGCTTCGTCGCCAAGGACGTCAAGGGCGACACGGCCGCCACGAACGCGTTCATTCTCGAGGCGGTCCGCCGCAAGTACTGAGCGGCCGCGAGCGAGTCGCGGTCAGAGGTCCTTGTTCTCGGGTGCGAACTTGCTCCCGATGAAGGTCGCTCCCTGTGGATCGGCGATAACAGTGAGCCGGCTCCACGGAGCGTCGAATGGATCTGCGATCACCCTCCCGCCCAGCTCCGTGGCCTTCGCCGCCGTGGCATCGGGATGCTCGATCGCGAAGGTAACGCTCCAGTGCGGCGGCGTGTCGGGCTCGTCGTCCGAGATCGGATTGATGCTCGCGACGACGTCCTCGAAGCCCGCTTGGCCACCGGCTTCCGCCAGTTGCTTGCGGAGGTCCGGGTTGTCGCGCTCGAGGTAGTCGCCGTAGCCGGGCAGCGTCCACATCTCTGTGCCGCCGCCTAGATCCAGCGCGCTCCAGCCGAAGACAGCGCTGTAGAACGCCTTCGCACCTTCGAGGTCGCGCGTGGCGAGCCCGTTGAAGGTCAGTGAGACCGGCTCGTTGACGATCTGCGCACCCTTCTGCTGCCCTGCCTGCCAGACGCAGAACATCGCTCCCTCGGGATCCGTGCAGACCGCCATCCTCCCCGCCCCCATCACGTCGAAGGGCTCCATCACGATGTTGCCGCCGGCACCCCCGACCCTCGCCGCGGCGTCGTTGGCGTTCTCGACCCAGATGTAGGTGTTCCAGCTCGCCATCTGCGGAACCGCCTCGGGCATCGAGCCGACCGCGGCCACGTCGCGTCCCCGCATGCGAGCGACGAAGTACTTCCCGGGCGAGTCCGGCGGCATCATGTCCTCGAACTCCCAACCGAAAAGGCCGCTGTAGAAATCCACCAAGGCCGCCGGATCAGGGGCGCTCACGTCGACCCAGCAGGGAACGCCGGGGATGTATCCGTCTCGCTCGGGCATGGCCGCTTCCTTCCGTCGCTTCGCGGTCGCGAGAACCCTAATCGCCCGCGGCAACCGGTTCGGGCGACCTCCGCGTGGCAATCTCGCCGCGCAGCATCTTCAGCGCGTCGACGTAGATCTCCGAGAACGTCGGGAACGGCTGGATCGTGTCGCTCAGCACCTCGAGCGGCACGCGCGCGCGGATCGCCAGCGTCGCCTGCTGCAGCCACTCCCCCGCCTCCGGACCGAGCGCGTACGCGCCGGTGAGGCGCTCACCGTCGCTCAGCAGGGTGAGGAACCCGTTCGACTCGGCGTAGGCGCGTGTGTAGGTGGCCGTCTTCGCCACCTCGGAGACCGGCGCGGTGGCGCTGAACTCCGCCTCGCCGGCGCCGACCGCGGCGGCCTGTGGGTCGGTGTAGACGACCCGTGGCACGGCCTCGTAGTTGGCCTCCCGGGACTCGCCGAGGATGTTCGCCGCGACGACATCCCCCTGGTACTTGCCGACATGGGTGAGCGGCCAGATCCCGGCGATGTCGCCGATCGCCCAGAGGCGCTCACCGGCACGCAGGTGCGCATCCACCGGGATGCCGTGACCGTCGGCCTCGACCCCCACCGTCTCCAGACCGAGCCCCTCGGCCCGCGGGCGCCGGCCGGTGGCGACGAGCAGTCTGTCGCCGCGCAACTCGGGGCGCCCGTCGAACTCGAGGACGTAATCGTCGCCCTCGCGCCGAGCGGCGCTCGCGTGCGTGCCGAGGACGAGCTCGATGCCGTCGCGGCGCAGAACCTCGCCGAGGGCTTCGCCGAGCGGTGCCGGCTCACGGGGCAGCACGTGCTCGGCACCGTCGATGAGCGCCACCTCGCCGCCGAGGCGACGCACGGCCTGCGCCATCTCGACGCCCACCGGCCCACCGCCGAGGACGAGCAGGCGGCGCGGGACGGACTTCATCCCGGTCACCTCACGGTTCGTCCAGAGGCCCTCGAGCTCGCGCAGCCCCGGCACCGGCGGCACGATCGGATCCGCGCCGGCGGCAACGACGACGTGATCGGCGGTGTGACGGACGCCGTCAACATCGACCGCCCCGGTCCCGGCGAGCCGGCCCGTTCCCCGCAACAGGTCGATGCCCGCACCCTCGAGCCACTTCGCCGCGCTGGTGTCGTCGTACTCGGAGACCATGAAGTCGCGCCAGGCGAGCGCCGCCTGGACGTCAACCTCGGCGCTCGCCGCCGCGTCGCGCGCGTCGTGCACGGCCTCCCCGGGGCGCAGCAGCGTCTTCGACGGGATGCACGCGTAGTAGGAGCACTCGCCGCCGACGAGCTCACGCTCGACGACAGCGACGCGCAGGCCACCCTCGGCGAGAGCGGCGGCGCAGTGCTCGCCCGGGGCGCCGCCGCCGAGGACGATCACGTCGTAGTCGCTCGTCACGCGCTCGCTCCCAATACGCCCTCCATGTGGCGCCCGGCGTCTCGGGACGCGTCATCCGGGGTGCTGCCCTGCTCGCGGGCGACGATGTAGGCGGCGTACCAGTCCGACCAGTGGTGCTTCGGCGCTGTCGCCTCGTACGCGCCGTGGTGCTCCTCCGCTTCGCGCAGAAGCTTCGTCAAGGTTGCGACGTCCATGGTTCGTCCTCCTCGATAGTGGTTCCGGGCAGCGACAGTGAGAGGGGACCGCGGCTCGCCTGCCGAACCTACTCGCTGGATCCCGCAGCTCCAAATGCTTGAGAAGATCGTGCGCGTCGAGCTCGGCAACCCCGAACGGAGAATGGACAACTCCCAGATCGCCGATCGCCTGGAGGCCTTCGCCGCCCTGCTCGAGCTCGCCGATGCGAACCCGTACACGACCCGCGCATACCGCCGCGCAGCGGAGACGATCCGCGGCACGTCGGTCCCGATCGCGGAGCTGGTCGCTTCCGGGCGGGTGCGCAATCTGCGCGGGATCGGCCCGAGCATCGAGGCCCGGCTGCGCGAGCTCGTCGAGACCGGCGCGATCGCCGAGCTCGAAGAGCTCGAGCGCGATCTGGCGCCCGATCTCGTCGGCCTCGGGCGCTACCTCGGCCTAGGGGCGAAGCGGTCGGTCGAGCTCGCCCGGGCGCTCGACGTCCGCACGGCCGAGGAGTTTCGCGAGGCGGCGGCCGCCGGCCGGCTCCGGAGCGTCCCGGGGATCGGGGCGAAGACCGAGGCGCGGCTCCTCGAGGCGCTTGCCCACGAGGGCGCGCCGCGCGCGCAGCGCGGCCTTCTGCTGAACCGCGCAACCGACCTGGTCGGCGGGATCGCGCGGGCCCTCGACGGCGAGGCGGCCGGTGATGTCCGGCGATGGCGCGACTCGTGCGAGCTGCTGGCCGTGGTCCGCGCCTCGTCCGAGCCTAGCCCACTGCTCGAGCGCTTCGCGGAGCTCCCCCAGATCGTCGCGATGATCGAGCGCGGCGAGCGGCGCGCCGTCGGCGTGACCGTCGAGGGCGTGCCGGTCGAGCTGCTCGCCCCTGAGCCGCGGCGGTTCGGGACCGAGCTCGTGCGGGCGACCGGTTCGGCGGTCTACGTCGCCGCGCTCGAGCCGTTGCCGGAGGCCCCAGACGAGGAGGCGGTCTATCGCGCCCTCGGGCTCCCCTGGTGTCCGCCGGAGCTGCGCGAGGAGCGGTTCCGGGGCGAGCCGCCGCCGCTCCTCGAGCTGCCCGACGTCCGCGGCGACCTGCACTCCCACACGACCTGGTCGGACGGCAGGGCGAGCGTCGAGGAGATGGCCCGCGCCGCCCGCGAGCGCGGCTACGACTACCTGGCGATCTGCGACCACAGCCCGGCCGTCGGCGCGGTCCCCGGCCTCACCGGCGAGGAGCTGCGCCGCCAGGCGGCGGAGATCGCCGCCGCGAACGAGGCCCTCGCCCCGTTTCGGGTGCTCCGGGGGATCGAGTGCGACATCCTCCCGGACGGGCGGCTCGACCTCCCCGACGACGTGTTGGGAGAGCTCGACTGGGTCCAGGCGAGCGTCCACGGTGGCCAGCGGATGCCGCGGGCGGAGATGACGAAGCGGGTCGAGGAGGCACTTCGCAACCCGCACGTGCGATGCCTCAGCCACCCGAAGGGCCGTTACATCAACCGGCGCCCCGAGAACGCCCTCGACCTCGACCGCATCTTCGACGTCGCGCTCGCCGAGGGCGTCGCGCTCGAGGTAAACGGCCTTCCCGACCGCCTCGACCTGAGCGGCAACCACGTTCGCGACGCACTGAGGGCCGGCGTGCCGATCGTATGCTCGACCGACGCCCATTCGGTCCGCGGGCTCGAGAACATGGCGCTCTCGGTCGCGACCGCGCGTCGGGGCTGGGCAATGCCGGCCGACGTCGTCAACACGCAACCGCTCGACGCGATCCTCGAGTTCCGGCGCGGCCGGTAGCGCTTGTCGGCACCCGAGCGGCTGCCTATGCTCGCGTGGTGACGAAGCTGCGGCCTCGTTCGACGGTGGAGCGGCTTCCCGGCTGGCTGCAACGGCTGGTGGAGGTCGGCGCGCTTCCCTC
>Ga0126307_10002061_pt1 | contig 13492 bp, 14 predicted proteins | sample Plot28_FD_89955 | JGI IMG/M metagenome (GOLD analysis project Ga0126307, IMG submission 89955) | Serpentine soil microbial communities from UC McLaughlin Reserve, CA, USA - Plot28 | ecosystem: Environmental > Terrestrial > Soil > Grasslands | place: USA: UC McLaughlin Reserve, Lake County...
CGCCATCCTGCTGTCCAGCAGCGCCCCCATGGCCTGGGCCGACCACGGCATCCGGGCCGGGCATGTCGGCCGGCTGCGGCTCGGGCTGGGCGCCACCTTCGTGCTCGGGGCGATCTTCCTGGGTCTGCAGGGCTATGAGTACGTGACCAAGCTGGAGGAGTTCACCCCCAGGACCAACGCCTACGGGTCGCTGTTCTTCGCCATCACCGGCTTCCACGGCATGCACGTCATGGTGGGTCTGCTGCTGATCCTGTTCGTGCAGGTCCGCGCCTGGCTCGGCCACTTCGACCGGACGCGCCACCTGCACGTGCAGACCACGGCAATGTACTGGCACTTCGTCGATGCGGTGTGGGTCGTCATCATGTTGTCGCTCTACATCGGGCCCCACCTGTAGGGAGGCGGCGTGAGCAGGACGGTCGAGCTGCGGCGCCGGGCGGCGCCCCTGCTGCTGTGGTTCGCGGTGCTCGGCGGGGCGGCCGCCTGGACCGCCCACCTCCTGGTCGGCTGGGGGCTGGAGGAGATCGCCTGCTCGCCGGTATCGGCCGGTCCGGAGGTGCTTGGGGTGTCCCTGACCGTCTGGATCGGCGTGCTCACCGTCGTGCTCGGGGTCGTCACCGTGGCCGCTGGGCTGCTCGCCTGGCGGTTCTGGCGCGAGGAGGGCGCCGCCGACCCCAACGCCCGCATCGAACCGGGGGCCGGCGACCCCGAGCCCGAGGAGCTGGTCCGCAGCGGCCGGGCCGGCTTCATGGCGCTCTTCGGCCTGGCCGCCAACGCCCTGTTCCTGCTCATGATCGTCTACGGCGGCGTGTCGCTGCTGCTGCTCCGGCCATGCACCCGGACCTGATTGCCGCCCTGCCCCTGGCCTCCGCCGGCGGGCCGGCACCGGCCGGGCTGTGGAGGGCCTGGAGCGTGGACCCGGCTGTGCTCGCCGGCCTGGTCGCCGCGGCGGTCGCCTACGCCGCCGGGCTACGGCGGCTCTGGGGGGCCGGCCCGGGCGCGCCGTCGGGCGGGCAGGCGGCCTGCTTCGCCGCCGGGCTGGCCACGGTCGCCCTGGCCCTGCTGTCGCCCCTGGACACCCTGGCCCATCTGCTGTTCGTCGCCCACATGGCCCAGCACATGCTGCTGGTCATGGTGGCGGCCCCCCTGCTGGTACTGGGCGCCCCCGGGCTGCCCCTGGCCGTGGCCCTGGCCCCGGACTGGCGCCGCCGCCTGGGCCGGCTGCGCCACCGGCCGGCTACCCAGGCCGCCCGGCAGCTGCTCACCCGCCCGATGGTCGCCTGGGGGGTCCACGTGGCCACACTCTGGGCCTGGCACCTGCCCGGCCCGTACCAGGCTGCCCTGGCCAGCGACGCCGTTCACGCCGCCGAGCACGCCAGCTTCCTCGGCACCGCCATCCTGTTCTGGTGGGTGGTGCTGTCACGCCTGGGCCGCCGCCGCCTCGCCCCTGGCTTCGCCACCCTGTACCTCTTCGCGGCCGCCCTCCAGGCCAGCGCCCTCGGGGCCCTGCTCACCCTGGCCCCGTCGCCGCTGTACCCGCTGCAGGCGGCTGCCGCACCCGCCTGGGGGCCGGCTCCGCTGGCCGACCAGCAACTCGCCGGGCTGGTCATGTGGGTACCGGCCGACCTGATCTACCTCGGCGCGGCCGGGACGCTGTTCATGCGCTGGCTGATGTCGCTGGAGCGGACCAGCCCGCGACGGGAGATGCCCGACCGCCGCCCGCTGCCGGTGGCGCCGGCCGGCGAGCAGAAGGGAGGACGATGATGACTGCGCGCCGGGGCCGGCCGGGGCTGCGGCTGGCCGGGCTGCTGGCCGTCCTGACCGGAGCGGTGTGGCTCACCGGCTGCGCCGCCGGAGACCGGACCCCGCCGGCCGAGGTATCCGATGGCAACCCGGCCATGGGCCGCCTCGCCATCGAGCGCTTCGGCTGCGGCACCTGCCACGCCATCCCCGGGGTACGCGGTGCCGACGGCACCGTCGGCCCGCCCTTGGACCACATGGGCCGGCGCGGCTACATCGCCGGGCACCTGCCCAACAACGGCCCCAACCTGATCCGCTGGATCCAGCACCCCCAGCAGGTCGACCCTGGCAACGCCATGCCCGACCAGGGCGTCGGCGACATCGACGCCCGCGACATCGCCGCCTATCTGTTCACCCTCGACTAGGACCGCGAGCCGCCGATGCCCCAGCCGCCGACCCGCCAGCCCCGCCCGGGCGCCCGGGCCGGCCGGCTGCGGCCGCTGTGGCTGGTGGCCGCCGCCGTCGCCGCCGGCGCCCTGGTCCAGCTGGGCGCGGCGGGCCATGCGGCCACTGTCCAGCCGGCCCAGGCGGGCGGGCGCGGGCAGCTGCTCTACCAGCAGAACTGCGCCACCTGCCACGGCCAGCGAGGCCAGGGGACCGAGCGAGGACCGAGCCTGATCGGAGTCGGGGCCGCGTCGGCGGACTTCTACCTGTCCACCGGACGCATGCCCCTCACCGAGGAGGAACCCAACCCCGAGCGCACCAAGCCGGCCTTCGGCCAGGCCGACATCGACGCCCTGGTCGCCTACGTCGCCTCCCTCGACGGCGGCCCGCGGATCCCCGCCGTCGCCCCGGCCGCTGGCCGCCTCGCCGAGGGAGAGCAGCTCTACCAGGAGAACTGCGCCGCCTGCCACTCGGCCACCGGAACCGGCGGCGCCCTCACCTCCGGGCAGACGGCCCCATCGCTGGCGCAAGCCACCCCGGTCCAAGTGGCCGAGGCCATCCGGGTCGGCCCGGGAGCGATGCCCAAGTTCCCGCCCCAGGCCCTGAACGACCCCCAGGTCGACTCCGTGGCCGCGTACGTCGGCCACCTCCAGGACAGTGGTGATCGCGGCGGATACGGCCTGGGCCGCATCGGCCCGGTCACCGAGGGCCTGGTCGCCTGGGTGGTCGGTCTCGGCCTGCTAATCCTGATCGTGCGGCGACTCGGAAAGGATGTGCCATGACCCGGCCAGCCGCGGACGGGCACGACGCCGGCGTCCCGGCCGGTCCCCGGCCCGGTGCTCCCGAGGGCGAGGCCGGCCGGCCGGTACGGGTCCGACCGCCCCGGCCCGAGCGTCGGATCGCGGCCGCGTTCGCCCTGACCGCAGCCGCCGCCGTCGGCTTCGCCGCCGTCTACTGGACCGGTGGCCAGACCCAGCTCGAGGGGGTACTGCTGGCGGTGGCGTTCGCCGGGCTGGCCTTTGGGCTGGGCGCGTGGTCGGCGCGTCTCATGCCCCAGGGCCCCTTCGTCGAGGAGCACGAGCCGTTCGGCTCCTCCCGCCGCCAGCGGGCCGCCTTCGCGGCCGAGTTCGAGGAGGACCTCCAGGCGATCAGCCGCCGCCGCTTCCTCGGCCGGGCCCTGGCCCTGGCCGTCGGCACCCTGGGGGCGGCCCTGCTGTTCCCGCTGCGGTCCCTGGGCCCGCGCCCCGGCCGTGCCCTGTACCAGACCCCCTGGCAGGGCGGGGCCCCGGCGGTCACCGCCGACGGCCGGCCGGTGCGGGCCGCGGACCTGGCCGTGGGCAGCGTCCTGACCGTCTTCCCCCGCGGCCACCTCGAGGACGGCGACGCCGCCGCCCTGCTGGTCCGGGTCGACCCGGGGGCGCTGCGGCCGCCTGCGGAGCGGGCCGGCTGGTCGCCGCACGGCCTGGTCGCCCACTCCAAGCTCTGCACCCACGCCGGCTGCCCGGTGGGACTGTACGAGCAGGGCTCGAATCTTCTCTTCTGCCCCTGCCACCAGTCGGTGTTCGACCTGCTGGACGGGGCCCGGCCGATCTCCGGGCCGGCCGCCCGGCCGCTGCCCCAACTCCCGCTCGAGATCACCCCCGAGGGGTACGTGCGGGCCAGCGGTGACTTCGAGGGCCCGGTCGGCCCCGGATTCTGGAGCCGGCCGTCATGATCCTGCGCCGTGGGGCCCGCTGGCTGGACGACCGGCTCGGCGCCGCCTCGGTCGCCCGGACCTCGCTGGCCAAGGTGTTCCCCGACCACTGGTCGTTCATGCTCGGCGAGATCGCCCTGTACTGCTTCGTGACCCTGGTGTTGACCGGGGTGTTCCTCACTTTCTTCTTCGAGCCGGGCACCAACGACGTCGTCTACCACGGCGCGTATGCGCCGCTGGACGGGGCCAGGGTGTCGGCCGCCTACGCCTCCTCGGTGCGGCTCAGCTTCGACGTGCGCACCGGGCTGCTGATGCGCCAGGTCCACCACTGGGCGGCCCTGCTGATGCTGGCCGCCCTCGTGGTCCATGTCTGTCGGATCTTCTTCACCGGCGCCTTCCGCCGTCCCCGCGAGGTGAACTGGCTGGTCGGGGTGACCCTACTCGCCCTGTCGCTGTTCAACGGCTTCAGCGGCTACTCCCTGCCCGACGACCTGCTGTCCGGGGTCGGGCTGCGGATCGCCTACTCCATCGCCCTGTCGGTCCCGGTGGCCGGCAGCTGGCTGGCTTTCCTGATCTTCGGCGGTGAGTTCCCGGCCGACCAGATCATCCACCGGCTGTTCGTGGTCCATATCCTGCTCGTTCCTGGGCTGCTGGTCGGCCTGCTGACTGCCCACATCGGCATCCTGGTCCGCCAGAAGCACAGCCAGTTCCCCGGCCCCGGGCGCACCGAGCACAACGTCGTCGGCTCCAAGCTCTGGCCGACCTACGCCACCCGGTCGGTGGCCCTGTTCTGCGCCATCCTGGCCGTGCTGTTCGCCCTCGGCGGGCTGGTCCAGATCAACCCGATCTGGCTTTACGGGCCCTTCGACCCCGCCCAGGTGAGCTCCCCGGCCCAGCCCGACTGGTACATCGGCTGGGTCGAGGGCGCCCTGCGGATGTACCCGCCCTGGGAGTTCCGCCTGTTCGGGCGCCTGGTCCCCAACCCGTTCGTCCCGGCCGTGCTGGTCCCGGCGGGCACCTTCGGCCTGCTGTACCTGTGGCCGTTCCTGGAGCAGCGCCTCACCCGCGACCGGAACGCCCACCAGCTCCTGGACCGGCCCCGCGACCACCCGGTGCGCTGCGCGGCCGGGGCCGGCACCTTCGCCTTCTACGGGCTGCTGCTAGCCACGGCCAGCAACGACGTCATCGCCAGGCTTACCCGGGTGCCGGTCGCGGCCCTCACCTGGGCCGGCCGGGTGATCCTGCTGGTCGGCCCGCCAGTGGCCGCGGCCGCGACCTACGTGGTCGTCCGGGCGCTACGGGACAGCGGGGCCGAGGGCGTGCTTCAGGTGTCGTTCGCGCAGCTGGTGGCGGCCGTCCGTGCCACCGTCCGCCGCCGCAGGCCGGGCCGGGGCGCCCGAGGCCGAGGCCGCCGGCGGCAACCGGCCATGATCGCCGGAGGATCGGAGGACCGATGAGCGACCAGCGGCCGCCACCGACCTCGCTGCCGATCATCGAGGTGTGGCAAGAGCCGAACCGGCTGTGGCGCTGGCAGTACCTGGAGCCGTCCGGCGACGGTCAGCCGCTCGCCTTTCACAGCAACAAGGAATACGACAGCCAGGAGGCCGCGCTGGCCAGTGCCACCACCGCCTACCCGGGCGTGACCGTGCTCGAGCCGGCCACCGCCGGCCTCGGTCACCGCCGCCGCGCCCGCCGTCGGCGCCTCCTGCTGCTCCTCTTGGTCGGCCTGGTGGTGGTTGTGCTCTGGCCCCGCCGGCAGCGGCCGGAACTACGTCGAACGTCCATCGATGACTGAATCGGAGGTGCCCAAGGCGATGACTGCCAACGACAAGGGTCCGCCGATGGACCCGGACACCCAGGAAGCTTCGCCACGGCAGCTCCAGGCGGCCCGCGCTCAAGGTGACACGTTCGGGCGTGCCGTCGAGATGATGATCGGTTCCGCCACCCTGGGCGGGGGCGAGCAGCGGGCCGGGGACTACCTGGTCGCCGTTGCCGTCGAGCTGGCCGAGGGGATGTACGAGCTTGACCGTGGTGCCCTTGTGTGGCGGGAACCCGGCGACGCCAACGCCCATCTGGAGATCATCGTGCGAGACAGCGGCGACGGACGCTTCGTGCCAGGACTCTCCGTGTGGGTCACCGTCATCGACGATGAAGGCCATGAGGTGGGCGATCGCGTCCATCCCATGTTCTGGCATCCGCTGGCCTACCACTACGGGCACAACTGGCGCGTGCCCAAGGACGGCCACTACAGCCTGCGGGTGCGCATCGACCCGGCCGGGTTCCCGCGACATGACCGGGTCAACGGCCGGCGGTTCGTCGCGCCGGTTGAGGTGGAGTTCCGCGATGTCCTTATTGTCACCGGCCAACGCTGAGCCAGAAGGACACCGCGGTAACTAGCGGCAGGCACATGGGAATCCGTGCGCGGCTGGGATCTCCGCCCATGTACCCACGGCGACATTCACACCTTGGGCAGATAGTGCGACCTCCCTGACCGCGCGGTCATCGCCCTGCGCTCTCGGTCCGAGCCGACTACGCAGGATGTTCTTGTCTAGTTCCGGTTGGTGCTTCGGGTTTGGTTCGGGGTGATGGTTGACAGTTCTCTGGTTGGTTGTGGGTCGTCTTGGCTGGTGGGGTTGGTGGGCGCGGAGCTGGATCACCTCCTTGGTGGTGGGGGGGGATGGTACGGATGAGTTGGCCGGCGAAGAAGACCTGGAGCACGGTGGGTGGAGCCGGACGGTGACGAGCTGGCCGGCGAGGTGGCGGCCGGCTGAGACCTGCTGGTAGCACACCCGATGAGGCCGCTGGCCGACACCCGGCGGGTGACCTCGGTCGGACCGACGGTGAGCGGCTGGCGGGCTTGGACGGCGGGGACCGGAGTGTCGCCGCGGCGGTCGGCGGCTGGAAGCGTCTGGCCGGGACGGCCATGGCGTTGGCCTGGTGGGGGCGGCGGAGGTTGGAGTCGGTGCCCCAGGCATCCACGACCTGTTGGGCGTGGTGGAGGGAGTCGAAGCGGCGGCCGGTGAGCAGCTCGGCCCGCAGGGTCTTGTGGAACCGCTCGATCTTGCCGGTGGTGGTCGGGCAGCGGACCCCGGTGCACCGATGGGTAATCGCTTGCTCGGGGCAGATGCGGTCGAACAGCACCTCGGCCGGGGGGGGCCGAGGCGGCCGGGAACACCTTGCCGTTGTCAGTGAGGACCTCCTCGGGCTGCCGTAGCGGGCCAGGGCCTGGTGAAGACCCGACACACGCTGGGGGCGTTGGCCGGCTCGACGAGTCCAGCAGCCACCCAGAACCGGGCGTGGTCGTCGATCCCGGTCACGGCCTTGAGCTGGCGGCCGTCGGTCAACCAGACGCCACCCAGGACGTCCAGCTGCCACAGCTCCATCGGCCGGGCCCGCTCCCAGCGCCGGGAGTCGACCTTGCGTCGCCGTGGGGCCTTGGGCTGGATGAGCCCGTTGCGGATCAGCGCCCGGTAGATGCTGGTCAGCCCGGGTGGCGGGTCGATGCCGGCCCGGGCCAGCTCGTCAGCCAGGCGGCGTTGGCCCCAGCCTGGATGGCGGCGACGCAGTTCACAGATGCGGGCCTTGACCGCGGCGGGCATCTGGTGCGGGCAACGGCGGGGCCGGTGGGAGCGGTCGGCCAGCGCCGCCAGCCCGCCGGTCCGATAGCGGCCCAGCCAACTGTGGACGGTCTGGCGGCTGACGCCATAGCGGTCGGCGACCTCGATCACGGTGAGGCCGTCGCCCAGCACCTCCATGACGGCGTTGCAGCGTTGTTCTGCCACTGTGAGCTCCAGGAGCACGCTCCCGACCTCCTCGCCTCGCCGCTGGTCGGCGAAGCAGAAGAAGGACGGGCGGTCATGTCAACCATCAACCGGAACTCTGGAACCCATCAGCCGGCATCAACCACTCAAGCATCAACCGGATCAGCACAGGATCACGAAGGGGCCCCTTGCCAGAGATTTGCCAGAAACTGCGCTACACGCAACCTCGCGTCGCCCCACGACCCAACCCCTCAGCAGCATCTCTCACCTTCGCGGTTATGTGGACACGCGAGGTGTTGCAGGGCGTTGTGAACCACCCGCACATCAATGGCATGCAAGGGGTCAGGGGTTCAAATCCCCTCAGCTCCACCCCAGGTCAACGGCCCTCTCCGCCCTCGACCGCCCCCGAATCCCGGCCCTCGCGCAGTAATACGCAGCAACCGCCTGCGCGCGGCCGATCCGCTCATCCAGGGCGGCGGTCACCCGGGCCACCATCGCCGGGGTCGTCTCCCGATACACGCGACCCATCGGGCTGCCGTCGGCGCCGCGGTCGCGGCGGCCGCTGGCGTGGCCCATCAGCTCGTCAACGCCGCCATCGTCTGTGGCCGACCGGTTCGCCGCGCCTGGACCTGCTACCGCTGGGAGGGCCGCCCTCGCCGCCGTCCATAACCACCCTGGTGGCGACCTCGTGGAGCGTGCCGACAGGCGACACGCGCGGGGCTGGCACCGAGCTACTGGATGACCGGCCCGTACAATCAGCCCAGCCCTCGCCAGCCGCACTGGCCCTTCCCAGCCGGAGCAGGCAGCCACGCCCACACCGTGGAAGGGGCGGGAGCCGTTGCTGGGAGGCCGGTGACAGCAGTCCGAGCGTGTGGGATGATTGGTGACTGCGAGACGCTTAGGCCTGCAGGGAATGCGCTGCGAATCGGTTGAGTCCACTCCGGAGGAACTCCCCATGGCTGCTGCACCCCCGACGCCCGGCGCTGGCGTCGAGTCCCAGGCGCTGTTCCAGTGCCCACCGACAGCGCTGAGCACCATCTCGCCGGCGGTCACCCTCACCATGCCGCCGGCCCGGCGGCTGTTCCCGGACTTTCTCCGTCCTCCCCATGGCGACCGTCGGGGAGTCGGGGATGTGCTCGACAGCGAGACCGTCGATGAGGAGGGCGACCGCTACGCGGCGCTGGAAGGGCTCTGACCCGCACCTGAGCGTGTCCTCGGGGAGGCAGCGATGAACCGGTTCCTGCAGGTGAAGGAGATCCTGGACAATGCCGTCGGAGGACCGACCGCGCCGGTCGGCGCTTTCCACGGGGCCTTCTGGCGGGAGCTGACTCTCGACGAGTTTGTGACGTTCGAGGTCCTCGAGTTCCGGATCGTGACGGTTGGTGACGGGGACGGCTCCATTATCGTCAAGGCGCTGCGCGGGCAGGCGCCGTTCGGCGATGACATTGGGACGCCTGGGGCAACGATGCCGCGCATGCCGGCCGGCGGCCTGGACCCGGTACCCGACGAGCAGATCAGCTTGATCGCCGCCTGGATCGACGATGGCTGCCCCGGGGAGGATGAGCAGCCTCTCGGGCCCGTGGAGACCTTCCTCAATGGCGCGGCGTCGGGCGAGGGCTTCGTGATCGTCTCGGACCAGGCCAACCCGCTCCCGGCCACGCTCACCCTCCGGACATCTGACGGGAGTGAGGCCGACGTCACCGTCCGGCCCGGCCAGACCGGTGGCGCGACGCTGTCGGTGTCACCCGGCACCGTCCACGTGTCGGGTACGCCCGTCGAGGTGCAGGTGCTGGCCACCACCCCGAGCGACCGAAAGAACGACACCACTGTCGAGGTCGTCCGCGGGGCCGAGGTGCTCAGCCAACTCCAGTTGACCGCCATCCAGACGCCGGCGGTCCGGTTCGCCGGGCGCTTCCAGTGCCGCCTGGCGACCGACCCCGACCCGTTCGACCACCAGTGGGGGGAGCAGAGTAGCTTCGGTGTCTACGCCGTCCAGGGACCAGACCCGAACAATCCCCATGAGCCGCCGCTCGACCGGGTCATCCGCTTCCAGGAAGCCGTCGCCCTGCGGCCGTTCTGTGGCCCGATCGGTGTCTCGGTCGTCGCTGTCGAGGCCGAGGTCGGCGGTGCCACGGTCAGCTTCACCGCGGGTGACCCGTTGCTCGGCCTCCTCGTCCGTATCGGGCCAAATTGTAAGTTCGACGGCCGCAACCGGACCTTCGCGCCGGACGGCTTCGAGCCGATTTCCGACTTCCGGCTCGAGATCGGCTCGGTATTCGCCGGCGCCTCGGCGCCGGCCGTTCCCCGCCGCAGCTCCCAAGAGCCGCCCGGCTCGACCGCGCCATACGCCGACGGCATCTTCAACTTCGACCGTGACCCGGCCCCGTGGCCCCCGTCCGTCTTCGGTTACCGGGAGGCGACCTGGGGCGAGCATGCGTGGGCAGTGGTCGCACGCAAGCTCGCGCGACTGGTCACCCAGCAGCCCGCGGACGACCGGGCGACCAGGATTAGGAACCGGCGTCTCATGGAGCACGCTCCCGAACGACTCGGGGCCATCCGGGCCCCACTCGTGCTGATGGAGCGTTATACGGGCCTGATCGACCGCGACCTCGTCGTCGACCCGGGCGCCGTCGGAGCACTCGCTCACCTCGCCACGCTCCCGGCGATCCAGGTCTCCGCAGACTTCCTCGACTTCGACACCGACTGCCAGACCGGGACGGTCACCGGCACGCTAGGCGCGCCGGTGCCCATCGAACCCGCCCCCCAGGACGTCCTGGAACAGTCGCCGTTGCGGCGCACCGCGCCGCTGGACGAGTAGGCGCCGGCGATGCGGACCCAGCACGCGCGCCTGCTGTCGATGCCGGACATTGTCCGCATCGACCGGGATCTCGGGCCGATCATGGCAGAGGAGACCGTGCGCGGACGACCGCCGGCCGAGAGGGTCGCGGCCGTCGCGACGATCCCCAAGCCTGACGAGCTGACGTGGTGGGACTGGACGGTCTTCCTCCTTCACACCGCGGCGGAGATCGAGCACGCCCTGATGGTGCAGTACCTCTATGCCGCCTACTCACTGGCCGAGGACGGGTTCCAGGGGCCGGCCGTCCCGGCGGGCGCGAGTGAGCTGGTCGGGACCTGGCGACAGACGATCGTCGGGATCGCCAAGGAGGAGATGGCCCACCTCCTGACGGTCCAGAACCTCCTCCGGTTCATCGGCGGACCCCTCAACTTGGAGCGGGAGGACTTCCCGTTCCGGGCGTTCCTGTATCCGTTCCCGCTCCAGCTCGAGCCGCTGACCAGGACTTCCCTGGCGAAGTACGTTGCGGCCGAGATGCCGGCGACGCCACCGCAGCCACCCGAGCTCATCCAGGAGATCCGCGACCGGGCCACGGCCGCCACCGGCGGCCTGGCGATCAACCGGGTCGGGGTCATGTACGACACGCTGATTAGCATCTTCGAGGACGAGACGAAGCTGGCAGCATCCGACTTGCGGCCCAAGACGGCCGAAGACTTCCAGGCGGCGCCGACCGACTGGCGCGCACGCGACCCCCTGCTCGTCCGTGTCGTCCACACGCGCGAGGAGGCGGTGGCCGCCCTGCGGGCGGTCGGGGAGCAGGGCGAGGGCTCGGCGAACCCGCCGCCGGGCGCAGCGCCGTCCCACTTCGACCGCTTCATCGGCATCTGGACGGCCTTCCCGGAGACCGAGGGAGCGGCGGGGTCGGGGACCTGGACGCCCACCCGGCCGGTCCCGAGCAACCCGAACACGCTGCCGCATCCAAGCGCCGACGCCGCGCTCGAGCGCGGCCGGATCACCCATCCGACGACCCGGCTATGGGCGCAGCTTTTCAACACCCGCTATCGAATGCTGCTCGTGGACCTGGCACACGCCCTGCACCTGCCCGGTCCGATGACGGCGGCCGGCACGACCACGGTCAAGGGTAATGTGCGTAACTGGACATTCCAGGAGATGACGGGGCGGCCTCGGGCCGGGCTCAGGGGCATCGCCAAGGCGCTCGCGACCATGCCGCTGAAGGCGACCTCCGCGCCGGCGGACCCCGCGAACGCCGGCCCACCGTTCGAGCTTCCCTACACCCTCGCCCTCCCGGACAACGAACGCGACCGCTGGCGCCTCCACCTGGCCTTGCTGGAAACCTCGCGGGAGCTGATCGGCAGGATCCAAACGGTGAGCGGAACCAACGCGATCCTCGACGAGCTCGTAGCGACCGACCTGAAGGCCAAGAAGGTCGTGGAGGACCAGCTTGCGCTGCCGTGACCCGCTACCTGGGGATCGTCGGTGGCATCCTTGGGTTCCTCCTCGCCGGCTTCCTGGTCGCGGAGGCATTCGAGCTGCCTGTGCTGAGCGCCCCCGGCAGCGCGCTGGCGCAAGGGGGCGCGACGGCTGCGATCCTCGCGGTGGCGCTGCTGATTGCTGACGCCGTCCTGCCTGTGCCGTCCAGCGTCGTGATGGTCGCCGCCGGCGCCTTATACGGGCCGATGCTGGGGACGCTCCTGTCCCTCACCGGGCAGGTGGTGATAGCCCTGCCTGCTTCGCCGTCGGCGCCGCGGCGGGCCGCTCCTGGCCCGGCTGATCCCGGCGGACGGGCGGGCGCGGGCCGACCGACTCCTCAGCCGCTGGGGGCAACGACGGTCGTGGTCAGCAGGCCGGTGCCACTGCTCGCCGAGACCGTCGTCATCCTGGCCGGCGCCTCGCCACTCGGCTGGGGCTGTGACCCTCTCCGCGCTCGCCGGATCGGCCACCGGAGGCCGTGTCGTCATCCTGGCCGGCGCCTCGCCACTCGGCTGGGGCTGTGACCCTCTCCGCGCTCGCCGGATCGGCCACCGGAGGCCGTCGTGTACGCCCTGTCGGGCGCCGCGGCTCGGAGCCTGGAGCACGCGACGCTCGTGTGGGCGACGCCGCTGGTCGTGACCGGCTGCTTCTGGGTGCTCGCCCACCGGCCGAGCGGAAGGTCCCGACCGACCGCGCCCGCACCGAAGTACCTTGGTGGCCGGGCTGATCAACCGGCCGGTTCCTGGAGTTCTGGCTGACGCTGGCCCTTGCCATCATCGTCATCGGCCGGCTGTTCCGTCGTGCCTGAACCCACTACCGCTGGGAAGCGCGCCCACGGCGTCGCCCCTGACTCCAACTGGCGCAGCCTCTTATGCCCTCGTCACCGAGTCGGCAGGGGCCCATCTTGACCTTTCCCTGGAGCGCGCAGTCCCACTCACCGAGCAGTACGAGCACTACGCGCCCGTACGGGCGTTAGTCCTGACGGTCCCCTGACGAGACCGGAACCCACCGGTACACGCTGGGTACACGGGAAGCCGGCAGATAGGGGAGTGCAGCGGACGCGAGCGGTCACCACCGGTAACACGGAAGCGCACGTCAAGCCGCCGACCGGACTACGACTAGTAGCCCGTCAGCCCTGAGTGTAGGGTAGAGGTGCTTGAGCTTGATGCGGGCATCCTCGGTCGTGAACCGCCAGTTGACCCCGCGGCCGGCCCGGTTGCGCGCCGCCTGCCACGCCGCGACCTCCCGCTCCAGCGTCGCGCGGTCGGCCAGGCGACGGTCCAGGCACTGCTGGGCCAGCATGGCCAGCTCGATCTCGGCCATGTTCAACCAGCTGCCGTGCCTTGGCGTGTAGTGCAGCTCCAGCCGGTCGGCGAGCCGCCTGACCTCGGCCGGTGGGAACGCCGCATACAGCGACGCCGGTGTGTGGGTGTTGAGGCTGTCTTGGACCAGCACGATCTGTTCGGCGTCGGGGTAGTGGACATCGACCAGGTCCTTGATGCAATGCGCCCAGTCGATGCGGGTGCGCCGCTGGCTCACCATGACCTGGCGCCAGCCAGCCAGCGGCTCGCA
>Ga0126307_10002062_pt1 | contig 13489 bp, 9 predicted proteins | sample Plot28_FD_89955 | JGI IMG/M metagenome (GOLD analysis project Ga0126307, IMG submission 89955) | Serpentine soil microbial communities from UC McLaughlin Reserve, CA, USA - Plot28 | ecosystem: Environmental > Terrestrial > Soil > Grasslands | place: USA: UC McLaughlin Reserve, Lake County...
GAGCGGACGTCCGGCCTGCCGCTCCTCGTTCGGATAATGGATGTCGTAGTAGGTGGCGTAGATCTCGACCGCACGCGCGAGCGCGTAACCTCGAGCACGGTAGTGGGGGCCGAAGCGGCGGATGTCCATCTTCCATACGTCGAGCTCGGGCTCACCCTGGACGATCCACTCGGCCATCACCCTGCCTACGCCGCCAGCGCCCGCGATCCCATGGGCGCAGAAACCCGTCGCGACGAAGAAGCCCCGGACGGTGGACTCGCCGAGGATGAACTCGCCGTCCGGCGTGAAGGCTTCGGGTCCGTTGATCATGCGGACGATCTCGGCTTGCTGCATCGCCGGCACGAGCGAGGAGGCCCCGTCCGCGAGCGGTTCGAACCGCTCCCAGTCCTCGTCGAGCAGCCTGTGGTTGAAGTCAGAGGGGGGCCCCTGCTCCCAGTTCCACGGTGCTGGGTTTCGCTCGTAGCCACCGGCAACCAGCCCGCCGCCCGCCTCCGGGCGGAAGTAGACGAGTCGGTCTGGGTCCCGGATCGTGGGCATCTCCGCGCGCACCCCCTCGATCGGCTTCGTGAGCAGGTACTGGTGCGCGAACGGGACGACCGGCACCTCCACCCCGACGAGCGCTCCGACCTGGTTCGCGTACATACCGGCCGCGTTCACGACGACGTCCGTCTCGACCGGGTCGCGCTCGGCGAACCGCACGCGGGCCACGCGCCCGCCCTCGACCTCGATGCCGGTGACCCTCGTGTCGGTCCACACGCGTGCGTCGCGAAGCTTGGCGCCCTCCGCGAGGGCTATCGTCAGGTTCGTCGGGTCTAGGTACCCGTCGGTGGGAAGGTAGGCCGCCCCCTCGACCCCTTCCGGGTCGAACAGCGGCCACAGCTCGAGGGCCTCCTCCGTCGAGACGATGCGCAGCGGCAGATCGAAGGTCTGGCCCCACCCGGCCAGCCGCTGGAGCTCCTCGATCCGCTCCCTGGACGATGCGAGCCGGAGCGAACCGACCTCGTGCCAAGAAAGATCGATGCCGGTCTCCGGTCCGAGCCGGCGGTAGAGCTCGACGCCATACATCATCATCTTCGTCAGGCTGACGCTCGACCGGAGCTGACCGACGAGCCCGGCCGAGTGGAAGGTCGAGCCGCTCGTGAGCTCGCTCCGCTCGACGAGGACGACATCGGACCAGCCGAGCTCGGCGAGGTGATACGCGATACTCGCCCCAGCGACGCCGCCGCCGACGATCACGACCCGCGCCCGATCGTCGGCCACCTCAGATCGCCTCGGCGGCCTGATCCAGCCACGCCTCGAACCGTTCGTCCGCCATCGAACGTGAGAGTCGGTCGAAGTGCCTGTCCGCGTAGGCGACGTAGTCGATGTCGAGCGGGGACAGGCCCTGCTGGATCACGCCCCACATCGCCTCGCGGAAATCCGACATGATCCGCATCAGCCGCAGTCGGGCGCGATGCGCGTCGGTCGGCTCGCCGAACATCAGCCGGAGCAGCTTCTCCTGCGACGCCTCCGAGAGCCCGTTGTTGATCGAGAGGTTGCCCAGGTCGAAGAAGGGGTCGCCCATCCCCGAGTACTCGTAGTCCACGAGCCAGAACCCGTCGGTCCCCTTCAGGAAGTTGTCGGCGAGGAGGTCGTTGTGGCACGGCCGGGCGGGGATCGGCGCACGGGCGAACGCGGCCTCGATCCGTTCGGCGTGAGCGTGGGCAGGTCCGTAGGCCTCGGGGATCGGGACGCCGCGCTCCAGGGACACGCGGCGGTACGCCTCGACGATGCGGAACGCGTCGAAGGTCGCCGGGAGGGCGGGCCCCGAGTGGATCGTCGAGACGACGCGCACGACGTCGGCGAGCACCGACTCCCGCTCCATGTCGCCCTCGGTGAGCGGCTCCCCCGGCACCCAGACCGTGATCAGGCACCCGTGTTCGGGCAGGTGGACGACGACCTCGGGCCCGACCCCGGAGGCCGCGGCGGCGAGCGCGGCCTCGTACTCGGCCACGCGGTCGATGCCGAGCAGCGCGGTGTCCTCGTGGGAGAGCCGGAGGAAGAACGTCGCGGAGCCCACCTCGACCCGATAGTTGCGGTTGGTTCGCCCTGCCTCGATGGGGGTGATGGCCGGCTCGTGCCCCCGCCATTCCGGCACCGCCGCGATCACCGCGTCGAGCTGGGGATTGGGGCCCACGGCGCGAGACCCTAGCCGGAGTGATCGTTTCCGGTCAAGGCTGAGCGGTTCCGAACGACTACGGCGTGTCGGCTGATTGTTCCTGCGCGGGTCACCCAACCGGTGGGTTGACAGGGGAACCCACGCCCGTACACTGGCTCGACCATGTTCATCAGGCAGAAGATCGGGCCGCGAACCCTCGTACTTATCGCGTAGGCGCGGCCGGGCCGAGACAGGCCCGGGACCCGCGCCAGATGCCCCTCGCCCAGCGAGGGGCTTTTTGTACCCCGGTTCGCACCGATCCAGACGACCGACGAGGCCAAGAGAACAGGCCAAGAGAACAGGCCAAGAGAACAGGCCAAGAGAACAGGCCAAGAGAACAGGCCAAGAGAACAGGCCAAGAGAACAGGAAGGGTGATCGGGATGCGTTACGAGTTCGAGCGAGGCGGCAGGACGGTGGCGAACGTGCTGTGGGAGGGTCCCGGACAGGTGACGGTCCACGTCACCGACGCCGCGGACCGGCCGCAGTTCGACCGGTTCTTCGGCGAGGAGGTCGCGTACCTGGACGCCGGGTTCGATTTCGGCGGCGGGATGGACGAGGCCGGCATGACGACGCGTCGTCGCGACTGGACCCCCTGGGAGTTCGAACGGGCGACCCGGAACCTGGCGCACCGGCTGGGTTGCACGGTTCGCCGCGTGCAGACCGGGCCGGTGGAGGAGCGGGAGGAGCGTCGCGCGGAGGTCGCGGCCCCATGAAGGTGACGGGCGCGCAGGCGCTGTTCCGCTCGCTCGAGGGTGAGGGCGTCGACATCGCCTTCGGGATCCCCGGCGGGGCGATCCTGCCCGCCTACGACCCGCTGATCGACTCGAAGGTCCGCCACGTCCTGTGCCGTCACGAGCAGGGCGCGGGCCACGCCGCGGAGGGGTACGCGTGGGCCACCGGGAAGGTGGGGGTCGCGATCGCCACCTCGGGCCCGGGCGGGTGCAACCTCGTGACGGCGCTCGCCGACGCGAAGATGGACTCCGTCCCGATGGTCGCGATCACGGGGCAGGTACCGACGCCGGTCGTCGGCAACGACGCCTTCCAGGAGGCCGACATCACCGGTATCACGATGCCCATCACCAAGCACAACTTCCTGGTCAAGGACGCGAACGAGCTGGCCGTCACGATCCGCGAGGCGTTCCACATCGCCCGGACGGGCCGGCCGGGGCCCGTGCTCGTCGACATCCCGAAGGACGTCCAGCTGCAGGAGTTCACCTGGAGCTGGCCCGGCTCGGTCGACCTCCCCGGCTACCGGCCGACCACCAAAGGCAATCTCAGGCAGGTGCGTTCGGCCGCCACGATGATCATGGAGTCGGAGCGCCCGGTCCTGTACGTGGGCGGCGGGGTGATCAAGGCCGAGGCGCACGAGGAGCTCCTGAAGCTCGCGAACGACGGAAGGCTCCCGGTCACGACCACGCTGATGGCGCGCGGGGCGTTCCCCGACACGCACGAGCTCGCCCTCGGGATGCCGGGGATGCACGGCGGGTACACGGCCGTGACCGCGATGCAGAAGGCCGACCTGCTGGTGGCGCTCGGTGCGCGGTTCGACGACCGCGTGACCGGCCAGCTGTCCTCCTTCGCGAAGGGCGCGAAGATCATCCACGTCGATGTCGACCCGGCGGAGATCGGCAAGAACCGAGCGGCCGACGTGCCGATCGTGGGCGACTGCAAGGACGTGATCGCGAACCTCCACACGGAGCTCCGACGTCTGCAGGACGAGTCGGGCGGGGTGCCGGATCGAACGGCGTGGCTCAACCAGCTCGACGAGTGGAAGCGGATCTACCCCTACACCTACGACCAGCAGGCCGACGGGCCGCTCAAGCCGCAGTTCTGCATCGAGCGGCTCTACGAGCACACGAAGGGCGACGCGATCGTCGTCGCGGGCGTGGGGCAGCACCAGATGTGGGCCTCCCAGTTCTGGCGGTTCAGCGAGCCGCGGACCTGGGTGAACTCCGGGGGGCTCGGGACGATGGGGTTCGCAGTGCCGGCGGCGCTGGGCGCCAAGGCCGGCCGGCCGGATCGTCGCGTGATCGCGATCGACGGGGACGGTTGCTTCCAGATGACCAGCCAGGAGCTCGCGACCTCCACCGCCGAGGGCATCCCGTTCGTGACGGCCATCATCAACAACGCGCACCTGGGGATGGTCCGGCAGTGGCAGGAGCTGTTCTACGAGGAGCGGTACTCGCAGGTGTACCTGTCCTACGACGTTCCGGACTACGTGAAGCTCGCCGAGGCCTACGGCTGCGTGGGCCTGCGCGCGGAGCACCCCGACGAGGTGGACGCCGTGGTCGACAAGGCGCTCTCGATCGAGGACCGGAGCGTCGTGATCGACTTCCGCGTGGACTCGAAGGAGATGTGCTTCCCGATGGTCCCGGCCGGCGCGAGCAACGACGACATCATCGTCGGACCCGAGGGCCTGCGGCCGACGAACGACCCGGCCGAGGCGCCGGTCGCATGAGGCTCCACACGATCTCGGTGCTGGTCGAGGACAAGCCGGGCGTCCTGACCCGGGTCGCCGGCCTGTTCGCGGCGCGAGGCTTCAACATCGACTCGCTCGCCGTTGGCCCGACCGACGACGAGGGTTTGTCGCGGATGACGATCGTCGTCCAGGTGGACACCAAGCCGCTCGAGCAGATCACGAAGCAGCTCAACAAGCTCGTGAACGTGATCAAGATCCTGGAGCACGAGGCGGGCGACGCGGTCGAGCGCGAGCTGATGCTCGTGAAGATCAAGGGTGAGGGCGAGTCGCGGGCCCGCATCCTGGAGATCTGCGACGTGTTCCGCGTCCGCGTGCTCGACGTGACCCATCGGACGATCACGATCGAAGGCACGGGCACGCCGGTCAAGCTCGAGGCGCTGCTCGAGCTCCTGCGCGACTTCGGCATCGTCGAGCTCTCGCGCACCGGACGGATCGCGCTCGCGAGGGGCGACCGGGGGATCAAGGAACGCTCCGCGCGGTTCCGGGCGGTCGCCGGGGGCGAGCAGGAGTGGACCGGCGGCGGCGTCTGACCGACGCTCCCGACCGTCACGTGACCGGAAAGGTGGTACGGCACCGATGGCGACGATCTACCACGACGCGGAAGCCGATCCGGCGATCCTTGCGGGGCAACGGATCGCCGTCCTGGGCTTCGGGAGCCAGGGTCACGCCCACGCGCAGAACCTGAAGGATTCGGGGCACGACGTCCGGGTCGGGCTCCGCGAGGGTTCGGGTTCCTGGTCGAGGGCCGAGGAGGCCGGTCTCCCCGTGCGGCCGATCGCAGACGCCGTGGCGGAGTCCGACGTGATCATGGTGGTGCTTCCCGATACTGCGCACGGGGCCGTATACGCGGCGGAGATCGCGCCGAACCTGAAGGCCGGCGACATGCTGATGTTCGCGCATGGGTTCTCGGTGCATTTCGGGACGGTGCGGCCGCCTTCGGACGTGGACGTCACGATGATCGCCCCCAAGGGACCGGGGCACCTTGTCCGCCGGACGTACGAAGAGGGGATCGGCACGCCCGCGCTCGTTGCGGTGCAGCAGGACGCGACGGGCACGGCCTTGCAGCGCGCGCTCGCGTACGGCGCGGGGATCGGGGCCGCGCGGGCGGGCATCATCCAGACCACCTTCAAGGAGGAGACCGAGACCGACCTGTTCGGCGAGCAGTCCGTGTTGTGCGGCGGGATCTCCACGCTCGTCGAGGCCGGGTTCGAGACGCTGGTGCGGGCGGGGTACCAGCCGGAGATCGCGTACTTCGAGTGCCTGCACGAGCTCAAGCTGATCGTCGACCTGATCTACGAGGGCGGGCTGTCGTGGATGCGCTACTCGATCTCCGACACGGCCGAGTGGGGCGACTACCTGAGCGGACCCCGGATCGTCGACGAGGGTGTTCGCGATCGCATGCGCCAGGTCCTGTCGGAGATCCAGGATGGCACCTTCGCCGAGGAGTGGCTGGCCGAGGCGGATGCCGGCTTCCCCCATTTCCTCGCGCTGCGCCGCGAGGCCCGGGGTTCGGAGCTCGAGCGCGTGGGCCGCGAGCTGCGGCCAATGATGCCGTGGCTGCACTCCGAGGAGAGGCGGGTCGGTGGGGATGAACGGGTGGGCGGGATTGAAGGAGAACCCGATGGCGAACGGTAGCGACCCCGATGTAGTCCGGATCTTCGACACCACGCTGCGCGACGGCGAACAGGCACCCGGGATCGCGCTCACCCGGGCCGAGAAGGTCGAGATCGCGGAGCAGCTGGCCCGTCTCGAGGTCGACGTGATCGAGGCGGGCTTCCCCGTCTCGAGCGAGGGCGAGTTCGAGGCGGTCAGCGAGATCGCCTCCAGCGTCAAGGGCCCGGTCATCGCGGCGCTCGCCCGCGTCGTGCCCGGCGACATCACCCGGGCGGCGGAGGCGCTCGGCGGGGCCGAGCGCTGGCGCATCCACACGTTCATCTCGACCAGCGACATCCACATGACGGACATGCTCCGGATGAGCAACGGGCAGGTCCTCGACGCGATCCGCGAGGGGGTCGAGCTCGCCGTCGGCTTCACCGAGGACGTGGAGTTCAGCGCGCAGGATGCCACCCGCACCGAGCTCGACTTCCTGCTCGAGTGCTTCCGCGTCGCCGTGGATGCCGGCGCCACGACGATCAACGTGCCCGACACGGTCGGCTACGCGATGCCGCACGAGTTCGGCGAGCTGGTCCGCACGGTGCGTGAGGCGGTGCCTGACCACATCGTGATCTCGACGCATTGCCACAACGACCTCGGCCTCGCCGTGGCGAACTCGCTGGCCGGGATCGTGAACGGGGCCAGGCAGGTAGAGGTGGCCGTGAACGGGATCGGCGAGCGGGCCGGCAACTGCTCGCTGGAGGAGGTCGCGATGATCGTGCGGACGCGCCGGGAAGCGCTCGGCGTGTCGCACCGCCTGAACCTCAAGGAGATCGTCCGGACCTCGCGGCTCGTGAGCATGACGACCGGGTACGGGGTCCAGCCGAACAAGGCGGTGGTCGGCTCGTCCGCGTTCGCGCACGAGAGCGGGATTCACCAGCACGGCGTGCTCGCGAACCGAGCGACCTACGAGATCATGGACCCGCTCGAGATCGGTCTGGAGGGGAACCAGCTCGTTCTCGGCAAGCATTCGGGACGGCACGCGTTCGCGGATGCCCTCGACAAGATCGGGATCGAGCTCGACGAGGATCACCTCAACCGCGCGTTCGCACGCTTCAAGGAGCTCGCGGACCGCAAGATCCAGCTCACGGACCAGGATCTCGCCGCGATCGTCTCCGAGGAGCTCGGCGCGGCCGCCGAGGACGTGTTCGTGCTCGAGGCGCTCCAGGTGGGGGGTGGCACCGCGCTGTCGCCGACGGCGAGCGTTCGGCTGCGCAAGGGCGACGAGATGATCGAGGAGTCCGCGATGGGCGACGGCATGATCGACGCGGCGATGGGCGCGATCCAGCGGGCATCGGGGATCGAGGGCAGGCTCGTCTCGTTCAACGTCTCCGCGGTCACGGGCGGGACGGACGCGTTAGGTGACGTGGTCGTGCAGCTCGATGCGCTCGGGCGCCGGGTGACGGGGCGTGGCGTCGCGACGGACGTGGTCGAGGCGAGCGCGCGCGCCTACCTCGCCGCGGTCAACCGCGCGATGCTGATGGCGAACCTCGAGGCCGAGGCGGAGAAGGTCACGCCGTGACGTCCCGAACACACACGGTCGGCGTGATCCGGGGCGACGGGACGGGCCCCGAGGTCGTCGGCGAAGCGTTGAAGGTCCTGGGCGCCCTCGACGTCGGTGTCGAGCTCGTCGAGTTCGACCTGGGCGCCGAACGATACCTGCGCGCCAGCGAGGTGCTGCCGGACGAGGAGCTCGAGCGCCTGCGCACGATGGACGCCGTGCTCCTCGGCGCGGTGGGTGACCCGCGCGTGCGCCCCGGCATCCTCGAACGCGACCTGCTGCTTCGTATCCGGTTCGAGCTCGACCAGTACGTGAACCTCCGACCGATCGTGCGGTACCCCGGCGTGGAGACCCTGGTGCCCTCGCACGGCGAGGAGGACGTGGATATGGTCGTCGTCCGCGAGAACTCCGAGGGCCTCTACACGGGCGCTGGCGGCTTCCACCGCAAGGGCACGCCCCACGAGGTCGCCGTGCAGGAGTCGATCAACACGCGGCACGGCGTCGAGCGGATCGTCCGGTACGCGTTCGAGCTCGCGATGCGCCCGGGACGAAGGCGCAAGGTGACCCTGGTGCACAAGACCAACGTACTCACCTACGCCGGCGACCTGTACCAGCGCGTCGTCGACGAGGTCGGGGCGGAGTTCCCCGACGTCGAACGGGACTACGTCCACGTGGACGCCGCGTGCATCTACCTGCTCGATCAGCCGTCGCGTTTCGACGTGATCGTCACCGACAACATGTTCGGCGACATCATCACCGACCTGGGCGCGATGATCCAGGGAGGGATGGGCATCGCGGCCGGAGGCAACATCAACCCGGCCGGGACGAGCATGTTCGAGCCGATCGGCGGCACGGCGCCCGACCACGCCGGCAGGGGGACGATCAACCCGCTCGCGACGATCGGAGCGTTGCAGATGCTGCTCGCCGAGCTGGGCGAGACGGAGGCCGCGGCGGCCGTGACCGCCGGCATCCGGTTCGCGTACTCGAAACTGCACTCGATGCGCGCCGGCGCGATGGGTTTTTCGACCGGAGAGGTCGGGGACCTCGTCGTCGAGGGGGCCTCGGCGTGAGCGAGCCGCTCCGGGTCGAGCTGTACGACACGACGCTGCGCGACGGCGCGCAGGGGACCGGCTTCTCGTACTCGATCGAGGACCGGCTGAGGATCCTGCACAAGCTCGACCAGCTCGGCGTCCCCTTCATCGAGGGAGGATGGCCCGGGGCCAACCCGCGCGAGACCGAATTCTTCCGGCTGGCGACGGGCGAGACGCTGAAGCACGCTACGCTCACGGCCTTCGGGATGACCCGCAAGGCCGGCGAACGGGCCGAGGGCTCGTCGGTGCTCCGGGGTCTGCTCGACGCGGGAACCGAGGTCGTCTGCCTGGTCGGCAAGGCCTGGGACGTGCATGTGACGGAGACCCTTCGGACCGAGGTCGACGAAGCTCTGGCGATGGTCTCGGACTCGATCGCGTTCCTGCGGGGGCAGGGCCGGCGCGTGTTCTTCGATGCCGAGCACTTCTTCGACGGCTACCGTTCGAACGACGGGTTCGCGCGGAACGTGCTCCGCGCCGCAGAGGAGGCGGGGGCCGAACGACTCGTGCTCTGCGACACGAACGGCGGCATGCTGCCGAACGAGGTCGCGAGTGTCATGGAGCAGGTCCGCGGTCATGTCGATGCTCCGCTCGGGATCCACGTGCACAACGACGCCGGGTGCGCGGTCGCGAACTCCCTGATCGCCGTGGAACATGGGGCGTTCCAAGTCCAGGGCGTCGTGAACGGGTACGGCGAACGCACCGGCAATGCCGATCTGATCCCGATCGCGGCGAACCTCGTCCTGAAGATGGGCGCCGAGTGCCTGCCGGACGGTTCGGTCGAGCGCCTCACCGAGGTGGCGCACTATGTTGCCGAGGTCGCCAACGTGGCGCCGGACTCGCGGCAGCCGTACGCGGGGCGGTACGCCTTCACGCACAAGGCCGGGTTGCACGCGAGCGGCGTCGAGCGGCTGTCGCGCGCCTACGAGCACGTCGACCCGGCGACCGTCGGGAACCGGCGAGGTGTCGTGGCGAGCGATCTCGGAGGCGCGGCGACGATCCGGATGAAGGCCGAGGAGTTCGGCCTCGAGCTGGGCACCGACGGCGCCGCCCGCCTCCTGATGGATCTGAAGGATCGCGAGTCCCGCGGGTACACGTTCGAGGTCGCCGACGCCTCGCTCGAGTTGCTCATGCGGCGCGCCGATGGATGGCGGCAGCCGTTCTTCGAGATCGACAGCTACCGCGTCCACGTTGAGGAACGCGTCGGCGACGACGAGCCGCCGCTCGCCGAGGCGACCGTCAAGGTCGTCACGAAGGGGACGCGACACATCGAGAGCGCCGAGGGCCAAGGGCCCGTCGGAGCGCTCGACAACGCGCTTCGCAAGGCCCTCGCGAACGACTACCCCGAGCTCGAGCACATCTCGCTCGAGGACTTCCGGGTGCGCGTGCTGGACGAGACGACGGGGGCCTCGGGGGGCTCAAGGAGCGAGCGCGAAGGCGCGAGCGGTAGCCCCCCGCGACAAGGCACGGGCGCCGTGGTGCGCGTCCTGATCGACACGTCGAACGGCCAGCGGGAGTGGACCACGGTCGGCGTCTCGGAGAACATCATCGAGGCCTCGTGGGAGGCGCTGGTGGACGGGTACCTCTACGGGCTGCTCCACCCGCGGGGCGACGACGAGGCGCCATCGGCGCCGGCGGTACCCTGAGCGGTATGCCCTCAGCGATCCGCGAGGCCGTCCCCCAGGACGCGCGAGCGATCGCCGAGATCCACGTCCGATCGTGGCAGGCCACGTATCGCGGCCAGCTGACCGACGAGTATCTGGACGGCCTCACGGTGAACGATCGCGTGGAGCAGCATCGCCGCAGCCTGGAGGAACCGCGCGCGGGCTGGACCACATGGGTGGTGGACGAGGGCGCGGGCCCGGTCGGGTTCGCGGTCACCGGTCCGAGCGAGGACGCCGACGCCGGCGAGCGGACCGCCGAGCTGTACGCGATCTACCTCGACCCCGAGCGACTCGGGACCGGGACGGGGCGACGGCTGTTCGACCACGCCGTCGAGGATCTCCGCTCCCGGGGGTTCCGGGTGGCCACCCTGTGGGTGCTCGAGACCAACGAGCGCGCTCGGCGCTTCTACGAGGCCGCCGGGTGGGCGCACGACGGTAGCGTGACGAGCGAGCGCGTCGATTGCGAGATGCGTCCGACGGTTCGCTACCGCGTCGAGCTGTAGCCGCCCGCGCTCCCCACCGGTCGAGCGGAGGCCACCTCGCGTGCTTAGGAGGAGAGCTCGGTCTCCCGCGTCTCGAGTGTCTGGCGCGTGGTGAGGAGTTCGTCCACGGCTCGGAGGGGAAGCGGCTTGGCGAAGTAGTACCCCTGGCCGAGGTCGCATCGCAGGTCGAGGAGCTTCTCGAGCTGGTCGGCCCGTTCGATGCCCTCGGCCACCGGTCGCAGGCGTAGGATCCCCGCGAGCTCGATGATGGCGGCCGTGAGCGCCGATTCCTCGCCGCCCTCGTTGACGCCGTCGACGAAGGACTTGTCCACCTTCAAGATGTCGACCGGGAACCGGCGGATGTAGTTCAGGCTCGAGTACCCGGTGCCGAAGTCGTCGACCGCCAGCTGGACGCCGAGCTCCTTGAGTTCCGCCAAGCGTTGGATCGACAGTTCCATGTCCTGCATCATCACGGATTCGGTGATCTCCAAGACGAGGCTGCTCGGGTCGAGCTGGGTCCCCATCAGGGTCTCCGCGATCTCGCCGACGATCTCCGGGCGCTGGAGCTGTCGCGCGGAGAGGTTGACCGCCATCTGCAGCGGCGGGTCCATCACGTATCGCTCCTGCAGCTGGCGAGCCTGGGTGCACGCCTCCTGCAGTACCCACCGGCCGAGCGAGACGATCAACCCCGTCTCCTCGGCCAGTGGGATGAAGTCCAGGGGCGGGAGCAAGCCGCGCGTGGGGTGCTGCCAGCGGACGAGCGCCTCGAGACCCTCGACGCGCCCGGTGGCGAGCTCGATCACCGGTTGGAAGTGGAGGATGAACTCGTCGTTGTCGACCGCGCGCTGCAGGTCGGCCTTGAGCTCCAGGCGTCGGAGCGCCGTGTCGTGCATCGCCGGTTCGAACACCTGGTAGCGCCCCTTACCGGCTTCCTTGGCCATGTACATCGCGACGTCGGCGTTGCGGAGCAGCTCCTCCGCGCCCTCGGGACCGCCGGTCTCGGCATCGGCGGTCGCAATACCGATCGAGGCTCGCGCGAAGACCTCCTTGCCCTCGAGGTGGAAGGGACCCTCGAGCGAGGCGAGGATCCTCGCGGCGACCTCGGCCGCGTCCACGCCGTCCCCGCCGTCCTCGAGCAGGATCGCGAACTCGTCGCCGCCGAGCCGAGCCGCGGTGTCCGCCTGGCGGAGCGAGACCTTGAGTCGCTCGCCGACCTCGGCGAGCATCCGGTCCCCGGCCGCGTGGCCGAGCGAGTCGTTGATGGTCTTGAAGTCGTCCAGGTCCATGAACAGGATCGAGACCGGGTGGTTGTCGCGCGCCTGCCGCTCGATCATGTGCTCGACGCGGTCCTTGAACAGCGCCCGGTTGGCGAGGCCCGTGACCGCGTCGTGGAACGCCTGGTGCTGCAGCTGCTCCTCGAACGCCTTGCGTTCGGAGACGTCACGGGTGTTCAGGACGATGCCCTTCACGTTCTCGTCGTGCATCAGGTTCGTCCGCAGGGTCTCGACGTGCAGCCAGAAGTCGTCCCGGTGCTTCATCCGGAATTCGGTGAGGCCCGGATGCGCATCTTCCTCGCGTCCGCCCGAGGTGAGGAACTGCAGCACGCCGGCTCGGTCGTCCGGGTGGATCAGGACCGTGAGCTTCGTGCCTTCGAGCCGACCGGGCGCATGGCCGAGCACGCGCTCGACCGACGGGCTCATGTACCGGATCGTGGAGTCGGCCTCGACGACCATGACCACGTCGGAGGAGTTCTGGACGAGCGAGGAGAAGCGCGCCTCGCTCTGGCGGATCAGCAGGATCTCGGTCGTCAGGGCGCTGTCGAGCGCCAGGGCGACCTGGGAGGAGAGGGCCTCGATCGAGTCGCGGATCGCCCGCGGGACGCTCGAGGCTCCGGCGACCACGAGCACCCCCTGGAGCTCCTCCTTCATGAACAGGGGAGCGTTCAAGAAGAAGGTCGCGTTCTCCGGCATGCCGAGCGAGTTCGCGATCTCGGACTCCTCGGTGGGGACCTCGTACGAGCGGTGGGACAGGAGCCGGTCGCGCTTCCACTGAGGAAGGATCGACAGGGAGACCCTCGTGCCCTCGACCCCCTCGGCTCCTCCGGCGGCTGCCACCACCTGGAACAGATCCGCGTCGTCGTCGGTCGCGACCAGGAGCCGCAGGCCCCCGTCGTCGCCCACGAGCGACCGCGCGGCCTGCAACGTGGCCGTGTAGATGCTCTGCCGGTTCGTCGCCGTGACGAGCGCGGCACCGGCGTTGCGCAGTGCCTTCTCGCGGAGCGTGGATTGCTCCTGCCGACGGACCAGTCCTGCCATTCGGAGGACCACCAGGATGAACAACATGACGGATGCCCCGATCAGGACGGGCATGTCCACGGTGTCGGTCCGTCCGAGCTGGATCAGCATGACGCCCGGTGCGATCAGC
>Ga0126307_10002064_pt1 | contig 13487 bp, 12 predicted proteins | sample Plot28_FD_89955 | JGI IMG/M metagenome (GOLD analysis project Ga0126307, IMG submission 89955) | Serpentine soil microbial communities from UC McLaughlin Reserve, CA, USA - Plot28 | ecosystem: Environmental > Terrestrial > Soil > Grasslands | place: USA: UC McLaughlin Reserve, Lake County...
GCGATCGTCCCGGCGGCGACACGCGCCGCGGTCTCGCGGGCGCTGGCCCGCTCGAGCACGTTGCGGACGTCGCTGAACCCGTACTTCTGGAGACCGGCGAGATCGGCGTGGCCCGGCCTTGGCAGGTGCGATTCCTCGACCGACGCGTCGACGGGCCAGGGATTCATGCGGTCGTCCCAGTTCGGGTAGTCGCGATTGGCCACCAGGACGGCGATCGGGCTGCCCAGCGTCCGGCCGTGGCGCACGCCTGATCGGATCTCGACGGTGTCGCTCTCGATCTTCATGCGGCCGCCTCGGCCATGGCCGAGCTGGCGCCGCGCCATGTCGCGATCGAGCGCCTCGCGATCGAGCTCGAGCCCGGCCGGCAGGCCCTCGACGATCGCAACCAAGCCCGGTCCATGGGACTCGCCCGCGGTTGTGAACCTGAGAGTCACGCCGAGCAGGGTAAATGCCGCCGCCTCGCGGCCCCGGTCTCAGGGTTGCGTCGCGATCGCCACCAGGGCGCCGGCGGCGAGGAATGGAGCGAAGGGAATCGTCCGGCTCCGCGCCGACCATCCCTCCCGGGCCAGCAGTACGAGCCCGGCGACCGAGCCCGCGGCGAAGGCGATCAGCATCGTCTCGACCACCGCCGCGCCGAGGAAGAACCCAAGCACCCAGGCGAGCTTGACGTCTCCGAGGCCCATACCGTCGGGACGGATCACTGCCGCGAGAAGCAGGAACCCGCCCGCCGCGGTCCCCGCCAGCAGTCGCGCGGGCACGCTGCCGGGATCTGAGAGCAGGCAGACCGGAAGAGCGACGGCCAGGCTTGCCACCAGCGCAGCATCGGGAACCAGCCGCGTTCTCAGGTCGCTGAGCGTGACGATCCCGAGCAGGACGACCAGCGAGGCGTCGAGTACGGCGGCAGCCATATCGTTGAGAGCCCCGTGGAACCGAACCTCTCCCCCTGATGGCCGCCCGCAGGCTGCTGATCGTGATGCTTGTCCTGCTCGGGCTCTCCACGCTCGCGGCCGCCCTGGTGCCCCAGCACTCGCTGCGCGACGGCACGACGTCGGGCATGACGACTACCCAGCCGACCCAGAGCACGACCACGGCCGCAACTCCACCGGGCCGCTCCCTGGAGGTCAAGATCAAGGTTGGCGGAAAGAAGGTCCCCGTCGTGGCCGACACGCTCTGCGATAAGCGGAAGCCCAGGTGCGAGCCGCTCCACGTCGGCGATCAGCTCTCCCTGCAGGTCCTCTCCAAGCGCCAGGCCGAGCTGGAGGTACCGACCTTCGGCCTGATCGGCGTCGCCAGCTCCAACTCGCCGGCGTTCTTCCAGCTGCTGCCGCGAGAGCCCGGCACCATCGGCCTCATCTTCACCTCGCCCAGGAAGGTCGCCGCGAGGATCGAGGTCCTGTCCGCCAAGGACGCAGCGAAGACGATCCGCAAGCCAAAGAAGGTGAAAGCTAAGTCTCGAGCTCGCGGGGGATCAGGTCCAGCGTGAGGAAGTCGCCGTCCCGCACGACTCGCACCTCCACTCCCTGACCGATCCGCTCGGCGACCATCAGGCGCTGCAGGTCGCCGACGTCGCCCATCGGCTCTCCATCGACCTCGACGATCAGGTCCTCGGCGCGAAGTCCGGCATGCGCGGCGGGGCTGCCCGAGACGACCTCGACGATCTCGATCCCCTTGTCGCGGTCGAGGCGGGAGGCGATCTTGGGCGGCAGGGGCCTCGAGCCGCCCACGATGCCAATGTAGGCGCGCCGAACACGGCCCTCCTTCATCAGCGCGGAGATGATCTTCCTCGTCGCGTCGTTGATCGGCACCGCAAGTCCGAGGCCGACGCCGGCGACCGCGGTGTTCACGCCGACCACCCGGCTGAGCCCGTCCGCCAGCGCCCCGCCGGAGTTGCCGGGATTGAGAGCGGCATCGGTCTGGATCACGTTCTCGACCAAGCGCCCGGCCGACCCCGAGCGCGTCGGCAGGGAGCGGCCGAGGGCTGAGACAACGCCGGCGGTGACGGTTCCGGCGAGTCCCATCGGGCTGCCGATCGCGACCACCAGCTGGCCGACCCGCAACTCGTCGGCATCGCCGAGCTTCGCCGGCGTCAGGTCCCGCGCATCGGCACGGACGACAGCGAGGTCGGACAGCGGATCGGCACCGATGACCTCCGCGGGCACCTCGCGGCCGTCGGAGAAGGAGGCGTTGACCCGATGCCCGCCGGCGACGACGTGAGCGGAGGTCAGCATGAAGCCATCGGAGGAGATTGCGACACCCGAGCCCGCGCCCTCGGCCCGGCCGCGGCGGCTCCGGCGCATGACGGCGAGATGCGCGACGGACGGGGTCAACCTCTCGGCGACGCCCGAGACCGTCCGCGAATAGGCATCGAAGGCCTCGGCGTCGGGGAGGCGCTCCGCGGGGGTCGATGGGGTGCCGTTCGCAACCCCGTCGATCAATTTCAGGCCACCCGAGATGAGCTTGAGCCTGGGCACTAACGAAAAATTAGCAGGGCGACCTCAGCCGTCAGGCGACTTTCCCCGCGCCGCATCGCGCATCACGTCGAGGTCCGGCTCCATGCCCGTCCAGATGCGAAGCGACTCGGCACCCTGGCGGACAAGGACCTCCAGGCCGTCGACCGCCTTGGCGGAGCGGCTCCGCGCCTCCGTCACCAATCTGCTCTCCGAACCGGCGTAGACCAGATCGACCAGGACGATCTCCGCATCAAGCCGTTCGGGATCGAGCGGGAGATGCTCGAAGGGATCCTCATCCCCCATCCCGATCGCGGTGCAGTTGACGATCAGCTCATACGAGCCGGCTCGGGCCTGGTCGCCGCTGACCGGGGCGAGGAGCCCCTCCGCCGGCGTGTCCCTGCCGGCGACGGCGAGGTCGCGGACCAGGTCGTCCGCCCGGGTGCCCGTGCGGTTCCAGACCGAGACGGAGGCGCCCGCCCCGGCCAGGGCCCAGACAGCGGCCCGCGCCGATCCTCCAGCGCCCAGCACCAGTGCGGTCCGCCCCTCGACTGGCCCCGGCAGCGACGCCAGCAGACCAGTCGCATCGGTGTTCTCTGCTCGGATCCCGCCGGCGGCGAAGCTGAGCGTGTTGGCGGCGCCGATCTCCTGTGCGGCCCGCGAGGCCTGATCCGCCACGGCGAGCGCCGCCTCCTTGTGCGGGATGGTGACGTTCACCCCGGCAAACTCCTCACCCGGCAGCTCGCGGACACATGCGTCGAAGCGGTCCGGCTCGACGTCAATCGCCTCGTAGGTCCACTCACTCCCCAGGCCAAGCGCATCGAGCGCCGCCGTCTGCATCGCCGGAGAACGGGAGTGCGAGACCGGATGGCCCAGCACGGCGAGCCGGTTCACGCGCCGCTCAGCTCCGGCAGTTGGGAGTCGCTCGGCCGCTGTTGTAGGCGGCGACGAGCTGATTGAACTCCGGCCCGCTGGCGGTGAAGCAATGGTGGCCGGTGTTATTGCCGTTGAGGACGTAGTAGAGGTAGTCGACCTTCGCGGGCTGCGCCGCGGCCTTGATCGCGTCGAGGCCCGGGTTCCCGATCGGCGTCGGCGGGAGCCCGGCGTTGATCCGCGTGTTGAACGGCGAGCCGGACTGCAGCTGGGACTCCGTGATGTCGCCGGTGTAGTTGTGGAACTCGAAGCGGGTGGTCGCATCGATCTGAAGCGGCATACCGCGGTGGAGGCGGTTGTAGATGACGGCGGCGACCAGTGGCCGCTCGGAGGGAATCTGCACCTCCTTGTCGATCATCGAGGCGATCGTGAGCACGTCGTAGATGGTCAGGTTCTTCGACTTCGCGTACGACATGTCGACGCCGGCGAAGTTCTGCTCGAAGCCCTGCAGCTGCTTCGAGACGAGCTGGTCGACACTCGATCCCGGATCGAGCTCGTAGGTCGCCGGGAACAGGAATCCCTCCAGCGACTTCGGGTCCTTCGCCCCGTATTTGTTCGGATCGAAGCCCTTGAAGCTCTTGCTCGCCTCCAGGTAGTCCCCGCTCAGGCCGAGGTCCTTGATCGTCGCCGCGATCTGCGTCCGGTCCTCGCCCTCCGGGATCGTCACGTTGATCTTGCCGCCCGAGCTCGTCAGCGAGTCGATCGCCGACCCGTAGCTCATGTTGTGGGCGAGGACGTAGCGGCCCGGCAGGATGTTGTCGCTCTCACCCGCCAGCTTCAGGCGCAGCTTGAGCAACGTGCCGCTGGAGACCACGTCGTCCTCGGTGAGCAGGTCGGCGACGTCGCTCGCCGTAGCGCCCTCCGGCACCGTGACGATCGCCTGCCCTGAGCCGTCGCCGGGGTCGAATGGCGGGGGCTGGAACAGGGCGATCAGGAACCACGCGACCAGGACGCCGACGAGGATCAGCGCCAGGGCAAGGATGCGCCGCCGGCGATAGGTTCGGCGGCGGGGTTTGTGGCCGCCGTTGATGCCGGTCTTCGGAGGCCGTAGGTCGCCGCCATCGCGGCCGAAGCGCTCACGGACTGATCGTCTCGGGGGCTTCTGCGCGACCTCGCGGGCAGCCGGCTTTCGCGGCCTGACCGGCTTTGGTTTCTCCGCCGGAGGTGCGGCCGTGGCCTTCGGCTGCTTCTTCGACTTGCCGCGACGCTGCTCGCGCTCGCGGCGGCGGCGCTCGCGCTCCAGCGAGGCGGGGTCGTCGCGGCCGAACTCGTCGGTCGGAGGCTTCAGGCCGTCGCCCTCGGGCGGGGTGAGGTTCCCCTCCGTGTCCGCGACCCAGTCTCCGCGCTCCTCGGTCACTTCGCCTCCCTCATCAGGTAGCTCTCCAGCAGGTGGGCAGCTGCCAGCGAGTCGCGATCGGCCTGCGCGCCCTCACGGGCGCTGCGATCGGCCATCCGGGTCGTGAGCCGTTCGTCGTAGGTCTCGACGGGCACATCCAATAGAGCGGCCAGCTCGTCCGCGAAGGCACGGCTGATCTGCGCCTGCTCGCCCTCCTCGCCGCCGAGCGTGGTCGGCAGGCCGACGATCACCTTCTCCGCCCCCTCGCTCGAGACGAGAGCGGCGATCGCCGCGGGATCGGGTGGCTCGACCGCGTCGAGCGGCCGCGCCAGCGTCCCGGTCGGGTCCGAGATCGCACAGCCGCAGCGGGCGGTGCCGTAATCGAGAGCGAGCACCCGCAAGAAACTATCGAGTAGCCGCCGGAACCGGTTCCGCCTGATCGGGCAAGCGGTCACTGGCCGACTCCGGGCTGTCCGGAGCGACCTCCGTGGCCTTGATCTGCTTCGCGTCCACGTTGCGGGGGTGGTGACACGCCGCGGCCTGCCCCGAGCCGTAGTCCGCGAGCGGCGGCTCGTCCTCCGAGCAGATCTCGGTTGCCCAGGGACACCGGGTGTGGAAGCGGCATGCCGAGGGCGGGTCGACGGGACTCGGCACGTCCCCCTCCAGGACCACCGGCGTGCGCGCGGCGTTTGCCTTCGGGTCCGGGATCGGCACGGCGGAGAGCAGCGCCACGGAGTACGGGTGGATCGGTCGCTTGTAGAGCACCGCAGCGGGAGAGCGCTCCACGATCTTCCCCAGGTACATCACCGCGATCCGATCTGAGACGTGTCGCACGACGCCCAGGTCATGCGCGACAAAGATGTAGGAGAGGCCGAATTCGTCCTGGAGGTCGTCGAGCAGGTTGATGATCTGGGCCTGGATCGAGACGTCGAGCGCCGAGACCGGCTCGTCGGCGATGATCAGCTTGGGGCGCAGGGCGAGCGCGCGCGCGATGCCGATCCGCTGCCTCTGTCCTCCCGAGAACTCATGTGGATAGCGGTTGTAGTGCTCGGCCGAGAGGCCGACCCTGTCGAGCAATTCCTGAACGTTCCGGCGGAGCTCCCGCCCGGAGGCGAGGCCGTGGAGCTGCAGGGGATCACCGACGATCTGGCCGATGCGCTTTCGCGGATTCAGGGAGGCAAACGGGTCCTGGAAGATCATCTGCATCTCTCGCCTCAGCGGCTGCATCTGCTTGTGTGAGCGACCCACGAGCTCTTGGCCCTGGAACCGCACCGACCCGGAGGTCGGCCTGATCAGCTGCATGATCGCCCGGCAGAGCGTCGACTTGCCGCAGCCCGACTCCCCAACCAGACCGAGCGTCTCGCCCTCATGCAAGGTCAGACTGCAGTCGTCGACGGCGTGTACCGCCGCCACCTCGCGATCGATCAGCAGCCCCTCCTTGATCGGAAAGTGCTTGACGAGGTGCTCGACCTCCAGCAGCGGATCGCCGTTCGCCATGGCTACGCGGGCACCTCCAACCCGATTCGGCCCTCGACCTCGCGGAGCTTTTTCTTGTCCTTGGGGTCGAGCCAGCAACGGTCGGCGTGCCCGGCGGCATTCGCCACGCGGACCTCGAGGTCAGGCGGCTCTGGGCACTTCTCGAAGGCGTGCGGGCACCGCGGCCGGAAGCGGCAGCCCTTCGGGGGGGCAAGCAGTGACGGCGGGGCGCCGGCGATCTGCGGAAGGCGGTCCGGCGGCGGCTGGTCGAGCCTGGTGAGCGAGCCCATCAGACCCCAGGTGTAGGGGTGCTGCGGGTCGTAGAAGATCTCGTCGAGGGTGCCCTCTTCCACAATCTGCCCCGCGTACATGACCAGGACGCGGTCGGCAACCTCGGCGACAACGCCGAGATCATGGGTGATCAGGATCACCGACAGTCCCCGCTCCTCATTCAGCTGCTGGATCAGGCGCAGGATCTGAGCCTGGATGGTGACGTCCAGCGCCGTCGTCGGTTCGTCGGCGATCAGGATGCGTGGCTCGAGCGAGAGAGCCATGGCGATCATGGCGCGCTGACGCATCCCGCCGGAGAACTCATAGGGGTAGTCGTCAACGCGCTTATCGGCGTTCGGGATGCCGACTGAAGCGAGCAGCTCCGTCGCGCGTCGCTTACCCGCCGCGTCGTCGATCTCCTTGTGTGCCTGGATCGCTTCGACGATCTGGTCTCCGACGCGGTAGACCGGGTTGAGCGAGGTCATCGGGTCCTGGAAGACCATCGAGATCTCGCGCCCGCGGATCGACTGCATGTCCTCGTCCGAGGCGTTCACCAGCTCCTTGCCGTGGAACCGGACGTTGCCCGATATCGAGGAGTTGCTCGCGCGAGTCAGGCCCAACATCGTCTGCGCCGTAACGCTCTTGCCGCAGCCGGACTCGCCGACGATGCCGAGGATCTCGCCCGGCCGCAGGTCGAATGAGACACCCTCCACAGCGCGCACGATGCCGTCCTCGGTCGCGAAGCTGACCTGAAGGTCCTCGACGGAGAGGACGGGCTTGGGGCGGCCGCCATCCTGCATTAGCGCTCCGCCTCCTCCGCTTCGCGTCCGGGGGCTACGCGAATCAAGCCGCCTGCGCCCCCAGCCTGATCCGCGGATCGAGATACGCGTAGACGATGTCGACGATCGTGTTGAAGAAGACGATGAAGAAGGCGCCGAACATGGTGATTCCGATCAAGGGCGGCAGATCGAGGCTCGCGACCGATTGCCCCGCATATTGGCCGACGCCGGGCAGGTTGTAGACGGTCTCCGTGAGGATCGCCCCACCGCCGATCACGGCGCCGAAGTCGAGGCCGAACAGCGTGATCACCGGGATCAGCGAGTTGCGCAGCACGTGCTTCAGCCTCACCTGCCGCTCCGACAGCCCCTTGGCGCGCGCCGTCCTCACGTAATCCTCGTCCATCACGTCGAGCATGTTCGAGCGCAGCACGCGGCTGTAGAAACCGATGAAGAGGACGGCCAGCGTGAACCAGGGCAGGATCAGGTGGTTAACCCACTGCAGCGGGTCCTCGGTGAACTTGACGTAGTCGCCGATCGGGAAAAGCCCCAGCTTGTTCCCGATGTAGTACTGGAGCACCAGTCCCAGCCAGAACACCGGTAACGAGATGCCGATCAAGGCGAGGATCGTCAAGCTTCGATCAGTCGCCTGCCCCGCCTTCACCGCGCTCAGGTAGCCGAAGACGATCCCGAGGAGCAGCCAGATGATCCCGGCGCCGATGCAGAGGGAGAAGGTGACCGGGATCCCCTTCTCGATCTGGTCGCTGACATTCCGCTGGTTCTGGTAGCTGACCAGATCCCCGGTGAAGACCTTCTTCATCGTGCTCACGTACTGCTGGGGCAGGGGGTCGTTGAAGCCCCAGTCCTCGTTGATTCGGGCGATCAGCTCAGGGTTGGCGTTCTTCCCTCCGATCCGCTGGGCCGGATCCGAGTTCGGGATCACGTTGAAGATCAGGAAGACGAGGATCGAAATGACGAACAGGACCGCGGCCATCCCGACAAGGCGCCTGATGATGAAACGTCCCATTCCCTCCATCGCCGGCTCCTAGTGCTCCATTCTGATCTTGGCCTTCGGGTTGAGCGCGTCGCGGAGACCGTCACCGAACACGTTCAGCGCCAGCACGGTCAAGACGATCATCAGGACCGGGACCAGGGTCAGGTGCGGCGCCGTGACGATCCGGTCGGAGCCCTCCTCGATCATCGTTCCCCAGGAGGAGTTCGGTGGCCTCACGCCCGCACCCAGGAATGACAGTGCGGCCTCGAGCAGCATGTTGTTGGCGATGTTGAGAGTGAAGAAGACGATGATCGTGGAGATCAGGTTCGGCAGGAGCTCCGAGAACATCACCCGGATCGGCCCCTTGCCCTGGGCGATCGCCGCCTCGACGAACTCCTTCTCCCGCAGGGCCAGGACCTCACCTCGGATCGGCCTCGCCATGTAGGGGACGTAGACGAACCCGATGATGATGATCGGGATCCAGAGCGAGTTGCCGGCGATCTCCAACGGCCCGATCTTCAATCCTCCGACGGAGAGCGCCGTGCCCAGCGCGATGCCGAGCAGCAGAACCGGGAAAGCCCAGATCACGTCCAAGACCCGGGAGAGAACCGAGTCCGTCCAGCCGCGGTAATAGCCCGCGATCAACCCGATCGCAACCGCGAAGAAGGTGGTGATGAAGGCTGCCATCACCCCGATGTAGATGGAGGTGCGACCGCCGTACATGAGGCGAACCATCACGTCGCGGCCGTTGTCGTCGGCGCCCAGCAGGAACTTGGCATGGAGGCCGGGCCCGATCGGGATTCCGTTGGGCGCCACGACGAAGGTTTCCTTGCCACCGATATCGATCTTCTCGGTGAGGTGGTTCTGGTTCGGCCCGGTATGAGCCACCAGGTGCGACCAGAGGGGCGCCGCCAGGCAGAAGAGGACGATCACGATGAAGAGCGCCCCGAAGGCGAGAGCGACCTTGTTGCGCCGCAGCCGGATATAGGCCAGGTACCACGGGCTGCGGCCCTCGATCATCTCGACGTCATCCCCGACCGGCAGCGGAGGCTCGCCGGTGGGCATCGCCCCGGCCGGCGGCATCCTTGGTGTCCAGGGCTCAGTGGCCATCAGACATGCGACCGATCGGGAGGGGCCCCGCTGGCCCCTCCCTGATCATTGCGCAACATGCGCCAGCTCCTTCTCAGTCCGTGAGCTGGAAGCTGGAGTAGTCCAGGTTGAACACCAGGCTGAACAGCACGTCATCGAAGGCGACGCGATCCGACGTGAACGTCGTGAACTTCTCGTTCCCGTACGGCGCCCAGACCGCCTGCTCCATGAACGACTTGTCGAGCGCGGCGTATCCGTCCTCGACACCGGGGTCAGTGAGCTGCTTGGTGTCGAGATCCGAGATCTGCTTGTTCAGATCGGGGATGTCGGTCTGCGAGAAATTCTGGTTGTTGGTCGGATGGATCGACTCACCCGCGAGCAGGATCCCGAAGAAATCGTTGGGGTGCGGATAGTCCTGGAACCAGTCCGCGAACCCGGTGTCGAGATCCGGCGTCGAGAGGTTCCCGATCGTCGTGAAGTACACGTCGCCACCGATGATCTTCAGGGTCGTCTGGAATCCAAGCGAATTGAGCACGTCCTGGTAGTACGCGCCGATTCGCTTCCGGTCCGGCTCGTCGTCAGTCCACACCGTGATGTCCATGTCGGACGGGTGCGCCTGAGCGATGAGCGCCTTCGCCTTCTCCAGATCGGGACCCGGGTAGAGGTTGGACTCCTCGTAGCCCGGCATACCCGGAGGCAGAATCGCCTGGGAGGGGTGCAACCGGCCGCCGAAGATCCGGTTGAGCGCTGCCGGGTCAATCGCGTAGTTGACCGCCTGTCGCACCTGCACGTTGTCGAACGGCGGCTTCGTGTTGTTCAACCAGAAGTAGTACGTGTTGATCGATTCCTGGAAGCGGAACCGATCGGAATATGTGTTCTGGATGTCCGGCAACAGGTCGGCCGGCGGCGGATCGACCATGAAATCGCTCTGGTTCTGCTCGATCGCCTGAGCCTGAGCGGACTGGTTCTTGTTCTGGGTCACCGTGACCTTGTCGACGTGAGCCTCCGGAAGGTCGCTCGCGCCGGCGTCCTGCACGGTCTTGAACTGGGGGTTCTTCTCCAGCGTGTAGCTGTTGGGCGGATCGCTGTTGCTGATCATGAACGTCCCGCTCGCCGGCGGGGGCGTGCTCGTCTGGTCCTTGTCGAGCGGGGTGCTTTGCGGAACTGGCGCCGCGAACATCAGGGCGACCTCGTTGAGGAAGGTTCCGCTTGAGTGTTCGAGCTGGACCACGATCTTCCCGGTCTGATCATCGGCCTGGATGCCGCTGATCGAATCGGCCTTGCCGTCGGCGTAATCCGTGGCGCCGGCGATGGCCTCGTAGAACGGCGCGCCACCCGAGTCGAGCTTGAACAGCCGCTGGATCGCGTACGGGAAGTCCGACGCCTTGATCGGCGTTCCGTCCGAGTACTTCATGCCCTTGCGGAGAGTGAAGGTGTAGGTCAAACCATCCGGCGAGATGTCGGGCATCGACTCCGCCAGACCGGGAACGACCTTGGTTGATTCCTCACCGTTCCCGTGCTGGTAAGTGAGGAGCGGGATGTAGACGTTGTTGATCCCCTCCCACCCTTCGAGGGTGTAGGAGAGCTGTGGGTCGAGGTAATCCGGGAAGGACGTGACGGTTCCGGCGACCTCGCCACCTTCCTTGCCACCGCCTCCGCCACCGCTGTCGCCGCACGCGGCCAGTCCAACGGCCGCCAACGCGGTTGCCATCGCCAGTGCGGCGATCTTGCGCAGATTCCTCACCCTGATTCCTCCTGTATTGGTGTTCCTGCACCCGTTGGGTCAGGTGACCCACGTGAGTCATATACCTGGAAACGGGTGCAGTCAAGCACTATTTCCGAGACGGCCGCCAATGCGGCCTAGCGACAGCCTGGATCTGCACCAAAACGGCCAGGGCGGCCTAGTGCAGCAACCAGGTGCTCCAGTCGCTCAGGAACAGAGGGTGGACAACCGCCGCATCGAAGTCCATGCGCGCGCTCATCAGCTTCGGTACCTGCTGGCTTCCGATCACGGCGAGGTATGCCTTCTTCGCGGCGTACTCGTCGAGGGCGCGCCATTCGCCCGAGAAGGTGTCCAGATCCTGGATCGTTACGAGGCGGAGCTTCGCGAGCTGCTGCTGGATGAACAGGTCGTTTACGAAGCCGGCGTTCGGGCTTCCCGGCCGGCCAATCTCATCGGCGTCGAGCACCTCGTAGAAGTCCGCCGGGTTCGGGAAGTCGTTGAACCAGCTCGCGAAGCCCGTCTGCGGGCTCGCGCTCGTCTTGCCGGTTCGGCCGAACTCCCGCGGGCTCGCAGCCACCGCCATCCGGGCCTGGAAACCGAGCTGACTGAGGAGCTTCGTGTAGTAGCGCGCATACGCGCGCTGCGGGGAGCTGTTCTCGACCCAGACGATCACCGGGCTGCCTGCGGTTCCGGACTCGCCGACGAGCTGGCGGGCAGCGTCTAGGTCCCCCTCGTCGTCGGCGCCACCGTAGGGACAACCTCCCGAAGGGTGCCCGGCAATCCCCTGAGGGATCAGGTAGCAGTCGGGCAGCACGGTCCCCTTGCCGAGGCGCTCGAATGCGGGGCGATCGAGGGCTGTGACCACAGCCCGTCGAGCCAGCTCGCTGCTGAAGGGCGGCGCCGCCGTGTTCATGAAGAAGTAGAGAGTCGACGGGATCGGGACCAGCTCGAAGTGGAGCAGCTCATTGACGCGGGCATTGGCCATTCCCCCCCGGGGCAGGGGCGTCGCCGGATCGAAGTTGTCGGCGCGGCCATGCAGCACCTCGTCGAATGCCGCATGCGCGTCGGGTTCCACCCTGACCGCGATGCGGTCCAGGCTCCCGACGGGGAGGTCGGGGATCTCCAGCGAGGCGAAGAGCGGATTCTTCACCATCGTCCAGCGGCGTCCAGGCCGCACGTCGGCGATCTTGTACGCGCCCACGCCGGGCGGAGGCGCGGCCGTCAGGTCCTTCATCGGCGTGCCACTCGGCACGGGTGCGGTGGCGGGCAGCGCGAGGACGTTGGCGAAGGACCCGTTCGGCCGGACCAGCTTGATGCTGACCTTGCCGTGGGCGTCGTCGGTGCTGATCCCTGAGATCTGCTTCGCCTGCCCTTCGTCGTAGGCCTCGGCGCCAACCACGTTGTTGGTGATGAAGTGCTGCCCGGGCCAGTTCAGTCGCAGGGCGCGCTCAATCGCGTACTCGAAGTCGCTCGCCTGGACGGGGCGGCCGTTCGAGTAGACGAGGCCCTTGCGCAACGCCAGGCGGTAACGCTGGCCCTCAGGCGAGATCCGGGGCAGCCGAAGCGCCAGGCCCGGGATCAGGTCCGCGCCGTCGGCCCCGTTCTTGTGCCTATAGGTGAGCAGCGGCGTGTAGGCAATCCAATCGGCTTCCGCCGCCTCGGTCGAGTAGCCCAGCTGCGGATCGAGGGAATCGGGCGGCGTCGACATCGCCACGGTTGCCGATCCGCCCTGGATCGTTTCGGACTTGCCGCAACCACTCGCGCCCGCGAGAACGACGAGAACGCCTGCGATCACGGCCCATGCCCGCACCCCACCCCGAGCCTTGCACATCAGGTCGAGAGCTTGGCCTCGATGGCGTCCCGGGCGACCGAGAGCGCCTCGTCCAGCTTCGAGGGGTCGCGACCGCCAGCCTGTGCGACGTTGTCGCGCCCTCCCCCACCTCCGCCGACGACTTGCGCGGCCTCGCGGATCACCTCCGAGGCGATGATTCCGCGCTCGACGACGTCCTTGCTGAAGGAGGCCACCAGGGCGACCTTGTTGTCCTCGGTACCACCCAGGACGACCGCGGCCTCGCCGGCGCGCGACTTGATCCGGTCCGCGAGATCGAGCAATGAGCGCTGATCCGCGCCGTGCCCCTTGCCCACGAACACGGTCACGCCGCCGATCCGCTGACCGGTCGCGGCCATCTCCTCCGCCTTCTTGGACAGATCGGCTGAGCCGGCCTCCTTGCTCTTCTCCTCGAGTTCGCCGACGCGGTCGGCCATTCGGCGCGTGGCCGCGATCGGATCCTGCTCGGATCCGACGATCCTGCCGATCTCGCTGAGGCTGCGTGAGCGCGAGCGGAACCAGTCGATCGCGGCGGGGCCGGTGAGCGCCTCGATCCGGCGCACGTTCGCGGCGCTCGAGCCCTCGGAGGAGATCGCGAAGATGCCGATGGCGGCC
>Ga0126307_10002065_pt1 | contig 13482 bp, 14 predicted proteins | sample Plot28_FD_89955 | JGI IMG/M metagenome (GOLD analysis project Ga0126307, IMG submission 89955) | Serpentine soil microbial communities from UC McLaughlin Reserve, CA, USA - Plot28 | ecosystem: Environmental > Terrestrial > Soil > Grasslands | place: USA: UC McLaughlin Reserve, Lake County...
GTCGCCTTCCTGGTCGCCGCCCCCGGCCGCGATCTCAGCGTCCGCCGCCTCGAGCGCTACCTCGCGCTCGCCTGGGACAGCGGGGCCGAGCCGCGCATCGTGCTGACGAAGGCGGACCGCGCCGACGACCTTGCGGCGGCGGCGGCAGCAGTCGCGAGCGTGGCCGGCGCTGCCCCCGTCCACATCACGAGCAGCGTCACCGGCGAGGGCGTGGACGAGCTTCGCGCCCAGCTCCCGCCCGGACGGACCGGCGCGCTGCTCGGCTCGTCCGGCGTCGGGAAGTCGACGCTCGCGAACCGGCTGCTCGGACGCCGGCACTTCCCGACGCGACCGCTCCGCCGGAACGACCGCGGACGGCACACCACGACCAAGCGCGAGCTCGTCCTGCTGCCCGGCGGCGGACTGCTCGTCGACACGCCGGGCCTCCGCGAGGTGCACCTCTGGGCGGACGACGTGGCCGTCGAGCGCACGTTCGAGGACATCGCGGCGCTCGCGGCCGGGTGCCGCTTTCGTGACTGCCGGCACGCGCGTGAACCCGGCTGCGCCGTCGTCGCCGCCGTCGCGGACGGTCGCCTGTCGAACGAGCGCGTGGCGAGCTACGCGAAGCTGCGGCGCGAGCTGCGCGCACTGGACGCTCGGCGCGACGAACGCGCCCGCGCCGACCGCCGGCGCCGGGGCCGCGCGGCCAAGTGACAGCCTGTCTGCTTGGCGCAGGGGCGGCGAATCCGGTTGCCCGCCTGAAGCGCCGCTAAGCTCCCCGGAGGCCGGGAAACCCCGGCATCCTTGTTGACTGTGTCTTCGTCCTCGATCCGTCCGCCGGCTCCGCGACGTACCGTGCGCATCGGGTCGCGCCCGCTCGTGGAGCCGATCTCGGTCGCCGACGCGGGATTCTTCCGCAGCGGCGACTTCTACGTCCGCGTCAGCGTGCTCGGGCTCGTCACGCTCGCCGTCTTCGGCCTGCTCGGCCTGCGGTTGTGGTCGCTGCAGCTCGTGCAGGGGCCGCGCTACGAGCGCGAGGCCCGCCGCGAGGTCTTCCGGTACGTCCGCCTGCCTGCTCCGCGCGGCGCGATCGTCGACCACAAGGGCCGCCTGCTCGTGGGTACGGACGGCCGCCTGGCCGTCACCGCCGACGCGGACACGCTCGGCTCGCTCGACGAGCGCGGCCGCTGGCGGCCGAACGACTACGGCTGGACCATCCTGAAGCGCTTCTCGCATCTGACGGGCGTCCCGATCCGCCGCTTCGTCCGCAGGATCGAGCGTGAGCAGTACCGGACGCCGCACGCGCCCGCGATCGTCGTGCCCCGCGCGCGTCGCTCGCTGGCCGTGTTCCTCGACGAGCGGCCCGGGCGGTTCCCCGGCCTGCACGTGACGCCCTACCCGCAGCGGAGCTACCCGCAGGGTAAGCACGGGAGCGAGTTCCTCGGCCTGCTCGGCGAGATCAGCCCGCGGCAGCTGAAGAAGCGCAAGGGCCATCGGATGGGCGAGGTGATCGGCCAGTCCGGCGTCGAGGCGCACTACGACAAGTACCTCAACTACGGGCTCGCGCGCGCGCGCGTCGCGGTCGACGCCCGCGGGCAGGCGATCGGCCCGCTGACGGTGATCGACCAGCCGACTCCAACGCGGTCGCTGAAGCTGACGATCGACATGCGGCTGCAGCGCGCGGCCGTGAACGCCGTCAGGGCGGGGATCGGATTCGCCCACAAGGCCGGCAACCACGAGGCGAGGTCGGGAGCGGCGGTCGTGATGGACGCACGGACGGGGGCGCTCCGAGCACTCGCGACCTGGCCGACCTTTAGCCAGGTCGCCGCCGCACGGAACGACGACTACCTGGCGCGGCTGCTGAAGTCCCCCGCCGGCCTGCTCAACCGCGCGATCGCCGGCACGTACCCGACCGGCTCGACGTTCAAGCCGATCGTCGCCGAGGCGGCACTTGCGACGGGGCTGATCAGCCCGTTCAGCGTGCTCTCGTGCCCGTCGTCCATCCAGGTCGGCGGGCTCACGTTCCGGAACGCCGAAGGCTTCGCGTCCGGCTCGCTCAACCTGATGAACGCGCTGAAGATCTCCTGCGACACCTGGTTCTACCAGCTCGGGACGCAGTTCTACGCCCGCGACAGCCTCGGGATGCAGCAGTGGGCGCGCAGGCTCGGGCTGGGCCACCCGACCGGGCTCGATCTGCCCGCAGAGGCGCCGGGGATCGTGCCGACGCCGGGCTGGCTGAAGCGCCGGTACGGGGCAAACGCGATCTGGTACGAGGGCCAGTCCGTCAACCTCTCGATCGGCCAGGGCTACCTCACGGCAACGCCGCTGCAGCTCGCCGTCGCCTACGCCGCGCTCGCGAACGGCGGGTGGGTCGTCCGGCCGCACGTCGCGCAGGCGCTCGTCGACCGGCGCGGGCGTGTGCAGAAGCGGTTCCGCTGGCCTGCCCGCCGCGTCAAGCTCGTCGCGCCGGAGTCGATCGCCGCCGGCCTGTACGCCGCGGCCAACCTCCCCGGCGGGACGTCGAGCGCGATCTTCTCCTACTTCCCGGTCAAGATCGCGGGAAAGACCGGCACCGCGCAGGTCGTCGGGCACGACGACCACTCGTGGTACGCATCGTGGGCGCCGTACTCGAATCCACGCTACGTCGTCGCCGTGCTGATCGAGCACGGGGGCTTCGGCGCCGAGGCGGCCGCCCCCACCGCGCGCAAGATCTACGAGGCGCTCTTCCGCATCCGACCGCCGAGGCATGCGCCGCAGAGGTAGACGCCGGCAGCAGGCGCTGCCGCTGTCGCCGCTCACCCCCGTCCGGCGCAGGCGACGGCGGCGGACGACGGCGCCGCTCGCGTTCGCGCTCGCCGTGGCCGCGGTGGTGGGGCTCGCGGCGTGGCAGGTGGTGCCGGAGCGGCTCGGCGCGGAGAACGCGAAGCCTCGGGCCGCGGCGTCCGTCACGCCCGTCCCGACGCCAAAGAGCGTCGGGCGCCCGGCGAAGGCCGAGCCCGAGACGCCCCGCCCCGTCGCGGCGAAGCCGCTGCTGGTCGACGGCCACCGGCTCGCCCGCCGGCCGAGCACGACCATCCGCGCGCGGGGCGCGATTCTCGTCGACGCGACAACGGGAAGGGTCCTCTACGCGCGCTATCCGCACCGGCGGCTTCCCATCGCCTCGACCTCCAAGATCATGACGGCGCTGCTCGCGATCGAGCATCTGCGCCCGCAGCGGAAGGTGACGGTCCTGCCCAAGATCGCGCGCGTGCAGCCGTTCCGCGAGGGCCTGCGGGCGGGCGAGCGCGTGAAGGTCTGGAAGCTCCTCTACGGCCTCATGCTGTACTCGGGCAACGACGACGCCCTGGCGCTTGCCGTGGCAACGTCGGGCACGCGCAAGGGCTTCCTCGCGCTCATGAACGCGCGCGCCAAGGAGCTGGGCATGGCCCACACGCACTTCACGAGCCCGAGCGGCGTCATCGACCGAGGCAACTACTCGACGGCTTGGGACATGGCGACTCTGGCCCGCTTCGCGATGCGGAACCCGCGCTTCCGGGGGATCGTGCGGACGAAGATCAAGCACGTCCGCTGGTCGGCTCCGACCTTCGCGAAGGTCTACCTCAACAAGAACCCGCTCCTGGGCTCCTATCGCGGCGCCGACGGGGTCAAGACCGGCTGGACCTCGAAAGCCGACCACTGCCTCGTCGCGTCGGCGCATCGGAAGGGGCACCGACTGATCGCCGTCGTGCTCGGCGTCGAGGGCGACGCCGGCTACCAGGCCCGCCGCCTGCTCGACCTCGGCTTCAACTCGCTGTAATCCCTATCGGCGGCGGCGCCGGCGGGCGAAGACGACGGTTCCGACGACGGTGAGGACGAGGAGCAGCGCCTTCCGCCCGCGAAGCTTCGACGCGCCGCCGGCGCGCTCGCGCATGTCGACGGGAACCTCCTCGATGCGGAGCCCCGCGTCGGCGAGCCGGATGAGCGCCTCGACCTCCGGCGCGCCCGCCTCGAAGGGCTCGGCGAGCAACGGCAGCGCGCGCTCGTTGACGGCGTAGAGCCCGCTCGTCGCGTCGAGCAGCGGGCGGCCGAGCCGCCAGCGCATGAGGCGGCGCAGGAAGAAGTGCCCGAGGGCTCGGGCGGGGGTGGCGACGTAGCGGCGCTCGGCGTAGCCGCCGCCGCTGACGAAGCGCGAGCCGACGGCGACGTCACACGCGCCGGAGCGAACGAGCTCGAGCAGGCGGCCGAGCTCCGCGGCGACGTGCTGGCCGTCGGCATCGACCCGGCCGCAGAAGCGGTAGCCGTGCTCGGCGGCGTACGCATACCCGGCGGCCACGGCTGCGGGAAGCCCGCAGTTCTCCGGAAAGGAGACGACCGCCGCACCGTCCGTGCGCGCGACAGCGGCGGTCTTGTCGGTCGACCCGTCGTCGACGACGACGACGTCGGCGTCGGGGAGGGCGCCGCGCAGCTCGGTGAGCACGGCCGGCAGGCTCCTCTCCTCGTTCCACGCCGGGATGAAGACGAGCGTGTCAGCCACGCAGCGCGGTCTCGAGCTCGGCGAGCACCGCGCGCCGCTGCCGGCGGGCCACAGCGAAGGCCGCGACCTCGCGCGCGAGCGCGAACGGGTGCGGGGCGCGCCAGGCCGCCTGCACGCGGCAGCGGACGCCGAAGCGCTCGTAGAGGCCGCCGAAGAGGTAGCGCACGCGTGGCACGTGCTGCGGCGCGCAGACGACGGTCGCGTCGTCGATCCCGCGTTCGAGGAGGAGCTGCAGCGACCGCGCGGCGTTTTCGGCGGTGTTGCGTGCTGTGGGCTCGACGACGAGCTCGACGTCGCGGCGACCCGTCCATGCCTCCGCCATCTGGGCGGCTTCGCGGGCTCCGCGCGCTCCGCCGCCGGTGAGGACAACAGTGCGTACGCCCTCGCGCTCGACCAGCCGCGCGGCCGCCTCGAGGAGCCGGAGGCAACGCCGGCTGACCCGGCCCCGACTGCTGTGCCCCGGGACGACGACCGCGGATCCGGCAGAGACGCTCACGCGTCCCAGCGTAACGCCGCGCATGGCCGCGAGACCAACCAGCATGGCAGCCCGGCTCGGAGCCGTCCTCGCGGCGGCAGCGCTTGGAGCGCTGGCGACCGTCGCGTCCGGACACGCGGACGGGACCGAGGCGAAGCCCACGCTGACGGTGCGCGGGTCCGCGTTCGGCCGCATCCTCTTCGACGGCAGCGGGCGCGCCCTCTACGCCTTCACGCGCGATCCGCGCGGCGGACGGAGCACGTGCTACGGCGCGTGCGCGACGGCGTGGCCGCCATACCTCAAGCGCGCGGCGCTCGTTGCCGGCGCGGCCGTTCGCCGGTCGCTGATCGGAACGACACGCCGCCGGGACGGCCGCCTCCAGGTCACGTACGCCGGACGGCCGCTCTACTACTACGTCGGCGACCGCAAGCCCGGCCAGGTGCTGTGCCAGAACGTCCGCGAGTTCGGCGGCCTGTGGCTGGTCCAGCGCGCGAGCGGGCGCCTCGTGCGCTAGGCGCTCGACTCACGACCAGCCGGTGACGAGCCAGTGGCCGCCCCGGAAGCGCGGGCCGAGCGTCGCGAGGCGGACGACGATCAGGAGGGCGAGCGCGCTCCAGACGCCGACGACGCCCCAGTCGAGGACGAGCGCGAGCAGCGCGAGGGCGACCGACGCCGACGACGCGGCAACCATCGACCACATCAGGTAGCGCACGTCGCCGGCCCCGATGAGGATTCCGTCGAGCGCGAACACCGCGCCGTTCAGCGGCTGCATCAACGCAAAGATGGGCCACAGGAGCTCGGCCTGCTCGATCACCGCGTCGTCACCCGTGAACACGAGCGGGAGAATCTGCGCCGCAGCCAGTAGCGCGACCGCGAAGATCGCCCCGACGGCTACCGACATCCAGATCATGCGCAGGCTGGCGTCGTACGCTCGTTCGGCATCGCCCGCGCCGAGCGTTCGGCCGACGATGACCTGCCCGGCGATCGCAACCGCGTCGAGCACGAGCGCGAGGAAGATCCAGAGCTGGAACGCGATGTTGTGCGCCGCGAGCGGAGCGTCCCCGAAGCGCGCGACGACCGCGGTGGCGACGACGAAGACGGCATAGAGGGCGCTCGTCCGCACGAGGATCGGACGACCGAATGTCAGCAGGCGACCGAGCAGTCGGCGGCGCGGCGACCGGTCGCCGCGGGCGTCCGCGAGCACCTTCGTGGCGAACGCGACCCCCATTCCGGCCTGCGCGATCACGGTCCCCCAGGCAGACCCCTCGATCCCCCAGCCGAAGCCGTAGACGAACAGCAGCTCGAGGACGAGGTTGGCCGCGTTGCCGGCAGCGATGTACACGAGCGGCGTCCGCAGGTCCGAGACGCCCCTGAGATAGCCCTGGATGGCGATCGCGATCAGCGCGAACGGCAGGCCGAACGCGGCGATCTGGAGGTAGGTGACCGCGAAGTCGCCGGTCTCCCCCTCCCCGCCGAGCGCCGCGACGATCGGCTCTGCGAGGAGCGAGACGGCGAGCGCGAGCGAGAGCCCGATCGCGAGCGAGAGCCAGAGCGCCTGCGCTCCCAGGCGGCGCGCGACGCGACGCTCACCGGCGCCCTCGGCCCGGGCCACCTGCGCCGTCGTGCCGTACTGGAGGAAGTTGAAGAGGGCGAAGAGACCGGAGAGCACGGTCGCCGCCAGTCCGAGCGCCGCGAGCTGCGACCGGCCGAGGTGGCCGACGATCGCCGTGTCGACGAGGACGTACAGGGGCTCGGCGGCGAGCGAGCCGAGCGCGAGCACGGCCAGACGGAGAATCTCGCGGTCATGGGACGAGCGGAGCGCGACCAAGGCGCCCGCAGTCTTGCGGCGAGCTAGCTGCGCCGGCGCGGCCGGCGGTGTGGCGGCACGAGGTGCGCCTGGACATCCGCGACCGGGCGCTCCGCCGCGTCCGCGTCGGCGACGACCACGAGCGGGTCGCGAACGACGACGAGCTGCTCCTCGCGAACGACGTCGAGTACCTCGTCGGCCGGGACGAGCAGCAGGCGACGCGCGCGGCCGTCACGGCGGATCGCGAGCGTCGTCGGGTGATCCCACCGCGTGCTCGGGTCGTAGCGCACGTCGTCGACAACGCCGAGGACCGCTCCGTCGCATTCGACGCGGAAGCCCACGCAGTCCGACAGCGCCTCTCCCGGCGCGAGGTCGAACTCGGGTTCGCGGCCGGCTCCCTTCCGTCCGCTCACTGCTGGCGCTTCACCCCCCGGTGCAGCCTTCAGGTCCAATGCTGGCACCAGCCACGGCGCTCGGCAAGACTAGGCCAGGAAGTAGACGAGCAGAACGACTGCGAGAACGACCACGACGGCGGCCGCGACCACGAGCTGCACCGCCCCGAGCGCGATCCAGGGCGTGCGCTCGCTGCTGCCCTCCGAGGCCTCGCGGGCGAGATCCTTCGTCGTCTCGACCGGGTCCGGCATGGGCGCCTGATACCCGAGTGAAGCTCGGCCTAACGCCGGCTCATGCGCCCGCGGGCGCGACCGAGCTTGCCGGCGCCGCCGCAGGAGACCGCTTTAGCCACGGCTCGAGGAAGCGCTCGATCTCGCGGCAGCCGCGCGGGCGCTCCAGCGCACCGCGGAATTGCTTGTCCTCGACGACGACGAGCGTCGGGACGACATGGACGTCGAACTTCTCGAACACATCGGGACGGCTTTCGCGCTCGACCCGGAAGGTCCGGAAGGTGTCGTGATTGGCGTTGCGTTGGAGAACCTGCGCGAGGAACCCCTCCGCGCGCCGGCAGGGACCCGACGCCGAGGAGTGGAACAGGATCAGCCAGGGGCGGTCGGACGTCAGCACTTCACGAGCGAGTGTGCCCGCGTGAATACGCGCCCGGCCGCGGTTTCGCGCTCTGTGGACGGAGTCCGACAGAACCGCCACAAAAGGACGATCCCGCGCGGGCGAACGCGTGCGACCCTGCCGCCGCCACGCAAGGGGGAGGCCGGGGGCGAGCCTCTCCATCATTTGCGCAAGGTCAGGCTGCGCCGGCGGCGCCTCATCGCTCTCCAGGTGAGAAACGCCGACCCGCCGGTGCAGCCCTGACCGTTGGCGATGACAAGGCAGGGTCTACTATCGAAGGACACGTGAGCGAACGCCGTACGGACGGTCGTACCGCCGCTGTCGTCGTGGTTGGCGCATCGGCAGGCGGCGTCGAGGCGCTCAAGCAGCTCGTGCGCGGTCTCCCTGCGGGATACGGCTCGGCCGTCCTGATCGTCCTCCACGTGCCGCCCGCGGGAACGAGCGTGCTTCCGCAGATCCTCGAGCGCGCCGGGCGGTTGCCCTCGGCGCACGCCCGCGACGGCGAGCCACTCGAGCCAGGCCGGATCTACGTCGCTCCACCGGACTTCCACCTGACCGTCGAGGCGGACACGATCCGCGTCGTCGACGGGCCGAAGGAGAATGGCGTCCGACCGGCGATCGACGCGCTGTTCCGCACCGCCGCCCACGCCTACGGCGAGCGGGTCGCAGGAGTCATCCTGTCCGGCTCGCTCGCCGACGGGAGCGCAGGCCTCGCCGCCGTGAAGGAGGCCGGCGGACTGACCGTCGTCCAGAACCCCGCGGAGGCGTCGTACGCCGCGATGCCCTCGAGCGCGATCGACCTCGTCGGCCCCGACCACGTGCTCCCGGTCGCGGCGATCGCGGCGCTGCTCGCCGGCGTGGCGACGCCCGGCGGCGCCGAGCCCGTCGCTCACGCCGTGCCGGCGTTCGATTCCGGCCCCACGCCTGACGAGGAGCGCGCGTCCTGACCGACGAGGTCGTCACCGAGGACGGAAGCGCTCAGGACGGCGCGCTCGAGGAGTTGCTGGAGTACCTCCGGCTCACGCGGGGGTTCGACTTCACGAGCTACAAGCGACCGAGCCTGCGCCGGCGCATCGAGAAGCGGATGGGCACGGTGGGCGTCGAGACGATGCCCGGCTACCGCGGGTACCTGGACGCGAACGACGGCGAGGTCCACGCGCTCTTCGACACGATCCTGATCAACGTCACCGGGTTCTTCCGCGATCCGCAGGCGTGGGAGTACGTGAGTGCGGAGGTGATCCCGAGCGTCGTCGGCGCGCGCGCACCAGACGAGCCGATTCGCGTCTGGTCCGCCGGGTGCGCGACGGGCGAGGAGGCATATACGGCCTCGATCCTGCTCGCCGAGGCGCTCGGCGCCGACGGGTATCGCCAGCGGGTGAAGATCTACGCGACGGACGTCGACCTGGACGCGCTCGGAAGGGGACGCCGAGCGGTCTACGACGAACGCGCGGTCGAGCAGGTGCCGGCCGAGCTCCGCGAGCGGTACTTCGAGCGGATCGACGACGGCTTCCAGGTCGTGCCGGAGCTCCGACGCAACGTGATCTTCGGCCGCCAGGACCTCCTCCGCGACCCGCCGATCTCGCGCGTGGACCTCCTGGTCGCACGGAACACGCTGATGTACTTCCGCGGCGACGCCCAGACGCGGATTCTGACCAACTTCCACTTCTCGCTCCACGACGACGGCTTCCTGTTCCTGGGGAAGTCCGAGGTGCTGCTCACTCGCTCGCGACTGTTCGTCCCCGTCGAGCTGAAGCGGCGCGTCTTCGCGAAGGCGGCGCCCTCGGCCGACGCGGCTCCGCCGCGCGCGCACTTGGAGCGGACGGTCGCGGTCGACGCGGCGAACGGGCGGCTACACGTGGCGGGGTTCGACAGCTCCCCGTCCGCACAGCTCGTGATCGACGACCGCGGCCACCTAGTGCTTGCGAACAAGCACGCGCGCTCACTGTTCGGGATCGCCGGCCGCGACCTCAACCGGCCGCTACAGGACTTCGAGCTCTCATACCGCCCACTGGATCTGCGCTCGCACCTCGACGCCCTCGAGGAGCAGGCGTACCCTCGCACCGTCCGGGACGTCGAGTGGCCGGTCGGCGGCGAGACCCGCTACTTCGACGTTCAGCTGGCGCCGCTGCACGCTCGCGACGGCACGGCCATCGGCGTGTCGATGAGCTTCGTCGACATCACACGCTTCCGGACGCTGCAGGACGCGGTAGAGCAGGCGAATGAGCAGCTCGAGACCGCGAACGAGGAGCTGCAGTCGACGGCGGAAGAGCTCGAGACGACGAACGAGGAGCTGCAGTCGACGAACGAGGAGCTCGAGACGACGAACGAGGAGCTCCAGTCCACGAACGAGGAGCTCGAGACGATGAACGAGGAGCTCCAGTCGACGAACGAGGAGCTCGAGACGATCAACGACGAGCTCCGGCTGCGGACGGACGAGCTCAACGGCCTGAACGCCCTCCTCGAGTCGATCCTCGGGAGCCTCCAGAGCGGTGTGGTCGCGATCGACGCCGAGCTCCGCGTCGACGCCTGGAACGACCACTCGACCGAGCTCTGGGGACTCCGGGCCGACGAAGTCGTCGGCCAGCATCTGCTCAACCTCGACACCGGACTGCCGCTCACGCCGATCGTGCCGCTGCTGCGCGCGGCCCTCGCGGGCGAGTCGGAGGACGGCCAGGTCGTCGTCGACGCGACCAACCGGCGCGGTCGCGCGATCCGGTGCACCGTGACCTGCTCGCCGCTCCGCGACCTCTCGGGGGCCGTCCGGGGCGCGATCCTGGTGATGGACGCCGCGCCTGCGGACGGCGGATAGGAACTCCGACGGCCACGGAGGAGCAGATCGACGGACCGCACGAGCGGCTCGCCGGCACGGTTCCGGACGCGGACGAGGCGTTCGAAGCACTGCAGGCGGCGCACGAGGAGCTGCGCGTCCAGAATCACGACCTCGAAACTGCGCGAACGGCGCTCGAGCTCGAGCGCCAGCGCTACGCCGAGCTCTTCGACTTCGCGCCCGTCGGCTACTGCGTCACCGACGCCCACGGAGTCATTCTCGAAGCCAACCGGCCGTTCGAGGCGCTCATCGGGGTGCGACAGCCGTTCCTCGTGGGCAAGCCGCTTGCGGCGTACGTCGCGTCCGAGGACCGACGCGCGTTCCGGAGCGCGCTGCTCGGCCTGCAGCGCCGTGGGGTGGAGCTCGCGTGGGAGCTCCGCCTGAAGCGGCGCAGCGAAGCAGCGCGCTGGGTCGAGGTGGTCGCCGCCCCGGCGGTGTCGGAGCTCGGCGGCCTTCGTTGGGCGGTCCGAGACATCGGCGAGCGGAAGCACCTCGAGCAGGAGCGCGAACGGCTCTCGCGCGATCTCGAGCGACGGGTCCGCCGCCGCACCGCCGAGCTCGAGCGCAGCCGCGCGCTCCTCGAAGCGGTGCTGAAGCAGATGCCGGGCGGCGTCCTCGTCGTCGACCACGACAGCGCGAACGGGCTGCTCGTGGCGAACCGCCAGGCCCACGAGATCCTCGGGCACCCCGTGCGGTCGCGCGACCAGCTGTTCGCCGAGACGGCCGCACGCATGCGCCGGCTCGACGGCAGCGGCTACGCGCCCGACGACGTGCCGCTCGCCCGCTCGCTCCGCGACGGAGAGGTCGTCGACAGCAAGGTTGTTGCGTACGGCAGCCCGGGGGAGGGCGAGCGCTTCCTCGAGATGACCGCCGGGCCGATCCGGTCACCCCGCGGCAAGGTGGTGGCGGCCGTATGGGTCTTCACGGACGAGACGGCGCGCCGACGACTCGAGCGCGCGATGCGGGAGTTCGTCACGAACGCCGCGCACGAGCTGCAGACGCCGATCGCCGCCATCCTCAGCGCGACCGAGGTGCTCGAGGGCGGCGCGACGATGGAAGCGCGGGACCGGGATCGCTTTCTCGCGCACGTCCACGAGCAGGCGACACGGTTGACCAGGCTCTCGCGGACGCTCCTCGTTCTCGCGCGCGCGCAGAGCGGCGCCGAGCAGCCGGCGAGGGAGCGGCTGCTCGTCCGTCCGCTGCTCGAGGGCGTGGTCGCGTCGGTGGCGACGCCCGCGAGCGTGACGGTTCGCATCGAGTGCCCGCGCCCCTTGTCTGTCGAGACGAACCGCGACCTCGTCGAGCAGGTGCTCCTGAGCTTCGTCGGCAATGCCGCGCGCTACACGGCGCAGGGGACGATCACGGTCACGGCCGACCGTCGGGACGACGGCGACGCCGTGATCGCCGTGTCCGACACGGGGCCGGGCATCGCCGCGGATCGACTCGAGCGCGTGTTCGAGCGCTTCTACCGCGGCGACGCCACCAGCGAGGGCTTCGGCCTCGGCCTCGCGATCGCGCGTGAGGCGGCGCGCGCGCTCGGGGGCAACGTCGACGTCGAGTCGGAGGTCGATCGGGGGACGACCGTTCGACTCGTGCTGCCGGAGAGCAACGCGGCGCCGTGAGCCGGGTGCTCGTCGTCGACGACGAGGCCGCGATCCGCGAAGCCGTTGGATACGCGCTCGAGCGCGAGGGGTTCGAGGTGGTGGAGGTCGGGGACGGCGAGGCAGCGCTCGACGCCGCCCGCAGCGACGAGTTCGACGTGGTCGTGCTCGACCTGATGCTTCCCGGGGTCTCGGGGCTGGACGTATGCCGCAGGCTCCGTGCGCAGAGCGCGGTGCCCATCGTGATGCTGACGGCGAAGGAGGCGGAGGTCGACCGCGTCGTCGGGCTCGAGCTCGGCGCAGACGACTACGTGACCAAGCCGTTCTCCCTCGCAGAGCTCGTCAGCCGAGTGCGCGCGATCCTACGTCGGCGCGAGCTCGACCGCGAGACGGAGCCCTCCGTGCTGCGCGTCGGCGGGGTCGAGATCGACCGGCTCCGGCACCGCGTCCGGGTGGACGGCGCGGAGCGGGACGTGACGGGCTCGGAGTTTCGCCTGCTCGTGTTGTTCGCGACCCATCCAGACCGCGCATTCAGCCGTCGGGAGCTCATGCAGCACCTCTGGCAGAGCGAGCACGTCGGCGACCAGCGCGCCTGCGACACGCACATCGTCAACCTGCGGCGCAAGCTCGAGCGCGACCGCACGCGCCCGCAGCGCCTGCTGACGGTCAGGGGCGTCGGCTACAAGCTCGTCGCGGCGTAGCGCGCAGACCAGTCGGTGCGTCGGGCACGGAGCGCGGCGCGCAGCAGTGCGACGGCGACCCTGGAGCGCGCGCGCGTTCCGACCGGGCGCGGCTCTCCTCGCGCGAGCCGCTCGAGCGCGTCCTGGGCGAGCTCAGTTCCCGCCGCGATCCACAGCGCGCGCGGGAACCGTTCGAGCGCGACCTTCGCCGCCCAGGACAGGGCCCGTTCACGTCCGAGCGCACCGCGGAGCGCAGCCGCGTACGGCTCGACGTCGGCCGCCCTCCCCGCGAGCACGTCGAGCGTGGCGTCCGCCGCCAGCCGTGCGCTCAGGAACGCGCCGTAGATCCCGTCGCCCGAGAGCGGATCGACCAGCCCGGCGGCGTCGCCCACCACGAGGGTGCGCCCACGCGCGAGCACGGCGTCTGCGCGAGCGAGCGGCAGCCGGTAGCCCCGCAGCCCGCGCTTGGCGCCGTTCGCGCTCGACCCCGTCGTCGAGGACAGGGTGCAGCGCGTGGAGCTGCGGTTCGGCTACGGCCGGCGGCGCGAGCGCGCGTGCGCGCAGCCCGTGATCCTGATGA
>Ga0126307_10002066_pt1 | contig 13481 bp, 12 predicted proteins | sample Plot28_FD_89955 | JGI IMG/M metagenome (GOLD analysis project Ga0126307, IMG submission 89955) | Serpentine soil microbial communities from UC McLaughlin Reserve, CA, USA - Plot28 | ecosystem: Environmental > Terrestrial > Soil > Grasslands | place: USA: UC McLaughlin Reserve, Lake County...
GGAGTTCCTCTCCCCCGAGGAGATCGAGGCGCTCGGCGACATGCTCGCCAAGCTCCCGGGCGTCGCGAACGGCGACGACGCTTGCTCGACGGTCGGCGTTTAGCGCTGCCGGCGACGAGGTTTTCCGCGCGTCCCGCCGAAGTTGCGTGCACGTGGTCTGCCGAGCTCCGCGCTCGCCGCGGCGTAGGTTTAGCCGGAAGCCGCGCAGGTACCACGGACCCGCTGCAAAACGAGCAGAGGGGATTCGACATGGCCGCATACGAGGGGAACGGGCGTCCCGCCAAGGACGTGGTCGCCCAGGGGCTCGGCTGGTTCAGCGTGGCGCTGGGCGCGGCCCAGCTCGCCGCGCCGCGCACGCTCGCGCGTCTGATCGGGGTCAAGGACAACGACGAGCACAGCGCGGCGATGCGAGCCGTCGGGGCTCGCGAGGTCGCTACCGGCGTCGGGATCCTCGCCCGGCCGCGGCCGGCGGGCTGGTTGTGGGGCCGCGTCATCGGCGACGCGATCGACCTCGCGCTGCTGGCGAAGGCCGACACGAAGGACCGCGGCCGGACCACCGCCGCGATGGCCGCCGTCGCGGGCGTGACCGTTCCCGACGTGCTCGAGAGCACGCGGCTCACGCGTTCGAACGACGAAACCTCCGAGGTCTCGGTCAGCAAGACGATCACGGTCCGCAAGCCGGCGCAGGAGGTCTACGGCTTCTGGCGCGAGTTCGAGAACTTCCCGCGCTTCATGGCCCACGTCGAGTCCGTCAGCGCGATGCGCCAGCGCTCGCACTGGGTCGCGAAGGCGCCGGGCGGCACGACCGTGGAGTGGGACGCCGAGATCGTCGACGACCAGCCCGGGGTCGCGATCCGATGGCGATCACTGCCGGAAGCCGACGTGGCGAACTGGGGGACGGTGCGCTTCGTCCGCGCGCCCGGCGATCGCGGCACCGAGGTCCACGTGGTGCTGGGCTACCGGCCGCCGGCCGGGAAGCTGGGCGCGAGGCTCGCGAAGCTCTTCGGCGAGGAGCCCGCCACGCAGCTCGCGGACGACCTGCGCCGGTTCAAGCAGGTGCTCGAGACCGGCGAGGTCGTCGTCTCGGACGGCAGCCCGCGGGGTCACGAGCTCGCACAGCAGGTGAAGCAGCGTCCTGCACAGCCGATCAGCGAGGAGGTGGCAGCATGAGAGCGACCTGCTGGACGGGGCGAAACTCCGTCGAGGTCCAGGACGTCCCGGACCCGAAGATACTCAACCGGAAGGACGCGATCGTCCGCATCACTTCGACGGCGATCTGCGGCTCCGACCTCCACCTGTACGACGGCTACATCCCGACGATGAAGCGCGGCGACGTGCTCGGCCACGAGTTCATGGGCGAGGTCGTCGAGGTCGGGCCCGACGTCGAGCGTCTGAAGGTCGGCGACCGGGTGGTCGTGCCGTTCCCGATCGCGTGCGGCGAGTGCAACGCGTGCGCAAACGACCTGTGGTCGCTGTGCGAGAACACGAATCCCAACGCGCGCCTGGCCGAGAAGATGTTCGGCTTCGCCACCGCGGGCATCTTCGGGTACTCGCACATCACGGGCGGCTTCGCCGGCGGGCAGGCCGAGTACGCGCGGGTGCCGTTCGCCGACGTCGGGCCGATCAAGATCGAGAACGGCTTCACCGACGAGCAGGTGCTCTTCCTCTCGGACATCTTCCCGACGGGATACATGGGCGCCGAGATGTGCGACATCAAGCCCGGCGACGTGATCGCGGTCTGGGGCTGCGGTCCCGTCGGCCAGTTCGCGATCGCGAGCGCCTTCCTGCTGGGGGCGGAGCGCGTGATCGGAATCGACCGCTTCGAATACAGGCTGCGGATGGCCCGCGAGAAGTCGGGCGCCGAGACGCTGAACTACGAGGAGGTCGACAACGTCCCGGACGCGCTCAAGGAGCTGACCGGCGGTCGCGGCCCTGACGCCTGCATCGACGCCGTCGGCATGGAGGCCCACCATCCAAACCGCGCGCTGCACGCGTACGACCGGATCAAGCAGGCGACGCGGCTCGAGACGGATCGCGGCCACGTCCTGCGCCAGGCGATCCTCAGCTGTCGGAACGGCGGCGTCGTGTCGATCATGGGCGCCTACGGCGGCTTCGTCGACAAGTTCCCCATCGGCGCGGTCATGCAGCGCGGGCTCTCGATCAGGAGCGGCCAGTGCCACGTCCACCGGTACATGCGGCCGCTGCTGGAGCGCGTCGAGAAGGGCGAGATCGATCCGAGCTTCGTGGTCACGCACCGCCTCTCCCTCGACGACGCGCCGCAGGGCTACGAGACGTTCAAGAACAAGGAGGACGACTGCGTGAAGGTGGTGCTGAAGCCCTAACGCCCCCGACTTGCAGGCGCCACGCGCGCTGTCATATCGTCGCCGGGTCGTTCAAACCGGGGACAGGAGAAGCAGAATGAGACGGAAGAGCGCGTTGGGTGCGCTGGTCCTGGCACTTGCGGCGAGCGGGCTCATCCTCGTAGCCGCGGGCTCCGCAAAGCCCGACCAGGAGACGTTCAAGGCGGCCTGGATCTACGTCGGGCCGCACAACGACGGCGGTTGGTCGCAGGCCCACGACGCCGGCCGGCTGAAGGTGGAGAAGGCGGTGGGGTCGAAGGTCGAGACCACCTACAAGGAGAACGTTCCCGAGGGCCCGCAGGTCGCACAGGTGATCGAGAGCCTGATCCGCGACGGGAACAAGATGATCTTCGCGACGTCCTTCGGGTTCCAGACCGCGATGGTCGCCGCGGCGAAGAAGCACCCCGACGTCTACTTCGAGATGGCGACCGGGACCGCGCAGTCGAAGAACATGGCCGAGTACTTCGGCGCCAGCGAGGACGCGATCTACCTGTCCGGGATGGCGGCAGGGGCGGCGACGAAGAAGGGGACCATCGGCTTCATCGCCCCGTTCCCGATCCCCGAGGTCATTCGGCACGCGAACGCGTTCGTGCTCGGTGCGCAGGCGGTGCGGCCCAAAACCAAGGTGCGGCTCGTCTGGACGCACTCGTGGTTCGATCCGAAGAAGGAACGGCAGGCCGCAGAGAGCCTCGTCTCGGCAAGAGCCGACGTGATCGGCCAGAATGTGGACAGCCCCTCGGCCGGTCAGTACGCGCAGTCGAAGGGCATCCCGTGGGTGGGTTACAACTCGAATGCGAAGAAGTTCGCGCCGACGTCCTGGCTCACGGCCGCGACCTACGACTGGGGCGTCTACTACGTCCCACGCGTGAAGGCCGCGATGAACGGAACTTGGAAGACCGGCTTCTACTACGGCGGCCTGAAGGACAAGTTCGTGGGCCTCGCTCCTTACGGGCCGAAGGTCACGGCGAAGACGAAGGCGGCGATCGCAAAGAAGAAGCAGGCACTCATCAAGGGCACGTTCTACGAGTTCGCGGGTCCGCTCTACGACCAGGCCGGAAAGCTACGGGTCAAGAAGGGGAAGCGGCTGTCGATCAAGGAGCTGTACGCGATCAACTGGCTCGTCAAGGGCACGATCGGCAGCGCGAAGGGCTAGCAAGGCGAGCTCGCCGCTCTCGAGCGAAGACCGGGTAGGAGGCGCCGGCACGACCGGCGCCTCGCCCGTGCCTGCGGTCGCGATGCGGAGCATCAGCAAGCGCTTTCCCGGCGTGCTCGCGAACGACCGCGTCGACTTCGAGGCCGCGGCAGGAGAGGTGCATGCGCTGCTTGGCGAGAACGGCGCCGGTAAGACCACGTTGATGAACGTCCTGACCGGCCTCTACCGACCGGACGAGGGCGAGATCGAGATCCACGGCGAGCGGGTCGACTTCCAGTCGCCGCGCGACGCGCTCGACGCGGGGATCGGGATGGTCCACCAGCACTTCCGGCTCGTCGAGACGCTCACCGTTGCGGAGAACATGACCCTCGGCTGGCACACGCCGCGTTTCTGGCTCGGCGCCAGGGCCGGCCGGCGCCAGGTCCGCGACGTCTCGGGGTCGCTGGGGATGCCGGTCGACCCCGACGCGCGCGTGTGGCAGCTCTCGGTCGGCGAGCAGCAGCGGGTCGAGATCGTCAAGGCGGTGTTCCGCGGCTCGCGCGTCCTCATCCTCGACGAGCCCACGGCGGTCCTGACGCCTCAGGAGGTCGAACAGCTCTTCGCGACGCTGCGCCTGATGGCGCGCGAAGGGCACGCGGTGATCGTGATCACGCACAAGCTGCACGAGGTGATGGCCGTCGCCGACCGGATCACCGTGCTCCGGGGAGGCAGGGCGGTCGCGACGCTGCCGGTCTCCGAGGTGACGCTGCGCTCGCTCGCGGGCCTCATGGTCGGCCGCGAGATCGCCGAGGCGCGGCGCGTCGAGCCGCAGCATTCTCCGGGCGAGCTCGTGCTCGAGGTCGACGGCCTGACCACCGCGGGCGACCGCGGCGGGCTCGCGGTCGACGACGTGTCGCTGGGGATCCGGGCGGGCGAGATTCTCGGCGTCGCGGGAGTCGCGGGCAACGGCCAGCGGGAGCTGGCCGAGACGGTCTACGGCATCCGCAGGGCAGAGGCGGGAAGAGTCCGCGTCCACGGGAAGGCGCTGCGGGCGGGCGACCCGCGTGCGGCGATCGCGGCAGGCGTCGCCCACGTACCGGAGGACCGGCTCGGCACGGGGCTCGCTCCGAGCCTCAGCATCGCCTCGAACGTCTCGCTCAAGACCTACCGGTCCCCGCCGATGTCGCGCGGGCCGCTCCTGCTCGTCCGCCGCATGCGCGAGCGTGCGCTGGCGCTCATTCGTCGCTACGACGTGAAGGCGCCCGGGCCCGACGTCCCCGTCCGCAATCTCTCCGGGGGAAACCTCCAGAAGCTCGTCCTCGGGCGCGAGTTCGACGGCGAGCCGCGCGTGCTCGTCGCGGGGCAGCCGACGCGCGGGCTGGACGTCGGGGCGATCGAGACGGTCCACGCCTACCTGCGCGAGGCGGCCGCCGCCGGTGTCGCCGTGCTGCTGTTCAGCGAGGACCTCGACGAGATCCGCGCGCTCGCCGACCGCATCGTCGTCATGTACGAGGGCGCCCTCGTGGGCGAGCTCGACCCGGCCTCGGCGTCGGTCGAGGACATCGGCCTGCTGATGGCCGGAGGGCGCGCGCGATGAGGTTCGAGCGGCGGCTCGATCAGCCCCGCTGGCTGGCGGTCGCCGTGCCCGTGGGGTCGATCGCGGTCGGCTTCGCCCTCATGGCGGTGGTGCTGCTCGCGACCGGGCATGCGCCGGGCCCGACGTACCGCAGGCTCTTGGACTCCGCGTTCTTCGGCGACGGCGCGCTCTCGGCCACGCTCGTGTCCTGCACGCCGCTCGTCTTCACCGGGCTGGCTGCCGCGGCGGCCTTCCGGATGCGCCTCTACAACATCGGCGGCGAGGGCCAGTTCTACTGGGGCGCGATCGCCGGCGTCGGGATCGCGCTCTACCTCGGTGACCGCGGCGTCCATTCGACGCCCGCCTACATCGCGGCCACCGCGGTCGCCGGCGCCGCGGCGGGCGCGGCCTGGGCCGCCATTCCCGCGCTGCTGCGGGCGTTCGCCCACACCAACGAGATCATCACCTCGCTGATGCTGAACTACGTCGCAGGGCTCGTCCTCACCTACCTGATCATCGACAGCCACTCGTACTGGCGCGACCTCGAGTCGTTCGAGGGCCAGACGTTCCCGCTCGGCAAGATGATCCCCGAGGAGGCGAAGTGGCCCAGCGCCTCGCTCGACGCCTTCGGCGGGATCGTCCTCCCGCTGGGGTTCGGCATCGGCGCGGCCCTCGCGGTCGTGATGTGGCTCGTCTATGCGCGCACCCGGTTCGGCTTCGAGCTCCAGGTGATCGGGGACTCGCCGCGGAGCGCCAGGTTCGCCGGCATGCGGCTCCGACGCAAGGTCGTCGCCGTGATGTGCGTCTCGGGCGCCGTCGCCGGCCTCGGCGGCGCGAGCTTCGAAGCCGACTTCGCCTACCAGCTCGACCCGACGGGCCTGCAGACGTCGTTCTACGGCTACATGGGCATCGTCGTCGCCGCGCTCGCCCGCTACAACCCGCTCGCGGTCGTGCCGGTCGGCTTCCTGCTCGGCGGGCTCGTCAACGCCGGATTCACGCTCCAGGGCGCCGACTTCCCGTCCGGCCTCGTGGGCGTCATGCAGGGGTTGATCCTGTTCTGCGCGCTCGCCGGCGAGGTGCTGCTCCGCTACCGCCTCCGGATCGGCCGGACGGCGCCACGAGCCGTGGACCCGCAGGCAGAGGCCGCAACGTGATGGTGCTTGCGAGCGTCAACGACACCTTCGTGGTGGTGATCGCCGCCGCGGCGGTCCTCTACGGCACGCCGCTCCTCTTCGCCGCGCTGGGCGAGCTGCTCGCCGAGCGCTCCGGGGTTCTCAACCTCGGAGTGGAAGGCATGATGCTCGTCGGCGCGGTCATGGGCTTTTGGGCCGTGCAGCGGTTGGACGTGGCGGACGGAGTCTCGCTTGCGGGCGCGCTCGCCGTCGCCGCCGTTGCCGGCGCCGCGATGGCTCTGATCCATGCGTTCCTGGTGATCACGTTGCGGGCGAACCAGATCGTCTCGGGCCTCGCGCTGACGATCTTCGCGGGCGCCGCCGGCCTCTCGTCCTACCTCGGGAACGACCTGAACCTCAGCGGGTCGCCGGCCGAGCACGCGTTCTCCGGCCTCGACATCGCGGGCCTCGGCGACCTCGCGGTGCTGGGACCGATCCTGTTCGACCAGTCCGCGCTCGTCTACCTGTCGTGGCTGCTGGTGCTCGTGATCGGCGTCTACCTCGCGCGGACGCGGCCGGGCCTGAATGTGCGGGCCGTCGGAGAGTCTCCGGCGTCCGCGGACGCGATGGGCATCGACGTGACCGCGTATCGCTACACGCACACGCTCCTCGGCGGCGCGCTCGCGGGGATCGGCGGCGCATGCTTCAGCCTGCAGATCACGCCGCAATGGGTCGGCGGGCTCACGGGCGGCGCGGGCTGGATCGCGGTCGCGCTCGTGATCTTCGCCTTCTGGCGGCCGGACCTGTGCCTCGTCGGCGCCTATCTCTTCGGGGCGTTCTCGGCGCTGCCTTCTACCCTCCAGGCACGAGGCTGGCTCACGAGCATTCCGTCCGAGGTGTTCTCGTCTCTGCCGTACGTGATGACCGTCCTGGTCCTCGTCGCGGTCTCGTCGGGTGCCGCGAGGCGACGGCTGGGCGCTCCCGCCGCGCTCGGCGTGCCCTACGTGCGCGAGGAGCGCTAGCCCCGGCTCAGGGCGCCGGCTCCTCCTTCGTCAGCGCCTGCTCGAGCTCCCCGCGCGTGGCGCCGGTCATCAGGGCGACCGCCTCCGGCATCGTGTGCGTCTGCGGCGTGACGACGGCGATGCGGCGGCCGAGGCGCATGATGTGGATGCGGTCGGCGAGCTCGAAGACGTGCGGCATGTCGTGGCTGATCAGGATCACGGGCAGCCCGCGCTCGCGCACCCGGCCGATCAGATCGAGCACCTGACGGGTCTCCTTGACGCCGAGGGCGGCGGTTGGCTCATCCATGATCACGAGCCGCCGCGCCCAGGTCGCGGCGCGGGCGACCGCGACGCCCTGCCGCTGTCCGCCCGACAGGTTCTCGACCGGCTGCGTCATCGACTGGACGCCGATCTGGAGCTCTGCGAAGTGCCGCGTGGCCTCGCGGCGCATCGCGCGCTTGTCGAGCAGGCGCAGGAGCAGGCCGAGCGGGTCGCGCCGGCGCCGCTCGCGGCCGAGGAAGATGTTCGAGGCGATGTCCAGCGAAGGCGCGACGGCGAGATCCTGGTAGACCGTCTCGATCCCGGCCCGGCGCGCGTCGCCGGGCGAGCGGAAGTGGACCGGCCCGCCGTCCAGGCGGATCTCGCCCTCGTCCGGCTGGAGCGCGCCGGAGAGCGCCTTGATCAGCGTGGACTTCCCGGCGCCGTTGTCGCCGATGATCGCCAGGATCTCGTTCGGGAAAAGCTCAAAGTCCGCGCCGTTCAGCGCGACGACCTGGCCGTACCGCTTGACGAGCCCACGGGCCTCGAGGATGGGAGCGGCCTCGCTCACAAAGCCCTCCGGTGCGTCAGCTGGTCGACGGAGACGGCCAGGATGACCAGGATCCCCGTGACGAGGTACTGGTAGATCACCTCCACGCCGATCAGCGTCAGGCCGTTGCGGAAGACGCCCACGATCGTGGCGCCGATCAGCGTCCCGATCACGGTGCCGCGGCCGCCGAACAGGCTGGTGCCGCCGAGGACGACCGCCGTGATCGCGTCGAGGTTCTCGGTCGTCTGGCCCGCGTTTGGGTCGCCGAGCTCGGTCCGCGACACGAGCAGCATCGCGGCGATTCCATAGGTGAGGCCGGCGAGGACGTACACGCTCAGCAGCACGCGATTGACCTTGATCCCGGTCAGCCGCGCCGCCTCTGGGTTGTCGCCGACCGCGTAGACGTGTCGTCCCCACGCGGTCTGTGTCAGCGCGTACCAGGCAATCCCGTAGAGGACGAGCATCAGGACGACGCCGTAGGTGAAGTCGCCGCCGGCGACCGAGAACGTTCGGCCGAAGAACAGCATCTCGCTCGGTAACCCCGAGAACGTGAGGTCGTTCGAGACGATGTGCGTCAGCGCGAACGCGATGTTGAGCGTGCCGAGCGTGACGATGAACGCAGGCAGCCGGATCCCCGTCACGAGCCCGCCGTTGAGCAGGCCGAACCCCACGCACGTGAGGATCCCGAGCGCGATCGCGAGCAGCGGGTCCATGCCGTTCTCGATCGCGAGCTTGGTCATGATCACCTGCCCGAAGGCCATGACCGTGCCGCAGGAGAGGTCGATGCCCGCGGTGAGGATGACGAGCGTCTGGCCGATCGCCAGGACGCCGACGACCATCACCTGCTGCAGGATCAGCGAGAGGTTCTGCGCCTCGAGGAAGCGGTCGCTCTTCAGCGAGAAGAACGCCACCGTCAGCACGAGGGCGACGAACGGTCCGACCGTCGGCGCGGTTGCGATCCGGCGCACGACGGTCAGCGCGCTCGGCGAGGTCGGGGCCGTTGTCTCCGTGGTCGCCATCGGCTCGAGCAAACGGCGACCGGGGCGCCGCTCGACGCCCCGGTCGGGCTTCAGAGGAGGCTCTCGCTACCCCCAGCAGTTTGCAAGGCCGTACCTGACGTTCTTCGAGGGAACGCCGGTGACCGCCTTGGCTGCGATCAGATTGACCCCGGTGTCCGTGTAGCCGGACGCCTTCTTACCGGTCTTCGCGTACTTGACTACGGCGCTGACACCGAGCGACGCCATCTTGAGCGGGTACTGCTGCGACGTGGCGTCGATGACGCCGGCCCGCACGTTGCGGACGCCGGCGCACCCGCCGTCCACCGAGACGATCGTGACGTCGCTCTTGCTCTTGCCCGCGTTCTTCAGCGCCGTCCAGGCGCCCGCGGCGCTGGGCTCGTTGATCGTGTAGACGACGTCGATGTCGGGGTTCTTCTGCAGGCAGTTCTCCATCGCGGTCTGCGACGGGGCGGTCTGACCCTGGCCGTTGCCGACGCAGGCAATCTGCTTGTCGTTCGACTTGATGCCGAACCCCTTGAGGAAGCCGCTGTGACGCTGCGCGCCGACCGAGGAACCGGCGTGCTCGTCGAGCATCGCGATCGTCACCTTCTTGCCCTTGGTCGCGGCCCGGGCGTACTTGCCGATCAGGATGCCCGCGTTCACGTTGTTGGTCGCGAACAGCGCGTCCACGGCGGTCTTCGGGGTCGTCGGCGAGTCCAGCGCGATCACGAGGACGCCCGCCTTCCGAGCCTTCGCGATCGCGGCGTTCTCGGCCTTCGCGTCCGCGACCGTGATCAGGATCCCCTTGACCCCGGCGGTCGTCATGTTCTCGATCGCGGCGATCTGGGCCGCGTTGTCGGAGCTGCTCTTGCCGGCCGCGTATTTCAGGCCGGCGCCGAGCCGCTTCGCCTCACGCGTCGCTCCCAGCCTCATCTTCACGAAGAACGGGTTCGTGACGTCCTTCGTGATCAGCCCTACCTGGATCGATTGTGCCGGTGCCGTCGGTTTCGCCGATGCGGCGGCGCCCATGACGGCCGCCGTGACGGCGAGCACGAGCGCCCCCACGAGCAGCGACGCGCGCCGCAGTGGGGGGCGCTTCTGACGATGACCCATGACTCTCCTCCTCGCTGGTTACGAGCTGGTCGCTGTTACCGATAACACAGCGTCAACGTCATCGTCAAGCCCGAACGTGAGGACATCGATGTGATTCTGTGGTACTGATAACAGCGCGGATGAGCGCTTCCACTGTCACGATTCGGGATGTGGCGCGGCGCGCCGGCGTGTCGCCGATGACGGTCTCGCGCGTGATCAACGACAGCGCGCTCGTGAGCGCCGGCACGCGGCGGCGTGTCGAGGACGCGATCGGCGAGCTCGGCTACGTGCCCAGCCGCCTGGCGCGCGGTCTCACCGCCAGGAGGACGGGGACGCTTGCGGTGATCGTCCCCGACGTCGCGAACCCGTTCTTCACCCTGATCGTGCGCGGCGCCGAGGATGTCGCCCGGCGCGCCGGCTACCGCGTGATCCTTTGCGACACCCGCGGTGAGCTGGCCATGGAGCGCGAGGTGATCGAGGAGATGCTCGCCCACCGCGTCGAGGGGATCCTGATCGCGCCGGTCAACGACCGTTCCCGCGAGCACCTGCGACGGCTGACCGCCTTCAACGTCCCGTTCGTGCTCGTCGACCGCACCGTCCGCGGGGTCGACGCCGACACCGTCCTCGGCGACAGTGCGGACGGGGCGCAGCGGCTCGTCGAGCACCTGCTCTCGCTCGGTCACCGACGGGTCGGGATGATCGTCGAAAGCGACGACGTCTCGACCGCGCGGGATCGCCGGAGGGGCTACGAGACTGCGCTGCAGGCGGCAGGCCTTCTCGTGGACCCCGAGCTGGTCGTCCGCGCGCGCGTCGACCCCGAGGGAGGGCGCGAGGGCATGCGCCGGTTGCTGACGCTCGACGAGCCCCCGACCGCCGTCTTCACGGTCAACAACCTCGTCGCGGTCGGAGCGATCGAGGCCGTGCGAGGCGCGGGCCTCGAGGTGCCGGACGACGTGGCGCTCGTGTGCTTCGACGACATCGAGTATGCCTCACGCCTCTACCCCTTTCTGACGGTGATGGAGCAGCCCGCCGAGACGTTCGGGACGCTGAGCACCCAGCTGCTGCTCGAGCGGATCGAGAACCGGGCGCCGGAGCGCTCGCGCGTCGTCGTCCTGCCCGCGCAGTTCGTCGTGAGGCGATCGTGCGGCGCGGCGGTACCGTGAGGCTGCTCGGCGGCATCGAGAGCGGCGGCTCCAAGTGGGAGTGCGCGGTCGGAACCGGCGGGCCCGAGCTACGTGCGGCCGAGACGATCCCCACGACCACGCCTGCGGAGACGATCGCGCGCGCCCTGGCCTTCTTCCAGCGAGAAGGTCCTGTGGAGGCCGTTGGGATCGGGTCGTTTGGCCCCCTCGATCGCCGTCCGCATTCGCCGACGTGGGGCCACGTCACGACGACGCCGAAGCCGGGCTGGGCCGGAACGGACATCGCCGGGGAGATCGGCCGCGGCCTCTCGGTGCCGGTGGCATTCGACACCGACGTCAACGCGGCGGCACTCGGGGAGCACCGCTGGGGCGCGGCCCGGGGTCTCGACACCTTCTGCTACATCACGGTCGGCACCGGCATCGGCGGGGGCGGCATGGTGGGCGGCAAGCTGCTGCACGGGCTGCTGCACCCGGAGTTCGGGCACCTGCGTGTTCCTCACGACCGTACGCTCGACCCGTTCGGTGGCTCGTGTCCGTACCACGGCGACTGCTGGGAAGGGCTCGCCTCCGGCACCGCACTCCAGGCCCGGTGGGGACCGCCGGCCGCGGAGCTCGAGGACGAGCGCGCCTGGGAGCTGCAGGCGGCCTACCTGGCACTCGGGCTCGTCGCGGTCATCTCGGTGCTGTCGCCCGAGCGCATCGTGATCGGCGGCGGCGTGATGCAGCGAGCGGGTCTGCTGGCCAACGTGCAGCGCGAGGTCGCCGCTCTGCTGAACGGCTACCTCGGCGAGGCCACCTCGATCACCCTGCCCGAGCTCGACGGCCGGGCCGGTGTCCTGGGCGCGATCGCGCTAGCTGAATCGGCCGACGCCTAGGAGATCGAGAGGATCCGGGCGCGCCACGCGCCGCGCGGCGCCTCGACGTCGACCTCGTCGCCGGCCGCGCGGCCGAAGAGCGCGCGGCCGAGTGGAGACTCCGGCGAGACGCCGCCGACGCTCGAGATCTCGATCTCCAGCTTCTCCCCGTGCTCGTCCTCGAGCTCGACCTTCGAGCCGATGCCGACGACTCCACTCCCGCCCGCCTCCGGCTCATCGACGACGACGGCCGAGCCGAGGCGGGAGCGCAGGCGCCTGATACGGCTCTCGAGCAGCCCTTGCTCGTTCTTGGCGGCGTGGTACTCGAAGTTCTCGGAGAGGTCGCCGAAGCCGCGCGCGGTCGCAATCGCCTGGACGACCTCGGCCCGGCGCGGCCCCTCCAGCTCGGCGAGCTCCGCCTCGAGCTGCGCCTTCTGCGCGGGAGTCAGCTGCTCGGACTTCTCCGTGGCCATCGCTGGAGGCTATCGAGGCGATAGGTTCCGCGTGTGCTCGCCCACTGGGACGAGGTCGACTGGCACCGGCGCGAGAAGGGTGAGATGGGCGCCGACTGGCAGCGGCTCGGCGACGCGTCGGGTACGGAGCGCGTCGGCGTCAACCGGGTGCGCATCGACGCCGGCCGGCTGTCGACCCCTCCCCACTCGCACGGCGCGTCCGAGGAGATCGTCTTCGTCCTGAGCGGCTCGGGGCTGTCGTGGCAGGACGAGCAGGTGTTCGAGATCGGGCCCGGCGACTGCATCGTGCACCTCGCCGACCACGAGGAGCACACGCTGCGCGGCGGCCCCGAGGGCCTCGAGGTTCTCATCTACGGGACGCGGCATCCGACTGAGCTCGGGTGGCTTCCCCGCTCCCGCGCGATCCGCTTCGGCTGGCCGTGGGTCGAGGGCCGGACGGACGACCCCTGGGACGTCGAGGCCCTGGCCGAACCGCTGACGTTCGGCGAGCCCGCGGACAGGCCGCCGACCATCGTGAACTTGCATGAGTTCGCGGAGGGCTTGCGCGACCTCGCGCGGCGCGCCGGTTCGGCTCGCACCGGCCTGCGCTGGGCTCGCCTCGACGCGGGCCGCATCGGGGCGCCGCCGCACTGCCACTCCGCGGAGGAGGAGGTATTCGTCGTCCTCGAGGGCGACGGCATCCTCGAGCTGTGGCCGTCGCCGAGAGTGGCCGACCGGGGAGCCGAGCGCGAGGACGTCCCGATCCGCGCCGGCCACGTGATCGCCCGGCCGCCCGCGACGGGGATCGGCCACGCCTTCCGCGGCGGCGACTCCGGCCTGACGCTCCTGCTCTACGGCACTCGGGAGCCGAACGACATCGCCTACTACCCGCGCTCGAACAAGATCAACTTCCGCGGCCTCGGCCTCATCGGCCGCATCGAGCACCTCGACTAC
>Ga0126307_10002067_pt1 | contig 13480 bp, 11 predicted proteins | sample Plot28_FD_89955 | JGI IMG/M metagenome (GOLD analysis project Ga0126307, IMG submission 89955) | Serpentine soil microbial communities from UC McLaughlin Reserve, CA, USA - Plot28 | ecosystem: Environmental > Terrestrial > Soil > Grasslands | place: USA: UC McLaughlin Reserve, Lake County...
ACCGCCTGCTGGAGCCGACCGGCCGCCGTGGCCTGGGCGGCATCGGCGGCGGCGGCACCTAGCGAGGCGAGGTCGGCCGGGGCGATCCGGCCGGTCCGCTGGCGGTCCGTGGCTAACTCGGCGGTGAGGCCCTCCAGGGCGGCCCGCACCTGGCAGGCGTGGTCGAGGTCGCTGGGGTCGAGGGCGACGACCGTGACGCCCCAGCCGGTGGGGTGGACCAGGCCGTCGGCAGCTAGCGTCCGGATGGCCTCCCGGATCGGGGTCCGGCTCATCCCCAGCGCTGCGGCGACCTCCAGCTCGGTCAACCGCGTTCCCGCCGGATAGGTGCCGTCCAGGATGAGCTCTCGCAGTCGGCGGCGTGCCGTGTCGGTCTGCACCCGACCACCGTATCTTTTGTATGCATTGTATGCAACTAGCTCAATCCCCAGTGCCCATGTGCATGGGCGCCGTCCACCGAAGGTGTCTGACGGTGACGTGTCCAGCGACCGGCCTCGTACCGGGATCGCCTCGGCGGTCCACCCACCACCTGCACCCGGGCAGGTCCGTCCCCGCGTCCACCAGCTCGCTACCGCAGCCGGCCATGCCGGCTGGTTCCTGCTCCTTATCTGCTGGCCTGGTCAACAGATGGCGGCCGGGGTTTCCCTCCGACTTCCCTCCACCCGACGCTCGGCCGCGCGGGATGGGGCGGAACAGGCGGGGACGCCAAGTAACCGCGGAAGCTGCGGGCATGCTGATTGTGCACGTCGCGAGCGATGATCGGGACTACGTGGGCATAAGGCGGGACGAGTGGGGAGACGGCGGTGCGGTCTGTAAAATCGCCGGCATTGCCTACACAGGTTCGAATCCTGTCCCTGCCACAAGCGTTGTCTGAACCTCAGGACCCGCCGCCGGGCCTGGAACAGATTGTCGGCCCGACCCGGATGGTAGCAACGCTCGGCCGTCCAACTCGAGGAGGGGCCGATGCGCCACGGCGGCCCTGCGATCATGAGGCGCGGCTCTGCTCCTTGCTGGTGGCTGGAGGAGGGCCTGTCGACCGCAGGTTGATGAGCTTGTTGAGCAGCTGGAACCAGAACTCGCTTCCGAGTGAGAGCGCGAGCACGGTGAGGAGCAGCCCCAGCAGCTTCAGCAGCCAGCCTCCCAGACCGGCCGGCAGGCGCCGCGGGTCGCCCGCCGGTCCCGAGGACCAGCCGAGCGGGACGTTGAGGTCGCTGACGTTGCGAACCGCTTCCGCGACATCGCCGGGCGCCTGATTGTCCTGCTGGCCGGCCGCGGCCACCACTGCCTGGCGAACCACGCCGTTGGTCCACAGGGAACGTCCAAGCGTCACCGTGTCGATGTTGAGAATGGCCGCGAGCAGGAGCGCGTAGACGAGCAGAGCGATCTGCACCTTGCGCTTGTAGAAGCCGCTGACACGTCCCATTGCCTGGTTGAACCAGTCCTCGAGGTTGAGCCGGAACTGGTCCAGGTTCCCGGCCGCGTCTTCGAGGAGGGACTTGAGCGGTTGCCGCATGGGGTGCTCCCCGAGTCCGACAATGGTGCCGGCCACCTGGGAGAGCAGGGCATCGGGTCCGACCGTGAGCTGGAGCAGAGCATCGCGAAGGATCTGCGTCTCGCCGGCGGCGAGCGAGAGACGGTCGAGCTCTTGGCGGAATCGCTGACGTGCCTGATCGGAAAGGGGCTGGCCGGCCGGCGGCAGCAGGCCCGTCAAGGTGGCGGCGGCCGGCTGCTTGGCGACGAGCTCCTCCAGGTGCGCCCGGAGATTCTGCGTGAGCTGGATGGCGTCGGGCGGTCGTTCCGGCGCCAGCATCTCCAGCATGGCGCGGCTGAAGATCTTCGGGTCAAGGTAGGAAGGGCGTCGCGTGCCCCGGCCGAACAGCTTCGGCGGATGCAGGCTTCTCACCAATGGATGCTGCAGTCCACTGAGCTGCAGCAGCTGCTCGCCAAGGGAGGTCCCGTCGCTGCCGGACGCCGGGGCCAGGGCGGCGGTTTCCTTGGCCTTCTCCTCGTCGAGCTCACCGGTGAGGAGCTGTCGCAGTGCCATCTCCAGGGTGTTGGCACGCCATTCCAGCAGCGCCGCCACCGCCTCGTTGATCCTCGAGATGACCAGGCTGAAGATGAAGTAGAGGAAGCTGAGAGCGACCGCAACCTCCAGTCCAGTTGCCGCAGATACCATGCGCGCCTCCAGAGGGTGTAGTGGGTTGCCGGCTGCGGCGCCCCTACGGGCCGGTCCGGATCATGCCGCCCTCGCTGGCGGCTGGTCGGTCAGCCAGTCGTGGCGCTTGAACCGCTGCACATGCAGGAAGCTGCTGGTTGACCCCAGTGACGCCAGCATCATCTGGACGACGGCCACGCCGCCGTCCGCCGCGCCGGCGATGGCCTCGGTCAGCTGCTGCCTGACCGCTGCCGCGTCCTTGTCGGTCGAGGTCCAGGCCCGCTCCAGGTCGGTGGCGGTCCGGATGCCGAGCGCGCGCAGCGCCTGCCGCGGCTTGCGTCCGCCCGACTCCGGCGGGACGTGGAGGTAGAGGAGCGCCTGATCGAGCCAGTCCACCAGCCGGTCGACGGGGATGCGGGTACGAAGGATCACGTCGACGAGGTTGGCGGTGACGAGCCCGTGGAGGTCCTCGATGCCCTCCTCGAACAGCCGTGCCTGGTCCCAGATGGTCAGCCCGTCGAGATCGCTCAGCGGGTACCTGCTTTCCAGGCTGGGCACGATCCCCTTGAAGACCTTGTTGACGCCGGCCTTGAGGATCTGGACGCCGATCTGGGGAAAGATCCCGATGAAGAACGCGAGGACGTTGAGCTGGGTGGAGGTGCTGGTCGAGGCGAGCGACACGATGGTGACCACGATGACCACGAGGATGATCCGGGCGCTGGCGCTCACGTAGGCGGCGGTCTTGAGATCGTCGCGGAAGTAGCGTCTGATCACGTCCTGCAGGATGAACCAGTAGGCGCCGATGAAGCCGTATCCCAGCGCCTCGATCGGGAGCTGGGGCCGGCCAGAGAACGGCAGGCCGCCGAGCAGGTCGATGTTCCGGTAGAGCTCGGGCTGGACGACCATCGCCCAGCCGACACACAGCAGCACCGTCGCCAGCAGCACCGGGAAGAACCCTTCGCTGCGCTCGGGGCGGCTGTCGGGATCGGCGAACAGCCCCCGGGTGCTGACCGCCTGCTGGCCGTAGACGGCCTCGAACTTCTTCCGGTACAGATTGTCGGTGCTCTTGGTGTTCAGCTGATCGTGGTCACGCTTCCAGCGCTGGTAGTAGCTGGTGTGCGAGGGGGGTGCGGGGAGATTGCAGTCCCGGTCGATGCCGAGCCGGAACAGGTTGATGACGTACTCGTCGTACAGGGTCTGGCCCTTGAACCGGATGAACTCCAGGTACAGCAGGCCGGGCAGCGATGCCAGCAGGGCAGCGGCCCCGAGCTTGAGCAGGAACACCCGGCTGTTGGGCTGGAAGAGCACGGCGGGCAGCAGCGAGGCCAGCACCGTACCGATGAGCAGGGAAGCGTAGAAGGCCCGGAAGCCCCTTGTCCATCGCCCGATCGCGGGCCGTCGCGGTCGGCGGGCGGCGCCGCCGTGGTCCACCGACACATTGGTCGACATGTATGTCCTCCCTTGGACGACCGTCGTCTGTCTGTCTACTGCAGGGGAGGCCGTGGGACCGCCGCTGATACAGGAACCCACCGGACTAGCCGGCGCCGAAGCAGACGAAGCCGGCCGAGACGACCAGCGCGTCGTCGCCCGGGCCGATGCCGGCTCGGGCGGCGGCCAGGGCCTCGGCAGGGGGCAGACCGCGGCCGAGTCCGTCGTGGAAGGCGAGCATGAACGGCATGGTGGCGGCGTCGGGCACGGCGAGCACCGGCGCCACGATGGTCCGGGTGCCAAGGCAGAGGAGGCTGGCGACCAGACCGGTGAGCTCGTCACCGGGCCGTACCTCCGAGAGCCCCGAGTTGCAGGCCGGCAGCACCAGCGTCGTCGGGGATCGCTGCAGCTTCTCGAGGTCGTAGACGGTCAGGGGGCCGTCGTGCAGCCGCAGGGACGACAGCAGGGGATTGTCGGCCCGGAACCGGCCGTGCGCGGCCACATGGGCCAGGTCGGCGTGGTCGAGGGCGCGGGCGGTGGCGTCGGCGGTCGCGTCGGCGCCGCTGAGGCAGATGGCCGCCGGGTACCGGGACGCCAGCTCGGCGACCTCCTGGCGAGCCTCGGGGAGCCCGGGCCCGGCGGCCAGCACCGTCCGGAAGGCAGGCGCGGCCGGCGGCATCGCCCCGGCCTGGAGCCACAGGCCGGCCGACGGGACCACGGTCACCGGCCGGCCGGCGCAGGAGGGCAGGCCCGCCCACGGCACCGCGTGCAGCAGCCCGGTGGGGGCGATCACCAGCGGGCGGTCGCCGATGCGGCTGGCCAGCGGCGCCAGCAGCGCCGTGTCGATCCGGGCGGCGGCGTCCCGGGCAGCGGTGGCGGCCGCGCGACGGGCGCGGGCCGACCTGTGCCCGAACGCCAGCCGCTCCAGTCCGAAGCGGAGGCTGGTCAGCTCGGCGGCGACCGTGGCGGCATCGCCAAGGGCATGCAGCGTCACCCGCCGGCCGGCGACCACCACCCCGTACAGGCCCTGATCGAGCTGGACGATCTCGATCAGGGCCCGCTGCCCGAGCAGCTCACGCAGGGCCGTCGGCGAGGGAACCGCCATCGGCTCGGCGCCTTCGGCTCCGGCCAGCCGGCGAACCCGCCCCTGGACCGCCCGCTCCAGGGCGGCTTGGCGGGCGAGGAGGCGGGAGGTGGTGCCGGCCTCGACCGCGGCCTGGTCCAGCTCGGCGGTGACCCGTCGTAGCTCGGCCAGTGTCTCGGCGAGCTCCGGGTCGTCGGGCGGCCGGATGGGCCGTGGCGTCAGGCTCCTGGCCCGTGAGCGTTCGGCCCAGGCCAGCACCCGCACGGGGTTGCGATCCTCCAGCGCCAGGCGGAGGCCGAGGCGGCCCAGCTCGAGGCCATGGCCGGAGAGATGGGCCCGCAGCTCGGTCGCGCCCAACGAGCGCCTGACGCTGTCGACCGCCCGCAGTCCGGCCCGAAGGGCGGCCTGAGCCCCCCGCCGGTTCCCGTCGGCGAGCCGGCTCAACGCCTCGGCGTGCCACGCTCGGGCGCGCAGGTCCACCGGTCCACGGCGGGCGCTACGGGCCTGGTCGAGCTGACCGCGGGCGACCCGCGAACGGTCGAGCTCGAGCGCCAGCTGGGCGGCGATGAGCCGGGCGTCAAGGCCCGCCACCAGGAGCCCGGCCTGGGCCATGTCGTCGGCGCAGCGGCGGGCGGCGGCCAGCAGCTCCGGCGACCGGTCACCGGCCTGCCACGCCGCCCGGATCTCGGCATGACGGGCGACCGCCGCCCACCGTGGGCGCCGCTGGCGCTCGAAGGCCTGGCGGGCCCTGGCGGCCGCCACCCGAGCGGCCGGCAGGTCGCCGTCGAGCATGGCCGCGTTGGCCAGCAGCCAGTGGGCTTCGGCGACCTGGGCATGGCCCTCGGCCTCCAGGAGGTCGACGGCCGTAGCCGCGGCCTGGCGGGCCTCGACCACGAGATGGGCGGCGAGCAGGGCCATGCACCGGTCGAGGAGTCCGACGGCGTCCACGATCCCGGTGGCCCGCGCCCACTCGTCGGCCCGGTCGAGCCAGCAGAGCGCCGTCGGCAGGTCACCGCGGCGAGCGGCGAGCAGGCCGAGGTTTTGGTGGATGTCGGCGGCCGCGGCCGGCATCGTGAGACTGGTGTAGATCCGCTCCGCCTCGACCAGGTCCGCCTCGGCCGCCCCGAGCTCGCCCCGGTACAGGTGCAGCAGCCCGCGGTTGTTGTGCAGCTTGGCCAGGAACAGCGTGTCTCCGGCGCGGCGCAGGCCGACGAGCGCCCTCCGGTATCCGGCAAGGGCGGCACCGAGCTCTCCCTGGCTGTACCGCACGGTGGCCCGCTGGAACTCCAGGCGGGCCCGGTCCCCTCCGCTCAACGCCGGCGCGGCCTGGTTGAGCTCCCGGAGGGCCAGGGTCGGCTCACCTCGGAGGATGAAGACGCCGGCCAGATTGAGGCGGGCCTGGGCGGCGAGTGTGCCCAGACCGCCGCGTTCGGCGCAGCGGACCGCCCTGGACAGGTGCCGCCGCGCCCCCCGAAGGTCGTGGAGCGCGCGGTCGCTGAGCCCGAGGGCTCGCTCCACCACCGAGGTGGCGGCCGCGTCGCCCGAGGCCACCGCCGCACGCAGGAGCTCGGCACCGTCGGCCCGGGCCCGGCCTGGGTCCCGCTCGGCCTGCTGGAGCAGGAGCGCGGCCCGTCGCTGCAGCTCCGTCCCGTCCAGGGCCGTGGTGAGGTCCATCCTCGATACTTTGGGCGATCGCGACGGCGTGGTCGACCCCTTTCCGCCTGCTTGTGCAGTGAGCCATGATTGCCGTATCAGGGAAGGTCGTACCGGCTCGGTCCTTTGGGAGCCGCCGCGGGGAGGTCGTGATGGACCAGGGATGCCCTCATGGTGTCGAGCATGACGTCGTCCACGGTTGCGAGCGGATGGGGTGGCAGCCCCCCGAGGGGCGACGCAGCAGCCACTACCTCTACCGTTCCGGTCAGCTTCTGGTGAGCACGGACGAGGAGCCCCGCGCCCGGAAATGGCTGGACGACCATGGCGTCGCGGTGGCCGAGGATGAGGAGCCCGACGACCGTGTCCGCGGCTGCCTCCAGAAGCTCGGTCTCTCCCGGATCCGCGTGGACGAGGCGCAGCTCTCGGTGCCCCAGATCATCCCGCTGATCGACGCCCTCGAGGGTCCGCGACTGCGGCCCAACCAAGTCCTGGTGGCCGCCTTCCACTTCCACGTCGGGCCGGCCACGCTCCCCGAGGCCGCCAGCGCCAAGGAGCTCGGGTCGTTCCCTCCCGTCAGCGCGGCGCTGGAACCGCAGCCCGCACCCAAGGTGCTGGTGCTCGACACCGGGGTTGTCCACGAGGACCTCCCGGACGTCGTGCGGAGTCGCTGCAACGGCAACCCCGAGGTCGTTGACCCAGAGAAGCCCCTGCCGCGCGCCGGTGGCCACGGGAACTTCGTCGCCGGGCTCATCTGCAAGCACACCGAGATCACCCAGGTCGAGGTCCGCGACGTCATCGACGAGTGCGGCTTCGTGGACGACCTTGCCCTTGCCGCCTCCCTGGACGAGATCCCCCAGGACGTCGACATCCTCAACCTCTCCTTGGGCGGCTACGGCTTCGACGGCGACATGGTGGCGACCGTGGCCCAGCTCAAGGCCCTGACGTTCCGGAACCCGGGGCTGGTGATCGTCGCCGCGGCCGGCAACGACGGAACCGACGTGCCGTTCCTGCCGGCCGCCCTCCCTAATGTCATCAGCGTGGCCGCGGTCACCCGAAACGGGGACGTTGAGCCGGAGCGCGCCTGCTTTTCGAATTACGGTCCGTGGGTGGACGCCTGCGCCGAGGGGGTGGACAGGGTGAGCACGTTCCTCAAGTTCGATGGACAGCTCGCGACCTACGAGCCTCCGCATGCGTGCCGGGGTGACCAGGAGCCCGTGGCGACCGCCGCCGCCCCCACTGCCGTGAGCAGGACCTTCCAGAAGCGGGCGAAGTGGAGCGGGACGTCGTTCGCGGCTCCGCTGGTCGTCGCGGCGATCGCCCAGCGGATGGAGTCCGAGGGGCAGAGCGCCAGAGAGGCCGCCCGCGACCTCATCTTCGACCCGGCGCTGCCCCGTCGGGCGGGCCTCGGGGTCTTCGTGGAGCCGCAGCGCCTTCAGGGCTAGGCGTCGCCGGGTTCCGGTTTCGTCACAGGGTCACCCAGTCGGTGACCACCTCGGGCGCCGGCCGTGGCGGGTGGCAGCGCAGCCGCACGGGGCCGGCGGCGATCCCGGTCGCGACGAACCGGCCGCGCTGATCGCTCTCGACCGTCGTCGGACCGTTGGCGTGCTCCGCGACCACCTCGACGCCCGCCACTCGGCTCGGCGGTTCGTCATCGGCGGCGCTGAGCTGGCCGACCAGCGTCCGCTCGGCCCCCGCCCGGGTGACCTTGACCTCGACCAGCAGGTCGTCGCTCTCGAAGGTGAGGAGCAGCGGTGGCTCCTCGCCGCCGCGGACTCCGGCCGGGGCGGCGACGGCGAGCGAGTCGTGCACCAGCGCCGCGAACTCGGCGTCGAAGGTCCGCCAGGCGAACGCGGTCTGCCCAGCCTCGATCGTGCGCTGCGGCACCGGGTCGACGATCGAGGCGATGCGCCGAAGCTCCTCCAGCAATGGGTCGGGCTCGTCGTGTGGAACCTGGTCGCGGTCTCGGTCGTCGGTCATGGGGTCGTCCTTGTCGCGGTCGGCTTCTCGTCAGTCTAGGGATTCGGCTGGGCGACCGGCGGCGTCCGCCGCCTCCAACCGCCGTCGCAGCAGCCCCAGGCAGCGCATTCTCGTGGGCCCGATACTGCCGATCGGCATCTCGAGCGCGGCCGCCACCTCGGCGTAGCTCGGCGGGGGTGAGGCGAGCAGGGCCCTGAGCAGCCGGTAGCAGTGCCCGGGCAGCTCCTTGAAGGCCTGCCAGAGGCGGGTCGCCTGATCGGAGAGGATGGCCAGGAGCTCGGGCGACTCGGCCTCGAGGTCGGGCATTGGCGCGGAGAGGTCGTCGGGCGGCGGCGCCTCCCGGACGGCGGCCCGCACCACCCGGAGGCTCTCGCGCCGGGCGGTGGTGGCCAGCCATGCGCCGATATGCTCTGGGTCGCGGATGCGGTCCAGGTGCTCGACCAGCCGCAGCCAGCAGGTCTGGGCGACGTCATCGGCCTGGGTGCCGGGCAGCCGGTAGGTCCGGGTGACAGCCCAGATAAGGCCGCTGTAGCGGGCCACGATCTGGTTCCAGGCCAGCTGGTCCCCCTGACGGGCACGCCGGACGAGCTCCACCATGCTGGTGTCTGCGGTCATCGCGCCCCTCCCCGCCGAATGGCTCGCTCATGGTAAGCCGTTGCTGACAACGGCACCTATCGCCGGTTCAGGCGGCGGATCGCTCGGGCTCGGCCTCATGCCGTCCGGCGGCTTCGACAACGTCGTCGTCCAGCCAGTCGAAGTGCCGGAACACCCGGACGTGGGCCAGGTTGACATCGCCTCGGAAGGTCCTCATGAGGGCTTCCACGGCCGCGGTGTCGGCCGGATCCTCCGTCAGCGCCTGGGCGATCTTGCGCCGCAGCGCCTGGTCGTGGCCGGGCATGGGCCAGATCCGCTCGAGGTCCGTCGCCCCCCGGATGCCGATGGCGCGCAGCCGCTGGCGGATCGGCTTCCCGGCCTCGCCGTCGGGGAGACGGAGATACAGGAATGCCTGATCGAGCCAGTCGACCAGCCGTGCGATGGGAACGCGGGTTTGGAGCAGGACATCGACCAGGTTGGCGGTGGTCAACCCCTGGAGGTCCTCGATGCCCTCCTCGGCCAGCCGGGCCTCGTCCCACACACTCAGCCCGTCGAGGTCGCTCAGGGGATAGCGGCGCTCGAGGTTCTGGAGCATGCGCTTGCCGAGCTTGCCCACCCCGGTCTTGAGCATCTGCACGCCGAGCTGCGGGAAGACCCCGACCAGGAAGGCAAGGACGGCCTGCTCCTGGGGCTCCATGGGCAGCAGCGACATGGTGGCCACCAGCACGACGACGACGATGATCCGGGCGCTGACACTCACGTACGCCGAGGTCTTGAGGTCGTCACGGAAGTACCGCCGGATGAGGTCCTGGAGGATGAACCAGTACGCGCCGACGAACCCGAACCGCAACGCCTCGGCCGGCAGCTGCGGACGTCCCGAGAACGGCAGCGTGGTCAGGTTGAGGGCGCGGTACACCTCCGGGTTGATCGCCACGGTCCAGCCGATCGTCAGCAGCAGGGATGCCAGGAGCACCGGCCGGAAGGTCTCGTTGCGGCTTCGCGACCGGCGCCGCTGACGCTGGGGCCCGTCCGGGTCCGCGGCGGACAGCGAACGCGCACCAGGCTCCGCGTCGTCGCCGAGCAGCAGCGCCCGCGTGCTGACCGCCTGCTCACCGAAGACCGCCTCGAACTTCCTGCGGTACAGGTTGTCCTTGGTGTTCGTGGCCGTCCTGGGGCGGTGCTCCTTCCAGAGCTCGTGCCAGCTGGTGTGCTGGGGAGGGGCGGGCAGGTTGGACACCCGGTCGATCCGAAGCCGGAACAGGTTGATGACGTACTCGTCATAGAGGCTGTGCCCCTTGCACCGGACGAACTCCAGGTACAGCCATCCCGGAAGCCCGGCCAGGACCACGACCGCGATCGCCTTCAGCAGCAAGACCTGGCTGCGTGGGTCGAGCAGCATGGCGGCGACCACCGGGGCCACCACCGTGCCGCCGAGCAGCAGCCAGTGGACACGTCGTTCCTGCCGGGTCTCGTGGTGCACCGGGTCCTCGACACGCGGCGCTCTTACCGTCCTCATCGTGCATCCCCTCGCTGCGGCCGTGGGTCGCTTGTCGGCCATTTCCCTGAGGAGGGCGTTGCCCGCTGGTTGATACATGCCTGCGCCTGTATCAGGGGGCGGCGACGTCCCTCTTCCCTGGTAACAGCGCCGTCGGCACCAGAAGGGAGAGAGAGCGTGAGCAGCCAGCTCGATTCCAGTGAGGTCGAGGCCCGCCTGGCCTGGTTGGCCAGCGCCGGCACCGAGGAGGAGGCGCTCCTGATCGAGAGCGCCCTGGTCACCCAGACCGACAACCGTCCCCACGAGGACGATCCCGAGTAAGGAGCTGGTGTCATGACCTCCGTCCAACAGGTCCTGGACCGTGCCCGATCCCAGATCGGCGTCGTCGAGCACCCATCCGGTTCCAACCGAACCCCCTACGGCGCCTGGTACGGCATCCAGGGGCAGCCCTGGTGCGCCATCTTCGTCAGCTGGTGCACCTACCACGAGGGGCTGGCCCTGCCGGCCACCATCTCCAGGGGCTTCGCCTACACCCCATCCGGGGCCGCCTGGTTCCAGCGGCGCCGGCGCTGGACGAGCAAGTCCGCGCCCGGCCACATCGTGTTCTTCAACTTCCCCGGCGATGGCGTCAACCGGATCTCCCACGTCGGCATCGTGGAGTCGGTCCGTCCCGACGGGGCGATCGTCACCATCGAGGGCAACACCGATGAGCGCGGCGGTCGCACCGGCGGCAAGGTCATGCGCAAGGTTCGCCGGGCCGGCATTGTCGGCTACGGCATCCCCGACTACCGCGGCAACGGCGCGGGTGCGCGGCCGAAGTCGCCTGCCTGGCCGGGCCGGCTTCTGAAGCTCGGCTCCCGCGGACCCGACGTCAAGCTCGTCCAGGGCCGGCTGGTCCAGCTCAAGGTCGCCCGCCTGGCCATCGACGGCGAGTTCGGTCCCATGACCGAGGCCGCGGTCAAGAAGTTCCAGAAGCAACAACACCTCGAGGTCGACGGGAAGGTCGGCCCCCGGACCTGGAAGGCGCTGTGGTCCGCCAAGGCGTCGACGTGAAAGGAACTGCAATGGCCTCCATCTCTGCCGACCTGGTGCTGGAAGGCGGTGGCGTCAAGGGCATCGGGCTGGTCGGTGCCATCACGGCCCTGCACGGCGCCGGCTATCGCTTCGACGGGCCGGCGCGGATCGCCGGCACCTCCGCCGGCGCGATCGCCGGCGCCCTGGTGGCCGCGGGCACACCCGTTGACGAGCTCAAGCGGACCATGCATGAGCTCGACTTCCAGAAGTTCCGTGACGGGGGCAGGTTCGGCCACCTGCGCGCCGCCCAAGGGCTCTCCCTGGTCCGGACCCTTGGTCTGTACCGGGGGGACTACCTGCACCGATGGGTCACCGATGAGCTGGCCAAGCGCGGCGTCAGGACCTTCGGGGACCTGCGCATCAGCAACGACGCGGGCAGCGCGCTCCCACCGGAGCGGTCCTACAAGCTGGTGGTGATCGTCTCCGACATCTCCTGCGGGCGCATGCTCCGCCTCCCCTGGGACTACCACTACTTCGACCTCGACCCCGATGAGCAGCCGGTCGCCGACGCGGTGCGAGCGTCGGCGTCCATTCCGTTCTTCTTCCGTCCGGCCAGGCTGACCAGGCCCGGCTCCAGGAGCTTCTGGTACTGCACCGACGGCGGCATGCTGTCCAACTTCCCGGTCGACCTGTTCGACCGCCGCGACGGCACCCGGCCCCGCTGGCCGACCTTCGGGATCAAACTCTCGGGCCGGCCCGCTCCCGACGCCGAGCGGAGCCACAACGCCAAGCCGATCACCGGGCTTCTAGGGCTGTCGATGGCACTGGTCGACACCATGGCCAGCGCCCACGACCGCCTTCACCTCGACGACCCGGCGGTGCTGGACCGAACGGTCTTCGTCGACACCTTCGGCGTGAAGGCCACCGACTTCGGGCTCACCGAGGAGACCCAGCAGCGCCTCTACCACGGTGGATTGGCCGCCGGCGAGGAGTTCCTGCGGTCATGGTCCTTCGACCGGTACCTGGCCCAGCATCACCGGAGGCTGCCCGCGGCGGAGGCCTCATAGGTTCCCTGCCTTCACTGGGGCCAGTGCCGCTGGTGAGCCAGTAGGAATTCACCTGCCGACGTCACCGGCTTCGGTGGGCGCACCACCGCGGTCGCCCTGGTCCTGCTGCCGGTGGTGTTCCTGCTCGGCCTGGCCACCAGCCCTGAACCCGGCTGGCGGTGCTGGAACCGGCAGGCTAGGAAGCGGCGGCGGCCGTGTCCTGCATCGAATTGACCCCCCGCGCCTGGTCCAGCGGCCGCCGCAGCACCGTGGCGCTGAGGGTGACCGCGATCACGGCCATCGGCATCCCCAGGTTCTGGATCATCTGGTGGCCGACGGCGACGAAGGTCTCTCCCGACAGCTGGTCCATGGTCCGGCTCAGGGAGAACCAGGCCCCCCAGAACGCCCCCATGACCAGGGAGAACAGGACGATGGTGGTGGCGAGGGCAGCGCGGGCCGTTCGCTTCTTAGATTTACTCTGAATATAGACCAAAGCTAAGATTTGCGCATCCGCCGTGGCGGACGTGGAGCGCTCCGTCAGTCCTGGAACAGGCCGCTGATGGACTGCCGGTGGTGGATGCCGCGGATCGCCTCGGCGAACATTGGGGCGGCCGAGACGACCCGGACCTTGCCCGAGAAGGTCACGGGCTGGGTCTCGACGGTGTCGGTGGTGATCAGCCGGCGGATCGGGCTGGCGTCCAGGCGCTCCATCGACCCCTCGGCGAAGACGCCGTGGCTGACCGCGGCCATGACCGAGCGGGCGCCCTTGCCGATCAGCTGCTCGGCCGCCTCAACCAGGGTGCTGGCGCTGATCGTGAAGTCGTCCACCAGCACGACGTTGCCGCCGGCGACCTCTCCGATGACGTCGATGGCGGCGGCCCGCTCGTCGTGGTCGGACCGCACCTTGTCGACGATGGCCAGGGGGGCGCCGAGGCGGCTGGCGTACATCCGCGCCTTCTTGGCGAACCCGGCGTCGGGCGAGACGACCACCATGTCGGTCAGGCCCTCGGCCTGGATGGCGTCGCACAGGAACGGCC
>Ga0126307_10002068_pt1 | contig 13479 bp, 9 predicted proteins | sample Plot28_FD_89955 | JGI IMG/M metagenome (GOLD analysis project Ga0126307, IMG submission 89955) | Serpentine soil microbial communities from UC McLaughlin Reserve, CA, USA - Plot28 | ecosystem: Environmental > Terrestrial > Soil > Grasslands | place: USA: UC McLaughlin Reserve, Lake County...
AACTCCAGCATCCGGTCGCGGCGCTCGACCACCGTCACCTTGGTGCCGAGCGCGGCGAACATCGACGCGTACTCGATGCCGATGACCCCCGCCCCCACGACGACCATGGTGGGCGGCACGTGGTCGAGGTCGAGGATCTGGTCCGAGTCGACCACCGTGCTGCCGTCGAAGTCCACTGTGGTCGGACGGGCGGGCCTGGTGCCGACCGCCACGACGAACATCTCCGCGGTGACCCGCCGCTCGGTGCCGTCGTCGGCGGTGACGACGACCGCGTTCGGCTCGGTGAAGCGGGCCGTACCGATGATCATCTGCACGTGGTTGCGGGCGAGCTGGCTGCGGATCACGTCGATCTCACGACCGATCACGTGCTGGGTGCGGGCAGTCAGGTCGCCGACCGTGATCTCGTCCTTCAACCGGTAGGACTGGCCGTAGAACTCGCGCTGGCTCAGCCCGGTGACGTAGAGGACGGCCTCCCGCAGCGTCTTCGACGGGATGGTGCCGGTGTTGATGCACACGCCGCCGACCATGTGCCGCCGCTCGACGATGCCCACCCGCCGGCCGAGCTTCGCGCCCGCGATCGCTGCCTTCTGCCCACCGGGTCCGGATCCGAGGACGAGCAGGTCGAAGTCGTACGCCATCGCTGTCACCAGGCCCTTCGCCGGACGCCTGCCGCCCGGCCCCATCCTCGCGCGCCATGCCCGTCGGCGCATCCCTCCGGACACCGGCATAGGGTGGAGGGGATGACCGCCGAGCCCCGCTGGGTCCCCCTCGAGGGAGCCGTCAACGTCCGGGATCTCGGTGGTCTGCCCACCGACGACGGGTCGCAGACCGTGGCCGGCATGATGCTGCGGGCGGACAACCTGCAAGGGCTGACCCCGGCCGACGTGCGGCGTCTGGTGGACGACATCGGCCTCCGGACGGTCGTCGACCTGCGCACCACGATCGAGGTCGACAAGGAGGGGCCCGGTCCGCTGACGGCCGAGCCGAGGGTGATGCACCGGCACTTGTCGCTCTATCCGGAGAGCGGCCGGCTGACCGACGTGGAGGCGGACACCGTCCTTCCCTGGCAGACCGACTGGGGTCGGGCCGGCGCCGCCGACCCAGACGCGGACAACCCGACGATCGGCTACTACCTGGCCTATCTGCGGCACCGGCCGGACAGCATCGTGAAGGCCGTCCGAGCGATCGCTGCGCCGGGCGGGGCTGTGGTGGTGCACTGTGCCGCCGGCAAGGACCGGACCGGCGTGGTCGTCGCGATCGCGCTGATCGCGGCGGGGGTCACCCGCGACGCGGTGGTTGCCGACTACGTGGCGACCGGTGACCGGCTGGACGCGGTGCTGGCGCGCCTGATGGCCAGCCCGACGTACGCGGCGGATCTGGACGGGACGCCGGCGGACGTGCACCGGCCCCGGGCGCACACGATGGCGCGCTTCCTCGAACTGCTCGATGAGCGCTTCGGTGGACCGGTCGGCTGGCTGGCGAATGCCGGGTTCGGCGCGGACGAGGTCGCCGCGCTCCGCCGCCGCTTGGTCCGCCCGGTCGGCGGCGAGACCGCTGAACGACTGGTCTGACGGCGCCGCGGGCCGGGCAGAGCCGCACGTCAGCGGCTTGCGTCACCGCGGCGGACCGACCTTCCAGGAGTTCTAGGTCGTCGCCGGGTCCAGGCCGCGCAGCATCAGGGCGAGCCGGTCCGGCCCGCCCGAGCGCACCCGTACCGGCACGCCCCAGTCCTGCCGGCTGACGTGGCAGGCCGGGTGCTCCACGCCGGCGTCGCAGCTGGCCGCCTGCGCGGTCACGTGTAGCACCCCCTCCGGCACATCCTGGGCGAAGACCAGCCGCCGGGTCAGCTCGACCGAGTCGCCGGCTCCCTCCCGGAGCAGCTCCGGCGGCGAGGCGCTCACCTGCAGCCTGGTCGACGGGCCGTAGCGGTCATCCAGGCGCTGGCCCGGCGCCGGCTCGAACACCACGGCCAGCGTCAGCGACCCGGCGGCGACCTCGGCGGGCGGCCGAGCCGTCCGGCGGGCGGGGGCGGTGATCTCCCGCATGGTGCCCGGGGCGACCGGCCGGGTCAGCCGGTGCGCGGCTGACTCCACCACGACCAGGTCACCGCGCTCCAGCACGGCCGCGACCGGCTCGGCGAGGTCGGTCGCCAGCGTGCGGACCGTGCCGGCCTGCGGGTCGTACCGACGGACGGCCCCGTTGTAGGTGTCCAGCACGGCGACGCCGCCGTCCGGCAACGCGGTCACCCCGAGCGGGTGCTGGAACCGTGCCGTCGCGGCCGGCCCGTCGGCATGGCCGAAGTCGAACAGGCCCTCGCCGACCGCGGTGTGGATCGTGTAGCCGCCGACCGGGTCGCGCTCCAGCCAGCGCAGCGCGGACGTCTCGGCGTCGGCGATCCACAGCCGGTCCCCGGCCGCGGCCAGGCCGCTCGGCTGGGCAAGCCAGCCGTCGAGGGCGGGGCCGTCCTTGAGGCCCTCGACGGTGGTGCCCGCGAGAAGCTCGGTACGGCCGGTGCGGGGGTCGACGCCGAGCAGGAGGTGGACACCGGCGGCGGCGACCACGAGCCGGGCATCCCACCAGGCGACGTCCCAGGGGGACGGCACCGGTGGCACCGGGCCGGTCACGGTGGTCGCGCCGGCCAGCGCTGCCGCGAGATCGGCAACGGTGGTTACCGTGCCGTCGGACAGTCGGACGCCGCGGAGCAGGTGATTGACGGTGTCGGCGACCACGACGTCGTAGCCGACGGTCGCGGCGACCGCCGACGGGAGCCGGGTGAGGCCCTGCGGCTCGGCGAAGCTGGCTTCGTCGGGACCGCCGTCGGCGCGGCCGCGCTCGCCGGTGCCGATGCGGCGGAGCACGGTCTCGCCGTCGGTCGCCAGCTCCACCAGCGAGTGGTGACCGGTGTCGGCGACCAGGAGCGTCCCCGCCGGCGTGCCGGTGACGCCGCCGGGGAAGCGCAGGGCGGTCGCCGGCGCCGCGGGCGGCACGTACGGCCCGTCGCCGGTGCGGAGGGTGCCGCGGGCCCGATGCTCGGCGGCCAGCTCGGCGATCAGCCGGTCCAGCGCGTCGGCGTGGCCCTCGCCGGCCGCGACCGATACGACGTAGCCCTCGGGGTCGATGACGACCAGGGTCGGCCAGGCCCGGACCGCGTACTGGCGCCAGGTATGCAACTCGGGGTCGTCGAGCACCGGGTGGTGCACCTCGTAGCGCTCGACGGCGGCGGCGAGGGCGGCGTGGTCGGCCTCGTGCGGGAACTTCGGTGAGTGCACGCCGATGTTGACCAGAACGTCGGCGTACCGCGCCTCCAGCGCGCGGAGCTCCTCGATGACGTGCAAGCAGTTGATGCAGCAGAAGGTCCAGAAGTCGAGCAGGACGATGCGGCCCCGGAGCGCGGCCAAGCTGAGCGGCTTGCCACCGGTGTTGAGCCAGCCGCCGGCACCGTGCAGCTCGGGAGCCCGGACGCGGGCGCGGGCGCGGAGGGTCGTCACGCCTGCCCAACCTCCCTCGGTTCGGCCGCCTTCCCTGCGGCCCCGCCTTGCCCGCCGTTGCCGGCGAGCCGGCGCGGGCTGCTGCCGGACTGGGGCACCCGGCTCCTGCCGGTGCGGCATCGCTTCCGTGCGGCACTCGCTCGATCCCGGCTGGCTGGTCCGACGGTGTCGCGGAGGCGGGCGGGGCGGATGGGGCCGAGAAACGGCGGACCCGGCAGGCGATCGTGCCGGCCGGGTCCCCTCTCGTGCCGGCCGCCCGCCTGGGCGGCCGACCTGCCTCAGCGGTTGACCTGGGTCTGGGCGAACGCCCGGACCTCGTCCTGGAGCGTCCCGGGCGACACCGCATCGATCGCCCGCTCGACCTGGCGCTGCCGCCGGATCGCCGCGTGGCGCCGGCGCCACTCCTTCATCGATCGCACGTCTCATCCTCCTCGTCGTCGCACCAGGTACGACACCGAGGAGGGGAGTTTTATGCCCGCACGTAAGGCTGCTTGGGCCGGATTCCTTTGATCCTTCGGCACGGAGCAAACATCGCCTAACGCGACGACGCTCACCCCCAGGCGATCGCCAGACCCGGATCGGCCAGGAGCGCCGCGATGTCGGACAGGACTAGCGACCCCAGCTGGCCGTCCACGATCCGGTGGTCGAAGGACAGCGCGAGCTGGGTCACCTGGCGGACGGCGATCTGGCCGTCGACCACCCACGGCATCTCCCGCACCGCTCCGAACGCGAGGATCGCGGCCTCTCCCGGATTGAGGATCGGCGTGCCGGAGTCGACGCCGAAGACGCCGACGTTGGTGATCGTAATAGTGCCGCCGCTGAGGTCAGCGGGCGCGGTGCGGCCGGCGCGGGCGGTCTCGGTCAGCTCGCCGATGGCCGAGGCGAGGTCGCGGAGGCTGAGCCGTCCGGCGTCCTTGATGGTGGGCACGACCAGACCGCGCGGGGTCGCGGCCGCGATCCCGAGGTTCACATACTCCTTCACCACGATCTCCTGGGCGGCCTCGTCCCAGGCAGAGTTGATCATCGGGTTGCGCCGGACGGCCAGCAGCAGCGCGCGGGCGACGAAGAGCAGCGGGCTGACCTTGATGCCGGCGAACTCCGGCAGCGCGGCCACCCGCCGCCGCAGCTCCATCGTTGGTGTGACGTCGACGGTGATCCACTCGGTGACGTGCGGCGCCGTGAAGGCGCTGGCCACCATCGCCGCGGCGGTGTGCTTGCGGACGCCCTTGATCGGGATGCGCTGCTCCCGGGAGGCGTCCCAGACCGCCACCGGCGCCGCCGGAGCGACCGGAGCCTCCGCCGCCGCCGGCTCCGCTTCGGTGGCGGCGGCCGAACCGGCCGCGGCCTCGACGTCGGCGCGGGTGATGACCCCGTCGGGGCCGGTGCCGGTGATGCCGGCGAGATCGACCCCGAGGTCCCTGGCCAGCTTGCGGACCGGCGGCTTGGCGAGCACCGAGACGCCTGCCGGGCTGGCCGGGGGCGGCGTTGCCGGCGCCGCGGCTGGTCCCGCGGCCCGCACCGGCTCCGGCACCCGCACAGGCTCCGGCGCCCGCACAGGCTCCGGTTCCGGCGCGGCCGCCGGCATCCCCGCCGCCTCGGCGCCCGCGCGGTCGGCCGCCCCCGCGCCCTTGCGCGGTCGGCGCTTGGCCGCCACGGACCGCGGGCCGTACCCGACCAGCACCGAGGTCCGCCCACCCGGCGCCGGGCCGCCGATGATGCCCGGCTCGACCGGCTCGTCGTCGTCGGGCCGCGGGATCTCCGGCGCCATGTCGTCCCGCAGCGCGTCGGCGGTGGCCGGCGCCTCGGCGGCCGGATGCGCCTGGACGGCCGCCGGCACGCCCGGCGCTCCGTCCGGATCGACGTCGACGGTGATTATCGGGGTCCCGACGTCCACGGTCGCTCCCTCGGCGACCAGCAACTCGGTGACCGTCCCCGCGTACGGGCTGGGCAGCTCGACCGCCGCCTTGGCGGTCTCGATCTCGACCAGGGCCTGGTTGACCGTCACGTGGTCGCCGGGCTGGACGTACCACTTGAGGATCTCGGCCTCGGTCAGCCCCTCTCCGGCATCGGGAAGTCGGAACTGCTTGAAGGTCGGCACACGGTCTCCTAGAAGGCCAGCGAGCGGTCGACGGCGTCGAGGACCCGGTCCAGGTCGGGAAGGAAATCCTCCTCCAGCCGAGACGACGGGTAGGGCGTGTCGAAGCCGGTGACCCGGAGCACCGGCGCCTGGAGGGAGTAGAAGGCCTCCTCGGTCACGTGGGCCGCGATCTCGGCGCCGAGCCCGAGCGTCGTCGGCGCCTCGTGCACGACGACCAGCCGGCCGGTCCGCCGGACGGACTCCAGCAGGGTGCCGGTGTCCAGCGGAGACAGGGTCCGCAGATCGATCACCTCGAGCTGGTGGCCGTCCTCCTCGGCCGCGGTGGCGGCGTCCAGCGCCACCTTCACCATCGGCCCGTACGCGGCGATGGTCACATCCCGCCCCGGCCGCAGCACGCGCGCCTGGTCCAGCGGGTCGGGGGCCATGGCGAGGTCGACCTCGGCCTTCTCCCAGTAGCGCCGCTTGGGCTCGAAGAAGATCACCGGGTCGTCGGACGCGATCGCCTGCCGGATCATGTGGTACGCGTCCACCGCGTTGGAGCAGGCCACCACCTTCAGACCCGCGGTGTGGACGAAGTAGGCCTCCGGCGACTCGCTGTGGTGCTCGACCGCGCCGATGCCGCCGCCGAACGGGATGCGGATGGTGACCGGCAGCCGGACGCGACCCTTGGACCGGTAGTGCACCTTGGCCAGCTGGCTGACGATCTGGTCGAACGCCGGGTAGACGAACCCGTCGAACTGGATCTCACAGACCGGCCGGTAGCCGCGCATGGCGAGCCCGATCGCGGTGCCGACGATGCCGGACTCGGCCAGCGGGGTGTCGATCACCCGGTCCTCGCCGAAGTCCTTCTGCAGGCCGTCGGTGACCCGGAAGACGCCACCGAGCTTGCCGACGTCCTCGCCCATGATCAGGACCTTCGGGTCGTCCTCCATGGCGCGGCGGAGACCCTCGTTGAGCGCCTTGGCGAGCGTGTAGGTCGGCATCAGTGATCCGCCTCCCCGAAGGAGTCGAGGTACGCCGCGAAGCGGGTGCGCTGCCGCTCAAGATGTGACGTCGGCTCGACGTACACCTCGTCGAAGATCGTCAGCGGCTCGGGGTCGGGCAGGTCGAGGCAGCCCTGGCGCACGCGGGCGGCCAGTTCGTCGGCCTCCCGGTCGATCGCCTCGAAGAACGCGGCGTCGGCCTCGCCGGAACGGGACAGGTAGGCCTTGACCCGCTCGATCGGGTCCCGCAGCCGCCACATCTCCAGCTCGCTGGCCAGCCGGTAGCGGGTGGGGTCGTCGGACGTGGTGTGCGCGCCCATCCGGTAGGTGTAGGCCTCGATGAACGTCGGGCCCTGACCGGTCCGCGCCGCCTCCAGCGCGGCCCGAGTCACCGCCAGGCAGGCCAGCACGTCGTTGCCGTCCACCCGCACGCCCGGGAAGCCGAAGCCGAGGGCCCGCTGGTAGAGCGGGATGCGGGACTGCTTCTCGATCGGCTCGGAGATCGCCCACTGGTTGTTTTGGCAGAAGAAGACCAGCGGTGTGTTGAAGACGCTCGCCCACACGAACGCCTCGTTGACGTCACCCTGGCTGGACGCGCCGTCGCCGAAGTAGGCGATCACCGCGGCCTCCTCACCGTCCCGCTGGATACCCATCGCATAGCCGGTAGCGTGCAGGGTCTGCGAGCCGATCACGATCGAGTAGATGTTGAAGTTGCGCTCCTTGGGGTCCCAGCCGCCGAGGTCGGTGCCCCGGTAGAGACCGAGCAGCTGGACCGGGTCGACGCCGCGGCACCAGGCCACGCCGTGCTCCCGGTAGCTGGGGAAAGCCATGTCCTGCGACCGCAGCGCCCGGCCGGAGCCCACTTGCGCGGCCTCCTGCCCGAGCAGCGACGCCCAGATGCCGAGCTCACCCTGCCGCTGCAGCGCCGTCGCCTCGACATCGACCCGCCGGACCAGGACGAGGTCCCGATAGAGGTCGCGGACCTCCTCGGCGGAGATTTCGAGCGGGTAGTCAGGGTGGTGCACGCGCTCACCCTCCGGGGTGAGCAGCTGGACGAGATCGGGCCCACCGGTGGGATCGGGTGGGGCAGCGACGCCGATGTCACCCAAGGTCATGCGTCTCTCCTCGCTCAAACTCCACGCGGGATCGCCGCGTGGGGCGGACCGGCACCGGTGGGCGGCGCCGGGGTGTCGACGTCGGGCCCACCGCACGCCGGAGCGTGCGAACGAACGCTGCCCCCATCGTCGCAGACAGCCGGACCCGCTTGACCCGGCAAGCCTGCGTCAGCCCACCGAAATGGTGCCAGTCGCCGTTGCAAAGCTGTGGACGACCCCGGTCGTTGTGGACGGCGAGATGACGGCCCGACCGCGACGCTGCTACTCATCTCGGCCATGGCCGACCCAGCGATCACCTCAGCCGGACAGCTCCGCCGGCAACGGCCGGGCGTGCACCACCGCCAGGCGGGAAACCGCCCTGGTGAGCACGACGTAGAGCCGGCGCAGCCCGCGCGGCTCGGCTTCCACGATGCTGGCCGGCTCCACTACCACGACGTGGTCGAATTCGAGGCCCTTGGCCAGCGTCGCCGGGACGAGGGAGACCCGGGGAGCCGGCTCCGGTGCCGTCCCCGCCCCTGGCTCCAGCTCGGCCGGGACCGCCGGCTCCTCCGCGCCGAGCAGCTGGTGCACCACGCCGGCCGCGGTCAGCGCGCGCCCGACGGCGGGCACCTCGGCGTCGGCGACGATCACCGCGACGGACCCTTCCTCGGCCAGCGCCTGCGCTGTCTCCGTCGCCGCCGCCGCAGCGGCCTCCGCCACCGTACGGACCCGCAGCCCACCGGCCGCAGACCGGACCGAGGTCGCCGGCTCGAGCCCGACGGCGAGGTGGGGCAGCAGCCGGTTGGCAAAGGCGATGACATCCGCCGGCACCCGGTATCCGCGGGTCAGCGGCTCGATGCGGGCGCCGGGTTTACCGAGGTGGTTCAGCGTCACCTGCCAGTCCGGGGAGGACCAGGCAGTGGTGCCCTGCGCCAGGTCACCGAGGACGGTGAGGGAGCCGGTCGGACAGCGCCGCGCGATGCCGCGGCACTGCATCGGGGACAGGTCCTGGGCCTCGTCGAGCACCACGTGGCCGTACGAGTCGGGTCGGCTGAGCAGGCCGGCCACCTCGTCGACGAGCACGGCGTCGGCAGCCGACCAGCGCGCCGACCGGACCGAGCGCGGTCTTTGGGTCCAGAGCAGCAGTGCCTGCTCGGCCGGGTCAAGCAGGCTGCGGGCTGCGGCGGCCAGACGGTCGGGGGCGGTGAGCAGGTCGTGCACCAGCGCCGCCGGCTCAAGTGGTGGCCACACCGTGGCGACGAAGTCACGCACCGGAGTCGAACGGGCGATCCGGGCGGTCTCGGCGTCCGAAGGTGCGCCGCCCACCTCCTCCCGCTGCCGCCGGACGTCCTCCGCGACGAGCAGGTGGAGGCGCTCCCGAGCGACCTCATAGGGAAGGTTCCCCCGACGGAGGTCGTCGACGTAGCGGCGGAGCCGCTCCGGCGGGATCCGGTAGCGCCGGCTGCCCACCACCACGACCACGTCGTCCTCTGGCCGCCGCACCAGCCGGGTCACCGCGCGCCGGAGCACCTCGGCCATCCGTGCGTCGCCCTTGAGGGCGGCCACCTCCGGAGCGTCGACGCCGCGGATCGGAACGGGCGCCAGCAGGTCCTCCACCGTCGACTGGGTCACCCCGATCTCGCCGAGAGCGGGGAGCACCTCGCCGATGTAGCGGAGGAAGGCCCGGTTCGGGCCGACGACCAGCACGCCGGAGCGGCGGAGTCGCTGCGGGTAGGTATAAAGCAGGTACGCGGCCCGGTGCAGGCCCACGGCGGTCTTGCCGGTGCCGGGCGCACCCTGGATGCAGATGCTCTCCTCCAACCGGGCGCGGACGAGGTCGTCCTGGTCCGGCTGGATGGTGGCGACGATGTCGCGCATCGGCCCGACCCGAGGCCGCTCGATCTCCTCGAGCAGGATGCGGCTCTCGGCGGCGGCCACCTGTCCGGCGGCCTGCGCGCTCAGAGGCTCGTCCTCGTACGAGGTGAGCGCTCCGGCCGAGAAGCCGAAGCGGCGGCGGCGGCGCACCCCCATCGGGTCCGCCGGCGTCGCGCGATAGAAGGAGCGCGACATCGGCGCCCGCCAGTCGATGACCAGCGGGTCACCCCGGTCGTCCCGGACATGTCGCCGTCCGACGTGGAAGGTCTCCCCCGTCGGGCGCTCGGTGTCCCCGCTGCGGTCGATGCGGCCGAAGAAAGGAGGGACCGACGGGTCGTCGGCCAGCGCCCGCAGCCGCCGGGCCCGAGCCGCGCCCAGCGCCTCGCTGGCGAAGGCGTCGACGCCGACGTCGCCGACCTGGGCCGCGCGAGCGCGCATGCGCGCCAGGCACTCGCGGGAGCGGACGAGGTGCTCCCGCTCAGCGGTGAGCACGGGGTCCCGGTGGATCGTGGTGTGGGGCACGGACGGGCGGTCGGGGTCGGTAGGACTGGGCGGAGACACTGCGGTCCTCCGTGGTCGGGGCGCGGGCTGACCGACGGGAGCGATCCGCCGGTCGGGGGTCTCTCCCACTGCCCAAGGCGTGACCCCCCGCTGCCTCCGGGAGAGGAGCGGTGGTCGCCGCCCGGCTACGACGGGGTGCGCGGCGGTCGCGCACGAGCAATCCAGAGTAGTCGTGCCCCTACTGATGGTCGACCGAGTTACGGCGCCGGCAGCACCGCGGGAACGCTGCCGAGCGGTGCGGCCGCACACCCCGGCGCGAGCTGGTCGGTTTGACGTGATCCGGAAGAGGTGGTGGCGTTGCCGACCATGACCGACCTGCTCGTGATCACCAACGCCTCGGCCGGCAGCGCACACCAGGAGGCGGTGGATGCCGCGGTCAGCACGCTGAGCGAGCGGGCCGACGTCGAGGTGGCCGCCACCAGCAGTCCCGAGGACTGCGACGCCGCGGTCGCGCGCCGCGGCGGCCGGCGGGTGGTGGTGTGCGGTGGGGACGGCAGCGTCCACTTCATCGTGACCGCACTGCATCGCGTCGGCGAGCTGAGCGACCCGGTCGGCCTGATTCCGCTCGGCACCGGCAACGACCTCGCCCGGGCACTCGACCTGCCACTCGACCCGAGGGAGGCCGCGAAGGTGGTCCTTGACGGAGCTCCGCACCGGCTCGATTTGCTGGTGGACGACGCCGGCGGCCTGGTGATCAACGCGGTGCACCTCGGCGTCGGTGCCGAGGCGGCCCGGGCAGCGGCGGCGCTGAAGCCGCGACTCGGCCGCCTGGCGTACGTGGTCGGCGGAGTCTCCGCCGGGGCGACCACGACCGGCTGGCGGGTGGCCGTGCGGGTGGACGGGCAGGTGCTCGCCGACGGCGACCGGAAGGTGCTGCAGGTGGGGATCGGGCTGGGTCGTTCCGTCGGCGGCGGGTCGCCGCTGACCCCGCACAGCGTCCTGGACGATCAGCTGGCCGACGTGGTGGTGTCGCAGGCGGTCGGACCGCTGGCACGGCTGGGCTACGGGCTCCGGCTGCGGCGCGGGTCGCACCTGGACCGGCCCGACGTGCGCACCGCCCGCGGCCGGGAAGTGGAGGCCGAGGGGGAGCTGTTCCACTACAACGCCGACGGCGAGATCCACGGACCGGTCGAGCGCCGGACCTGGACGATCGACCCCCGCGGTTGGCAGCTGATCATCCCACCCACCGGACCCGTCGACGGCCAGCCGACCGCCGACGCCAGCTGAGTTGCGGCCGCTGCCACGCCGGGGCAGGTCGGCCGCGGTGCGGTCAGAAGAAGCGGCGGAGCGGGGTGGTGGCGAACTCGAGGATCCGTTGGCGGCGGCTGCGGTTGCGCCACCGGGTCAGGTCGATCTGCTCGCTGCGTTCCAGGTCGGAGTCGAAGTGATCCTCGAGCACTCGGGCCACCTCGGTGTCCAGCGCGACGAGCACGACCTCCTCGTCGTGGTCGAGCGACCGCCGGTTGAAGTTGGACGAGCCGACCACCGCCGCCATCCCGTCCACGCACATGATCTTGGCGTGCATCATCGCCGGCTGGAAGTTCCAGACCCGCACCCCGCACGTCACCAGCTGGTCGTACGCGGCCTCGCTGGCGAGTTGGCAGACCCGCTTGTCCGCGTGCGGGCCCGGCAGCAGGACGTCCACTTCGACCCCGCGCCGGGCGGCGGCGCAGAGCCGCTCCAGGAAGAACTCGTCCGGCGCGAAGTAGGCGGTGGCCAGCCGCAGCCGCTCCTGCGCGGAGTCGAGCATGACCCGGAAGGTGGTCTGAAGATCGTCCCAGCCCAGCGAGGCCGAGCCCCGCACGACCTGCGCGACCGTGGACCCGGCCTGCAGCTGCTGCGGGAAGCGGTCGCCGTCGTCGTAGAGGTCCCGCCCGCTCTCCGCCCAGTTCTGGGCGAAGGCGGCGGTCAGGCCGTCGACCGCGGGGCCGCGCACCCGCATGTGGGTGTCCCGCCACTCGGTCTCGTCCCGGGCGTCGCCGCACCACTCCTCGGCGATGCCGACGCCGCCGGTGAAGGCGACCTCCTCGTCCACCACGAGGACCTTGCGGTGGCAGCGGTGGTTCTGCTTCAGCGGCGAGTTGAGCCAGGGCTTGCGGAACCACTCCACGTGCACGCCGGCCTCGTCCATCCGGTCCACGAGGCCCTTCTCGATCTGCAGACCGCCGACCGCGTCGATGAGCAGCCGGACGCGGACACCGCGGCGTGCCGCCGCCGACAGCGCGTCGGCGAAACGGTGAGCGATGCCGCCCTTCCAGTACACGTATGTCATCAGGTCGACGCTGCGCTCAGCGGCGTCGATGGCGTCGAGCATCGCCGGGAAGATCCGGTCACCATTTCGGAGCACGGTGAACTCGTTGCCTTCGGTGAAGGCGACGCCGGTGAGGCACTCCAGGATGCGTCGGAGGCGATGCTGCCGGTCGTTCAGCTCCGGAGCCTGTTGCTCGCGGGCGGCGTCGGTCGTGCTCGTGTCCGTCACTGCTCTCCTCTCCGTTGGCCGCTTCTCGACCGGCTACCGCCGCCGGGGGGTACATCCCCATCAGGGAGACAGGCCACGCCCGGCTGTGTGACGCGCCACGGTCACGGACTGAGTCAGTGTTGACCCTCAGCGAGCTCTCGGAGTCGCTGGCGGTAACCGGGTGGGCTGTCGGTGCTGGTGTCCCCGAGCAGGAGCGCGGCATGGGTCAGCCGGGCCGCCTCCTCGAGGTTGAGCACCCGCCGCAGCGCCATCTCGACCGAATGCGCCACCACCGAGCAGCCGTGATGAGCCAGCACCACGCAGTCGCAGCCGTCCGCCAGCAGAGCGGCGGCCTCGGTGGCGAGCTCCGGCGTGCCGGGGTGCCGGTACGGCGCGACGCGCACCTGGCGGACGTACGCGACGTGGTCGGTGGTGATCAGCCGGATCGTCTGGCCGAGTGCGGTGAGCAGCACCGACATCTGCGGGTGCACGTGCACGACCGCCGTGACATCCGGGCGGGCGCGGTAGCACTCCAGGTGGAGAGCGACCTCAGTGGACGGCGCCGGCGCGCCACCGAGCACGGCACCGTCGGCGAGGCGGACCAGTGAGAAGTCGGCCGGCCTCAGCTGGTCCAGCCAGGTTCCGCGAGCGGTCACCGCGGCGACGTCGCCGCCGGCCGGCCGGGCGGAGAGGTTGCCGCCGGAGCCGAGCACGAGGCCGCCGGCGACGAGGGACCGGCCGAGCGAGATCAGCTCCGCCGCCAGCGCAGACCACGCCGGGTCGGCCAGGTCCGGGCCGGAAGACAGTGGGCCGGGGCCGCCGGACCGCCCCGGCTCGGCCGGATCCGGCCCGCCCGCCCGGTCGGGCTCCCCGGACAGCGGGCCGGGGCCGCCAGACAGCGGGTCGGAGCCCCCGGACCGCC
>Ga0126307_10002069_pt1 | contig 13478 bp, 14 predicted proteins | sample Plot28_FD_89955 | JGI IMG/M metagenome (GOLD analysis project Ga0126307, IMG submission 89955) | Serpentine soil microbial communities from UC McLaughlin Reserve, CA, USA - Plot28 | ecosystem: Environmental > Terrestrial > Soil > Grasslands | place: USA: UC McLaughlin Reserve, Lake County...
GACGCGCTGCGCCGCGGGCTGACCGGCCAATCGCCGACGCGCACCGCCCAGACACGAGTCCTCGAAGGCGATGTGCCCACCGCGTCCACCCAGCACATGCCACGCACCCGGACCCAGCGCCAGCGCCGGCCGGTGCAGCCCAGGCAGCGCCAGGCCCCAGCCCAGCAGCCCCGCCGCCGCCGCGCCCCGCAGGTGGCCCGCAACCTCCTCGCCCTGATCGCGATTCTGCTGCTGGCCGCGGTGGTCGCGGCGATCGTCGTGCTCGCCTCCAGCGACAACGGTGGCAAGATCGACCTCGACCAGGTCGTCAAGCAGAACGTGAACGATCAGATCGACGCCCTCAAGCAGGTCGTCGACGACAACACGAAGTAGCCCGCGGCCGGCTCAGCTCCTCCGACCGCGCGGTAAGAGGATCGAGAGCAGCGACCGCCGGCCGCACTTCGGGCATTTCGAGATCGCGTGCTCGAGCGTCGCGCCGCAGTGGCGACACGCCGGCTTCTGAGGGACGACGGCAGTCACTGATCTGATCGAGGCCGTGAGATCTCGGCCCCGGAAGCCGCCCACGGTTCGGCTCCAGCGAGCACCGAGTCAGCATAACTTGAGTACCTCCCTCGCTGAATCGCCTCCCGGGCTTCCCGAACCAACCGCTCCATGTAGTGGAGGTTGTGGAGGGTGAGCAGGCGCGTGCCGGTCAGGTCCTTGTTGCGAGCGAGGTAGTGGAGGTAGGCGCGGCTGTATTCGGAGCAGGCCTCGCAGGGGCAGCTCTCCACGATCGGGGAGTCATCTCGCGCGAGGCTCGCCTTGGTCAGGTCGATGCGGAACCGGCCGGGGGGATCGGGCGCGAGTGCCGTCCCGTGACGCGCGAGCCGGGTGGGAATCGCGCAATCGAACAGGTCGATGCCCAGGCCTACCCCGACCAGCAGGTCGTCGATCTCGCCGATGCCGAGCAGGTGACGAGGTGCCTCGTTCGGCAGCAGCGGGAGGGTGAACCCGAGCACGCCGTGCATCTCCTCCTTCTCGCGGCCGAGCGTGCCGCCGATGGCGATCCCGTCGATCCCAGCGGCCGCCGTCTGCTCGGCGGACTCGCGCCGCAGGTCGTCGTGAATCCCGCCCTGGACGATGCCGAAAACGGCCTGCTCGGGTGGCGCATTCCGACCGTGCCATTCGAGGCAGCGATCGAGCCAGCGATGTGTTCGCTCCGTGGAGCGGGCCGTGTAGTCGCGGCCGGCGTGGGCCGGCGTGCACTCGTCGAAGGTCAGGGCGATGTCGGAGCCGAGCGCAGCCTGGATGCCCATCGACTCCTCGGGGCCGAGGAAGCGGCTGGAGCCGTCGAGCAGCGACTGAAACGCCACCCCCTCCTCCGAGATCTCGACCTTGGCCCCGCCCGGCGTATTGCCGCGGCGCCCCTTGATCTCGTCCGCGACCCCGCCGTGGGCCAGCGAGAAGACCTGGAAGCCACCGGAGTCGGTGATGATCCCCCGATCCCAGCCCATGAAGCGGTGGAGGCCGCCCCGCTCGGCGATCAGCTCCTCCCCCGGGGCGAGGTGCAGGTGGAAGGTGTTGCCGAGCACCATCTCGTAGCCGATCTCGGCCACCTCGCCCGAGGACAGTCCGCGAACGCTTCCCTTCGTCGCGAGCGGAATGAAAGCCGGCGTCTGGACCGCGCCGTGCGCGAGATGAACAAGGCCCGCGCGGGCATCGCCGTCGCGGGCCTGGATCTCAAACCGGAGCCTGGCCGGGTCTTCTCTCACCGGCCAAGCGTATGTGTGTCGCCTACTCGAGCTCCTTGCCGGAGCCCTCCACCGTGCCCTTGCCGATCTGCACCCGGGTCGGCTTCGCCTCCTCGGGCTTCGGGATCCGCACCTCGAGGACGCCGTTGTCGAACTTCGCGTCAACCCTCTCGGCGTCCACACCGCGAGGCAGGCTCAGCGAGCGCGAGAAGCTGCCGAAGGCGCGCTCGACGCGGTGGTAGCCCTCGCCCTTCTCCTCCTTGTCGGCCTTGCGCTCTCCCGAGACGGTGAGCACGTTGTCCTTGATCTCGATGTCGATGTCATCCTCGGTCAGGCCGGGAAGATCACCCGCAGAACCAGGTGATCCCCGGTCTCGACCAGGTCCATCGCCGGAATCCAGCGACGCGAGCCGCCGTTTCCGGTGGTACGGCCCTCGAAGAAGCGGTCGAAGAGCCGATTCATGTCTCCCTGCAGGGAGTCGAGCTCCCGAATCGGGTCCCAACGAACAAGTGCCATGACCATTCACCTCCTGAGGCTCCAAGATCACTGCGAGCCAGAAGACTCCTGTTACGGCGTCAGTATAGAAACCTAAGTCACCTACTGTCAAGTTTGAGCGAGAATCAGCCAGCTCGCAGGCTCTTGCCTGTCATCGCCTCGGGCTGCGGGACCCCGAGCAGATCGAGGGCCGTCGGGGCGACGTCGGCCAGGATTCCGCCGTTGCGGAGCTCGACACCGGGCACGGTGACGATCGCCGGCACCGGGTTCGTCGAGTGGGCGGTGTTGGGCGAGCCGTCCGGCTCGAGCATCTGCTCGCAGTTGCCGTGGTCTGCGGTGACGACCACCGCGCCCCCCTTTGCGTGGACCGCGGAGACGACCTCGCCGAGGCGGCGATCGACCTCCTCGCACGCGGCGACCGCCGCCGGGATCACGCCGGTGTGGCCGACCATGTCGGGGTTGGCGAAGTTGATGATCCCGAAGCGGTAGCCGTCGGCGCCCCAGTGCTCGGTGAAGAGATGCGCGGCGGCGGCGGCGCTCATCTGCGGCTTGTGGTCGTAGGTGGGGACGTCGCGCGGCGAGTCGGCCAGGAAGTGCTCCTCCCCCTTCCATTCCTCCTCGCGCCCGCCGTTGAAGAAGTAGGTGACGTGCGCATACTTCTCCGTCTCCGCGACGTGGAGCTGGCGGTCGCCCTGCTCGGAGATCACCTGGGCGAGGGTCACCTCGGGCTCGCGCGGCGGGAACGCGACCGGGTAGGGCCAGCCATGGTGGTATTCGGTCATCGTCGTCAGCTCGAACGGGCCGGCGCCGCCGCGGTCGAACTCGGCGAAGTCGGGCTCGCCGAGGGCCATCGTCATCTGGCGCGCTCGATCGGGACGAAAGTTGATGAAGACGAAGGGCTCGTCGGCCTCGGCGCCGTCGTAGTCGCCGATCACGACCGGCTCGATGAACTCGTCCGTCACGCCCTGCTCGTAGGACGCGCGAATCGCGCCGACGGCCGTGTCGGCGCGCGGCGCCTTCCCGTGCACGACCGCGTCGTAAGCGCGCTTCGTCCGGTCCCACCGGCGGTCGCGGTCCATGCCCCAGTAGCGGCCGCCGACCGTGCCGATGCGGCCGGTGCGCCGAAGCCAGCGCTCCACTTCCTCGACGTATCCGGCGCCATTGTGCGGGAGGGTGTCGCGACCGTCTGTGAGGACGTGGAGGACCAGGTCGGTGACGCCCTCCTCCCCCGCCAGCTCGATCATCGCCTCGATGTGCTCCCAGCCGGAGTGCACGCCACCGTCGGAGATCAGGCCGATCGCGTGCAACCGGCCGCGGCGTGACTCCCGGGCGGTTCCGCACGCGGCGCGGAGGGCGGGGTTCTCGAAAAAGCTTCCGTCCGCGATCGAGTCGTCGATCCGGGCCAGGTCCTGCTTGACGACGGCACCGGCCCCGAGGTTCATGTGGCCGACCTCGGAGTTCCCCATCTGGCCATCGGGGAGGCCGACGTCGCGGCCGGAGGTGGAGAGCGTTGTGTGCGGGTAGGCGCCCCAGAGCTCATCGAAGACGGGCGTGTCGGCCTGCGAGACGGCGTTCCCCGGGCCATCCGCCGCGAGTCCCCAGCCGTCGAGGATCACCAATGCGAGCGAGGGCACTGGAACACTCGTCGGGCCGGCGGGCAGCGGCATCAGGCGGCAGCTTCGACGATCGCGGCGAAGTCGCCCGGATCCAGGCTCGCCCCGCCCACGAGGGCCCCGTCGACGTCGGGGAGCGCGATCAGCTCCGCGGCGTTGCCGGGCTTCACGGATCCTCCGTAGAGGATCCGGATTGCCGCGGCGGCCTCGCCCGAGCGGATCTCGATCAGCCCCCGGATCAGCGCGCACGCCTCCTGCGCCTGCTCGGGTGTCGCCGTGTGGCCTGTGCCGATCGCCCAGATCGGCTCATACGCGATCACGACCTCGGCGAGCCGGTCCTCCGGGACCTGGGAGAGATCGGCTTCGATCTGCCGCGTCAGGATTCCCTCGGTCTCGTCGGACTCGCGCTGCGCCTCGTTCTCGCCGATGCAGAGGATCGGCTCCAGACCGGCTTCGAGGGCGGCCGGCACCTTCCGCGCGAGGGCCTTGTCGCTCTCGCCGAAGTACTGACGGCGCTCGGAGTGGCCGAGGATCACGCCGTCGACGCCGAGCTCCGCAAGCATCGGCGGCGAGACCTCGCCGGTGAAGGCTCCGTTGTCCTCCTCGTGCACGTTCTGCGCCGACACCCGCGCGCGGCTCTCGGCGCAGCGCTCGACGGCGGTCTGCAGGGAGAGAAAGGGAGGGCAGATCACCACCTCGGGACCCGACTCGGCCACGCCAGGAAGAAAATCGGCGAGGAAACGCTCAGTCTCCTCGATCGTCTTGTGCATCTTCCAGTTCGCGGCAAGGATGGGAACGCGCTCAGGCATCTTGCAGAGCCTCCACTCCGGGCAGCTTCGCGCCCTCGACCAGCTCCAGCGAGGCGCCGCCGCCGGTCGAGATCCAGTCGACGGCACCGGCGAGCCCGAATTTGTGCAGCGCCGCAACGGAGTCGCCGCCACCGACGACCGTGTGACCCGGCGCCGCCGCGACCGCCTCGGCGACGGCGCGGGTGCCGAGGTCGAAGGGGGGGACCTCGAAGGCGCCCATCGGGCCGTTCCAGAAGACGGTGCCGGCCCGGGTGATTCGCTTGCCGAAGTTCGCTGTCGTGTTGCTCCCCACGTCCAGGCCCATCCAGCCCTCGGGAACGTCCACCCCGTTCAGCTCTCGCGTCTCCGTGCCGGCCTCGAGGTCCCTGCCGAGCACGAGGTCCTCGGGCAGCTCCAGGATCGTGTCGCTGTTCTCGGCCTCGCCGAGGAGGCGCTTGGCCGCCTCCACGCCCTCGCCCTCGACCAGCGAGTTGCCCGTGTCCCTGCCCTCGGCCTTGAAGAAGCTGAAGCACATCGCCCCACCGATCAGGATCTCCTCCGCGAAGCCCAGGAAGCGGTCGATCACACCGAGCTTGTCGGTCACCTTTGCTCCGCCGAACACGACCATCAGCGGTCGCTTGGGATCGTCGCGAACCGCGGTGAGCTCGCCGACCTCCTGCTCCAGAAGGAGGCCGGCGTAGCCGGGCAGATGGTGCGCGACCCCCTCGGTCGTGGCGTGCGCCCGATGGGCGGTGCCGAAGGCGTCGTTGACGTACACATCCGCGAGCGAGGCGAGGGCCTCGACCAGCTCCGGATCGTTCTTGGTCTCCCCTTTCTCGAAGCGACTGTTCTCGAGCAGCAGGATCTGGCCGGGAGTGAGCTCGGACGCCATCCTCTTCACCTCGTCCCCGACCACAGCCGGAGCCAGCTCGACCGGGGCCTCGAGCAGCTCACCGAGCCGCTTGGCGACGGGCGCCATGGACAGGCTCGGATCCTGTCCCTTCGGGCGGCCGAGGTGAGAGACGAGAACGATGCTCGCCCCGCGCCCACGCAGCAGCTCGATGGTCGGCAGCGAGGCGCGGATCCGGGTGTCGTCGGCGACCTCGCCGTTCTCCAGCGGGACGTTCAGGTCCGAGCGCAGCAGGACCCTGCGGCCCTCGACCTCGGCGTCCCTGACGCTCGCCTTGCCGAACGAGCGCGCCGCGTTCGCGTCAGGCACTTACCGCGGCCGGCTGGAGCACCTTCTCCGCCAGGTCGGCGCAGCGGTTGGCATAGCCCCACTCGTTGTCGTACCAGGAGAGGAGCTTGACGAAGGTTCCGTCGACGACGACGGTCTGCTCGGCGTCGAACACCGAGGAGTGAGGGTCCGTGACGATGTCACTGGAGACGATCGGGTCCTCGGTGTACTTGAGGAGCCCCGAGAACGGCCCGGCCGCCGCCTCCTCCATCGCCGCGTTGATTTCCTCGACGGTGGTCTCCTTCGAGACATCGCAGGTCAGGTCGACGAGCGATCCGGTGATCACGGGCGCGCGTACCGAGATGCCGCTGAGCTTGCCCTGGAGATCCGGGAGAACCAGGCCGACCGCCTTGGCGGCACCGGTGCTGGTCGGAATCAGGTTCATCGCCGCGGCGCGCGCCCGGCGCAGGTCCTTGTGAGGCATGTCCTGCAGGCGCTGGTCGGCGGTGTAGGCGTGAATCGTGGTCATCAGCCCCCGCTCGATGCCGACCGTGTCGTGCAGCACCTTGGCCACCGGGGCCAGGCAGTTGGTGGTGCAGGAAGCGTTCGAGATGATGTCGTGCTTCTCGGGGTCGTAGTCATCGAAGTTGACGCCGAGAACGACCGTGATGTCCGGCTCCTTGGCGGGGGCCGAGATGATCACCTTCTTCGCGCCGGCCTCCAGGTGCTTGGCCGCGTCGGCCCGGGCGGTGAAGTGGCCCGTCGACTCGATCACAACGTCGACGCCCAGATCACCCCAGGGAAGCGCGGCGGGGTCCTTCTCGTTGAAGACCTTCAGCAGCTTGCCGTCGACGCTGATGCCGTCCCCGGAGGCCTCGACCTCGCCGGGGAAGCGGCCAAGGACGGTGTCGTACTTGAGCAGGTGGGCCATGGTCTCGGCGTCGACCAGGTCGTTGACCGCGACGAACTCGAGATCGGATCCCGCCTCGCGGGCCGCGCGGAAGAGGTTCCGGCCGATCCGTCCGAAGCCGTTGATGCCCACTTTGACTGCCATTGGAAGTCCTCCTAGCCGGGTTTGCTCTAAGCAAATTACCTAGCGGCCGTGCGCAACGGCGACTTCGACGAGATAACCGTCCGGATCGGTGAGCCGGCAGGCGTAGTTGCCGGCGCCGAAGGACGGGGCACTGCCGGGCTCCGCGACCGGATCTCCACCATGGGCCGAGCCCGATTCGAAGGAAGCCTTGACCGCCGGGATGCTCTTCGCGGGGAACGAGATCTGCCCGTAGCCGGGGCGCTGGGTCTCAGAGAGCTCGATGTAGAACTCGGCCTTGATCAGGCCCCAGCTGACGCAGTTCGCCGGCGCCTCCTGGCGGCGCCAGCCGAGCGGCGCGAGGATCGAGTCGTAGAACGCACCGCTGCGTTCGAGATCGGAGACTTTTACGGCTGCGTAGTGGAGCGACATCAGCGAGTGTTGCTGGAACGAGACGGTCCCTGCAGGCTCACCTTACAGGGCACCCGAGGCACAACGTCAGCGCCGCGGCTCCCAGCGAAAGAACCGAACCGCGATGAGCAGGCCGAAGATGCCCCACGCCGCGACGACGGCCAGATGCCCCCATTCGAACCCGGCGCCGGTCGTGTTCGGGTCCCACGCCGTGAACATCGCCTCGAAGAAGTGGCGAATCGGGAAGGCATCGGCGAAGTTGAGGACGCCATCGGGGATCTCGTTTTCGGGGATGAAGACACCTGACAGGAAGTAGAGCGGCAGAAGCGTGGCATTGGTTACGGCGGGGGCTGCGTCCTCGGTCGGGATCACCGCGGCGAGGGCAAAGCCGAGGCAGCAGAAGGAGAACGCACCGACCGCGAGCGTGACCAGCATCGCGGGCATCGTCTCCGTGGGGATGGTGACGCCGTAGACCAGCGCACCGATCAGGCTCACCAGCGCGACCATGATCCCCGAGATCACCAGGGAGTTGCCCACGCGCCCGGCGACGAACGCCGAAGGAGGCAGCGGCGTCCCGCGCACTCGCTTCAACTCCCCGGCCTCGCGCTCGGCCGGGAGGTTGGTCGCGAGCTTCACGGTCGTCGCCGAGATGACCGCGAGGACGGTGATCGCGGGAACGAAATAGGTCGGCCCCTCGACACCACTGAGCCGGTCGTCCTGGGTCACGCTGGCGAGGATGAGGAGGAAGATCAGCGGCAGCGCAGCCGTGAAGAAGATCGACACGCGATTTCGCCAGAAGACCTTCTGGTCGAAGCGGAACTGGTGCAGGACGATCGCCGCGCCGCTCAAGCCGGGCCCTCCCCCGCTCCATCGGTCAGCTTCAGGTAGACGTCCTCGAGGCTCGGCTGGCGAACCTCAAGGCCGGAAATCTCCACGCCCCGATCCGTCGCCCAGTTCGTCAGTTCTCGAAGGACGGCGACCGGATCGTCAGCGTCCAGCGAGACCGCTCCGGCATCGAAACGAGCATCTACCCCGAGAGCATCCGGGAGCTCCGTGACGCCGATGCCCGCCGGAAGCCGGAAGCTGATCTCGGTTCGCCGTCCATCCTCCCCGCCCAGCTCCTCCGGCATGCCGATGGCCACGATCCGGCCCCCAGAGATGATCCCGACGCGGTCCGCCAGCGCCTGCGCCTCGTCCATGTAGTGGGTGGTCAGGAAGACCGTCTTGCCGAGGTCACGAAGGCCCCCGATCACCTCCCAGGCCTGGCGCCGGGCCGAGGGGTCGAATCCGGTGGTCGGCTCGTCCAGGAAGAGCAGCTCGGGGTCGCCGATAAGAGCGAGCGCCACGTCGAGCCGCCTCTGCTGGCCGCCCGAGAGCTTCGATGTCCTGACGTCCGCCTTCTCGCCCAGCCCGACCAGCTCGACGGTCTCGTCGACGTCCCTCGGCGACTCGTAGTAGCCGGCGTACTGCTCGACTGTCTCGCGGGGAGTGAGCTCGGGGACCAGCCGGGACTCCTGGAGGACGAACCCGACCCGCTGCCGCCAGGCCCGGTCCGCATGCTCCGGGTCGATGCCGAGAACACTCACCTCGCCGGCGCTCCTCGACCGGTAGCCCTCGAGGATCTCGACGGTCGTCGTCTTGCCCGCGCCGTTCGGACCGAGGAAGGCGAAGATCTCCCCCGCGCTCACCTCGAGATCGATCCCACGTACGGCCTCGAAGTGGTCATAGGACTTGTGCAGGTCCTGAACGCTGATCACGGGGTCCGCCATCAGGCGGATGTTATGGACGCGTTGATCTAGCGAGCCGCGGGGCGCGGCTCGAGGTCGACGTCGCGGTGCACGAGCTGCAACTTGACGTCGTTGCGCTTGCCGAGCGCTCGCGCGATCCGGTCCGCCACCGTGACCGAGCGGTGGCGCCCGCCGGTGCACCCGACGGCGATCGTCAGGTGCTGCTTGCCCTCCGCGACGTAGGCGGGGAGCAGGAAGTCGAGGAGCGGCATCAGCCGGCCGTAGAACTCGCCGGCCTGCGTCCCGGACTCGACGTACTCCCTGACGGGCTGGTCCAGCCCGGTCAGCGGGCGAAGGTCGTCGACGTAGTGCGGGTTCGGCAGGAAGCGGACGTCGAGGGTCAGATCCGCGTCGGAGGGCGGCCCATTCTTGAAGCCGAACGTGAGGATGGTGAGCGCGAGCTGATTCTCCTGCGCGTTCCGGCCGATCAGCTCTGTGGCGATCCGGCGCCGCAGGGCCCCACCCGTTAGTGAGGTCGTATCGATGACGACGTCCGCGCGCTCCCGCAGCGGAGCGAGCAGCTCGCGCTCCTCCCGGATTCCATCGACGATCCGGCCGCTCCGGGCGAGTGGATGGCGGCGGCGGGTCTCCTTGTAGCGATGCAGCAGCGCCTCCTCGTCGGCCTCGAGGAAGACGACCTTGAGGTCGAGGCCGCTCGCACCGAGCTCGTCGAGGACCGCCTGGAGATCCTCGAAGTAGTCGCCACCACGCACGTCGGTCACGACGGCGGCCTTCTCGACGCCGCTGCCCTCGTGCCGGAAGAGCTCCCCGAGGCCGCCGATCATGCGCGGGGGCAGGTTGTCGACGCAGAAGTAGCCGCCGTCCTCGAAGGCCGCGATCGCCTCCGATTTGCCGGCGCCGGAGTAGCCCGTGATCACGACGAGCTCGACCCGGTGATCGGTGGGGCCCACGCCGTCCCCGTTGGTCGAGGATTTCCTTGCCATCAGCCGGCTCTGTGGAGTTGGCGGTGGATCTCGCGGGCGAGCTTACCGGGCACCCCGGGCACCGCTTCGAGCTCTTCGCGGCTCGCGGTGAGCAGGCGATCGGGCGAGCCGAAGTGCCGCAGCAGGGCGCGCTTTCGAGCAGGCCCGACGCCCCGCACGCCGTCGAGCACCGACCCCGTCATCGCCTTGTCGCGCCGTCCGCGGTGGAAGGTGATCGCGAAGCGGTGGGCCTCATCGCGGACCCGCTGAAGGATCCGGAGAGCGTCGGACCCCTTCCCGAGGAGAATCGGATCGGATCGGCCCGGCACGAAGACCTCCTCGATCCTCTTGGCGAGGCTGACCACGGCGACGCCCCGCTCGGTGAACGGCTCCAGCGCCTTCATCCCGGCGGAAAGCTGGCCCTTGCCGCCGTCGATCACGATCAGGTCCGGAAGCGCAGCGAAGCTCGCGTCGCGATCGGAGTCGTGCGGGGAGATGTCGGCCTGCTGCATGTAGCGCCCGAGGCGTCGTGAAAGCACCTCCTGCATCGCGGCGAAATCGTCCGCGCTCGCCCGACGGCCGCGCCGGGACCTGCCGTCGTCGCCGTTGCTCTCGTCGAAGTCACCCCGGATCCCGAACTTGCGGTAGTCGGACTTCTTCGGCGCGCCACCCTCGAAGACGACCATCGACGCGACCGTATGAGTCTCGCCGAGATTGGAGATGTCGAACCCCTCGATCCGGACCGGCACGCGCTCGAGGCCGAGGGCCTCTTGCAGCGAGGCGAGCGTCTCGACCCTCTGCTGGCGGCGGTGCTCGCGGCGGAGCTTGTCCTGGGCGAGTGCGAGCTTCGCGTTCTTCTCGGCCAGCTCGCGCAGCCGGCGCAGGTCGCCGCGGGAGGCGACCCGGACCTCGACCTGGGAGTCGCGCTGGCTGCTGAGCGCCTCGGCGAGGACCTTCGTGCGGCCGTTCAGCTCGGGCCCGACGATCACGCGCCCGGGCACCGCCGGCGCGGCGCCGTAGTACTGGAGGAGGAAGGTCTCGGCGACCTCAGCCGGGTCACGGTCGCCATCGGCGGGCTCGGCGTCCTCGCCCGCGAGGTAGAAGCCCTGGCGCTCGGCGAGCACCCCGTCGCGGACCTGGAAGACCTGCGCGTTCGCGTCACTGCCCTCCACGGCCACCGCGATCAGGTCGGCGCTGCCGAGCGCGCCGCCCGCGACCTGCTGGCGCTCCATCATCCCGCGGACGGCGTTGAGCCGGTCGCGGAAGAGAGCTGCGCGCTCGAAGTCCTGCCCCGTGGAGGCCTCCTCCATCTTCGCCTCCAGGTCGTCGGCGATCTCCTTGTAGCGGCCCGACAGGAAGCCGACGATGCGGTCGATGTTGCCGCGGTACTCCTCCTTGTCGATGTATCCGACGCATGGGGCCTGGCAGCGCTTGATGTAGTAGTCGAGGCACGGCACGCCGGAGCGGCGCCCCGGCTCCGGCCCCTCGCAGGTCCGGTACTGGAAGAGCTTCCCGAGGAGGTCGAGGGTGTCGCGGACCCGCTTGGCGCTGGAGAACGGCCCGAAGTAGGCGCGATTCGGGCGGTGTCGCTCGCGGGTGAAGTAGACGCGCGGGAACTCCTCGTCCAGGCTCACGCCCACGTAGGGGTAGGACTTGTCGTCCCGCAGCCGGATGTTGAATCGCGGCCGGTAGCGCTTGATGAAGCTCTGCTCGGCGAGCAGCGCCTCCGGCTCGTTGTCGGTGACCAGGAACTCGATCGACTCCGTGCGGTCGATCAGCTCGGCCGTACCCCCCATGCCCGCACCGCGACTGCCGCCCTTGCCGGCGAAATGCGACGCAACCCGCTTGCGGATCGAGTTCGCCTTGCCCACGTAGAGCGCCTCCCCCGCGCGATTACGGAACACGTAGACGCCCGGAGCGTTGGGCAGCTCCTTACGTTGATCGGCCAGCTTCTTGCTGCTCTTGGGCACAAGCAGAGGGTAGGGTCCTGGCTCCCGCGCCCAGGAGGCTTTGAGATGGCAGATACCGCAGAGACCGAGGTTCCGTTGCTGACCAGCGAACCGCCGGAGCTCGACACGCTCGAGATCGAGATCGACGGCCAGGTCGGCACGCTCACCCTGAACCGCCCCGACGCCCTCAACGCGATGAGCCCGGAGCTGATCGGCGAGCTCACCACCGCGGCTGCGTGGTTCGCCGATCGCGCTCCGATCCGCGCCCTGATCATCACCGGCGCCGGCCGGGCGTTCTGCTCGGGCGGGGACGTCAACTGGTTCAAGCGCGGCGTCAGCGACGACAGCGTCGATCTGCCATCCGAGGTCCGGCGCGGCGCGGAGCTGCTCCACAACGCCATCGTCGACATCCGCCGGATTCCGTTTCCCGTGATCGCCGCGATCAACGGACCTGCCGCGGGAGCCGGGATGTCCCTGGCGCTGTCGGCCGACATCAGGATCGCCTCCGACGAGGCCATACTCGCGATCGCCTACGGCCGGATCGGCGCAGCTCCCGACGGCGGGATGACCTATTTCCTCCCCCGGGTGGTCGGTCCAGGAAAGGCTCTCGAGCTGGCGCTGAACGACCCGAACCTCGACGCCAAGGCCGCGCTCGAGGCCGGCCTGGTCACCGAGGTCGTACCTGCCGACCAGCTGCTCGAGCGCGCGAGGGAGAAGGCCGAGAACCTCGCCGCCAAAGCGCCGTACTACGTGCGGATGACCAAGCGCCTGCTGCACGAGTCGATCGAGCACTCGATCAACGACCACCTGCAACTCGAGCGACACGGGATCGCGGACAGCATGGGGACGAACGACCTGCGGCGGGGCGTCACGGCGTTCTTTGCCGGGGAGACGCCGACCTTCGAAGGCGACTAGCGGCGGCCAGGCCGCTCCACCTTGGAGCGGAGGCCGGAGAAGCCGTGCAATCCAACTGCTTGATGAACCCGTAATAGAGTGGGCCAACCCGGCGTCGAGAGAAAGGTGTTCCGGATGAGACGAGCTTCAGCAGTGATGGTGGTTACCGCGTTGGCCATTGTCGGCCTGGCCGCCTGCGGCGGCGGCGACGATGACAACTCCACGACTGCCGCATCGACCCCCGCTTCGACCACTCCCGCCGGTGGAGGCGGCGGAGGGGCAGCGTCGACCGTCGACGTCTCGACGCCGTCCGGCAGCGACCTCGCCTTCGATCAGAAGGACCTCAGCGCCAAGGCTGGCAGCGTCACGATCGACTTCGACAACCAGCAGCCGCTCCAGCACGACGTCAAGGTCGAGGACTCCTCCGGCCAGGAGCTGGGTGGAACCGACCTGGTCTCCTCCGGCACCGCGAACGCGACGGTGGACCTGCAGCCCGGGACCTACACGTTCTTCTGCAGCGTGCCCGGCCATCGTGAAGCGGGCATGGAAGGGACGCTGACCGTCAAGTAGGTCGTTATTCGGGGAGGGCTCGGCCGACCGAGTCCGCGACGCAGGCCGGCTTGTCCGAGCCTTCCACCTCGACCTTGAAGCGGGTGACGATCTGGAACCAGCCACCGCCGA
>Ga0126307_10002070_pt1 | contig 13477 bp, 11 predicted proteins | sample Plot28_FD_89955 | JGI IMG/M metagenome (GOLD analysis project Ga0126307, IMG submission 89955) | Serpentine soil microbial communities from UC McLaughlin Reserve, CA, USA - Plot28 | ecosystem: Environmental > Terrestrial > Soil > Grasslands | place: USA: UC McLaughlin Reserve, Lake County...
CTCGGACGGCGACGGGCTGGGGGACATCGGCGGCCTGCGGCGGCGGCTGCCGCACCTGACCGACCTCGGCGTCGACGCGCTGTGGATCACGCCCTGGTACCCGTCGCCGATGGCCGACGGCGGCTACGACGTCAGCGACTACTGCGCCATCGATCCGCGGTTCGGAACCCTGGACGACGCCGACGCCCTGCTCGCCGAGGCACACGCGGCGGGACTGCGGGTGATCGTCGACCTGGTCGCCAACCACACCTCCCGGGAGCATCCGTGGTTCGCCGCGGCGCTGGCGGCCGGGCCGGGCTCCCCGGAGCGGAACAGGTACTTCTTCCGCGATGGGCGCGGCGGTGGGTCGCTGCCGCCCAACGACTGGATTAGCGCGTTCGGCGGCCCGGCGTGGACCCGCATTCCCGAGCCCGACGGGCGCCCGGGCCAGTGGTACCTGCACCTGTTCGCCCCCGCGCAGCCGGACCTGGACTGGGACGAGCCCGCCGTGCAGGAGGCCTTCGACGGCATCCTGCGGTTCTGGCTGGACCGCGGCGTCGACGGGCTGCGGGTCGACGCGGCGCCGGCCATGGCCAAGGAGTCGGGGCTGCCCGACGCCGGCCACCTGCCCGGCGCGCTGTTCGAGTCGCGGAGCTGGGTCGGCAATCCGCACTGGGACGTCGAGGGCGTGCACGACATCCTCCGGCGCTGGCGCGCGATCGGGGACGCCTACGACGGTGAGCGCGTGTTCGTCACCGAGGCCGTCGTCCGCGGACCGGAACGGCTCAGCCGGTACGTGCGGCCCGACGAGATGCACACCAGCTTCAACTTCGACTACCTCACCGCGCCGTGGGAGCCGCGGCACCTGCGGCGGGTGATCGACGAGAGCATCGCCGCCCTCGAGCCCGTCGGAGCACCACCGACCTGGGTGCTGTCCAGCCACGACGAGACCCGGCACGCGACCCGTTTCGGGCGCGCGCACACCGCGGGGGCGTTCGGGGGAGCCGCCGTCCCGCCGTCGCCCACCGACCGGGGGCTCGGCCTGCGCCGGGCCCGGGCGGCCGCCCTGCTGACCCTGGCGCTGCCCGGTTCGGCCTACCTCTACCAGGGGGAGGAGCTCGGCCTGCCGGAGGTCGAGGACCTGCCCGACGAGGCCCTGCAGGACCCGACCTGGGAGCGCTCCGGCCACAGGGTCCGCGGTCGCGACGGCTGCCGGGTGCCCCTGCCGTGGGAGGGCGCGGAACCGCCCTTCGGGTTCACCGCGGACGGCGTCCGGCCGTGGCTGCCCCAGCCGCCGGAGTGGGCCGGGCTGACGGCCGCCGCCCAGCGAACCGACCCCGGGTCGACCCTGAACCTGTACCGGGACGCCCTGCGCATCCGGCGCGGCACCGCCGCCCTGCACGCCGAGCCGCTGACCTGGGTAGACACTGCCGAGGACGTCCTCGCCTTCGACCGCGGGCCGGGGTTCCGGTGCGTGGTCAACCTGTCGACCGAGACGGTCGACCTCGATGGTCAGGGGCGGATGGTCCTGGCCAGCGGCTCCTGCGACGGCGCCCTGCCGCCGGACACCGCCGTGTGGCTGGCTACCGGCTGACCCCCGCGGCCGCGGCTATCGTTCGGGGACACCCGCGATCCGAGGAGCCCGCCCTGTCCGAGCAGCCCGAGCCGGCGGCCGCGGCCGTCCCCGTCCGGGGCCGGCGACCGCGCACCCGGCTGCTGCTGGCGCTGGCCGCGGTCGTCCTGGTGGTCGACCTGGTCAGCAAGCTTGTCGTCGTCGCCACGATCGACCCCGGCGAGGACATCCGGCTGCTCGGTGGCGCCCTCTACCTCACGCAGCTGCGGAACATGGGCGCGGCGTTCTCCTTCGCCGAGGGGGCGACGGTGCTGTTCAGCCTCGTGGCCGTGGCGGTCGCGGTGGTGATCGTCCGGACGGCCCGGCGGCTGTTCTCCACCGGCTGGGCGGTGACGCTGGGCCTCGTCCTCGGCGGTGCGCTCGGCAACCTGATCGACCGGATCTTCCGCGACCCCGGGTTCCTGCAGGGGGGAGTGGTGGACTTCCTGTCGGTCTTCAGCCCCGACGGCAGCGTTTGGCCGGTGTTCAACGTCGCCGACTCCGCGATCGTCTGCGGCGGCATCCTCGGGGTGCTGCTGGCGCTGCGCGGGATCGAGTTCGACGGCTCGCGGGGCAGGGATCAGGTCCGCACCGACGCCGCTTGAGCCGGTCCCCGGCGCGGGCCGGTCACAATGGGGAGCGTGACCAGCTCTCCGGGCCTGCACCGTGCCCTCCCGGTGCCCGACGGGCTGGAGGGGCAGCGGGTCGACCAGGCACTGTCCCGTCTCTTCGGGCTCTCGCGCACCGCGGCCGCCGACGTGGCCGACGCCGGGGGCGTGGTGGTCGACGGCCGCGTGCGCGGCAAGGGCGACCGGCTCACGGGGGGCAGCTGGCTGGAGGTGGAGCTGCCGCCACCGCCCGGCGAGCCGGTAACGCCGCAGCCGGTCGAGGGCCTGACGGTCCTCCACGACGACGACGACCTCGTGGTGGTGGACAAGCCCGTGGGCGTCGCCGCCCACCCGAGCCCCGGCTGGGACGGTCCGACCGTCATCGGCGGCCTGGTCGCGGCCGGCTACCGCGTCTCCACCTCCGGTGCCGCCGAGCGGCAGGGCGTCGTCCACCGCCTGGACGCCGCGACGACCGGCGTCATGGTCGTGGCCAAGAGCGAGCGCGCCTACACCGCTCTCAAGGCGGCGTTCAAGGAGCGCACGGTCGAGAAGGGCTACCACGCGCTGGTGCAGGGCCACCCCGATCCCTCGCGCGGCACCATCGACGCCCCGATCGACCGTCACCCCCGGCACGACTGGCGGTTCGCGGTGGTCAGCGGTGGCCGCCCCTCGGTCACCCACTACGAGGTGATCGAGGCGTTCCCGGCCGCCAGCCTGGTCGACATCCGGCTGGAGACCGGCCGCACCCACCAGATCCGGGTGCACTTCTCCGCGCTGCGTCACCCGTGCGTCGGCGACACCACCTATGGCGCCGACCCGACCCTGGCCGCCCGGCTGGGCGTGCAGCGGCAGTGGCTGCACGCCGTCCGGCTCGGGTTCCCGCACCCGGCGGACGGGCGCTGGGTCGAGTTCACCAGCGAGTACCCGGCCGACCTCGCGGGCGCGCTGGCCGTGCTGCGCGCCGAGACCTGACCCGCCGGTGAACGGCCTGCCCGGAACCCTGGCCGACTTCGGCCCCGCGACCCTGGCGGCGGTCGTGGTCGCCGTGTACCTCGTGCTGGGTGAGCCGGTCGTCGGCCACGTCCTGCACCGGCGCTTCGAGGGTCGGCTGCGCACCGATCCGGGCGCCCGGCGCTCCTTCTACGGGCGGCTGCTGATCCTGGAGTGGGGGCTGGCGGTGCTGGCGTTCCTCGTCTGGCTCGACGCCCCCGGGGTGGACGCCGGCCAGGTGGGGCTGCGCTGGCCGCGGGAGTGGCCCGGTCCGGTCACCGCGCTGGTCGTCCTGCTCGTGCTCCTCTTCGTCGTCGTGTCGACGCGGGCGCTGCGCGGCGGGGCGCTGCTCGAGGCCGCCGAGCCGGTCCGCCGGCCGAGTCATCTCCCGCCCGCCCAGGGCCGGCACTCGGAGCCCCCCGGGCACGCCACGCTGGCGCTGCTGCCCCGGACCGCCGGCGAGCGCCGGCTGTTCACCGCGGTCGGCGTGACCGCCGGGGTCTGCGAGGAGTGGCTGTACCGCGGGTTCTTCCTCGCGGTGGTCGCCGCGATGGCCGGCGGCCTGACGACCGGGGTGCTCGTCGGCGTGGCCGCCGTGGCCTTCGGCCTGGCGCACGCCTACCAGGGGCCGGTCGGCATCGTCACCACGGGTGTGCTGGGTGGGGTCATGGCCGCCGTCTACCTGCAGACCGGCTCGCTGCTGCTGCCCGTGCTCCTGCACGCGGTCATCGACCTGCGCTTCCTCCTCGTGCCCACGCGCGTCCTCCCCGCCGGCCGGGCCCCGGCATGAGCCGGCCGACCGCCCAGGTCGCCACGGCGGCCGACCGCCCCGAGATCGCCGCCCTCCGGACGCGGGTCTTCGTCGAGGAGCAGGGGGTGCCGCCGGAGATCGAGCAGGACGCGGCCGACGGGACCGCCGTGCACGTGCTCAGCCGCGATCCGGCCGGCCGCGTCGTCGCGACCGGGCGGCTGCTCGTGCGCGGCAGCACCGCGACCATCGGCCGGATGGCCGCTGACCCCTCGGTGCGGGGTCGCGGCCACGGCGCGGCGGTGCTGGCCGAGCTGCACCGGCAGGCCGTCCTGCGCGGGGTGACCGAGGTGGAATTGCACGCCCAGGTGACGGCGCGGGGCTTCTACGAGCGGGCCGGTTACGTCGCCGTCGGCGACGAGTACGAGGAGGCGGGCATCGTCCACGTGACGATGGTCCGGCGGCTGTGAAGCGCCCCCCTGCAGGGCCCCGCCGCGAGCCTGCGAGAGGTGGGGGCAGGGGTCCTGCTGCGGTCCGCCTGTGACGAGACACGTTCTGTCAGACCCTCGGAGTAGACCTCGACGGGTGCGAGGATCGGGGCACCGGACTCCGGCCACCCGTGACACGCACCCGCCAGACCTCCCACCGGTCTTCCCCACCGGTCGCCTGCCGGAGCAACCCGGCCTGGGCACGCACGACCACTGAGGAGCACCGCCGCCCGTGAGTAGCACCGACTCGTTCGCGCATCTGCACGTACACACCGAGTACTCGATGCTCGACGGCGCGGCCAAGCTGCCGGAGGTGACGGCCGCGGCGGCGGAGCAGGGCATGCCGGCGCTCGCGATGACCGACCACGGCAACGTGTTCGGCGCCTACGACTTCTACAAGCAGGCGGGCAAGGCCGGCGTCAAGCCGATCATCGGCATGGAGGGGTACTACACGCCCGGCTCGCGGTTCGACCGCGCGCCGTTCGACTTCGGCGACAACCTCATCGACGAGGAGGGCGACGGCGGGTCGAACCGCGGCAAGGCCGCGTACACCCACATGACGCTGCTCGCCCGCACCACCGAGGGCATGCACAACCTCTTCCGCATCTCCTCGCTGGCCAGCCTCGAGGGGCAGTACCGCAAGCCCCGGTTCGACCGCGACCTGCTGGAGCGCTACGGGACGGGCCTGATCGCCACGACCGGGTGCCCGTCGGGCGAGGTCAACATGTGGCTGCGCGCCGGCAAGGAGGACCGCGCCCGCCAGGCCGCGGCCGACTTCCAGGACATCTTCGGCAAGGAGAACTTCTACGCCGAGCTGATGGACCACGGGCTGTCGATCGAGAAGAAGACCCGGCCGGCGCTGCTCGCGATCGCCAAGGACCTCGGCATCCCGCTGCTGGCCACCAACGACCTGCACTACACGCACAAGGAGGACGCGCAGGCGCACGACGCGCTGCTGTGCATCCAGACCGGGTCGCGGCTCAACGAGACCAACCGCTTCCGCTTCAACGGCGACGGCTACTACCTGAAGAGCGCCGCCGAGATGCGCGCGCTGTTCACCGACCTGCCCGAGGCCTGCGACAACACGCTGCTCGTCGCCGAGCAGTGCGAGGTGTCGTTCACCGAGGGCGCCGACCTCATGCCCCGGTTCCCGCTGCCACCGGGGGAGGACGAGACCTCCTGGTTCGTCAAGGAGGTGGAGCGGGGCCTGCACAAGCGCTGGCCCAACGGCATCCCCGACCACGTGCGCAAGCAGGCCGACTACGAGGTCGGGATCATCACGCAGATGGGCTTCCCGGGGTACTTCCTCGTGGTCGCCGACTTCATCAACTGGGCCAAGGACCAGGGCATCCGCGTCGGTCCGGGCCGCGGTTCGGCCGCTGGCTCGCTGGCCGCCTACGCGATGGGCATCACCGACCTCGACCCCCTGGCGCACGGGCTGATCTTCGAGCGGTTCCTCAACCCCGAGCGCGTCTCCATGCCCGACGTCGACATCGACTTCGACGACCGCCGCCGGGGCGAGGTGATCCGCTACGTCTCGGACAAGTACGGCGAGGAGCGGGTCAGCCAGATCGTCACCTACGGCACGATCAAGGCGAAGGCCGCGATCAAGGACGCCGCCCGCGTGCTCGACCGCCCCTACTCGGTGGGCGACGAGCTCACCAAGCTCATGCCTCCGGGCGTCATGGGCAAGGACATCCCCCTGTCGGGGATCTTCGACCCGTCCCACGAGCGGTACAAGGAGGCGTCGGAGTTCCGGGCCCGTTACGAGTCCGACCCGGGTGCGGCCGAGGTGGTCGACCAGGCGCGCAAGCTCGAGGGCCTGAAGCGGCAGTGGGGCGTGCACGCGGCGGGCGTGATCATCGGCCGCTACCCGCTGATCGACAGCGTGCCGATCATGCGGCGCGAGTCCGACGGGGCGGTGATCACGCAGTTCGACTACCCGACCTGCGAGACGCTCGGCCTGCTCAAGATGGACTTCCTGGGCCTGCGCAACCTGACCGTCATCGACGACGCGCTGCGCAACATCGTGGCCAACGGCAAGGACCCGATCGACCTCGACGAGATCAGCAAGGACCTCACCGACAAGAACACCTACGACCTGCTGGCCCGGGGCGACACCCTCGGCGTCTTCCAGTTCGACGGCGGCCCCATGCGGTCGCTGCTGCGGCTCATGCGGCCCGACAACTTCGAGGACATCTCCGCCGTCGGCGCCCTGTACCGGCCCGGGCCGATGGGTGCGAACTCGCACACCAACTACGCCCTGCGCAAGAACGGCCAGCAGGAGATCACGCCGATCCACCCCGAGCTCGCCGAGCCGCTCGAGGAGATCCTCGGCCAGACCTACGGCCTGATCGTCTACCAGGAGCAGGTCATGGCGATCGCGCAGAAGGTCGCCGGCTACTCGCTCGGCAAGGCCGACCTGCTGCGCCGCGCCATGGGCAAGAAGAAGAAGTCGGTCCTGGACGCGGAGTACGTCGGTTTCGAGGCCGGCATGAAGGCCAACGGCTTCTCGGCGGCCGCGGTGAAGACGCTGTGGGACATCCTCGTCCCGTTCGCCGACTACGCCTTCAACAAGGCGCACTCGGCGGCCTACGGCCTCATCTCCTACTGGACGGCCTACCTCAAGGCCAACTACCCGGCCGAGTACATGGCCGCCCTGCTCACCAGCGTCGGCGACGACAAGGACAAGCGGCCGATCTACCTGGCCGAGTGCCGCCGCATGGGCATCAAGGTGCTGCCGCCGGACGTCAACGAGTCGGCCGCCGACTTCACCCCGGTCGGCACCGACATCCGCTTCGGCCTGGCCTCGGTGCGCAACGTCGGGCACAACGTCGTCGACGCCATCGTGCGGGCCCGCGAGGAGCAGGGCGCGTTCAAGGACTTCCCCGACTTCCTGCGCAAGATCGACGCGGTGGCCTGCAACAAGAAGGTCATCGAGTCGCTGTGCAAGGCCGGCGCCTTCGACTCCCTCGGCCACTCGCGGCAGGGGCTGGTCTCGGTCCACGCCGATGCGGTCGACAACGCTATGGCGCTTAAGCGCAAGGAGGCCGAGGGGCAGTTCGACCTCTTCGGCGGCTTCGGCGCGGACGGCGGAGCGGACGATCCTTTCGGCGGCGCACTCGACCTGGCCATCCCGACCGCCGACTGGTCGAAGGCCGAGCGGCTGGTCTTCGAGCGCGACATGCTGGGCCTCTACGTCTCCGACCACCCGCTGCACGGGGTCGAGCACGTGCTCACCGCGCACGCCGACACCCCCATCGCCGAGATCAACGCGGGCGGGGTCGAGGACGGCGCGAACGTGACGATCGCCGGGATCCTCACCGCCGTCGGCCCGCGCACCAACAAGCAGGGCGCGCCGTGGGCCATCGCCACGCTCGAGGACCTCGAGTCCGGCATCGAGGTGCTCTTCTTCCCGAAGACCTGGGCGCAGGTGTCGGACAAGGTCATCCGCGACCAGATCGTCGTGGTCAAGGGCCGGATCAGCCGGCGCGACGACCAGCCGTCGCTGTTCGCCTCCGAGGTGAGTATCCCCGAGCTGACCGAGGGGCCCCGCGGCCCGGTGCTGGTCTCGATGCCCGCGGCCCGCTGCACACCGCCGGTCGTGGAGCGGCTGCGCGAGGTGCTCGGCAGCCACCCCGGCACGACCGAGGTGCAGCTGAAGCTGGTCAACGGCAGCCGGGAGACGGTGCTGCGCCTCGACCAGGGCCTCCGGGTCCGGCCGAGCACCGCGCTGATGGGCGACATCAAGGCGCTCCTCGGGCCGACCAGCGTGGCCCTGCTCTGAACACCGGTTCCGGCTCGGCAGGGGAGCGGCCTGGGCTCCCGGAGGACGTTGCCAGGCCGGCGAGGTTCACTGGGGGCGTGAGCGGCAGCCCCGAGAGCCACCCGGACCCGGTGTCCCCGGACCCCGCGGGCGGTTCGCGCGCCCGGTCAGCCGGGGCCTTCACGGTCGCCGGGCGGAGGGGTCGCCGCTCCGGCTTCGTGCCCGCGGCGGCGTACTGGCGCGGCTGGCCGGAGGTGCGCGCCGACCTGCGGAGTTCGGCCGGGATCGTGCTCGGTTTCGCGCTCGCCGGGGCCGTCGCCGGCCTCGTCTGGTGGTGGCTCGCGCCGCGCGTCGACTTCCGGATCGGCGACACCGGCCCCGTCCCGATCGGCAACCCGTCGGAGGAGGTGCTGGTCGCCGACGACGTCGTCCTGCTGGTCGTGCTCGCCCTCGTCGGGCTGGTGGGCGGCACGGCCGCCTGGTTCCTGCGCCGCCGCCGCGGCGTGGCCACCGTGCTCGCGCTGGCCGTCGGCGGGTCGGCCGCCGGCCTCGTCGCCTGGCAGGTCGGGGAGCTCCTCGGCGCCGGGCCCACGAAGGCCCAGCTGGGCCAGGTCGGGGGAGTGGTCACGTCGTCGCTGACCCTGGGGTCGCTCGCCGTCCTCGCGGCCACGCCCTTCACCGCGGTGCTGGCCTACCTCGTCGGCGTCCTCTACGCACCGGCCGACGACCTCGGGCGCACGGGCGACGCCCGTGCCGACGACGTGCCGGGGCCCGCCGAGGACCTCCTGCCCGTCGACGACGAGCACCAGCTGGTCGAGGTGCCACCGCCGGGACGACCGATCGCCTGACGAGCCGCCGCGGACGAGGAGCCGGGTCAGTTCACCGTCATCGGTGTCGCGAACTGGCCCAGGGGCATCGGCACCGCGCCGAGCGTCTGCAGCAGTGTGAGCTCGCGCCGCAGCAGGCGGGACTCCGCGGCCAGCCGGCGGCGGGTGGCCGACTCGGCCAGCAGCGCCTGCCGGTCCTCGGTGGTCAGCAGCGCCGCAGACGCCACCAGGTAGGACAGCGCCCGCGGGTCGTCGGCCACCGCGCGCAGCAGCACCGCCGTCTCCGCGTCGACGGCCGGCTCGACGTCGGCCGCGTCCTCGCCGCCGCCACCAGCACCCAGCACGGCCACCTCGGACACGTAGCGGGTGAACAGGTCTCGGACCCCGCGGGCGAGCAGCCCCATCGACCCGCGTGCGACCGACGCCACGACGTCGTCGAGGGTCACGTTGTCGCCGACGGCGGGAACCTCGATCCCGCCGTGGCCGGCCATCCCCTCGTGGTCACCGGCGGCCTCCTCGGCCGCCTCCTCGTCGGCGAGCCACTCGACCTCGCCCTGCAGATAGGGCGGCTCCTCGCCCACGACGACCTCGAGCAGCCGGAAGCGCTCGCCCCCCACGGTCACGATCCGGAAACCGCCGTCGGGCTGGGAGCGCCCCGCGGACCCGCGCGGTGCAGCCGACGTCGTAGAGGGCCTCCGCGGGGGCGACGTCCTCCACCTCCCAGCCCTGCCGGATGGCGACCACCCCGAAGCACCGCCGGTCATCGCCCTCCGGGAGGGCGATGAGGTCGTGCACGAGCCGGCGGTACCGCGGCTCGAAGATCTGCAGCGGCAGCACCACACCGGGGAAGAGGGGCGTCCCCAGAGGGAACAGCGGGATGAGGTCGCCCATCGCCCGAGCGTACGGGTGGCGGGGGAGCGCGCTCGCCCGCTGGCTACCCTGGAATCCCGACGCTCCACTCTGCTCTGTCCCCCAACCCGGAGGCATCCGTGCTCGCCCGCATCGACCTGCGTGGTTCCGCGCTGCCGGGGCCCCGGGAACTCGCCGGCCTGCTGCCGCGCGCCGGTACCGACATCGACTCGGTGATGGCCACGGTCCGCCCGCTGTGCGAGGACGTCCGCCTCCGCGGTGCCCAGGCGGTCCGTGAGATCACCGCCCGGCTCGACGGCGTCGACTCTCCCGACTTCGCGGTGCCCCGGGAGGCGCTCGACCGCGCTCTCGCCGAGTGCGACCCGGCGCTGCGGGCCGCGCTGGAGGAGACGATCACCCGCGTCCGGAAAGTGCACGCCGACCAGCGCCGCACCGACGTCACGACCGACGTGGTGCCGGGCGGCACGGTCACCGAGCGCTGGGTGCCCGTCCGCCGGGTCGGCCTGTACGTGCCGGGTGGGCTGGCGCCCCTGCTGTCCAGCGTCGTCATGAACGTCGTGCCCGCGCAGATCGCCGGGGTCGAGTCGATCGCCGTGGCGTCGCCGCCGCAGCGCGATCACGGCGGGTTGCCCGATCCGGGAGTGCTCGCCGCCTGCGCGCTGCTCGGTGTCACCGAGGTCTACGCGGTCGGCGGTGCCCAGGCGATCGCCGTGTTCGGCTACGGCGCCGGCTTCTGCGAGCCGGTCGACATGGTGACCGGCCCGGGCAACGTCTACGTGACCGCGGCCAAGCGGCTGCTGCGCGGGCTGATCGGCATCGACTCGGAGGCCGGCCCCACCGAGGTCGCGATCCTCGCCGACGACACCGCCGAGCCAGCGCACGTCGCCGCCGACCTGATCAGCCAGGCCGAGCACGACCCGCTGGCCGGGGCGGTCCTCGTCACCACCAGCGAGGCGCTGGCCGACGCCGTCCTCGAGCTCGTGCCCGGGCAGGTGGCCGCCACCAAGCACTCCGACCGGATCACCGTCGCCCTCGACGGCACGCAGTCGGGCATCGTGCTGGTCGACGACCTCGACGCGGGGATCCGCGTCGTCGACGCCTATGCCGCCGAGCACCTGGAGATCCAGACGCGGGACGCCTGGGAGGTCGCGGCGCGCGTGCGCAACGCGGGGGCGATCTTCGTGGGCGCCTGGTCACCGGTGTCCCTCGGCGACTACTGCGCCGGTTCCAACCACGTGCTGCCCACCGGCGGCTGCGCGCGGCACTCCAGCGGACTCTCGGTGCAGTCGTTCCTGCGCGGCATCCACGTCGTGGAGTACGACCGGCAGGCGCTGGCGGACGTCGCGGTGCACATCGACGCCCTCGCCGGCGCCGAGGACCTGCCGGCGCACGCGGCAGCGGTCCGGATCCGGCAGTCGGGCTGATGGCCTCGCTCGACCAGCTCCCGCTGCGGCCGGAGCTGCGTGGCCGCACGCCCTACGGCGCCCCGCAGGTGCCGGCCCGGTACCGCCTCAACACCAACGAGAACCCGCACCCGCTGCCGGCCGGGCTGCTGGCCGACCTGGGGGCGGCGCTCGCCGCCGCGGCCCCGGAGCTCAACCGCTATCCCGACCGGGACGCCGTCGCGCTGCGCGCGGACCTGGCGGCCTACCTGAGCAGGACGAGCGGCGAGGCCGTCGACCCGGCGCAGGTGTGGGCGGCCAACGGGTCGAACGAGATCCTCCAGCAGGTGCTGCAGGCCTTCGGCGGGGCCGGGCGGACGGCGCTGGGCTTCACGCCGTCCTACTCGATGCACCCGATCATCTCGGCCGGCACCGGCACGGGCTGGGCCGACGGCCACCGGCGGGCCGACTTCACGATCGACGCCGGGGCCGCCGCGACCCAGGTGCGCGAGCTGCGGCCGGACGTCGTCTTCGTGACCAGCCCGAACAACCCCACCGGCACCGCCGTGGCGCTGGAGACGGTCGACGAGATCTACGCGGCGACCGAGGGGGTGGTCGTCGTGGACGAGGCCTACGCCGAGTTCGCCCGCGCCGGCACCCCGTCGGCCCTGACGCTGCTGCCGGACCGCCCGCGGCTGATCGTGAGCCGCACCATGAGCAAGGCCTTCGGCATGGCCGGGCTCCGGCTGGGCTACCTGGCCGCCGACCCGGCCGTCGTCGACGCCCTCCAGCTGGTGCGGCTGCCGTACCACCTGAGCTCGCTGACCCAGGCCGCCGCGCGCGCCGCCCTGGCCCACACCGACGAGCTGCTGGCCACCGTCGACGCGGTGAAGGCGCAGCGCGACCGGATCGTGGCGTCACTGCCGGGCATGGGCCTGACCAGCGTGCCGAGCGACGCGAACTTCGTGCTGTTCGGGCGGTTCGCCGACGCGTCCGCCGCGTGGCAGGCGCTGCTCGACCGCGGCGTCCTGGTGCGCGACGTCGGCCTGCCGGGCTGGCTGCGGGTGACCGCCGGGACGGCGGAGGAGACCGGCGCCTTCCTCACCGCGCTGGGTGAGATCGCGCGGGATCCCCGCACGACTCTGGGAGGATCGGGGGCATGAGCCGCACTGCACGGGTGGAACGGGCGACCAGCGAGACCAAGCTGGTCGTCGAGCTGGACCTGGACGGCACCGGGACCAGCTCGATCAGCACCGGCGTCGGCTTCTACGACCACATGCTCACCGCGCTGTCCAAGCACAGCGGCATCGACCTCACCGTGCAGGCCGACGGCGACCTGCACATCGACGCGCACCACACCGTGGAGGACGTCGCGATCGCGCTCGGCCAGGCGTTCGCCGAGGCCCTGGGCGACAAGCGCGGCATCACTCGCTACGGCGACGCGACGATCCCGATGGACGAGGTGCTGGCGCAGGCCGCCGTCGACCTGTCCGGCCGGCCGTACTTCGTGCACTCCGAGCCCGAGAACATGACCCCGATGATCGGGCCGGACTACCCGACCAGCCTGACCAAGCACGTGCTGGAGTCGTTCGCGTTCAACGCGCGGATCAGCCTGCACGTGCGGGTGCTCTACGCCGGCCGCGACGCCCATCACATCGTCGAGGGCCAGTTCAAGGCGCTCGCCCGCGCGCTGCGCCAGGCGGTCGCGATCGACCCGCGGGTTACCGACGTCCCCTCGACCAAGGGCGCGCTGTAGCCGCGTGAACTTCGGCCTGATCCTGCTGCTGCTCGGCGGCTTCCTGCTCGGCGGTGCCTGGAGCGTGTGGCGCACCGACGAGGACTCGCCCGAGCGCGGCGGCCCCCAGGTCGCCCTCGCCGTCGTCCTGCTGCTCGCGGCGATCCTGGCCAGCGCATCCGGTGTCCTCCGCCTGATCTGAAGTCAGACGGCGAGGAGTGGGGAACCGACCAGGATCTCGGTTCCGTCGGGGCGCCAGGTGCGCCATCGGCCGTCGGGTTGTCGCTCGACGCGGAAGCCGTGGTGGACCTTGGTGTGGTGGCGTTCGCACAGCAGTGCGGAGTTCTCGAGGCTGGTGTCGCCGCCGTCGATCCAGTGGATCAGGTGGTGGACGTCGCACCACCAGCTGGGGGCGTCGCACCCGGTGAACACGCAGTCGTGGTCGCGGTGCTCGACGGCCCGGCGCAGGTGC
>Ga0126307_10002071_pt1 | contig 13475 bp, 13 predicted proteins | sample Plot28_FD_89955 | JGI IMG/M metagenome (GOLD analysis project Ga0126307, IMG submission 89955) | Serpentine soil microbial communities from UC McLaughlin Reserve, CA, USA - Plot28 | ecosystem: Environmental > Terrestrial > Soil > Grasslands | place: USA: UC McLaughlin Reserve, Lake County...
AGCAGGTCGGGGCGGTAGACCCTGACCCGGTTCTTGCCATGCTCCTTGGCCAGATAGAGGGCCGAGTCGGCCACACGCACGAGCTCGGAGCGTTCGACGCCGTGCTGCGGATAGGTCGCGATGCCGGCGGAGATCGAGACGTGACCGCCGTGCTCGCACTCGGCTTCGGCGACGCGCTCGATGATCGCCTTTGCGATTGAGAACCCTTCGTGCTCGTCGCGGCGCGGCAGGAGGAGCGCGAACTCGTCGCCTCCGAGCCGGAACGCCTCGCCGCCCTGGCGCAGGCGCGCAGCGACCTGCGCGAGTACACGATCGCCGACCGGGTGGCCGAAACGATCGTTGATCTGCTTGAAATTGTCGATGTCGAGCAGGCAGACAGTCAGCGCGACGCCGCGCTCCTGGGCCTCGTCGAGGTCGCGTTGCAGCCGCTCGTGGAAGTGCCGGTGGTTTCCGAGCCCGGTCAGCGGGTCGGTGAGCGCGAGGCGCATCGCCTTGAGGGCGCTGTACACCGAGCGCTGGTAAAGGGCGATCGCGACGAGCGGGCCGACGAGCGCGATGGCGAGGAGCGGAGAGCGCTCCCACAGCACCGCGAGCATGAGGCTGACCGACGCCATGATCGAGAACGGCACCGCAGTCAAGTAGACGGACTTGCGGAGGAGCGGCATGAACGGCTCACGCGTCCATCGCGAGATGATCGCGGCGATCAGCGGGATGTTCACCCCGTAGAACGCCGCCGCAGCGAGCACCACCTGCAGGAGCAGTGAGGCGACTCCCGTTTCCCTTGCTCCCATGGATGCGGCGAGACCCGCCGCGCCGCCGCCCAACGAGTACACGGCGCTGTTGTAGGACAGGCGGATCGTGGGACGGCGCTGGAACAGCTCGATGAGCGCCCTGGTGAGGAAGCCCATCACGACCGCCGGCGCCCAGCCGTAGATCACGGCGGTGCCGACGATGAAGACGGCCGCGAGCGAGATTCCCTCAGAAGAGATCCCCTCGATCGGGACCGGGTGCGCCTCGACGAACGTCGCCGCCAGAAGGAGTGCAAAGACTCCGGCGAGGACTTCGGGCTCGGGATTCGATGCTACGAATTCGCCGATGGCGAATGCGAGCACGGCGAAGCCCGCGAGGGCCACCGGGACGACGATGGGCAGAAGCCGCGCCGTCTCGCGCGAAACGAGACGACGCTCCGGCTTCACCCGACCCGATGCGCTCTCGGTCGAGCGGACGGGGCGCAGGCTCACGGCTATGACTTAACCGTTCGCCGTGCTACCAGCTCCACCCTTCAAGGTCGCTCAGGAAAGCGGCGAGAAGGGCGGCGACAACAGCAACGTGCGCGAGCTTTACCTTCCAATGAAGCATTCCGATCATCTCCCGTGTGCGGACGCCTTGACGAGCCGAAGTATCCGCGCACCTAGGAGGTCGCAACATCCCCCCATTGAGGGATTCGGGAAAAGCCTGCTCAACGCTGTAATCGAGCTGGGTTCGGGGCCTAGAGGAGGCCGGCCTCGTGGAGCGGCCGGCGGGCCCAGGCGAAACGGTCGCGATACCAGCCCGTGAGCGGCACGAACGCCACGCCCTGGCTGGAGGAATGGATCATCCAGCCGTTTCCGAGCGCGATTCCTGTGTGGTCGACCTCGGACGGGCTCGACCGGGGCCCATCTGCGCCGAAGAAGGTGACATCGGCGGCTTTCAGGCGGTCGAATGGGATCCGCTTCGATTTCGGCACTTCGCCGCTCATCTGGTACGTCGTGCGGCCCTGGAGCACCGAGGAAAGCGAGCCTCCGTTCGGGTACGGCTGCAGCTTGTAGACGCGCCAGACGAAGCCCGAGCAGTCGAAACCGCCGCGCGACGTGATGCCGAACGTGACCTGCTGCGATTCGGACATTCCGCCCCATACGTACGGGTAGCCGATGAAGTGCACCGCCCGCCGAAGGACGCGCTTCGGCCAGTCGCCGTACATCGGGAGCGAGAACGAGTCGGCGAGCGAGGCGACGTTGTCCGTCTCCCAGTCCGAGATCTGGAGCGCGCGGGCGAGCGAATACGCCGCTTCCGCCCGTGTCGCCGGGTCCTGCGGTCGGAGCTCGAGGTTGTCGTCCTGCTGCGGGTGATTGAGCCGCAGCCAGATCAGTCGCGCGACGACTTCGTTCCCCAGGCGCCGCGGCGGTTCGAGCCCGGCCTCCTTTACCTTCCTCTGGAAGGTCTTGGCGGCGAGGCGCAGGCCGAGCGCCTTGACGATCTTCGCGTCCAGCACGGCGATCGAGACGTCGGCGTCGGGGTCGACGACGACCTGGGACTCGTTCGTGAGTGCCGCGAGCGCCTCGCCCAGCTCGGCGCGGGTGATGTCTTGCCCTGGGCGAAAATTGCTGACATTCGGGCCCATGAGCCCGTTCGCGACGACAACCTTGATCTGCGGCTGGGCCCAGTTCGCGGCAGGTGCCGGCTGCGCCGCGAAGAAGGCGGCGACCACGGCGACAACGGCGACGAGACCCCGGCGCATGGTGTTCCTATCGTCGGGCCTCGTCGGGTCCTTTAGTCTCAGCCGGATGAAACGTGAGATCCGCCCCGAGCCCTCGCCGGAAGAGCTGGAGGCGATCGAAGAGGCGCTCGCCCGCCTGACGGCGCCGGCCGTCGACCCCCGCTCGGCCTGGTGGCGAGCCGGGGTCGCAGACGATCTCAGCGAAGAAGAAGAGCCCGCTTGACGGCGATTCGCCACTCGGCGAGGAGGCGGTCGCTCTCTTCCTCGGGCAGCTCGGGCTCGTAGCGAGCCGCAGAGCGCCAGCGTCCCGCGAGCTCGGCGGTGTCGTCCCAGACGCCGACGGCGAGTCCAGCGAGGGCGGCAGCTCCGAGCGCCGTGGTTTCCCTCTCCTCGGGCACCTCGACTGGAAGGCGCGTGAGGTCGGCCAGGAACTGCATGAGGAACGCGTTCCCCGCCGCGCCTCCGTCGGCGCGAAGCTTCTGGAGCTCGAAGGGCAGCGCATCCACGACATCCCTCGTCTGGAAGACCGCTGCTTCGAGCGCGGCCCTAACGAGGTGCTCTCGCCGCGTCCCGCCGGAGATTCCGCTGATGAGCCCGCGCGCCTCCGGGACCCAGTGGGGTGAGCCGAGCCCGGCGAGAGCCGGCACGAAGTAGATGCCGCCGTTGTCCTCCACCGAGCCCGCGAGCGCCTGGCTCTCCGCGGAATCCGCGAGGAGCCCGAGTGCGTCACGGAGCCACTGCAGCGCCGCGCCGGTGACGAAGACCGAGCCCTCGACCGCGTAGACCGGCTTCTGGGCGCCCAGCCGCCAGGCGACCGTCTCGACGACGCCGTCCGCCGGCCCGCTTCGCTTGGGGCCGCTGTTTGCCAGGAGAAAGGCGCCGGTTCCGAACGTCGCCTTCGCCTCGCCGCGCGCGAAGCACGCCTGTCCGAACAGCGCCGCCTGCTGATCGCCGGCGGCGCCGGCGATCGGGACGCGGGCGCCGAAGAGCTCCGCCTCGCCGATCGTCCCGCTCGAGCTGACGATGTCGGGAAGCACCGAGCGCGGGACGCCAAAGAGCTCGAGCAGCTCGTCGTCCCAGTCGAGCGTCGAGAGGTCGACGAGCAGTGTCCGCGAGGCGTTGGTGACGTCGGTCGCGTGTACGGCTCCGCCGGTGAGCTTCCAGATGAGCCACGCATCGACGGTTCCGAAAGCGACGTCGCCCGAGGCCTCGCGGAGGATCCATTCGAGCTTCGTCGCCGAGAAGTACGGGTCGGGGACGAGGCCGGTCCGGTCTCGGATGAGGTCGGCGGGGAGCTCCTTGCAGCGCTCGGCCGTTCGGCGGTCCTGCCACACGATGGCGCGGTGGGCCGGCTCGCCGCTGATCCGGTCCCAGACGATCGTCGTCTCGCGCTGGTTCGTGATGCCGATCGCGGTGAGCTCGCCCGCCTCCGTGCCCGCGTCCTGCAGCGCGTCGCCCGCCGCGGCGAGCACCGACTCCCAGAGCTCGTTCGGGTCCTGCTCGACCCACCCCGGCCGCGGATAGTGCTGTGCGACCTCGCGGTAGCCGCGGCCTTTGGTTCGCAGGGCTTCGTCGAGGACGAGACACGTGGTGCCCGTCGTCCCCTGGTCGATCCCCAGAAGCACTAGTGCTCCGGACGGACCACTAGAGGGGGAGCTCGAATGCCTGCAGCACGAGCATGGGTGCGAACCCCTGGCGCCTGTACAACCGGAGCGCAGGCAGGTTGTCCGCCTGCACCGAGAGGCCGAGCGTCTCCGCGGGATGGCTGGACCAGTAGCCGGCCAGAGCCTCGGAGAGGACGTAGGCGCCGATGCCGCGATCGCGCTCGTCCGCGGTCACGCCGAGGTGGTAGATCCACCGATCGGCCGCGTCGATGTTGACCATCGCGCGGTTCTCGCCGCCCGCTTCGCCGATGTAGACGGCGCCCCGCTCGAGACCTGCGAGCCACGCGCTCTCGGGAAACGAGCCGTCCGGGAAGCACTCGCGGTAGAGCTGCATGGTCGCGTCGAGGTCTTCGGGCGATCCCGGCCGAACCGCCAGCTCACCGGGGGCGGTTTCGACGCGGCGATGGTCCGACTCGGTCAGCCGGAAGACCGCGTTTGCGCTCCCGGACGGTGCGAAACCTGCGCGTTCGAGAAGCAGACGGCCCGTGGCGTTCCTCGTGCCGACGGCCCCCATGACGCGGCGCGCGCTTCGGTTCTCCGCGCGCTCGATCGCCGCCTCCAGGAGCACCGTCCCGAGCTTCTGCCCGCGGTGGCTCGGCGCGACGAGCGGTCCGAAAAGGTCGGCGTGGTCGAACCCGGGCGAGACCTCGACGCCCGCGAAGCCGACGATCTCGCCGTCGATCTCGTCCACGAACAGGGTCTCCTCGGGCGGGACTTCCCAGTCGGAAAGCTCGCTCTCGACCTCTTCCGCGGTCGTCCAGAGGGGATTGCCGACCTGCTCCTGCGGCTTCTGCATCGCATGCCGCGAGAGTTCGAGTACGGCAGCGCGGTCCTGCGGCGCGAAGCTACGCAGGCTGCTGCCCACGGAGGACCCTCGGGGCGCTCATGAAGTAGTCGAGGCCGGAGATCCAGGTCAGGGCAAGCGCGACCAGCCCTGCCCACCACGCGATGTCGGTGCTGAACGCTCCGCCGGCCGCCAGTCCTGCGATTGCGGCCGCTGCGGCCTGTGCTCCGGTCTTCAGCTTTCCCAGGTCGCGTGCGGCCATGACGACTCCGCGCTCGAGCGCCGCGAGGCGAAGGCCGGACATGAGGAACTCGCGCGCGACGATCGCGGCGACCATCCACGCGGGAAGCGCGACCCCGACGAGCATGATCAGCGCGGCCATGACGAGCAGCTTGTCCGCGACCGGGTCGAGGAGCCGGCCCAGGTTCGAGGAGCGGTTGGTGCGACGCGCCCACCACCCGTCGACGTAGTCGGTGGCCATCGCGAGGGCGAAGACCGCCGTCGCCCAGTAGTAGTGGTTGGGGAAGTCCCACGCGAAGAGCACGACGACGACGGGCACCGAAAACGCACGTGCGAGCGTCAGCTGGTCTGCAAAGTGCATGGAAGGGACAGAATACGCGCGGCCATGCCTCCATTCGGAAAGGTCCTTGTCGCCAATCGCGGCGAGATCGCGGTCCGGGTCTTCCGCACGCTCCGCGAACTGGGGATCGAGACCGTGGCGATCTACTCCGAGGCTGACCGCGCGGCCCTCCACGCCACCGTCGCCGACGAGGCCTATCTCGTTGGAGGCGGTGCGCCGGCCGAGAGCTACCTGAACCAGGAGCGGATCATCGCCGCCGCCGAGAAAGCAGGGGCAGAGGCGATCCATCCCGGGTACGGCTTTCTCGCCGAGAACGCTTCATTCGCCCGGGCCTGCTCGGATGCGGGTCTCGTCTGGATCGGGCCTCCACCCGAGGCGATCGAGGTGATGGGATCAAAGGTCTCGGCGCGCGAGCTCATGCGAGACGCGGGTGTCCCCATCATCCCGGGGACGACGGAGCCGGTCACGTCGGCGGCCGAGGTCGCGCGCCTCGGGGACGAGTTCGGCTGGCCGCTTGCGATCAAGGCCTCGGCCGGAGGCGGCGGAAAGGGCCTCAAGGTGGTCGAGTCCGAAGAAGATGCGGAGCGCTCCTTCGCGGCAGCGCAGCGCGAGGGCGAGTCCTACTTCGCCGACTCGACGGTCTATGTCGAGAAGTTCATCGCCGACCCGCGCCACGTCGAGGTGCAGGTGCTCGCCGACGACCACGGAGCAGTCCTCCACCTCGGCGAACGGGACTGCACCATCCAGCGGAGGCACCAGAAGCTCGTCGAGGAGACGCCCTCGCCGGCGGTGACACCGGACCTCCGCGAGCGCATCGGCCGGATTGCGGTCGACGCCGCCCGCGCAGTGGGCTACCGGAGCGCGGGCACGATCGAGGGCCTGCTCGACCGCGAGGGCAACTACTGGTTCCTCGAGATGAACACGCGCATCCAGGTCGAGCACACGGTCACCGAGCTCGTCACCGGGGTCGACCTCGTCCGCGAGCAGATGCTCATCGCCGGGGGCGAGCCGACGAGTCTTCGGCAGGAGGACCTCGGCATCCGCGGGCACGCGATCGAGTGCCGCATCAACGCCGAGGACCCGTCGAATGGCTTCCTGCCCACGCCCGGGGTGCTCACGCGCTACCGGGAGCCGGCCGGCCCCGGAGTACGCGTGGACTCGGGCGTTATCGAGGGCAGCGAGATCTCCGGCCTCTACGACCCGATGGTGGCGAAGCTCTGTGTGTGGGACACCGACCGGGAGCGGGCCCGCGCGCGCATGCTGCGTGCGCTCGACGAGTTCGAGATCGAGGGCGTGAAGACGCTCGTCGGCTTCCACAATGCGCTCCTTCGCCGCCCCTGCTTCGTCGCCGGCGAGACCTGCCACGGGGTGGTCGAGTCGGAAGAGCTGGCGCAGGAAGCGGAGGAGTTGTCTCATAAGACAACAACGGTACCGCGCTCACCGGACGGACGGGTTCGCGAGCAGACGCTCGAAGTGGAGGTGGACGACCGCCGTTTCGAGGTAAAGGTGCTTCGCCCCGAGCCGCCCTTCGCCGAGCTTGCCCGGCGCCGCCGTGAGCGGGCGGGAGGCTCGGCCGGCCACGGAGCCGCCCGCGACGCCGTCGTGAGCCCGATGCAGGGGACCGTCCTCGCGGTCGAGGTCGCCGAGGGCCAAGAGGTTCGCGCCGGGCAGGTCATCTGCATCGTCGAGGCGATGAAGATGGAGAACGAGATCACCGCTCACCGCGAGGGGCTCGTCACGGGGCTCTCGGTCGCCCCGGGCGAGGCCGTCAAGACCGGTCAGGTGATCTGCGTCGTCGCGCAGGAGCACGAGGCGAGAGAGGGGCCACCCTGATGACTTTGTAGGGTCGGTTGCCCTACGGTAGAGAACCGTTCTTCGATTCTGCCCGGGCGGCTTCGGCCAGGTCGCCGAAGTTGATGCCGCTCAGGATCGTGATCGTCGCGTCTCTGACCTGCTCCCATGCGGGCCGAAGCGACCGCCCGACGATCGCGGGACAGGGGTCGGGCTCGTGGCGGGTCGCATAGCCGATCGGCGCGAGCTGGCCCTCGAAGACTCGTACGACGCGCTCGAGCGTGAGCTCTTCGGCAGGGTGGTTGAGGCGGTAGCCGCCGCCGGGGCCGCGAACCGATCGAACGATGCCCGCTGCGCGGAGACTGGGCATGACCTGCTCGAGCACCGACCGTGGAGACTCGGTCGCTTCGGCGAGCTGATCGAGATTCATGGCGTCCTCGGCCATCGCCAGAGCCAGCACGGCGCGCGTCGCATAGTCGGTTCGGCGGGTGACCCACATTGCTTTCTCCAGTTCAAGTTTGACAGGAGAACAAGCTTGGAATATTTTGCTGCATCAACTTATTGTATTTTATTGACAATAATTGTCGACATTGGGGTTAAGAGTGAAGCAACTAGGGGAGTCGGAGCGATTCTCGCGGTCGTCGTTGCACTTCTGACGGTCGCTTGCGGAGGAACGAGCAGTGCAGCGAACGAAGGGTCGGAGGGTGGCAAGCTGACCCTCGTCGCCTATTCGACGCCGCAGGAGGCCTACGAGGCGATCATCCCCGCCTTCCAGAAGACCGCGGAGGGCAAGGGCGTCGAGTTCGATCAATCCTACGGCGCCTCCGGCGAGCAGAGCCGGGCCGTCGAGGCCGGCCTGCCGGCTGACGTCGTCGAGTTCGCACTCGACAGCGACATCACCCGACTCGTGGACGCGGGCCTCGTCGACTCGGATTGAACCAGAACGAGTACAAGGGCATCCTCACCGACTCGGTCGTCTCCTTCGTCGTCCGCAAGGGGAACCCTGACGACATCCAAACCTGGGACGACCTTTTGAAGCCGGGCGTCGAGGTCGTGACCCCGAACCCCTTCACCTCGGGCGGCGCGCGCTGGAACGTCATGGCCGCGTACGGCGCCCAGATAAAGCAGGGCAAGTCGAAGGAAGAAGCGGTTGCCTACCTGAACGAGCTCTTCCAGCACGTGGTTGTCCAGGACGCGAGCGCACGCGACGCCCTTCAGACCTTCACCGGCGGGAAGGGCGATGTCCTCCTCTCGTACGAGAACGAGGCGATCACCGCCCAGCAGAAGGGCGAGAATGTCGACTACGTCATCCCCGACCAGACGATCCTGATCGAGAACCCGGTTGCCGTTACGACGGACGGTCCGCAGTCCGCGACCGACTTCGTCAAGTTCCTCTACTCCGACGAGGCGCAAAAGATCTTCGGCGAGAAGGGCTACCGGCCGGTCGTGAAGTCCGTGGCGGATCAGTTCGACTACGAGACGCCGTCGACTCTCTTCACCATCCAGGACTTTGGCGGCTGGGGCACAGTCAAGGACGAGTTCTTCGATCCGGAGAACGGAATCGTGGCCAAGATCGAGGTGTCTCTGGGGGTGTCGACCGATTCAGGCTAGAGCCGAAACGCTCCGCCTCCCAGTTCGTCGAGCCGCGTCCGGGGGTGCCGCCCTCGGACGCGGCTTCGTGATCGGGTACCTGAGCTTCATCGTTCTGATCCCGCTGGCCGCGGTGATCTGGAAGTCGACAGGCAGCGGGCTCGAGGGGTTCTGGAACGCTGTGACGAGCCCGGCGGCGCTCGCCTCCCTCAAGCTGACGTTCGGCGCCTCCGTCGTGGTCGCGCTCGTAAACGCGGTCATGGGCACGCTGATCGCGTGGGTTCTCGTGCGGGACGACTTCCCCGGCAAAGGGCTCGTCAACTCCCTAATCGACCTCCCCTTCGCGCTGCCGACGATAGTCGCGGGCCTCACGCTTCTCGCCCTCTACGGGCCAAGAGGTCCGATCGGGATCAACATTGCGTACACGCGGATGGCGATCGTCGCCGCGCTCCTCTTCGTCACGCTGCCCTTCGTCGTGCGCTCGGTGCAACCCGTGGTGCACGAGCTCGATCGGGAGATGGAGGAGGCTGCGGCCTCGCTCGGCGCGGGCGGCTTCACGATCTTCCGCCGCGTGATCCTGCCGAACCTCGTCCCGGCCATCCTCTCGGGCGTCGCGCTCGCCTTCGCGCGCGCGGTCGGAGAGTTCGGGGCGGTCATCCTCATTTCCGGGAACATCCCGTTCAAGACGCAGGTTGCGTCAGTGCAGATCTTCTCGAATATCGAGAGCGACAGGCCGACGGCTGCCGCGGCGCTCTCCGTCGTACTGCTCGTGTTCTCGTTCCTGACGCTTCTGGCCATCGATCTGGTCCGCCGCTGGGGGTCCAAGCATGAGAGCTAGATACGGCCTTCGCTTCGCCGCGCTTACCTACCTCACGCTACTGCTCGTGCTCCCCGTCGGGCTGGTCTTCTACCGCACCTTCCAGCACGGCCTCGAGCCGGTCTGGAACGCGATGACCGACCCGGACTTCCTGCACGCGCTCTGGCTCACGCTCCTGACGTCCGGCAGCGCTTCCGTGGGAAGGCCCTCCTGAACGCGCTCGTCGATCTGCCCTTTGCGCTTTCCCCGGTCGTCGTCGGCCTCGCGCTCTTCCTTGTCTACGCGCGCACCGGGTGGTTCGGGCCGTGGCTCGACGCTCACGGGATCCAGATCGTCTTCGCGCTGCCCGCCATGGTCCTGGCGACCATCTTCGTGTCGCTCCCGTTCGTGGTGCGCGAGGTCGTGCCGGTGCTCCGCGAGATCGGCACCGAGCAGGAGGAGGCCGCCTGGACGTTGGGCGCCTCGTCGCTCTCGACCTTCCGCAGGATCACGCTTCCGGCGATCCGCTGGGGCGTGACCTACGGCGTCGTGCTCACGACCGCGCGGTGCCTGGGCGAGTTCGGCGCCGTCTCGGTCGTCTCCGGGAACCTGATCGGCAAGACGCAGACACTCACCCTGCACGTGAACAACAGATTTCAGGCGTTCGACCTCGTGGGCGCGTATACGGCGTCGGTGGTTCTCGCGCTTCTCGCACTCATGACTCTCTTTCTCATGAACCTCTTCCGAAAGGAGACACCCCGTGTCCATAGCGGTCCGCGGCGTGACGAAGCGCTTCGGTGACTTCGTCGCCCTCGACGACGTCTCGGTTGCGATTGCGGGCGGCTCGCTGACGGCCCTGCTCGGGCCCAGCGGCAGCGGCAAGTCCACACTCCTCCGGGTGATCGCCGGCCTCGAGGAGCCCGACGAGGGCAAAGTGCTCATCCTCGGTGAGCACGCCACAGGCCTTCCGCCGCAGAAGCGCGGGGTGGGGTTCGTCTTTCAGCACTACGCCGCTTTCAAGCATCTGACCGTGCGCGAGAACGTCGCCTTCGGCCTGCGTATCCGCAAGCGGCCCAAGGAAGAGATCCGTGGCCGCGTCGACGAGCTCCTCGAGCTCGTCCAGCTGAACGGTCTCGCGGAGCGCTATCCGGCGCAGCTCTCCGGTGGGCAGCGCCAGCGCATGGCACTCGCGCGTGCGCTCGCAGTCGAGCCGAAGGTCCTCCTTCTCGACGAGCCCTTCGGCGCCCTCGACGCGCGCGTTCGCAAGGAGCTCCGCACCTGGCTACGTCGTCTTCACGAGGACGTCCACGTCACGACGGTTCTCGTCACGCATGACCAGGAGGAGGCGATGGACGTCGCCGACCGAATCGTGCTAATGAACGAGGGCCGGATCGAGCAGACCGGAAAGCCCCGCGATCTCTACGAGCATCCCGCGAGCGAGTTCGTCATGGGTTTCGTCGGCCCGGTCAACCGATTCGACAACTCCTTCGTGCGTCCGCACGATTTCGAGATCGAGCTCGAGCCGGACGGGACGAGTCGAGAGGGGATCGTCAAGCGTGTCGTCCATCTCGGCTTCGAAGTTCGGGTGGAAGTCGCGCTCCCGGACGACAATGAGATCTGGATCCAGTTGAGCCGCGAGCGAACCGAGGACCTCGACCTCGAGCCTGGTCGTTCGGTGTTCATCCGTCCCGAGAAGACAAAGGTGTTCGCCTAGAAGACGCCCGCGTGGGTCTGCTCGAAACGGAGCCCTGTAAGGTTCGCCTTACAATGGGTAGCCTTCCAGCAGTGGCCGTTCGAGCGAAGCGAGAGCTCTGCGCCGACGTGTCGGGTGCCGCGCACGAGGACCTCGCCGCGACGGCAAGTCGCGTCGACCGCTGGGTGCTCATCGAATACCGCGGCCTCTGGGATCGCGACGTGCTCGGCGGAAGCCTGCTCTCGCAGCAGCTCAAGGAGCACCTGCGCCAGCAGCTGGACAAGCTCGGGCACTCCCGTCTTCTTTTCGTGAAGCGGCCGGAGCGCCGCACTCACAAGCGCCGGATGCTCTACGTGGGCAGCTGCCGCCCAGGAGAGGAGCGGTTCTACGCGCTCGAGTTCGACCACCACGACGACCTCGTCGGCTACGACTTCGCCTCAGCGCTCCTCGAAGGCAGCACGCCGGGCGTTCCGATCGAGCACCCGCTATTCGTGGTCTGCACGCACGGGAAGCGCGACCGCTGCTGTGCGAAATACGGGCGGCCCCTGTATGACGGGCTCAAGGGCAAGGTCGACCCCGAATGGGTCTGGCAGTCGACGCACGTGGGTGGCGACCGCTTCGCCGGCAACGTCGTCGTCCTTCCCGAGGGGCTCTTCTACGGCCGCGTCGGCGAGGAAGACCTCGACCCGATTCTCGACGACTACTTCGACGGGCGTATCCACCTCGAGCGCTACCGCGGCTGCTCCGCCTACACCTTCGGCGTGCAGGCGGCCGAGCTCGCCGTGCGCGAGAAGACGGGCCTCACGGGGATACACGACGTCGAGCTTCTCCGCGTCTCGCGCGAGGCCGAGGACCGCTGGCTCGTCACGGTACGCGCCGCCGGACGCGAATACGCCGCCGAGGCCTGGGCCGAGCTCGGGGAGGAGGCGGTCTACCTCACCTGCGGCTCGGTCACGCCTCAGCGTCCGCGCCGTTTTTGCGCGCGGCTCCGCTGATCACGAGAAAGCCTTCCCGTACCAGTCCGCGGACGAAGACGAGGCGCCCCTCGTCGTCCAGCTCGCCTGGAAGGTCGGCCGGCGTGAACGGCTCGTCGGACTGAGCGACGAAGGCGAGATCCTCCGCCGCCTCGTCCGGAAACGTCAGGTCCTTTCCCTCGAAGGAGAGCGTCGCGCCCTCGAAGTCGAAGAGGACGGTCGCCCGCCGCTCGACGACGGTGTCGACGTCAAGGCTTTCGAGTGCCCGCAGCTGGCTCAGCTGCCCGCCCAGGACCGGCCGTCGGGTGCGCACGAGCTTCCGCCTGCGCCTGCGCTCGACGTCTTCCGGCTGCAGCTGCCCGGCGAGAAGATCGAGCAGGTCGCCGGGGTCCTCGCCCCCCGGCGAGCGCCGGAAGCCGACCTCGCGGGCGCAGCTGTCGAGTGCCGCTCGAAACGCGTCCATCCACGTGTAGACGTTCACGCCTACGGTCAGGTGCAGCGAGTCGGTCTCCGAGGTCTTCGCCTCGTGGAGCCAGCCGCGGGGGAGATACAGGGTGTCGCCCGCCCGCAGCGTCACGTCGAGGACGGGCTGGCCCGGCTCGCCCATCGTCTCCGCTTTGTAGCGCTGGTGCTTGAGCGGCAGATCCCAGGCGGGCTCGTAGACCAGCCAGCGCTTCTCGCCTGCGACTTGGAGCGAGAAGACGTCGTGTGTGTCGTGGTGGACCGGGAGGCCCTGCGCTGCGCGTGGCGTGAAGTAGGCGTTCGCCTGCGCGGGATGGCCGAGCTCGGTCTCCAGTGACCGACAGAACTCCGCAAGCGGCTGCCAGTTTAGGTGCAGGCCCTGAAGGACGATCGTCGCGCCGTCCTCGAACTCGGCGAGGACCCGCTCGACATCCGCAGTCCCCGAGAAGGGCTGCGGCCGCCAGGAGAGGTCCTTCGTGTAGTCGGCGACCTCGAGCTTCGCACCGGCCTTCGCGAGCCTGAAGCCAGGGAAGCGAAGCCCGCCCGATGTGAGAAGCCGCTCGACGTCCGTCACGGAGAGGAGGTCGTCGAAGCGACCCTGCTCCCCCCTCGGGACGACGAGCGGCCTCTGCTCCCAGTGCTCGGAGAGGAACTCCTCGCCCGAG
>Ga0126307_10002072_pt1 | contig 13473 bp, 13 predicted proteins | sample Plot28_FD_89955 | JGI IMG/M metagenome (GOLD analysis project Ga0126307, IMG submission 89955) | Serpentine soil microbial communities from UC McLaughlin Reserve, CA, USA - Plot28 | ecosystem: Environmental > Terrestrial > Soil > Grasslands | place: USA: UC McLaughlin Reserve, Lake County...
CGGTCCTCACGCTGGGCGACCATGCCTACGAGTACGGAACCGCGAGGGAGTTCGCCGCCTGCTACGACCCGAGCTGGGGGCGGCATAGACATCGGACTCTTCCTACGATTGGAGGTCACGAGTACGGCGACGGCCGCGACCATAGGGCCACGGCTTACTACGCGTACTTCTCACGCCAGCTTGCGCCATTCGGCGCGGCTGCGGGCGATCCGCGGAGAGGCTGGTACAGCCACGACATCGGCACCTGGCATGTCGTCCATCTGAACTCAACCTGGCGAGAAGTCGGACTGCCGAAACCCGGCTCCGAGCAGCTGCGCTGGCTTCGGGCGGACCTGGAGCGCCGCCGCAACCGTTGTACGCTAGCCATCTGGCACGATCCTGTCTTCAGTTCGGGTCGGAACGGCGGCAGCGCCGGCTTCAGGCCACTCTGGGACGTCCTTTATGCCGGCAACGCCGATCTCGTGCTGAACGGGCACGACCACGACTACGAGCGATTCGCCCCCCAGGCGCCGAGCGGTGTCTACGACCCCGGTCGCGGCATTCGGGAGATCGTCGTCGGAACGGGCGGCCGAAGCCACTACGACTTTGCATCGGGGCGAGGAATTGCCCCGAACAGTGAGGTACGAAACGACACCACGTTCGGGGTATTGACGCTTCGGCTCGGCCGGACAGGCTACGACTGGAAGTTCGTTCCGGAAGCGGGAAAAAGGTTCTCGGACTCAGGGAGCGACAAATGCCACTGATTCGAGACGGAATGAGGCCCGTCCCCTCGGACTCGGCCAACCACAGGACCGAGGCCGGCGGCTCCGTCCCTTCTAATAAAGGGACGGGGGCGGCCGAAGACCTTTTAGCGGGCCCATTCGCGCGCACGGGCTACCCCGACGAAGGGTGAAGTCCGCAGCGCCCCGAGCGGCGAAAAGGGGGTTTACGGAACGATTTCGCCGGCGCGCATACCCGTCCGTGTATCCGAAATTCCCCCACGGTGCTCGCCAGACGCAGTTGTGCTCGACGACGTTGCCTTCTGGCTGCAGCTCGGGAAAGTAGGACTCGATGTTGTAGCGAGCCTGTGCATTCGTGATGATGTTCCACTGCACGCGGTTGTTGGACGACGCAAAGCTTTGCGCGTACTCCCCGCCCGCCTCCTCACCCGAGAAGGTGAGATTTCCGCGGTTCTCACGCCCATTTCCGTCAATGACGTTGTGTGCGATGAGGCTATTCTGGGCGCTCGGGTACATCGAGATTCCGTATCCGGGATTGTCGTAGATGTAGTTGTTCCGAATGACGGCGCCGCGTGAAAATTCGGCGTAGATCCCATGGTCGTGCCCGCCGTTGCCGCCTCCGCACGCATGGATGCGACTGCGTGAGATAACCGGACGGAAGGTCGGCATCGTGACCTGGCCGAGCAGGATGCACGACCCACGGTTCGTCTCGTTCAGCTTGTGTCGGTTGGTGACCTCCAGCCGCGTGAGGACGGCGTCGTCGCCGTAGACGTGGAGCGTGATCGGTCCGGCGTCGTGCCCGTCGATGACGATCCTGGAGACGGTGACGTGATTGGCCTCGTCCGTGATGCGAAGGTAGCCCCGGATCCGCGCGCGCACTCCAAAGACGCTCCTAAGCGTCACGTCACCCCGATAGAAGCTGACGTCGCCGACATACGTTCCTCGCTTGAGGCAGCCAACTTGACCGCGCCTGAGCTTGTTCACGAGGTATTGAACGGATCGGTACGGTCGACGGACAGTCCCCCGATTCGAGTTCCGCCCCCAGGGTGCAGCGTACTTCGCACACATCGAGATCCCCGCTGCCTGGGCACGGTCGGTCTCGGTCGCTGCGCCAGCTGCGGCGCTTGCCGGCAGGGCAATCGAGAGGGCGGCGACGATCAGCGCCGCGGCGAGTGAAGGGTTGCGCCGAGGGAGCAAACAAGCACGGTGTTGGACAGCTCGGGAGGCTAGCGGACCCGACGGTGGGAGGCACGCAAAGCGCGAAGCCTCTGGTACGCAGCCGGGCTCACCCGCTTGGTGGCGTGCTTTGCCCTCCACTCGATCCAGAGCTGGGCCCGCGCCCGCCGGCTGCAGGCAGCGTAGGCCGCGGCCCGAGAGGGGGACGTCGACGACCAGATCCCGAACCGGCCGAGAATGGTCAGATCCCCGAACCAGCGGACTCGTCTACTCGGCTCGGAGGTCATGAGCACGCGGAGACCAGCACGTGCCGCGGACTCGATTACCCGGGCCGAAAGAAACCCTCCCGGGACCGAAGCCACGTCGGGCTCCTCCCCCAGGATTTCTCCAAGCACGTCGCGGCTGCGTTGCCATTCGCCGACGAGCTCGGAAAGCGGCAAGCGTCCCATGTACGTCGGGTGCGTGTGCGAGTGCGTGCCGACGACATGTCCGCGCGCGGCGAGGGCCTTGATCCCTTCTACGTCGAGAAATCCCCGTCGCCCGACGGCGCTCGTCGGGATGAAGAAGTACCCACGCCACCCACGTTGCTCGAGAGCTCGACCGATGAGGAGCGCAGACGCTCCTCCATCGTCGAACGTGAGGACGGTCCGGGAGCGCGGAAGCAAGCTATCTCGATCGGACAGCCAGGGCAGAAAGCCTACCTCGAGACCGGTGGACGCAATTGCATCCAAGTGTGCCTCGAATCTGTCCGGTTCGAGCTTATAACGGGCAGCAAGCGGGCCGGGAAATCCAACGGAGTCCGCGTCTGACCTCGCTACGACGTCGTGATACAGAAGAACTGTCACGGACGGCTCCGCCGCGCGGCGAACTTCCAACGCGCATAGTCCGAGAGTCGCGGCTGGCCCCATGCGGCCGAAGCCCGGCCACTTACGTCGAGGGGAGCTAGCTCACCCGCACAAGCGCGTTTCATATCCTTCAGGACGGACGGAAGATGGTCGCACACGACCCGAAACTGGACCACCACATGCGAGTCCTCTCGGTCGTTGAACTCGGCGTTGTAGTAGGCGTAGACAGGTCCCGTGTCGACGCCTTTGTCGATGCGAAGCAATGTCGCGCCGACTCGGCCAAGATCCCGACGCGCAAGAGCCCAGAAACACCCATGAGCATTTCGGTATTCCGGGCAGATGCCGGGGTGGACCACAAAAGTCCCCTGGGCGGGGATCCCAAAGGTCTCGGGTCGGAGAATGGTCTTGCAGGCAGCGAGTGCCGCATCGGCGCCCAACGACGCGAGGAACTCGCGAGCTTTTTCGGAATTCGGGTCGTCCGTCTCATGGACAGGGACGTTCGGCGGAGAAGGCAGCTGCTCGAGCTCCTTCGTCGTCCTGGTCCGAATCCAAGCTCGATCACCGGCTGCAAGTCGAAGGTTGTAGAACACCCTGAACGCCAACACGTCAAGCAACCTCCACCCGGATCTCTTCCACTCGCGTCGGAGCCGCGCGCGGCGCTGGCGCGGAGAGTTGCGTATGAGCAGGATCCCGGTGAGCTCACTCCCAGCCGCCAGCTGAGCCGCAAGCAACCTCCGGTCCACGAGGCTGCTCTCGCTACAGATAAGAGCTGTGCGCAGCCGCCCCGAGTGCCCTCCGCCCAGAGGGAACGAGCTCGTTCCGGCGGTCACCGGCGTGGTCGACTCGTGCGCACGAGCTCTTCGTACAGAAGCTCCACGCGCCCCACCATGCTTTCCAGGTCGAAGTCCCGCAGCTGCCGGTCCTTACCACGCGCACCCATTCGGTGTCGGGCTTCCGGGTCGCGAAGCAGTTTCGCGATGGCACCCGCCAGCGCGCCGGGGTCCCGAGGGGGCACGAGGAGCCCGTGAACCGTGTCCTCGACTAGCTCACCGAGACCTCCAACGTCCGTCGCGACGACCGCACGGCCCGCGGCCATGTATTCCATGACAGATAGCGGTGTGCCCTCGAAGTCAGAGCAGCACACCGCGACATCGCCGCCGGCCAGCAGGTCGGGAACGTCCGTCCGCGTGCCCAGAAGCTTAACGACGTCTTCGACCCCTTCACGACGCATCTGCTCACGCAGGGCGGCTTCCTCACGTCCGTCCCCCGCGACCAGCACGGCAAGGTCAGGAAATTCCGCGTGCAGCCGCGCTGCTGCCGAGACGAGCACCTCGAGCGCCTTCTCGGGCCGAAGTTGGCAGACGGTCACAACGACCGGTGCCTCGGCCGAAATTTCGAGTTCCGCGCGAATGTCGCGGCCGGTCGGCGCCCGCCGCGGAATCGAGTTCGGCAGCACACGAATCCGCGTCGGATTCACACCCTCGTAGTCGATCATGCGGCTTCGATCGGCTCGTGAAACAGCGATGAACGCGTCCGCACCGCGGCCAATAACCTCACGATCGAGAAACCGACGTATCGCCGGGCCTTTGCGCGAGAGACGGGCCGACGCCCAGCTCTGCTCGTGCGCGATGACGACGGGGACGGCTGCGAGTCGCCCGAGAATCGTTCCCCAGAGATTGGAGCCGAACTTGTGCGCGTGGATGACGTCCACCCGCTCGCGCCGGAGGAGCGAGATAAGAGGCCACCAGGCCCAGACTGCGAGCTTCGAGTGCCGGTCGAGCGTGAGCAGGCGTACGCCCGCCGCTTCGAGGTCGGCGCGAAACGACGGGCCCTCGAGCGACCTCGTCGCGCAGAGAATGCTCTCGAAACGCTTCGGGTCGAGCTGCATCGCAATAGTAACCGCCATCCGCTCACCGCCCCCGGTGATATCAGGGTTGTCAACCAGAGTGACCACACGGATCCGACCATTTGCCTGGTTGTCCAAGGCCCCGTTGTACTGTTTCGAAGTCGTGATAGGCAACGTAATTTGGTTTTCGGTCAGCCGATGGCGTTGAGCCGGACGGCTCGGGCAGTTGCTCGCAGCACATCACTTTCAGCGCTGCGCAGGGCCAGAGTCGCCTCGACCTCCCGACTCCCGCGTGGCCGCAATTTTCGCCGGGAAAGGCCCTCCGGATATTACATCGATTTCCGGACGAAAGCCGACGAGCCCTCCTGGCCACCCGGGTGGTTTCCTTGGCCGGGATTTCACCGCTTCATGGGCATTGCCCAGTGGGCTCTGGGCTGTTATGAACGCTACCTCGACGGCGAAGGCGAGGTTTGGCTGGATGCTGCTCGCCAAGCAGGTGACTACCTGGTCGCGGAGCAGTCGGCGGCGGGCGGCTGGTACGAAGAGCACGCGCATCCACACACGTTCGTCGTCCGTGCTCCCTGGCTCTCCGGGATGGCCCAGGGACAGTGCGTAAGTGTTCTGGTCCGACTCTTCCTCGAGTCTGGTGAGGCGCACTTTGCGGAATCTGCCGCCAGAGGATTGCGCCCCATGGCTAGACCAATCGCTGAGGGTGGCGTCCGCTCGTACCTCGCGGGTAGCCCAATCCTCGAGGAATATCCGACCGACCCGCCGAGCCACGTGCTAAACGGTGCGATCTTCGCCCTTTGGGGGTACTACGACGCTTGGCGCGGGCTAGAGGAGACTGAGGCAGGAAAGGGATTCCGGGATTGCCTCGGCACCCTCTCGGAAAACGGTCACCGCTGGGACACCGGGTCGTGGTCTCGGTACGACCTCTACCCGCATCCGATCATCAACGTGGCGAGTCCCTTCTACCACGCGCTCCATATCGATCAACTCCGAGCAACGGACACCCTGGTCCCGACGACGGAGATCGCCACCCTCGCCGGCAACTTCGAAGCATACGCTGCCAGTCATCGCAACCGGATCGAGGCACTTACTCGAAAAGTTGCCTTCCGGCTAAGAGTGCGCTGACTCCCTCGTAGGAGGGATTCCGCTCAGGCGGACACATAGCAGACCGAAAAAACAGGGGACTGCGGCAACAACCAGCTCGATTGAAAGGGCCCTGTTGCCGGTACCGGTCACACGTATCTCCCCTCTGGTCGCCTTTTCTGTCGTGGTGACCGCGTTCCTCTTCGCCCCGGTGCCTGGCCGTGACGCGGGTGCCGCGACCGCATGTACGAAGTACGCCTCACCAGCAGGGAGCGACACGAACAGCGGTAGCGCTACGGCACCCTTTCTCACTGCTCAACGGCTGATAAACAATCTCTCGACCGGGCAAACCGGCTGCCTCTATTCGGGGAGCTACGTGGGCAACGCCACCTTCGCCCTCGGGGGCGTCAACCTCGCGAGCGTGCCCGGGAACCGGGCGAAGCTCGGCGGTTACATCTGGGTGAAGTCCACGGCCAACAGTGTGACGATCTCCGATCTGGATGTCGACGGTCATGACGTCTCGCCGCCGACCATTCAGGTGCACGGAGACGGGGTGACGCTTAGCGGGCTCAACATCACCAATCGCAATAAGCCCGGTCTCGCCTACAACGCGATGTGTGTTCTAGCGGGCTCCGACTTCGAGAACAATCCCGCCAACACAGCGTACGGGCTCGTCGTAAGGGACAACCGCATCCACGACTGTGGAGACGACGCGCACGAGCACGCCATCTATCTCGAATCGACGCGTGGCGCAATCGTCCAGCACAGTTACCTCTACGCAAATCCGGGATACGGAATCCACATGTATCCAGACGCCAGGGAACGTCGATCGAGCACAACTTGATCGACGGGAACAGCTCGATGAACAAGGCAACCTTACGTTTTCCGGCGAGGCACCCGGAGGCGAATACGCGTCTCCACACGGATCCGACAACAACACGGTTCGCTACAACCTGATCACGAATGCGCTAACGCGGTACAACGTCGAATCGTTCTTCCCTGCGGGCTCCGTACAGCCGGCCAATAACGTCGTCTACGAGAACTGCATCTCGATCGCTCCTTGGGGGGAACTTCGGCTCTACGTCCGGATACACGCAGTGGAGCAACAAAGATGTCGATCCGCTCTACGTCGATCGAGCGGAGGGAAACTTCCAGCTTCGAGATGGAAGTCCATGCGCCGGCTACGGGCCGTCGCCGACCGACGCCGGAACTCCTGTACCCCCGCCCCCGGACGCAGTATCTGATTTCGCCTTGAGCGCCGCCCCGTCCAGTCAGTCGGTCACACGCGGGGGCTCCGTCACGTACTCCATCAACGTCGCTCCGTCGAACGGGTTCGTGGGGGTCGTCGCCGTCAGCGTGACGGGCGCTCCGAGTGCGTCGACCACCAGCTTTACTTCGAGCTTGCTCGACACGTCTTTTTCAACGACGACGTCACTTACAGTGGGGACAACCTCCTCGACACCGACCGGTACATTCTCGGTGCTGGTCAAGGGGGTGAGCGGCTCGATCACCCGCACGGCCACGCTCACTCTGCAGGTACGCAAGCAAACGGCAAAGAAGAGGCCGCTTGCGCAGGCTGTGACCGGCTCGCCGACGCTGCTCGAACGCTCCACTCTTAGCGTGACGGTGACCACCATGGACCCGGTCTCGCGCATGCGGACCGCCCGGGCCGCGTACACGCGCCAGAGGCTGGCCGGTGTGAGAGTTCGTATTTGGGGCGCCGGCCTCAGCGCCCGGTCGCTTATGACCGGCCGACGCGGGAAAGTCACCTTCCTGGTTCGTCCGTGCGTCCTAGAGCACGTCTACATCCGCGCGAGCAAATCGGGTTTCACGACGACGACCCGGGTCCTCAGAGTTCGACGCGGCTAGGGGCGACCGCAGGCACCAGTCGCGCGGGCTCTTCGAACGAGCTCGGAATAGGTTCCGAAACCGCGCCTGCTTCCATTCGCAGCGCCACGGCATGGAACGCAGGACCCAGGGCAAGCAGGAGCCAGAGTTGCTTTTCATACTGGTTTGTCGCAAAGAAGTACGCGAGGAGCATCGACGCGGTACCGATCACCGCGCTGCGTGCCAATAAGCCAAGCTCACGGTTTCCGGAGGCTTCGAACCGTCGGACTGCACGCACTCCAAACCAAAGCGAGGCAACAATTATGGCGAAAAACAACGCGAGGCCGATCGCTCCGAGCTCCGCGAAAACCTGCAGATAGGTGTTATGAACCAGCTCAGGTCGAAGCACAAGGTCGGCGCGCGGAAGATTGATGTCCTCGAGGGTGTAGGACGGCTCGACGACAGTGAAGTTTCCGGCGCCGACGCCAGCGACGGGATGATCGGCTACGACATCAAGCCCGACCGCCCACAGGGTCTCGCGGCTCCCCACATTCCCCTGCGAGCCGATCGTCTGGAACGCAACGGGCTCGGTTACGACCGTGTAATAGATGGTGCCGAGAGCCACGACGCTGCCGACGACAACGACTGCCAGACGCCGAACCTGCCCACCGAAGACGACGGAAAGGATCAGTGCGAGAGCGAGAGCGAGAAGCCCCGCCTGCGAGTCCGTTCGGAGAAGCGCAACTCCTGCTATTGGAAGCACGAGAGCGAACGCCCAGCGCAGCCAACGACCACGTAGGGCAAGAAATGCGAACGACGAAAAGACGAGTGCCGGGACGAGGACCGCTGCGAGTTCGTTCGGATCATCGAACCCACCCGAGAGGCGAGCGTCATTCACGCTCGCCGAAGCCGCGTACGCGCCGAAGGAGCCGAGGATAACCGCGAACACTGAACCCACGATGAACGCGGAGAGGAACCACCAGAGGTGGCGCCGTTCCATCAGCACCGAGTAGACGATGAAGAGGAGCGAAACCCCCAGCGCGAGCCTCACTGTGCTTGACACCGCCTCGGATGAAGCCTGGGCCCAGAGGGCGGATGCAAACGACCACCCCACGAAGCCAAGACCAGTGAGAGCGAAGGCGCGTTGATCAGTCACAAGCTGGCGAAAAGGCACAGCTCGTCCTAGGGAGATTAGGAGCCAGGCCAACGCGATGACACCCCCGACCAACTTGACCGGTGTCGTGAGTCCGAGGCTCTGCAGTGCGGTTGTGCGGTCGAAAAACGTGAGCGCAACAAAAATGGCGAGCGCGATCGCCAGCTTGCGCGCTGCCAGTGCTAGGAAGGCAAGTGCTAGTGCGGCTGCGAGCGCGAGCGAAGGTGCACGTATAGCACCGGCTCCAAGAAGCATTGCCAGCAGGACAAACAGCACTCGCGGCATCGCTTCAGCCGGGACACGTGGGGTACGTAGGCTTGGCTGAAGGTACACCTCAACGTTCGACGGAATCGGCCACCGGTCGGATCCGCTGAGTCTCTACTGTTTCCTTCTCAGGAACCGCCCGCCCCTTCCGGCCGCGGACCGACGGACGAAACCCTCGGGAGCCCCACGGACGAAACCTTCGAGCGCCCGTAACTACGAACCCGCTCGGGATAATTCCGTGCTGGGTCAGGAACCTGTTCAGCTCGGCCAGCTTGTCACGCCTGCTATGACCTAGTCGCACGACGACGAGAACCACGTCGGCGGCATCCGCAAACGCAAATGTGTCCGCGAACTCCGTCAACGGGGATGAGTCGACCACGACGATGTCAGCTTGACGCTTCAATCGCTCTAGCAGCACCTCCACGCGGGTGGGATCGAGCAGATCTACGGGCCGCTCCGGTCCCGGCAAGAGCAGCCGGAACCGGGCGTCGAACCCTGGGGCATCCAGGAGAACGTCTGCAGAAGCCGCCTCTCCATCAAGCAACGCGGCGAGCCCGCTCTCCCCGCCGGAGAGCCCGAACGCGTCGGCGATCATCGGGCGTCGGAGATCGCCATCGACGAGAATGACCCTCAACCCGCCGGCCGTGAAGGCCGCGGCGAGATTCACGGCGGTCATCGTCTTGCCCTCGCCTTGGATCGCGCTCGTGATAACGACGGACCGGCCACCAGGTCGACCGCTGCCGGCGTCGCCCACAAGACTCGCCCGCAGCGTGCGGTAAGCCTCCCAGAACTCCGAAGGAAGACTCTCTCCTCCGTGGAGATACCGTCGTACGAGCTCGCGCGGCGCCCATGGGACTGATGCGAGGATCGGCCCACGGGCCACGACCTCTTCCTCGCTGACCAGGCGAGGGTTGAGAAACTCGATCACGAAAACCGCCACGGTACCCAGGATGAGGGACGCGAGAAGGGCGATGATCAAGCTCAGGACGGGTCGCGGGGATGACGGCCCCTCCGGCGGGATGGCCGCACTGAAGATCGTGAGCGTCGGGTCTTTGCCGCCGAAAGCCTTGAGGTGAACGATCTGATCCTGCAGGGCCTTCTCCTCCTCAACCGAGGTGCTTAGCGTGAGCTGGTCCTCCAGAATGCGTACGGCTCGCTCCACACCCGCTTGAAAACGATCGTTCCGCACCTCGATTGTCGCCCGAGCGAATGCATTGGCCAGTCGTACGGCACCGGCTGCGTCCCCCGCTTCCGCCTCAATCGCAACGAGGTTCCCCTGCTGAATGGGCTTCACGTCCACGCGCTCCAAAAGGTCCCGCAGTTCGACTTGCAGCCCGAGGCGACTGATGGCCTTCTTCGTGACCGCGGGAGTGGTCACGACCCGTCCGGCGGCGAAGACGCTGTTGTCGGGATCTCGGAATATGTCGACGCCGGATAGTGCGGAATCGTCGTCGAATGGAGTGACTAGAAGGTCCGCCTCAGCCTTGTACACCTTCGCGACAGTGAAGGAGTAGAGCCCAGCGGCCGCAAGAGCCGCGGCCACGAGTGCGGCCACGAGGCCTAAGTGACGGCGGAAGGCACGGAGGAAGTAATCCGATCCCTGCCGCTCGGTATCGGGGCTGGTTGGTGCGGTGCTCATTATCCTCGTCCCGGAGCTTGCCTCTAAATGATAGTGACTGAATCCTCGAGGAGCTAGTGCCTTGAGGCGGATGGGTTGACGACGTATTGTCTGTTGCAACTGCGGCGAACTAAGGAGACTGAAAACATGCGGGCGACTGCGGCGCTCTTTACTCTCGTTGCGCTGCTCGCGGCGGCTCCCGCGGCAGCCAACGGGGAACGCGACACCTTCTCCATTCCGGTCGACACGCTGCTGCCATGCGGGGTCGGCAGCGTCATCCACCTGACCGGGACGGCCACGTATCACGGGCCGAACAACGATCAAGTCACATTCGCCCGAACCCTTGCGATCCTGCCCGATGGAAACGTCGTGCGGGAGATCCAGGTCTCGTTCTCATGCGCCTGAGGAACGCCGTCGAAGTCCGCCGCGAGCGAGAACGGGAGTTCCACAACAAGCCGGTCGACGACCGGTGGCGCAGGGTCGAGAAGTTCTACGACCTGACCGAGAGCAGCCATGCTCTCTATCACGGACTCATACTCGAGCGCTGTCAGGGGAAGCGCGTACTCGAATATGGCTGTGGGGAAGGAAGCAGTGCCTTCCTCCTCGCGGAGCACGGCGCCGCCGTGACAGGTATCGACATCTCGGACGTGCGGATCGAGCACGCCCGCGAGCAGGCAGAGGAGCTTGGGGCTCCGACCATGTCCTTCGAAGTCATGGACGCGGAAGCCTTGGCTTTCCGAGACTCGAGCTTCGAGCTCATTTGCGGAACGTCGATCATTCATCATCTGGATCTCGCTCGAGCGTTCTCGGAACTTCGGAGGGTTTTGACGGCGGACGGCGTCGGGATCTTTCTCGAGCCGCTCGGGCACAATCCGCTCATCAATTTCTATCGGGCACGCACTCCAGACCTACGGACCCCGGACGAGCATCCGCTCCTTATGCGTGATCTCGAGCTGGCAGGGCGTTACTTCGGCCGTGTCGAGGCCAGCTTCTTCCATCTTGCCTCGTTGGCGGCGGTCGGGTTCCGAAAAACTCGAGCCTTCCCGTTTGTCCGGGGCCGCCTGGAAGCGCTCGACCGCCAGTTGTTCGCGCTGGCACCGCCACTGCGTCGCTACGCATGGGTAGCAGTGCTGCAGTTCGGCGATCCGATCCAAACCACCGAGAACTCCGATGGACCTGGGGAATCCAGCACCCCGAGGTCTCTCGGAGCGCCCGCCTGAGCGCAGGCAGCCGCATACGGAAACGAGGGGGTTGACGATCCGCCTCCGCGGAGTGGCAACGGGGACCGTGCTCGTTCTCGTTCTGGCTTGGGTCCTCGCTACCGGGTTCTTGTTTGCGTGGCCGTCGAGCGACGCGCCCGGACGGGCTGATGCTCTCATCGTCCTAGGGCCCGGCCGCCACGGGGAGCGGATCGAGAAAGCACTCGAGCTGATGCGATCCGGGGTCTCGAACGTGCTGGTCGTCTCCGAAGGGAGCGGTGCCGCCTGGCGGCGGGTCGCAGACATCTGCACCCGCCGTACCTCATTTCAGATCGTGTGTTTCCGCGCGACGCCCTATACCACTCGTGGCGAGGCTGAGATTGCCTCACGCCTGGCCGCCGCGCGGGGATGGGGAGAGATCGCGATCGTCACCTCGACGTACCACATCACGCGGGCGCGACTGCTGTGGGCACGATGCTACGACGGAGATCTGCGACTGATCTCTGCGGGGCGAGGGGGAAACGCGCGCGAGTGGATCGCGAGCGTCCTCCACGAATGGGGCGGCTTGGCGGAAGCACTTCCGCAGCGTGCGTGCTGACTTACGATTCGCGGCCCGGCGCCGCCGCTGAGCGACGTCGCGCGAGGCTTCTTGCACCCGCTGCTGCCTTCTTGGCCGTGGGGCGGCCATACGCCTCGGTTGCCCAGCCGAGCAGGCCGGCTGCAGAAGGCGCAAACGCCTCGAATAGCGTGAGGTTATGCCGGGTGCTCGTCCAGTCCAGCTTGAAGCGATCGTCGGCTCCGAGAAATTCGAATCGAGTCAGATTCTCCTCGAATGCACGCTCGAGAAGCGCTTGGACGAGGAGCTTCCCGGGCGCGAACGAGCGGAAGCCCTGGTCGTAGCCACCCTTGAGGAAGTAATAGACGCCGGCATCCTCGAGGCCGTACTGAAACGCGACGGACCGACTTCCGACCCGGAGAAACGAAAGGCGAAGAATGCCGCGCCGAGCCGCCCAGTCGGCGAGCGCCGTGTAGAACGCCTGGGTTTCGGGGCGAGAGCGCACCGCGGTTCCCTCGCGACTTTTCCAGCCAGACGGCTCGAGCGCCCAGCCCTCGTTGAGAAGTTCAGGAAGGTGATCCACACCGTTTCGAATGTCGAGTTCAACGCGGCCTTCGTCAGCGAGCCGACGGCGCCGGCGCGCAAGATCACGGCGGATCTTCCCTTCGAGGGCTCTCTGGTACTCCTCCCACGTCCCGTCGATCGCAACATACGGCGGTCGTTCCCACTCTCGTTCGAGGAGTCGGTAGTTGGCCTTCCGCGCCTGATCTCTGAGCTCAGAGACGCCTGTGCTTGAAGAGTCGATGTATTCCATCCGGAGCGCGCGCGGCTTCCGGGCGAGTAGTGCACGGGCAAGATCCGATGCAGCCTCTCGATCTTTCACGAGGGGGCCGAAGCGTGGCGTGTGGTCATTGGTAGGACTTCGGAAGCCGCCGCGCCAGCGTGTGAGCGGCAGGACCGCGACGAGTTGCTCCCCACGTCGCAGCGCGACGAGCTCGAGCTCGCCCGTCCCGAAGGCGGCCCACCAGGCCTCGAACCAACCAGGACGCAAGAAGGGGGCCGCGTCCATACGATCGGCAAGATCGTCCCACTCGGATGCCAGACCCGGGAGATCGGGGACAACCTCAAGCATGTTTGGCGACGGCCATGGAGATTCGTTGGAGGTCCTCCTCGCGAAG
>Ga0126307_10002073_pt1 | contig 13469 bp, 14 predicted proteins | sample Plot28_FD_89955 | JGI IMG/M metagenome (GOLD analysis project Ga0126307, IMG submission 89955) | Serpentine soil microbial communities from UC McLaughlin Reserve, CA, USA - Plot28 | ecosystem: Environmental > Terrestrial > Soil > Grasslands | place: USA: UC McLaughlin Reserve, Lake County...
AGCTCGAACCCACCTCAACCTCGCGTGGGTGTTCGAGCGGCTGGACAGGAGAGCCGATGCACTCACGAACTCGCAACAAGCATTAGCCCTATTCGGTAATCTCGACGACCCGGTGGGACAGGCCGATGCGCTAAATGCAGTCGGGTGGTACCACGCGCATCTCGGAGACTATCAGCAGGGTCTCCTCTTCTGCCAACGGGCTCTCTCATTGCATCAGCAAACCGGTAATCCAGCTCATGAGGCCCATACCTGGGACAGCCTGGGCTATGTGTATCATCATCTCGGCAAACTAATGGCCGGAGCCAGCTGTTATCAGCGTGCCGTGGACCTGTGGAGGGAAGTTGGCGACCGGTACAACGAAGCCGGCACCCTCTCTCGCCTCGGCGACAGTCATCGAGTCGCTGGAGACACGGAATCTGCCTCTGCCGCGTGGCAAGAAGCTCTGGCCATCTTCCAGGAGATTGGACACCCTGATGCCGACCAGGTCCGCGCCAAAATTGACATGTTTAATAGCTGAGGAGCCCGGTGAATGCGGTGGCCAGGCGGAGCGGCGGTGCGGCGTCGGTGGCGAGTTGATAGCCGCGGCGGAGGTTTCTGCACGAAGGAATGGCCGGCGGCGATCCGAGCCGCCGACCGGAGCTGTTTGACGTGATCGTGGGTGTGGCGATCCCAAGCGTGGTGCGGTCACCGCTAGATCATCCCGGGTTGTGTGGACTCTGAACGATCCGGCGGCGGCCGCGGGCCACAGCGTAGACCCTGTCCGGTGGCGGGCCGGCTTGGACCGGCTGATGGCCCGGTTGGCGCCGCGATTTACTCGGGTGGAGCCGCGCCGGCGGGCGCGGGCGTTTCTGCTGGGGCTGTTGGCGGGGCTGCCGCGGACGAATTGCTGGTCGATCGCCGAGCATGCCCGGGGAGGCCAGCCCGGACGGGATGCAGCATCTGCGTGCGACACGAGGTTGCATGAGTTGAGTGGGAAACCTGGAGTGGAGGTCGGCGGATGCCGGAGGGGTACTACCCGGGTCAGTGCGCAAGGCCTGTCCCCGCCCCGACGTGCGCCGTTGGTAACCGTGCGGTGCTGAGCTCGGGGAAGACGCCCAAGGGCCCTGGTTCCACCCCGGGGTCACAGGCAAGGGGAAGACCGGCGGGGACGCGGATTGGGTCCCCGGCTGCGGACACCTGAGGGTCGGGGTCCGCGGTGATGGGCGAACGAGAGTGAACCGTCCGATGATGCCTCGTCGTGCATGGCTCCGCGGACGGCGTTCGGGTAGTGGATCGGAGTCCAGGCCTGCTCGCTGATCGTGGTGATGGCCCTGATCACGGTGGGGTCAGCCGGGCGGTCACGGAGAGCCGGGCGCCGCCGCGGCGGGCCGCGGTGATGATGTCGTGGCCCAAGTAGAAGGCCGAGTCAGCCCGCACGATCACCAGCCCGGCCGCTCCGGCGCGGCGGGCGGTCGCCAGGCCGTCGGCGAGCAGCTTCGCCGCGCCGCGGACCGAGTTCGTCGACCCCTTCCGCAGCCGGGTGGCCGCCATCAGCGGCGCCGACAAAGGCGTGCAGACCGTGGCCAGCAACGCGTTCAGACCGTTGATGCCGGTGTAGCCGCGTCCAGCGCCCTGCTTGGCGTAGCCATAGGTCGCCTTCACCGTGTCATCCAGATCGAGGAACGCCACCTGGTCGGCGCCGGTCAAGACCGGCACGCGGCGGCCAGCCGGGCCAACAACCCGGCGGCCACGGCGTCGAGCTGACGGACGTGCCCGAAGCGGAAACTGCGGAGGAACGTCCCCAGCGTGGACGGCGCCCGGACCTGCTCGTCGAGCACCTTCGCCGCCGCGTTGGCGCCGCCTTTCGCCGCGATCTGCACCCGCTCGGCGACCAGGGACGGCAACCCACATCTGGCCGCCAACGCCAGCACCGCGGCCAGTCCGGCACACGACACCAGGTTCCGATCATCGAACCGCAGCGACATCGCGCGGCGAGCGTGAGATAGTCGCATCCAGCGGATGCCCTTCCGATCGGCGACGCAGGACCCTCGACAAGTCCTATCGTCCCAAGTGAGAACGGCATTCCTACGTTACGACCCGCGCTCACCGACCCACTTCCGCGGTGGATCGAGGCTGAGTCGACGGGAGCTGAGCCGCTTGGCAAGCGGAAACTAGCAGTGACCGCAAAGACAGAGCCGTTCCCTGTTCCAACTTCAGAGGCACCGGGACACGTCGGCAAATACTCGGCTCTCTATCGCTGGCTCCGTGACCAGAAGGGGACGACCGTGCACATGTCCTTTCAGCGAGTAGAGGACATCCTCGGCTTTCCGTTGCCGGCTTCGTGTCGAAGCCATATGCCCACTGGCACAGCTACGAGGGTTCCGCCGTCGCTCGCACCATCGTCGACGCTGGCGGGAGGGCCGCCCGAGTCAACCTGACGGCTGAGACGCTGACCTTCGTCAGGACGGAGCTATCCGACGCACCCGGCTAAAGATCTGCCTTGCAGTACATCTGCCGCTGGCCTCAGGGTCATCGCCTTCGACCAAAGCGGTCCAGTCCGGCGGGCGGACAGGCTGCCGGTGCACCACTACTCACCTTGACGCCTGCCTTCCAGCTGGGGCTGCACGTCTTATGAAGAGAAGCAGGCCTGCATCAGCGAGCCTTCCCAATCAGACTCGCGGGACGGTGCACACTGGGGCGGTGGACGACCTTCCCCGAGACGACCTGCTCGCCGCGACGCCCTAGATCGCCGCTCGCCTCGCGGGCGTCACCGTGCGCCAGGTCAACTATTGGCGGGAGATCGGGCTGATCGAACCTGCGGTCGCGCCGCGGATCTCGGCTCGCAACGAGGTCCGGCTGTACGACTTCACGGGTCTGGTCGAGCTGCGGATCGTGGCTGCGCTCCGGAACAGGCTGAGCCTGCAGCACATCCGCCAAGTGATCGATCGACTGCGGGCGAGCTATGACCGGCCGCTGATGGAGCTTCGCTTCGCGGTCCAGGGCCGCAACCTCTACTTCCAGCACCCGGACGGCACATGGGAAGGGGGCAAGCGACCCGGCCAGATCGTCCTGGCCGAGGTCATCATGCTCGAAGAGGTCCGCGCCGACCTTCGCCGTGCTGCCGCCGAGCGCAACAGGGAGCCGGGCCGGGTCGTGAAACCACGACGAGTCCACGCGTCCGAGCCGACGTTCGCCGGGACCCGCATCCCTGTCTCGGCAGTGGAAGCGTTCGTGCAGGAGGGCGCCTCGGACGAGGACATCCTGGCCGCCTACCCGCAGCTGACGGCGGCCGACATCGCCCGTCGTACGCGACGGCCAGGCGACCGGCTGACCACCCGGCGCATCTTGCGGTTCCTCCTCGACAACGACGTCGCCGTCACCGTCCGCCGAGTGCTGCTCGACTCGGGCCAGGAGTGCTGGACGGCCGAGGCGAACCTCTACGACGCGCCGGACGACGCCCTGGCCGTCTACGCCGCCGACCGCAATGCCGCCTTGGTTTCTCACGACGCCGACTTCGCCCGTCGCCCGCGCCGGAACACTATCGGACAGCACGTCTGGCTTCGCTGCACCGAGCCGCAGGCTCCCGCCGTTCTCAACCAGCACCTGCCGGAAGTAGTAGACGTCCTCGGCAGGATGCCCGACGTGGTGATTGAGGTGCGACCGGATAGCTTCATCGTCTCGCCACCCCCGATGGGAGTAGAGAGAGAGTCCACATGCGACTCTTAATCGATCTTGGTCCACGAAGTGGTCCACGAACTCGTGCGGCCCGGTGCCGGACATGAACAGCAGCACGCCTGAGATGCAGGCGGTCCCAACGCAAACCTGCAGGTCACAGGCAAGGCTGGCGACTACGGATCAAGAGGTTGCAGGTTCGAGTCCTGCCGAGCGCGCATCTATTTCTGCAGGTCAATGGGCCTATTTGTCTTGAGCCAGATCGCTGTCTGGCTTCAAGGCGATCTTGGTCCACCAAATTGCTCCTGCTCCACCTCGGCCACTGCTGCGGCTCCGACGACACGGCCGGGTTCACCGGCACCGACAAAACCCGATCCGACGGTCCCGGACAAGCCGGCCGACAACGTCTACCGGTTCAACGCCACACGCTGGGACCAGGCACCTTGACGCTCAGCGGGGAGACGCCCAACTCCGCCCCGCCGGCGACGAGGAACTCCTCCTCGGCCGCATCGGCCGTGGGCGCGCGGTCGTGCCGGTGATCGGTGAGGAGGTCGCGCCGACAACCCACCGCAGGGTCGCGGCGACTCCTTGCCCGTACCGGCTTGAAACGGCTGAGGCGAGGGCGCGGCGCCGCAGTCGGCGACCTGCTGGCCGGCCGGCACCACCCAGGCGGGAGCGGCGTGCGCCACGACGCCCAGCCCGGCAAACCCGGCCGTCAGCCGGGCCGCTTGGTCACGTCGATGCGGAGCCCGTCCGCGAGGGCGACGTAGGTGGTGATGGACGCTCGTCGAACAGGTTGACGCCCGGGTCGGTCATCCACTCGTCCCGGGATGTCGGCGTTGTAGGACCACCGGCCGGTGGCTTGCCGGGGTGATAGGCGATCACCTGCCGGCGGCGCAGCTGACCGAGGATGCGGGCGAGGTACGCCGACGCCGAGTACCGGGTCTCCTTGATCGCGGTGTGGCCCATTGGCCGACGAGGCGGGCGAAGTCCTCGGGCCGGCGGTTCGCGTAGCTCCGTTCGACGAGGCCGTAGTCGAACCAACCGTCGCCCACAATCCAGGGACAGCGACGAAGGCCGCCTCCAAACCGGAAGGCCCCCGCAGCCACTTGCCAAGGCCCGGCCGGCGGTCTATCGATTTCGCCGTAGCCGTGCCGTCGCCGCGGCCGGGAAGGAGCGTGCGATGGTGGTCACCGCACTGCCGCGCCACCTTCCCGCCCGCACCCCGGCTGACCCGGCTGACCCGGCAGTGGAGCATCGATCCAATCGTGCAATATCCGTCGCTTACGCGGGTCCAGGTCGGTGGGAAGGTCTTCGACGCGGCTGCGCAGAGTGGCTGCGTCGACCAGCCGGCCCAGAATGCCGATTCGCGACCGGACAGACCCGCCGACACCGTGCGTGTCCGCCGCGGGCTTCCGCCAGGGCCTCAGCTCGGCTGAGGCGCCCAGGGCACTCCGCCTCGTTCGTCGACACGGAGGGTGAGCCCGTAGCCGATCAGCACGATCACGTGCAGTAGGTAGAGCCATAGCCCGACAGCGACCGCGCCGCCGACGAACGTGAAGCCGCCGAACGGCAGCCCGAGGTCGAGCGGGATGGTCAGAAAGAGTACGAAGCCCTGCACGAAGCCGGCGAGGAACGAGCCGGTCACGGCGGCACCCCAGGCGGCGGCCAGCCAGCCCGGCCGGATCGGACCGACGACGCGGTAGACCCACGCCAGCACCAGCGAGAGCACCACCCAGTCGGTGAGGAATGCCAGCACGATGCCGAGCAGCACCGACGCGCCGCCCGCGGCGAAGAGGCGGGCCAGGGCCGGGGTGATCAGCAGCACGGCGAGCAGCAGCACGGGAGCGGCGACGAACAGCGGCAGCACAAGCAGCCGGCCGCGCCAGCCGATCAGCGTGTCGTCTGCGTCGGTCAGCGAGACGAACGCCCGGCGCAGGCCTTCGCCGTAGAGGGACGCCGGAAGGAGCGCGGCCAGGGCGACCGGCGCCGACAGCCGCAGCCCCGCTTCGACGGTGGACTCGGCCACGTGCGGTGCCCCGAGCGCGTCCGGCAGCGCATCGGCCAACGAGCGGCCCAGTTCGGCGACGCGCTCGGGGCCAACCAGCCGACTGGTGAGCCAGACCGCCACCAATACGGTCGGCACCAACGCGATGCCCGCGAAGAAGGTGACGCCGGCGGCGTACAGCGCGAGATCGTGACCACGCAGCGACCGCAGCAGGCTCCGGGTGAGCCCGCCGAGCCGGCGGAAGAACAGCATGCTCTGTCCGTACCCAGGCGGCCTACCCGGCGGCGCCTACCCCCGGGCGGCCTGGATCGCCTCCATCGCGCGGGAGTGGCGCCGCGGCCTGCCGCGGGGACTGAGCGGTCGGTGCCGGGTATCGGCAGTATTCCGCGTGGTGATCAGGTCGTGGGCACGAGCACGGTGTCGATGAGGTACACGGTGGCGTTGCGGGTCTGGAGGTTGCCGCACACGACGCGGGCGTCGTTCACGGTGTAGGCGTCGCCGGTCTTCTCGGTCACGACGGCGCCCGCCTGCTCACCGCGGATCCGGTCACCGACGCGCAGCGGCTGCCGCCACCCGGCAAGCCCAGCCTCGATGCCCGCACGGCAGCAGGACGATCCGACCCGGCAGCTGCCGGAGGGACGATGAGAACCTCATCCAGCGCCGGCTACCGAGGGGCCGCCGCGACGGCGGCATCTGCGATGTTGCGCAGCATGCTGCCGAAGACGAAGGCGTGGAAGGGCGCGACCGCCCACCAGTAGGCGTGCCCGAGCAGGCCGTGCGGTGCGTAGTAAGCGCGCTGCACGAACCGCGTCCGGTCGCCGTCGACCGGTTCGAGCCGCCACTCGAGCCACGCGAGGCCGGGCAGGCGCATCTCGGCCCGCAGTCGCAGCAGCCGGCCGGGCTCGACCTCCTCGACCCGCCAGAAGTCGAGCGCGTCACCGACGTAGAGCGCCTCCCGGTCCCGCCGCCCTCGGCGCAGCCCGACGCCACCGAGGAGCCGGTCCAGCAGGCCGCGCACCTTCCAGAGGAAGGGGTAGGAGTACCAGCCCCGCTCGCCGCCGATCCCGATCACCGTCGACCACAGCCGGTCCGCGGGTACAGCGACAGTCGTCTCACGCACATCCTTGAAGACCGAGCCGCCCGACCATGGCGGGTCCGTGGGGAAGGGGTCGCTCGGCGCCCCTGGCCACGCCGCGGTCGACCAGCGCGTCTCCACGTCGTCCTCGCGGATGTTCTCGAGCGCGAGCCGCACCGAGTCGTCGAAGCCGAGCAGCTCATGCGTCGGAGTGGGAACCCATCTCGCGATCTCGCGGTCGCGCGCCACGACCTCCGTGACGAGCGAGCGCACGAGCGGCTTGGCGATCGCGCCCGGTACTGGTGTGACAAGATTGATCCAGTGACTCGACAGTGCCGGGCTCAGTATCGGGACCGGCACGATGATCCGGCGGCGGAGGCCGGCGACCGCCGCGTAGCGCTGCATCATGTCGCTGTAGGTCAAGACGTCGGGACCGGCGATGTCGAACCGCCCGCTCACCTCGAGCGGGATCGTCGCGGCGCCGGCGAGATAGCGCAGCACGTCGCGGATCGCGATCGGCTGCACCCGGGTTCGTACCCAGCGCGGCGTCAGCATGACCGGAAGCCGTTCGGTGAGGTAACGCAGCATCTCGAATGAGGCCGAGCCGCTGCCGACGATGACCGCCGCCTGCAGCACGATCGTCGGCACACCGCTGTCGAGCAGGATCGTGCCGACCTCCGCTCGGGAGGAGAGGTGCTGGCTCGCATCGGCGTCGTCGCCCGCCATACCGCCGAGATAGACGATGCGCCGCACGCCCGCGGCGCGCGCGCACCCCACGAAGGTCTGCGCGGCGCGACGGTCGGTCTCGGTGAAGTCCTTGCCCGTCGGGATCGAGTGCACGAGGTAATAGGCGACCTCGACGCCCTCGAGCGCCGCGGCGAGCCGGCCGGAGTCGAGCACGTCGGCCTCGACGATCTCGGCACGGGCGGCCCACGGCACGTCCCGCAGCCGGCTCGCCGAGCGGGTCATCCCCCGTACCTCGTGGCCCTCCTCGACGAGCCGCGGGGCGAGCCGGCCGCCGACATACCCGGTCGCGCCGGTGACGAGCATCTTCACCTGTGCATTGTGTCCTGTGCGGCGAGCTTCGGCCTGCTCAGCTGAGATGGCCCGCCTTCCTGCGGCCAGCGGATGGCAGCGACCGACACACTGCTGGTCTCCGACGTCAAGAACGTGCTGGTCTTGGTGGCCTCGGGTCTGTCTACAGCAGGGTCGCCCGTGGCCGTGTGTGCCTGCCAGCGCCAGGCAGACCATCAGGGCGACGGTGAATCCGACCCGGGCGCATCAACCATCAAGCGAAGTACGACACAGCCATGCGCCCCTGTCTGACTCCGGTTGATGCGCGACGTTGCGGTCTCAGTTGATGGGCGACAGGTGGGCTAGGAAACGTTGGGGGCCTTGTGGGGCCCGGTAGTGGCTGGCTCGGTGGTGGCTGGGTCGGTGAGCTGGCGGATGCGGGTCAGGAGGACGGGGACCCAGTGGTCGGCGTAGCGGTGGTGGAGGTCGGGTCGGCGCCAGTCGTGTCCGGTGATGGTGCCCCGGCAGTGGGTGGTCTGGCAGGCGCAGGTCATGGTGAACTCGTCGTCGCCGGTGCTGGTGCCGTAGTCGTTGGTGACCTCCTCGTCGGCGGCGATGTCGCGGCGGGTGGCTAGTTCGTAGGCGTTGACCCACCAGAGGTTCGGGTCGCAGCTGTGGTTGCCGTAGCCGTTGGGGCGTCGGCGTGGCAGCACGAAGTGGTGGGTCTCGGTGGCGGCGATGGTGTCGATGTAGGGATGGTTGGGGTCGGTGGCTGCGGCGGTGAACAGGTCATGGAGTTCGGCCGCTGAGACCAGTCGGCCACCGAGGCGGGATACCACCGTGCCGGCGGGGATGGGTGTGGTGGCGAACAGTCCGAGCCCGGCGATCGGCGACGGTCGGATCTCCAGATGTGGATGTAGCCAGCAGTCCGGCTCGGGTGGATCGACCACGGGACGACCCTGACCCGGGTCAGGCGTCGGTCGCAACGCCGGACCCGGCCGGGCCGCTGGTCGTGCCGGACCACGGCCGGTTGGCTTTGAGGTTGCGGATCGGCCGGGTGGTGGTCCGGGTGACGGTGCGGGGTCCTCCTTCGGTCTCGATGGTCAGAGTGTGCTCGGCGACGTGGACGGTGACGGTCTGCCCGGCCTGGGCCCGGCCGAGGGCGATCTTCTGCCGGGCGACGAGGATGACGCCAGTGGCGGATGCCCGGCGTTGGACGGTGACCGGCTCGGTGGAGGGCCGCGGTGGCGGTCCGGCGGATCGGGCGCCGCGCAGCCGGCGGACCGGGTCTCAGCTCAGCGGGTTTGGTCGGGCTCGCAGCAGTTGGCGGGTGGCTGGGTCGAAGAAGGTCAGGGTCTGCGGGTCGATGCGGATGCTGACCGGGCGGCCGCCGAGGATGTCGGCGGCGAGGATCTGCCGGCCGGCCAAGGAGACGATGCCGGTCTTGTTGACGTCCCGCACACCTCGCTGCCCGTCAACTGCGCCAGCAACGACGGCGGCAGCCGGCGCTTGATGCTTAGCGAGGCGACGTCAGTGTCGAGAACGACGAACTCGTGACCGCTCACTCGGCGCGGCGCCACTCGGCCAGAGCCACCAGGAACTCGTCCAGCTCCTCATCGCTCTCGAATGCACCGTCAGCAGCGAGGTCATCCGCCGAACGAATCGGTCGAACGCCCTGCTGGCGGGCCAGCCCGCGCAGCGTCACATGCTCAGGGTCGGCGACACGACGCGTCGACGGCTCCGGATGCGCCATGGCTACCGCCTCCCCTCATCCAAGATCCTCATCATCCCACTCCTTCCGTCTGTGCCTGTGGTTCCGTCCACAGGTCGTCTCATCTCCGGGCGCGCCCTCGCCGCCACCGATCTTCTTGACGGCCGCCCGGCACCGGTCAAGCCCGAGGCCGCTGCGCGGTGGCGCACGCGCCAGGCTTGACCGGCACCAGCCGTCCGAAGGACCGGCAGCTACGACGGCGAGTTCGCCCTGCCAGGGGGCGGCTGGTGGTTGTGTCCCGGGGTCAGGTCATGGGCAACCGCGTCCTTGGCGGTGAGCAGGTCCACCAACAGCCCGCAGGTCACGGTGACACGTCGTGCCGCAGGACCTCGACGTTGTCGCCAAGAGTTCGTCGACCAACCGGACGTCGACGTCAAGCGGCCATGACGCGTCCGCGCTCGTGCGGCCCGGGCCGCTCTGGGCCGGACAAGTAGAGAACCTCGGGCTAGTGTGGAGGGAGCGGCCGTCGGCCGCCTGCCAGGTCCGCGGCAAATGCGGCCAGTTCCGAGGTCGGAACATGAGCAGACGCGATGACGTGGGCGAGTTCCTCGAGGGTGACGGTGCCGAGGACACGCTGCTCGATCGAGAGGGCGACAACACCGGGGACGCCGGCGACCGATATCAAGGGTGCGGACTGTTCGGCACCACGGCTGCGGAAGCGGCCCGAGGACGGTCTCTGGAGCAGCGGTTGGCCGAGGAGGAGCCGGATCCCATTGGGGGCAACGGACGAGAGCCTCGATGGAGCGACGACCGTCGTGAGCGGCGCAACCTTGCCCAGGCGGTGAGCGGTCGCGACGGCTCGCACTCCCGGACCGACCCAGATCTCGTCGGACCGGATCCCGGCGACCGGGGCCTGTCGGCCGAAGAGGCCGCCCTGCACCCGATCCGGTAGTCCGCCTGTCGGACGCCGCGACCGAGGCCGACCATCGGCGGTCACGCCGAGAGCGTCGAGGCGGGAGGACACTGGTGTAGGCGACGCTCCGCGCGCCCAACCTGGTGAAGGCTGGGAGATCAGCTCCCGGCCCCTTGGGTGGTCCTGCGTGGGAGGAGAGAAGGATCGATGGCCCTGGTGCAGACGGCTACCGGCGCCTACTACGGCGGCCGTGAAGGCAAGGCCGCATTGATCCGACCGAACCCGGACGGAACCTGGCGGGTCAAGGTCAACGATCCGCGAAACAGACTCGCGGGGCATGACGGCTGGGTTCTTCTGGGCGACAACTACCCGAGCGTGGCGGCTGCGGCCAGCGCCACGGGCGTCAGCTGACCCGGCAGGCACAGCAGGAGGTTCGCCGGATCGGGTCCCGACTACGCACCGGGCACCCACTGGGTCGCCGACGGCCTGATCATCGAGACCTGCGCCTACTGCTGGGTCGGCCGGTCAGCCTGGACATGCGCGATCACCCCCACGCCATCGTCATCCACGCCCCTAGGTGTTCTGCCCGGAGAGGTTGGGCACGCGGGTGGCTGGTGGGTGTCCGCCGATGCCGGTGTGGCCGCGGTGGTGAGCAGCCGGGGCCCGTCGGCGAACGCAGCCGGGCGGGCCGCCCGCGGCGGCAGCCCCGGCGGGTCACCCGTCCCCAGGCGGCGGGGTGGGGAACCCGCCCGGACCCTTCCCGGTCAGCGGAATCGTCTCCGGGCTGGTCGCCGTCGTGCTCGTCACTACCAAGCGGCCGGTGACGATGGCGTTGCTCACCGGGCGAAATGTGACCGTGACGGCGCGCTCGGTCCCGGTGGCGATCGTGGTGTCCAGCGCGGACCACCGGAACACCGAGCCGGACGGCGACGCTGCGATGGTGACCCGGACCGAGCGCCCGGTGTCGTTGCCGATCCGCAGCGTCCGGGTCGCCGTCGAGCCGACCGGGACCGGACCGAACGAAAGCACGGGCGCGGAGTAGCGCAGCCGGGTAGGCAGCGGGTCGGTCGGCGGCACCGGGAAGCCGCCGATCCCCTTGCCGACGAGCTCGATCGTGTGCGGGCTGTCCGCGGCGGTGCTGGTGAATCGGACCCGCTCGGTGCGGATCGCGTTGTCCGCCGGCCGGAACCGGAAGGACACGGTGGTGCTCTCGCCGTCCGGGAGCTCGATGTCGAGCGCTGACCAGCTGAACACGCCCGGTGGCGGCGCCGGCAGCCGCACGGTGACCGGGACCCCGGTGGTATTCGTGATCCGGACCGTCCGCGTCACGGTGTCGCCGACCTCGGCCGAGCCGAACGACACCGTGGCCGGCCGGAAGCTCAGCGCGATCTCCGGCCGGCCGCACTCCACCGGACCAGCCGCGCCGGACAGGGGCGTCCCGAGCAGGTCGGCCACCCGCTCGAACAGGTCCTCGTCCCAGAGCGCCTCGGCGTGGTTGACCCGGATCCGCTCGTGCGGCGCCCCGGGGAGCCGGGCCCGGGCGTCGGCGACCAGCCCGTCGCCCTGTCCGTTGTCCTGCTCGGGGTCGACGGCGAAGTCGGGCAGCTGGTCCAGCATCGGCGAGACGAGCGGCACCTCGATCGCGACCTCGGTCCAGTCGAAGCGGAGGTCCGGGAAGTCCGACCAGTTGGGCACGTAGCTGCCCGGGGTGTAGTGCCAGCTGTAGACGCGGGTGAACCGCACGGACGTCCCGCCGAAGGTGGCGAACTCGATGTCCGGGACGTCGGCCGGCGCGGCCAGCTCGGCGAAGATCGGGTCGTCGGGCAGCAGCTGGACCGCGCCGGAGCTCTCGTCGAACCAGCCGGCGATCCGGCTGACGAGGTTGAACAGCAGCAGGCTGGGGCCGAAGACGGGCAGGCCGAGCGCGGTCGCTGCATCGACCAGCTTGTGCTTGGCCACCGGCGCCATGGTGCCCTGGTGCGGCGAGCAGAGCGTGATCACCCGGCCGATCCACTCCTGGCCGTCGTCCGGATGCCGGTGCAGGTACGCGCGGACCAGGATGCCACCGCGGCTGTGGCAGAGCACGACGACCCGCTTGCCGGCCAGGTTCCCGGTCAGCACGTCGCTGCGCAGGAACGGCACGATCCGCCGCTCGAACTGGGCCAGCGGTACGTCGACCACGCTCTGCGGCCCGTCCTGGCTGTAGTTGACGACGGTGTGGCCCAGCGCCTTGAGCACGCCACTCCAGCAGCGCAGGTCCGTGCGCATCGGGGACAGCCCGAAGTCCGGCAGGTGTTCCAGCGGTGGGGTGAGGTTGTTGTCGTCGTGCCGGTCGGGCGGCTCGTGCGCGAGGTCCCAGTGGTAGTCCCGCCGGTCCGGGAAGCGCCAGTCGTCCTTGCTGCCGCCGAGGCCGTGAAGCAGCAGCACGACCTCACGGTCGGCCCGCCGGTCGGCCCGGTCGTGCGGCTCGACCTCGAGGAAGCCGTGCTCGGCGCCGAGGATCGTCACTGGTCGGTCCGGCGCTCGAAGACCAGGACGGTGGTCTCGGTGCGCATCCGGCCGCCGTCCAGCACGGTCGTGGTCGTCGTGACGACGCGCACGTCCTGCGCCGCGCCCAGCGGCGATGCGTCGCCGGTCAGGGCGACGACCCTACCGTCGTGCATCGTCACGCTCTTGCGCAGTCGCAAGGTCACGGCCGCCGGTTCGATGCCGAGCCTACTCAGCACGTCCTCGAGCTGGGCCCGCAGCGCCGCGGGCGCCGTGGTCGGCGGCCGCGGCGAGGGCGGCCGCAGGCCCGCGGCGAGCTCGGCGGTCCGCGGGTCACCGAAGAACGTGTCGATCCGCCTCCGGAAGGCGGCCATCGACCGCTGGGCGGCCGGTCCGGGAGGAACGCTCATGTGGGCTCCTGGTGCCTCGCGCCGACCCGCGCGTCCCTCCGGCCGGACCCGGCCCGGCGAGTCGATCCGAAATTGTCCTCCACCCGCCGCCTGCAGGAACACCCCGATCGGCGAGGGCGGACCGGCGGCGGTCACGGTTGGGGACGGGGGGCACAGATGCCCTCGGCGTGAAGAGTGCAAGTTCGCCGTCGAGCGCCTGG